>Ga0326597_10003955_pt1 | contig 21011 bp, 16 predicted proteins | sample RVTome_12_FD_203789 | JGI IMG/M metagenome (GOLD analysis project Ga0326597, IMG submission 203789) | Soil microbial communities from uranium-contaminated site in the Upper Colorado River Basin, Wyoming, United States - RVT100D185 | ecosystem: Environmental > Terrestrial > Soil > Contaminated >...
GTCACCTGCGCGGGGATCGTTCCCCATTTCGCCTGGGGCCTGCCCAAATGGCCAGTCATCCGCGACATGGACAAATCCTTTTGGGACCGGGTCATCCAGACCAACGTGGGCGGCGTCTTCCTCGCGACCAAGCACGTTATTCCCTATATGCAGAAGCGCAGGTCGGGCCACATCGTCAACATGCACGGCGGCGGGGGCACCGTCGGGGCCTGCGCTTACGTGGTCACCAAGGAAGCCGTTCGCACCTTTACCCGTTTCCTGGCCGAAGAGGTGCGCGAGGACAACATCTGCGTTGTCTGCGTCGCGCCGGAGCACTCGGTTTCTTTCGACTACTCTCCGGAAGAGGCGCAAAAGACCGTGCCCCGGGTTGAGACCCTGGGCGACCGCTTCATCCTCGCCGCCCAGGCCGGAATGGAGCTATCCGGCAAGCTCCTCACCCAGAAAGACGGGCGGCTTGTTGAGAAGGTAGCCTGAGATAGCGCGGGCTCGCTGGTCCTGCCCATCAACGATCCACTGGTACTTCGAGCGGGGGTTCGGCCCGCCTGAGCGCTGTGTTCCATTTTGACGGATATGGATGTAACTGCTAGATTATATGTATCGTACGGATAGGAGCTGACATGAAACCCACCGTGAAAAAGAAGACCTACAACCTGGATGAAGCGATGATTGACAAGGTCCGTCGGCTTTTCAATGTCAAGACGGATACGGAGGCGATCCAAAGGGCCTTGGAGAAAACCGTTGATGACCACGAGATTCAAGAGTCACTCGACAAACTGCTCAAAGAGGGGCGCTTTCGGACCATCTATCGGTGAAATACCTCCTGGATACCAACGTGTACCTGTGGGCCCTTCGGTCTGAGCAGAAAAGAGCTCAGTTTCGACAGGCTTTCTTCCCTCTCCTTCCGGCCACTTTCCTTTCCTCCGTGGTCGCCTACGAGCTCTCCGTGAATGCACAGGACAGCCGTACCCGCGGTTTGCTCCACGAGCTTATGCGCCCGATGGAGCGCACCGGCCGCCTGGTAAATCCCACCTTCGACGATTGGGTTGAGGCATCGGCGATCGTGACTGGCATTGAGAACAAAGACAGAAGTTGGCGGTCAAAGTTACCGGCGCTGCTCAACGATATTTTAATAGCGCTCTGCGCACGGAGAATTGGAGCGATTCTACTGACCTATAACAAGAACGACTTTCGGCTCATTCGCCGGCATAAAGATTTCTCGTTACGTGTCCTCGTTGGATAGAAATAATGAGCTTCACCGGTTCGCGATCCTTTAAGGCTCAGGCGGAGTCGCCCCGAGCCTGTCAAAGGGTCGGCCGGCAAGCGATAGTTAGGCCATAAAGGCCGCAACGTCCCCTATTCCGCCCCCTATTCGTCACAATCAAATAATCAACACAATCACATTTATTATTCACCGCTTAACCGTCGTTTGTAAAGTGGCTTTGTTGGGGATATTTTGCTAATTTTCCAGAGCACTTGGTCAGAGAAGGTCGCCTGAGTTCTGACCACAGGTGCCTAATTTGACCTGTGATCGACTTCCTTCCAGGGAGTCGCCGGCCCGCGCCGCTCGTAATTACCTTTACCTGTAGGGTGAGTCGCTGCTTAGACGGCTGGTTCTTGCTCGGCCTTGATCCAGATCCGAGCTAGCCATACGTAGTCAACAAAGAGAATGTTCTTTCTGTCAAGACCGTTCTGACGGCAGTTCTCCGGTAATGACCGCGTAAATGCGCGGAATGAGCGAATGATGTGCCGCTGACCGGGCAACGGGGACCGCGGCGAGTTTACACGGAGCCAATCACGTACGCGTCTAATGAGGATGTCCGGAACGTTACTGTGCGTATGTATGTCTTGACCCGAGATGTCTGAAATGAATGCCTGGTAGCGGTAACGCTTCGAATCAAGAATTAGGGTCCGTTTCCTACCGAACTGCCCGCGCCCAAACCTGCGACAACCGACATCGAGGCCCAACTCGAAAGGCATATTGAACCGTGGCAGTGAATGGCGACCGCTAAGTTCAACACGAGATAGGTCGTGAACAGCCAAGCGACACGAGCGAATGATTCGCAGAACTTTTTCCAAACGGACCGTCCCCGAATCGAGTTCCTCTAACGCACACCGCGGCTCGAATCCACAGGCAATGACCGTAAAAACAAGGGCCTCGAAAAGCGGCCAGTAGTGATTGTCGAACGGGCAGTTGATGAAGACAGATTGGCGGTACCGATCCTGGCGTCGAGCCATAGCCGCAGCGGACTAACTCCTAGTTACCCCTGCCAAAGAACTTAAGATCCGGGATGCGTGGAAGACCACAGTCCCCTTTCCCGTGGCGGTGGACCTAAGCGATAGTGGCTTCGTGGATTTCCTTCGACTGGCCGATGCTGACATTGTCCGCTGTAAGCTGCGGGCCACCCGCTTCGCTTCATGGGCGGAAAGTTTCCGAGATTTCACATTCAATTTTTTTCGGACAGCCATATCTGCACCTCTCGTCCAAGTTAACATAGAGGCTGAAAATTGCAACCATCACTGATTCGCTAGTCAACGCATAGATTGCTGTAGTCAATAGCTTCACCGTCTGTGCTAGAGAGTTTGTAGGCGGGCCCTCTGAAGAACGGCGTATCAAGGGTCATTTTTTCCAAGGAGGATCCAATCAGACCTAGGTTAGGCCTCACGATACCTGCCAACTGGGCAATCGGTTGGGCGAAGCCGGTTCCATTTCTCAATGAGTCTTCCTTTGTTCGCTGCGTGCCAATCATGGATAGTTTTATATTCCCGGCAAAGACCACCGTTCAACTGAGCGCAATCTGCAATCCGATAGTTGGCTGATTCCTTTCCGCAACTCACACGAAAGTGTGGAGGAGGATGCTCACGGGCAAAGACTTCGACGCGAAGTCCGGCGAAGCGGTCGACCACAAATATAACTGCATCTTCCGGTAGACTACTGTCAGCGGCTCTACGGTTGGCTTGATGCTCCAAGAGCAAAGCAGCTTTTAGGCGAGCAACAGCGTCAGCGTCGTCAAACTCGATAACCCATTCCTCGTCTGCCATACAATGATCTCCGAAGGCTAACGCCTTGGGGCTCAGGCGCGGCGCTATGTTCGCCGTCGCCTGCAGCGGCGTGTTATGCAACCGTCATCGCCTATTGCAGCAGGTGCTTCTGCCACGCCGCCTCCAGATATTGGATCGTCTGGTCCCACGCGGTCGCGAGTATGAGAGAAGCGTATTCGAAGTCGCCGGGTGGAACCGAGGTTGCTTTTGCTGGATCAGTGACCAAGCGCCAATCGCAATACTTATCAACGGCGTGGATCGCGGGTAGCCGTACACCAGCAGGATCGACAATTGCAGGTGGAGTGCGACCATGGATTAACTTGTTCCGATAGTCCCTGACATCCTGGAGCGGATAGTTGTTTGTCTTTTTCCAGTTGTCCTGAGCGTCATGTCCTGACAGCCGCCCCTTCGGCGCTCTCGACTCGGTCCATGGGTCGTACTTACCACGATTCGTGTACCGCTGTAGAAGCTCGAAGGCGACATCCTGCGCGCCCGTAAGACAAGAAAGGCCGATGAAGAGCGTAAACTCGTCCACCGTCTGAGCCTGCTTGGCTTTCTGCGCCCCCAGTAGATGCTTGAGAACCGTGTAGTGAAGCTGAGCAATCGCAACGTCCTCGGCTGTCTTGCCTTCTCTGGCGAGCGTCGCGTCGTCCTTTAAATGAATGCTTGCGGGCCGCTTGGTAAGCGGCACAACGTGTTTCAACCAGAAGCAGTCATAGGACGGAAACTCGCTTTGGATGAAGAGGGACCATGCCACTTTCTCGCGGCTGTCTCCGTCGATGGCAACGCTATAGCTCTTAGCTTGCTTCTTCCACGCGGTGATCCTGCTCAAATTCTCGTCCCCATAATATAGAATCAGCTGACCGATCTATTACAGTTCCGGAATCTTAGAATCGCCACCGATTCTCTTAGCTTTTCCGGTACTTGTCAACATTTTCCCGAAATTGGCCGAGCGACAGAAACTGGTCTGCATAATTCCAATATGGATTACCGGTTTAATCCCCCATTGCGGCTGCCCGGAACTTCAGTCCATAAAGACGGCAAACCAGTCGGGCTGTCGTGCGGTGGCGGCTTTGATCTTTTGCCGCAAACGGGTTTTGTCGTTCAGTCCCCGGAGGGCACGGTCCAGTTACACTATACCCAGCGCCTTTGCCATCTCCAGGGTGCGGCGGGCGCGCTCGACGATGGGCCGGTCGATCAGCTGGCCGCCGAGCGCGATGGACCCGTCGCCCCGGGCCACGGCCTCCTCGTAGGCCTTGACAACTTCACCTGCGTAGCGGATTTCCTCCCGGGTGGGGCTGAAGACGCGGTTGATGGGATCGATCTGCGAGGGATGAATGGAGGACATGCCGGAAAAACCCAGCCGGCGCGACTGGCGGGCGAAGGCTTCGAGCCCGTCGGGGTCCTTGAGATCCACCCACACGCCGTCCACGGCCTGGACATGGGCCGAGGCCGCCGAAACGGCCATGGAGGAGCGGGCATAGAGCATGTCCCGGGCCTCCCCCTCACGCACCGTGGGGAGTCCCATCTCCCGCCCGAAGTCCTCCGCGCCGAACATCAGCCCCACCACCCGGGGAGAGCTCGCCGCAATGGCCGCGGCATTCATAAGCCCCCTGGGACTCTCGATGGCAACAAGAAAAGCGACTTGCGCCTTCTGCATGCCCAGGCGAGGCTCCGCCTGGTCCACCACGACTCCAACGCGAGCGACCTCATCGGCGCTTTCGACCTTGGGCAGGACCAACCCGTCGAGGCCCGGACGGAGCACGGCTTTGAGATCGGAATCCATCCACGCGTGGCCGATGGCGTTAATGCGCACGAAACGCGCCGGCGCATGGAGGGCGCGCTGCCGCCCAAGGCCTTCGGCGATGAGCCGGCGCGCCGTGTCCTTCTCCGCCGGGGCCACGCCGTCTTCGATATCCAGCATCACGGCGTCGGCATTGAGCTCCAGGGCCTTGTCGATCATGCGCTGGCGGTGCCCCGGCACAAACATCCAGGAACGGTAAAGCTTCATCGGTTTCCCCCCTCGTAAGATTCGCTCTCGCGTACGGCTTCCCTGGGAGAGGTTTGACACCACAGCGGTCCGTCGGCTAGGCTCAGGTGAATTCGTCCCTATCGCCCAGCCAATGAGATCAACCAGGACGCGCTCAAACTCTCTTCGGTCACGAGCTAAGGATCCCCTTACCAGATGAAGGCAAGCACTCTCAAGCTCTGCCTTCCCGTAGCCATCATCACCTCCCAACATTCCGCGACGGGAATTACCATTCCCCCGTTTCTCGACCACCTGCATTACCCGGTATCGGCCATCGGAGCGCTCATCGCCGTAGGCCCCGTCCTCTCCTTCACGGCCCGCCTCCCCTCGGGCTTCGCTTACCGGGGGGAGCGCGCAAAGTTCCTCATGGCCGCATCCCTGGCGGTGATTGTCCTGTGCAACCTGCTCTACGGGTACGCCGTGGATCCGCTTTCCTTTGCCCTGGTGCACGCTGCCAACGGGTTTGCCAACGGCGCGGCCATGACCTTTTACCTGGCCTATTTCGTCGAGTCCCTGGCTCCGGACGAGGACCGACATCACGCCATGGGATACTATTCCGGGGCGCTGGCTATCGGCTATTCAAGCGGAGGCCTGGCTGCCGGCATGGTGGCCGATCGCTTTGGCTACCTGTCCAGCTTTCGGTTTGCCGCGCTGATCGCCCTGCTCGCCCTGGTCCCGTTCCTCTTCGCCCGCCTCTCCCCGGCGCCGCGGGCGAAAAGTCCCTCCGCACAAGGGGGCAAGGTTCCAACTCTTCGGGAGACCCTTGGAGCCATTCTGAACCCCCAGATGGCCACCATCGTGGTCATCTCCGTGTTCCTAAACATGATCCACCAGCTGCACACGGTTTTCATGCCGCTCTACAGTTTGGCCGTGGGGCTCAGCCTGACCGAGGCGGGTTTCATCAGAGCAACCCACGCTCTTGCCAACGCGGTGACCCGTCCCATCAGCGGATACGTCGTCAAGGGATTCGGTCACAAGAAACTGTCCCGCGTGGCCCTGCCCCTCCAGGCGGCCATGTTGATGGCGGTCCCCTTCTTCGACCATCTGCTCCCGCTCCTCCTGCTCTTCATCGGCGTGGGATTCCTGAGGGCGGTGGTTCTCGTGGCCAACACCATCGGACTGGTGGAGGACCTGGATGAGACCCGGGTCAGCCGCGGGGTCGCCTCGGGGGTCTTTCACGCCGCCGGTGATATCGGCGTTGTCCTGGGGCCCAGCACGGGCGGTCTCATCGCTTCCTATACGGGCATCGCCCGTCTCTTTTTCGTGGGCCCCCTGTTGATCGTGGCGCTGTTTTCCGTGACCATCTGGGCCTGCAAGTTTCTGGGAACGACGCCAAAAAAGATTTCCGACGTTCGATAAGTTCCGCAGGGAAATTTACCTCGCGCAAAGACGCGAAGCACGCCAAGTTTGCTGAGGTCATAGAGTTTGTTGAATTCGTAGAGTTTTTGGGGGGTTATCGAGTTTGTTGCGTTCATTGAGTTTATTGAGTTCGCCAGTTGCCTGCGGGATGTGGCTTGTGGAATGGGTCTAGATCGCAACCTACCAGCTACTAGCCACGGCCTACAGGCTAAGAACCGGTTAACGCTTGACGAATGACGTTTGACGATTTCCCTTTGACTGTTGACAATTGACCATTGACCAATGACTATTGACTCTTTTCTATTCGCTATTCGCTTCTTCCGGTTAACGATTTACGAATGACGATTGACGCTTCCCCGACTAATAGGATTTCGGCATTCCAAGGACGTGCTGTCCAAGGTACGCGAGAACCAGGTTGTTGCTTACGGGGGCCACGCTTAAGAGCCGGGTCTCTCTAAACTTCCGTTCGACATCGTAATCTACGGAAAAGCCGTACCCGCCGTGGGTGGTCAGGCACGCGTTGGCGGCCTCCCAGGAGGCCTCCGAAGCCAGCAGCTTGGCCATGTTGGCCTCGGCGCCGCATTTTTCGTTCAGGTCAAACCTGGTCGCGGCTTGGAAACGGACCAGGTCCGCGGCCTCGATGCGCGCGTGGGCCTGGGCGATGGGGAACTGGATGCCCTGGTTGGCGCCGATGGGCCGGCCGAACACCTTTCTTTCCCTTGCGTAGGCCGAGGCCCGCTCGACGAACCAGCGACCGTCTCCGATGGCTTCCGAGGCGACCAGAATGCGTTCCGCGTTCCAGCCGTCGATGATGTAACGAAATCCCATTCCCTCTTTGCCGACGAGGTTTGCCGCAGGCACTTCCAGGCCGTCGAAGAAAAGGATGCTCGTGTGCTGATTGACCATCAAATCCAGGGGCTTGATCTCGATCTTTCCCCGGGCCTCTTTCAAGTCCACGATGAAGACGGAGAGCCCGCGGGTTTTATCCTCCAGCTCGTCGTAGGGCGTGGTGCGGACCAGCAGGAGCATCAGGTCGGAGTGGTTTACGCGGGAGATAAAGATCTTCTGGCCGGTGATCACGTACCGGTCTCCCTTGCGCCGGGCGCGGGTCTGAATGCGCGTGGTCTCGGAGCCCGCGTCCGGTTCGGTGACACCGAAGGCCTGGAGCCGGAGCTCCCCTCTGGCGATCTTGGGAAGATAGCGTTTTTTCTGCTCTTCGCTGCCGTGGCGGAGAAGGGTTCCCATGGTGTACATCTGCGCGTGGCAGGCCGTGGCCGTTCCCCCCGAGCGATTGATGGCCTCCAGAATGATGCTCGCCTCGGTGATACCGAGACCGCTGCCGCCGTAGGCCTCCGGAATCAGCGCGCCCAGCCAGCCGAGCTCGGTCAATTTGCGCACAAACGCCTCGGGGTACTCCCGCTTGCGGTCCACATCGCGCCAGTAAGAGTCGGGGAACTCGCGGCACACCTTGCGGATTTCGTCCTGGATCTGCAATTGCTCCTGGGTCAAGCGGAAGTCCATGGGCGCCTCCTAAAAAAGCAGCTGTAGTATATCCTCGGGTGGCCCAAATGCAAAATTCACCGGCGCCGGCGCGTTGCACTTTTCCCCCGGCTTTGTATGATACAGCAAAGCCACCGAGGAGGATAAACCATGGCCATCAAGCCGGGATGGGAAGGGCGTTATTTTGAGGACTTCAACGTGGGGGACGTGTACCGCTGCCGCCTTGGGCGCACCATCACCGAGGCGGACAATACGTGGTTTACCCTGCTCACCAACAACACCAACCAGATCCACTTCAACGCCGAATACGCCAAGAGAACGGAGTTCGGCAAATGCCTGGTCAACAGCGCTTTGACCCTGGCCATCGTGGCCGGCATGGGAGTTGCCGACGTCAGCGAAAACGGCTTTGCCCTGGGCTGGGACGAGATCAAGCTGCCCCATCCCGTTTTCGCCGGCGACACCCTTTACTCGGAATCCGAGGTTTTGGAAAAACGCGACTCCAAATCCAGGCCCCAATGGGGCATCGTCAAGGTGCGCACCCGGGGCATCAACCAGGACGGGAAAGTTGTCATCGACTATTCCCGTTCCGTCATGGTCTGGAAACGTGCCCATGCGCCCAAGAAGGACCTGTTCCCGGAGGTCGAGAGTGAGTCCAAGTAAACCGGGGCAGCCTGACACCCGGCGGGCTCTGGACGGCGTCCGCATCGTCGCCTTCGAACAGGTCCTGTCCGGTCCCTTCTCTACCCTGCTCCTCGGCGACATGGGAGCAGAGATCATCAAGATAGAAAAACCCGGCACCGGCGATTTGATCCGCCACTGGGACAACGCCGTCAGGGGCCTCTCCTCGGGCTACGTGTGGCTCAACCGCAACAAACGGAGCCTCAGCCTGGACGTGAAGCGCGACGAGGGACGGAAAATCGTTCATGCGCTGGCGAAAAAGGCCGATGTTTTTTTCGAAAACGCCACTCCCGGCGTCGCCGAGCGCCTGGAACTCGGCTACGGGCGGCTCTCGGCTCTGAACCCACGGCTGATCTACTGCTCGCTTTCCGGCTACGGGCAGGATGGTCCATACCGGGACGTCAAGGCCTACGACCTCCTGATCCAGGGAGAAGGGGGCATCATCGCCACCACCGGCTACCCGGACAGGCCCGCCAAGGCGAGCATCGCCATCGTGGATATCGCCGCGGGAATGTATGCGGCCCTGGGAATATCACTGGCCCTCTATCAGAGGGAAAAGACCGGGCGCGGCCAGGCCATCGACATCTCCATGTTCGAAGCAATCGTGTCCTGGCTCGGCTATTTTCCCCATCACTACTGGCACCGCGGCGAAGAACCGGAGCGCCTCGGCATGCGCCATCACTACGTGACGCCCTACGGCCCTTACCTCGCCGGCGACGGCCGGTACGTGAACCTCGCCGTGGCCACGTCTCAGGACTGGGAGGTTTTCTGCCGCGAGGTCATCGAGCGCCCCGACCTGCTCTCGGACCCCCGGTTCGCTACGGTGGAAGCGCGCAGGCAAAACCGCGCCGTCCTGGAAGAGACCATCGAAAAGGCTTTTCTCGAGCGGGACCACGGCGCGTGGCTGGAGCGACTGAAGGCAGCCAAGCTGCCCCACGGCGAGGTGCGGGGGATAGCCCAGGTCCTGGCCCATCCCCAGGCCCTGGCGCGCCAGTTCATCCGCGAAGTGGACTCCCCCGTGGGGCCCGTGCCCGCGGTGGGAACTCCTCTGCGCCTTTCCGACAGTCCGCCGCGCTACGGCCGGATCCCCGATTTGGGCGGGGACACGGATGCCGTCCTGCAGGAACTCGGCTACGGCGCCGAGGAGATCGCGAGGCTCCGGCGCGACAAGGTGATTTAGGAACTGGGGCACAGCCAGAACCTTTGACTCGCGCAAAGGGGCAAAGCGCGCCAAGCTAAGAGAGTTTATTGGGTTTGTTGGGTTTATTGAGTTCGTAGAGTTGCTTGAGTGCCCGGGTAACGGACAGGATCCGTAACGCCATGTAACGGATGGTAACGGATTGTAATGGGTCGTAAGGGACATGGTCCGAAACCATTGACTATCGACCAATAACCACTAACTTTTCGTTATTCTCCATTTGCCATTCACGATTTGCCCGAGAAATAGGCCCGGAGCCATATTCTTCGCTCGCAATCCACCCGGCAGTTCCTTGAAAAAACCAGCCGGGTACAGTAGTTAATGGGCCAGAGGAAAAACTCATGGCACAAAAAGAACTCGACAGTTTCGGCACGCGTTCCACTCTCAAGGCGGGCAATCAATCCTACGAAATCTTTCGCCTCGACGGCCTGGAGAAGGCCGGCTTCAAAGACGTCCCGCGCCTGCCCGTTTCCATCCGCATTCTCCTGGAAAACCTGCTGCGCTGCGAGGACGGCAGGCTCGTGACCAGGGCGGATATCGAAGTCCTTTCCCGCTGGAACGCCAAGGCCAAGCAGGAAAAGGAGATCGCCTTCATGCCCGCCCGGGTCCTCCTCCAGGACTTCACCGGGGTCCCCGCCATCGTGGACCTCGCGGCCATGAGAAGCGCCATGCAGCGCATGGGCGGCAGGCCCGAGCGGATCAACCCGCTCCAGCCCGTGGACCTGGTCATCGACCACTCCGTTCAGGTGGACGTCTTCGGCACGCCCCAGGCCTTTCAGGCCAATGCGCGCATCGAAATGGAGCGCAACCTGGAGCGCTACGCATTCCTGCGCTGGGGGCAGAAGGGATTCGACAACTTTCGCGTGGTCCCGCCGGACACCGGCATCGTGCACCAGGTCAATCTGGAATACCTGGCCCAAGCCGTTTTCAGAGCCAAGCTCGACGGGAAAACCCTCGCCTATCCGGACACCCTGGTGGGGACGGACTCTCATACGACCATGATCAACGGGTTGGGCGTCGTCGGCTGGGGCGTAGGAGGCATCGAGGCGGAGGCCGCCATGCTGGGTCAGCCCCTTATCATGCTGATTCCCCAGGTCATCGGCTTCAAGCTGAGCGGCCGCATGCCCGAAGGCGCCACGGCCACGGACCTCGTGCTGACGGTGACCCAGATTCTGCGCAAGAAGGGCGTGGTGGAAAAGTTCGTCGAGTTCTTCGGCCCGGGTCTCTCCACCCTGGCACTGGCCGACCGCGCCACCATCAGCAACATGTGCCCGGAATACGGCGCCACCATCGGCTTTTTCCCCGTGGACGACGAGACCCTCAAGTATCTGGCCTTCACAGGCCGCGACCCGGAACTGGTCAAACTGGTCGAGGCCTACTGCAAGGAGCAGGGGCTGTTTCGCACCGATGCCTCCCCGGACCCGGTATTCACCGACACGCTGGAGCTCGACCTCGGCACCGTGGAGCCCAGCCTGGCGGGCCCCAAGCGGCCCCAGGACCGTGTTCCCCTCAAACAGGCCAAGCAGGCCTTTCAGGAGGCCCTTCCTGGAATGCTCAAGAACGGCTCGGCAGGACAGTCCGTCGCCGTGAAGTCCAATGGAGACGAGTTCAGCCTCGGACACGGCTCGGTGGTCATATCGGCCATTACGAGCTGCACCAACACGTCGAACCCATCCGTTCTCATCGGCGCAGGGTTGCTGGCAAAAAAGGCCGTGGAGCGCGGCCTCAAGTCCAAGCCCTGGGTTAAAACGAGTCTCGCCCCGGGATCCAAGGTCGTAACGGATTATCTCAAGGAGAGCGGCCTGATCGGCTACCTGGAGAAGTTGGGCTTTTACCTCGTCGGCTACGGCTGCACCACCTGCATCGGCAACAGCGGTCCCCTCCCCGAGCCCGTGGACGCGGCGGTGCAAAAGGGGGACCTCGTCGCGGTATCGGTGATTTCCGGCAACCGCAACTTCGAAGGGCGCATCCATCCCAGGGTGCGGGCCAACTATCTCGCATCTCCCCCGCTGGTGGTGGCCTACGCCCTGGCCGGCCGCATGGACGTGGACCTCACCCGCGATCCTCTGGGAGAGGACCCCCAGGGGAAACCGGTCTACTTGAAGGACATCTGGCCCGCCCCCTCGGAGATCCAGCAGGCGATGCGGTCCTCACTCAAGTCGGAAATGTTCAAGCACCAGTACGGCAAAGTTTTCGAGGGAGACAAAGACTGGCAGCAACTTCCCGTTCCCGAGGGCTTGCTCTACAGTTGGGATGACAAGTCCACTTACGTAAAAGAACCCCCCTATTTTATGGATCTGCCCAGGGAGCCCAAGTCCTTGCAGGACATCCGCGGCGCCCGCGCGCTCGCGCTCCTCGGCGATTCCATCACCACCGACCACATCTCCCCAGCAGGCTCCATCGAAAGGGACGGTCCCGCCGCCCGTTACTTCAAGGAGCACGGGGTCGAGCCCAAGGACTTCAATTCCTACGGGGCCCGGCGGGGCAATCACGAGGTCATGGTGCGCGGGACTTTCGCCAACGTGCGCTTGAAGAACCAGCTTGCCCCCGGCACCGAAGGCGGCTGGACGGTGCATCTGCCGGATAAAAAGCAGATGTTCATCTACGACGCGGCCATGCAATATCAAAAGGAGGGGACTCCCCTCATCGTGCTGGCGGGGAAGGAATACGGCTCCGGCTCTTCCAGGGACTGGGCCGCCAAGGGGCCCCGTCTCCTCGGGGTAAAGGCCGTCATTGCAGAGAGCTACGAGCGCATACACCGGAGTAACCTGATCGGCATGGGAGTTTTACCCCTGCAATTCAAGGCGGGGGAAAGCGCCCGGAGCCTGGGTCTCAGCGGCTTTGAAAACTTCGATGTCACCGGCATCGCCGACGGCCTCAAGGTGGGAAAGGAACTCGCCGTGCACGGCCGGAGCGACGACGGTAAGACCAGGGAGTTTCAGGTCATCTGCCGCATCGATACGCCGGCGGAGCTCGACTACTACCGCCACGGAGGGATACTGGAGTATGTGCTTCGCCAGCTTCTCAAGGGTGCGGCTTGAGAGGGCGATAGGACCCGATTTGTGCTACTTGTGACGCTTTTCGTGATTTGGAACCCACTCATCGCCGAAGATTCTCGTTGGCAATCAGGGGCTTAGACAACCCGACCCAAATTCCACCCTGCTGGGGCGGTGGCATAAGGCTTGCTTGGTTTACCCGAGGAAGACCTCTTCTCGGGGTTTCCAAGGAGAACAACGATGGACGAAACCAGGATGTTTATCTGGATTATGCTGGCGGGTGGGGTGACCTCCTCCGTGTTCGGCCTGATGTTTCTAGCGATCCCCCAGGTGGTGCGCAAGCTCAATGCGTGGATCGGCCGCTCTGTTGCCAGCATTGACGGCGTGGTCGTGAAGCACAACATGTTCTCAGGCTTCATGTTCCTGGCCGTGGGCATCTTCCTCCTCTACATGACCATGCAATCCCCCTGAGAAAAGAGCGCTATCCCCGGCGCCTCCCCTTAAAGGGCGAGGCCGAAAAAACCTACGGCCCCAAACTAAAAGAGGGGAGCGCCTCACGCGCTCCCCTCTTTGTCCCAGTGCATTTTGTAATTCGCCGATCAGGCGGCCGCTTCTTTCCTGCGGCTGGCCTGGAAAACTCCATCGAAGAAAAGGGCGTAGAAGTCCACGGAAACCTCCACCACGTACTCCGGCGAGAAACCGGGACGCATTTCCACCATGCCGGTCTGGAGCAGGCGCTGTAAAACAGCCTTGTTAAACTCTCCATGGGCAAGTACCCCGTCCTCGTGCACTTCGAGGTCGGCTTCCTCATGGGTTTGAAAATACTTTGCCTGGGCCATGGGCAGGCCGTATTTTTTGGTCAGGGCTTCCTTCCATTTCCCCGCCCAGTACCCGATGGGTTCCTCAGTGGCTACGGAGGACCACCACTCCAGCATGGTCCCCTCGTGGAGCAGTCCCCGTTTGAACTCCAGGATACCCCTGCACTCCGCCATCATCTCGCAGGCGATCATCTCTTCTTCCTCAAGACCGAAGACCTTTCCCTGCTCCAACACCAGCAGGACATGGCCGGGGGGACGCGGGTGGATGTACTCATCGGCAACCTTGTTGCTGAAGGCCGTCAGAAGATCAAAGTGTCTTTTGAAGAACCCGATATGCTTCTGATAGGTCGAGGCAATGATGTTGTTGACTTCGAAAACATAGTAAGCCCAGTTCTGCCAGAAGAGCCGGATCCCCTCCATGGGCAGGGAGCCCTCGGAGACGGCGTTCATGAAACTTCCCTGGTTGATCTTCTTCTCCCAGCGCTCGTGCATATTCTCGTAAAGTACGGTGACGTAGTCCTTGGCGTCCTGGGGACTCATCTTCCTTCCGAGCTCCAATGCCGGCAAGGGTTTGGGCATGACTAGAACCTCCTATGGCGAGCTGTACGATCCGTCGGCAGTATAGGAACCCATGACAAGTATTGTCAAGTTCAGCGCAAGTAGAAACCCGGTCGTCAATCCCGCGGCTTGTCGTGGATCCAGGCCTTGACCCAGGGAAGGAGCGCGTAAGCGGGAAGGGAAAGTAGAAAGGTCAAGGCGAAGTAATTCCCGTAACCGAAGCGCTCGGCGCCGAGCCCGCTCACGCCGCCCACCAGGCGGCCCGTAAGGGAAAAGATAGAGGAGAGAAAGGCGTACTGCGTCGTGGCGTGTTCCCTCTCGCAGATGTTCATTAAAAACGCCAGGAACGCCGCAGTGCCCAGGCCCCCGCTGTAGGACTCGAATACCGAAGCCCCGTATAGGCCCATGCGGCCGAGGCCCGCCCAGTCGACGAGGGCGTAGCCGAGATTGGATACCGCCTGGAGCAACCCCAGAGCCCAGATCCCGTTGAAGGTACCGAAGCGTGAAACAAAGGCCCCTCCCGAAAGGGCCCCGGCGACGCTGAGAACGATACCGAAGGTGGTCGGCACGAGTCCGATCTCAAAAAGGGAGCGCCCCTGGTCCACCCAGAAGGGCTTGACCATGGGCCCGATGGCGAACTCCCCCAGCTTGTAGGTCAGGACGAAGAGCACCAGAGGGACGGCCCTCCAGGTGCCGACCCAACCGACAAACCCCGACAGCCAATGCTCCCGCGCCCCTCGGGGGAGGTCCAGGCGCGGTGCCAGGGGGGCCAGGAGGGCCAGACACCCGAATACTACCGCCGCCGCCAGATAGATGGGGCGCCAGCTCAAAACCGCCGCAAGGAAAACCATCCCGCCGCCCAGGGTCACCAGGGCCAGGCGGTAGGCGGAGGCCCGCACGCCGTTTACCGCGCCCTCTTCCTCACGGCTGGTGAGCCCTACCGTGTACGAGTCGATGGCGATGTCCTGGGTCGCGGAAAAAGTGGTTAAAAGCAGCAGCAAAACGGCAATCCAGGCGAGGTGGTCGACATGGACGAAGGGCAGGAACCCAACGACTACGGCTATCCCCAGCATGCACGCCGCAATCCAGGCGCGCCGGTCGCCGTAGCACTGGACCAGGGGAGACCAGAAGAACTTGAGGCTGTAAGGGAGTTCCAGGAGCCTGAGACCGCCGATGTCCCGAAGCGATACCCCTGCGAAACGGAGGTACACCGGGAGGACTTCCCACAATATGGCCGGCGGGCTCCCCTGAATAAAGTAGAGGAGGCTCACCACCCCCAGCTTTTTTCTCGACGCAGGGGGAAGGCTTTCCGCCCCCAGGAAACGCCAGATCCAGGTCCTCATTCCGTCCCGTCCGGCAACCCTTTAGCCCGTACCACCAGCTTCTGCCTGCCGAATTGGAGCACAACCGTCACAGGGGGCTCAGAACAATTAACCCGGTGGCTACGCACGAAGGCTCCTGTGGTACTGGGCTCACCCGAGAACCTTTTTTCTCGCCGTGTTTGGATCGCAGTCGGAGCCGGCGTCGCCTGTAATCATTGGGCGCAGGCTTTCGGTGTGCTCGAGCCAGGCCTCCCGGATCTCATGGGGCACGCCGTAGCGCTCGAGGGTCTCGCGCAGGATCTGCTGGCGGCGCATGAACTGCCCGCCCATGATAGGGTGCTTCGCGTGGGCCTCGTTCAAAGGCCGTCCTTTATACTCGACGTCGGCGCCGAGAAAACGGGCGGTTAGCTGGTACTCCAATTCCTTGAGCCGATCCCTATCGGCGCTGCGGAAGAAAAACCCGATCATCCGGTCCTCAAAGACCCGATCGATAAAGGCATCGATGATCTCCCTGAGCCCGGGCTCTCCTCCCAGTTGCTGAAATAGCGTTGCGCCTTTCATTGGCCAAATCTCTCGGTCATCCCGCCTAACTCAACCGGATTCTATACCAATCGGCGAGGAGCGTCACCCCTTATTTGCCTGCCGGCGCCCTCTTTGGTACCCGAAGTCAACTAAATTGCAGGATTTTTCGAGAAAGAGTAAGATATTTGACTAAGACTAACTGGTTCGCTCCAGCGGGGGTCGGACCTCGCCCTTGGGGACGAAACCCATGGAAAAGCAAGGCAAATCTGGACAAACAGCCGAGGCCGTGCAATTCGGGAAGCTCAAGAATTCCCAGAAAGCGCCCACCTGCGTGGCGGAGGTCATGACCGCCAAGGTAACCACCCTACTCCCGACCAATACCCTCAACGACGCCATCGCCATGATGGCCAACAACACCTTCCGCCATTTTATCGTGGTGGAGCCCGATTCCACACTGGCCGGCGTGGTTTCCGACCGCGACCTCTTGCGGGCCATGAATCACCGGCGGGATTGGGCGGAAACCAAGGTCGGCGATTTCATGACCCGGGACGTGGTCACAGTCCGTAAAGAAACCCACCTCTCGGATGCGGTGGAGGAGATCCTCAGCCGCCGCATCAACTGCCTGCCCGTGGTGGACGAGAAGAACCGCGTCTGCGGCATCGTGACCTCCACCGACCTACTCAGGGTCTACGAAGAGATCCAGAAACAGCTCGAATAGTTTCCCCGGTCCCCAAGCCCCCAACCCCCACGAACTCAATCTTGCGCGAAGCTCGCCAAGTTTATCGGGTTCATAGAGTTTCTTGGGTTTCTTGGGTTTGTTGGGTTGTTTAGTTCGTTCAGTCTATTCGGTCTATCTGGTCTATTTAGTTTGTTCGGTTTGTCGCGTTTTTCGAATTGCTCCCGTATACCGAGGTCGTCGCGTTTGTTAGAGCGTCCAATTGTTGGGTCTACTCGCCAATTGACCATTGACCAATAACTATTGACTCTTTTCTATTCGCTATTTTGCATTCGCTATCTTCCATCCTCTATCGTCTATCCTCGATTTTCCGACAAAAGTCTGGCGGAGGGGGCGAGATTCGAACTCGCGGTCCACGCAAATGGACGCCGGTTTTCAAGACCGGTGGTTTAAACCGCTCACCCACCCCTCCGGATATTTTGGTAAGTATTTGAAGATTAACACATTAGCCGTCTCGGGCCAATGAATGGGATAAGGCCGGCGGAGTTTTAGTTTTTTAAAAAATACGTTAATGTGACTTTGAAAGACGTCGTTCCCTATTTTTTTCAGGAAATCTTCCTTGGTTGGTCAAACCGGTTTTTGGAGATAACCGTTTAATTTTTCTGATGAACTCTTTTAAGGTCCTATATAAACGAGTTGTACTGGATCATCCATACTTCGTTGTTGGGTGTATGGTTCCGGTTACGCTTTTTTTTGTCGCTTTTATTCCACATTTCCGGCTTGATGCCTCCTCTGACTCTCTGCTGCTGGAGGGCGATCAATCCTTTAAATACTACAGCACAATCAGGGAACGCTATGGTTCCGACGACTATGTGGTTGTGACCTACACGCCGAAGAGGGATTTGTTTGACAATATAACTCTGGCTAATTTGAGCGGCCTGCGCGATCGGCTAAAGGAACTTAAACGAGTAAAGACCGTCACCACTATTTTGGATGTCCCGCTGGTGAACAGCCCGCCGGTCACGATTGATGAATTCAGGAAAAACCAGCAGACCCTGACCAGCCCCGGAACGGATAAAGCACTGGCCAGACGGGAGCTTGTGACGAGTCCACTATACAGTGAGCTCCTGATCAGCAAGGATGCCAAGACAACGGCTGTTTTGGTCGGCTTTCAACAGGATGAAGAGTGGTTCGCGCTTTCGAAGAAACGTGACCGGCTTCGTGAAAAAGAACTAAAAGACGGTTTATCCGGTGAAGAAGATCGCCAGTTGAATGCAATTGAAGCGGAGTATGCAGAACGCTCCAAAGAGAACCAAAGAGAGCAGAAGGAGGATATTGCCGCTATTCGGAAAATCACACAAGATTACCGGGACACCGCAGATATCCACCTGGGCGGCGTGAAAATGATCGCCGTGGATTCGATTGAATATGTGCGGAGCGACCTGAAAGTTTTCGGCCTTGCCGTCTTATGCTTTATAATTGTTCTTCTTACCTTATTCTTCCGAAAGGCCCGGTGGGTATTACTGCCTATACTCAATTGCCTCACCGTCGGCGTTATGATGTTCGGGTTTCTGGGGCTCGTCGGCTGGCCGGTAACGGTCGTTTCCTCGAATTTTATTTCGCTGCTGCTGATCTTCACCATGTCATTCAGCATACACCAGATCGTGCATTACCACGAATATCAAGCCGATCACCCGCAGGCCGATCAACATACGCTGGTCAGCGAGAGCACGTTGCAAATTATTGTTCCCTGCTTGTTCATGGTTGTGACAACCATCGTGGCCTTTGGCTCACTCGTCGTTAGTGATATCCGCCCGGTGATCGACTTTGGCTGGCTCATGGCGGTGGGACTCGGAGTTTCTTTCCTGCTCTCCTTTACATTGTTCCCCGCTGTCCTGATGTTCCTGAAACCGGTGAAACCCGCACCCCATGCGGACATAACCGGGAAGGTCACCCGTTTTTTTGCGCATGCAATCGAGCGTCACGGAAAGCCCATACTAACCGTATTCCTGATCGTCATTGTGGCTGTAGGCGCGGGCATTTTATTTCTAACCGTCGAAAACCGGTTTATCGATTATTACAAGGAATCGACCGAAATTCACCAGGGAATGAAACTGATCGACCAGAAGCTGGGAGGCACAGTGCCGCTCGACGTTATCGTTGATGCGCCACCGGATTTTCTCGCTTCTTACCGCAAGAAGAAAGAAGCGTTCATAGAAAAGCGTAAAAAAGAAGACCCGAGTTTCGTTTACTCCCCCTCAATTGTTGACGGTTACTGGATAACCTGGCCCAGAGCTGACATGACGGCAATTCACAAATACCTGGAGGGGTTGTCGGAAACGGGGAAAGTCCTCTCGTTCCAGACGACGATGGCAATGGCGCATGATCTTGATCCTCAGGCTGCGAATACTATCCTTCTGGGCTTTATGAAGGAAAAGCTGCCTAAAGATGTCCGCGACATGCTGTTTAATTCTTATATTTCGCCGGATGGAAACCAGTTACGTTTCAATGCCCGTATATACGAAACCGACAAAACCCTGAAACGCGATAAACTCATAAAAGATATCGGCCGTCATTTGACCAATGAGATCGGTCTTGCCGATGACAGAGTTTACCTGACGGGCATGTTGGTGCTATACAACAACGTTCTGCAAAGCCTTTTTGACTCCCAGATCAAAACGATCTGGACGGTCTTTATCACGATTTTCGTGATGTTCACTATTCTTTTCCGCAGCCCCTGGGTTGCGGGCGTGGCGTTTCTCCCGAATATTACGATCACCGTGCTGGTATTGGGTATCATGGGGTGGCTGCGCATTCCACTGGATATTATGACGATCACGATTGCCGCGATCTGCACGGGGTCTGCAGACGACAACACGATACATTATGTTCACCGCTTTAAAACCGAGCTGGGAAAACACGGCGATTACTGGAAGGCCGTGCATGCTTCTCACGACAGCATTGGCCGCGCCATGTATTATGCCAGCGTTACTATTATATTGGGCTTTTCTCTTTTGGCTTTTTCCAATTTTGTGCCGACTATTTATTTTGGATTGCTTGTTGCGCTTGCGCTGTTGCTCGCGTTGCTGGCCAACCTTGTCTTGCTGCCGCTTCTTATCGTGCTGTTCAAGCCGCTGGGGAAACCACATTGATGGGAGAAGGATAAGAACTTGGTTATTTGTCAACCAAAGCCTTGACCCGTTCACCTGTACGATGTAATTGACCAGCGGTTTTTGGGGGATGAGGAATTCGTAGAGGAGACGTGGGAAAGAGCGGAGGAAACCGAAGTCAGGCCACCCGTAGAGATTGAACTGAATGGAGTTGTCAGGTTGGTATGTTCTCAATTAAAGGTATCACCGCAGCGAGTGCACCAGAGAGACAAGAGTAGAGAGATCAGTTGGATCCGGTGGTTGATAGCGAAAATAGCGATTGAGGAGGGAGGATACCGGCTGATGGAGGTGGCCCGGTTTTTAGGCCGTGATCCGGGGGTGATGAGCCGTGGATTGAGGCAGTTAGGAGAGCGGCTGGGGGCGCAGAAGAGTTTGCAGAAAAGAATTGGTAGAATCCAAGTCAGTATCCGTGAGGGGAGAAAGCCCAAAATAGGTAGGGTCGAGGACTGGCGCGGTATCTCGTAGGTGAAGCCTATCTGTTGCCGTCTCTTTCGTTTGACGGTGCCTCACTAGCCTCACCGTAAACCCGTCTCCAGCCCCCGCCGCATCAAACCGGACGTGACCCTTTCGGTCATCCGGCTTTCCTGAACCCTTCACCGTAAAGCGCTATGTGCCTATTGCGCTGGGAGCACTTTCACGGAACCCCGCTACTCCGCCTCTTCCAGCCAACTCAGCTTTCGCCTTGCGGTATATCCTTCGCCTCAGTTCTTGCAGTTCTATGGAAGGTTTTCTCATGCCTCCCCTGCCTCACCTTGCGGTCAAAGGAGTTAGACTCAGCATGGCCCCTTCGCTCCATCCGTATTACCAGACTTCTTCGCTAATACGGGCCACTCCGCCATCCTCTTGCCTTCGGCCCCTTTCCCGTGTCCGCAGTTATAGGGCCTACCTTTCTCCAAGGATTTCTTCTCGGGGCAAGTAGGACTTCTCCAGTTTCCATCGTGTCCCTGTTACCGTGTCGCCGCCACTACCTCGCCGGTGTGGACTATCCCTTTGGCCAGTCTGAGATTGCCCATGCTGTCTTCACCCCTTCTTGAACGGCTCGACCACCGGATCTTGGCTGTAACGAGGCTTGCTCAGCGTTCACTCGCGTTGCAACCCGGCAACTCGCTCACCTGCCCGAAGCAGGCTTTGTCGGTAGGCTTCAAC
>Ga0326597_10003956_pt1 | contig 21003 bp, 18 predicted proteins | sample RVTome_12_FD_203789 | JGI IMG/M metagenome (GOLD analysis project Ga0326597, IMG submission 203789) | Soil microbial communities from uranium-contaminated site in the Upper Colorado River Basin, Wyoming, United States - RVT100D185 | ecosystem: Environmental > Terrestrial > Soil > Contaminated >...
CACCGCTTTGGGTCGCTGGCGAACCCCTTCGCCACGTAGTACTCCTGGTCGGCCGCTGAGTGGATGAATTCCACGCCGCAATCGACGCAGTTCAGGGTTCGGTCGACGTAGGTCACGATGGTCCTCCCGAGCGCGATGTCGCCGTGTCGCCGTGGTGCGTCCCGGGCAGGCCGGTCGACGGATGGGACGAGCGATCGCGGGGAGTGCCGGGGCCGCGCGACCCAGGTGCCGTCTGTGGAGTCCCTGCTCGGGGCGCACCGTGTCAAGTGCCGGGCAGGATACAACGGTTCCCGGAAGCGGGCGTTGCAGGCCGATTCGTGGCCGATCCGCCGGTCCGGGCTGGCGGTCGTGACACGCGACCTGTCACAATGGCGCCCGAGATTCGGGGTGGCGAGCGAGGGTCAGGGGGCTCCTCGCTCGCGCCAGGCCGGCGGGCTGCACGTGCGGTCCGCGCCGGCCGGGCCCGGCGCCCCGATCGCGTCGACCGGAACCGACGGATTGGGAGGCACGCTGCTCCGGGATGCTCCGATTGCTGCACACCGCGGACGTCCACCTCGGGGCCCGCCACGCCGACCTCGGCGAAGGGGCCACCGCGCAGCGCGAACGCCAGTTCGCCGCCTTCGTGTCGACGATCGATCTCGCCATCGCCGAGAAGGTGGACCTCGTCCTGGTCGCCGGCGACCTGTTCGACTCCAACACCCAGCCGCGCCGGTCGGTCGAGCGCGTCGCGGCGGAGTTGAAGCGGCTCGCCGCCGCGACGATCCGGACGGTCGTCATTCCCGGCACGCACGATGTCTACGACCGGTCGTCGATCTATCGGGCCCACGACCTCGAGGCGCTCGCCGGCAGCGCGCCGGACGACGATCTCGTGACCGTCCTCACGCCTGACCGAGCGGAGGTCCACCTCGCCGCGTGCGACGCGATCGTGTTCGGGCGCGTGTTCGCGACGAAGCAGGCGCCACACAGCCCACTCGCCGGCCTCGATGCCGGGGCGGACGAGCGTGCGACCTGGAAGATCGGCCTCGTCCACGGCGCGATCGCGATTCCCGGCAGGACGGATCGCGACGACGTCGTCGTGACGACCGAGGAGATCGCCGCGTCGGGTCTCGACTACTTGGCCCTGGGACATTGGCACTCCACCCAGCAGGGGACCGCCGGCGGTGTCACGTATGCCTACGCCGGCGCGCCGGAGCCGGTCGCGGTCGACCAGGATAGGGCCGGCAAGGTCCTGCTCGTCACGCTCGACGCAAAGTCGGGCGCCAGGTCGGTCGCGATCGAGGAGCGCGTCGTCGGCCGAACGCGCTTCGAGCCCGTCGAGCTCGATGCGGCCGCGATCGCCAGCCAGCCGTCCCTCGTCGAGCAGCTGGCTGGACGGGCCGATCCGGACCTCGTGCTCGACGTCCGCCTGACCGGCGTCCGGCCGGACGAGCTCGACCTCGACGTGGACGAGGTCGAGGCCGCCCTCAGTCCGTCGTTCCTGCGCGTCCGCGTCCGCGACGCGTCGCTCCCCGCGCTGACCGAGGGTGCGCTGCCACCGCCGGACACGATCGCCGGGGCGTTCATCCGCGACGTCGAGGGGCGGATCGCGGAACTCGAGGCGGCGGGCACGACCGATGAGGCGGCGGAGCTGCGGGACGTGCTGCGGCTCGGACGCCTGCTGCTCGCCGGGCACGAGGTGGCGTTGTGAGGATCCGCCGACTCCAGCTCCGCGACTTCCGTCGCTACCGCGACCTCGATCTCGCCCTGGATCCGGGCCTGACGGTCGTCCGCGGGCCGAACGAGGCCGGCAAGACCACCCTCCAGCGGGCGATCGAGCTCGTCCTGACGCGCAAGGTCACGAGCGCCTCGGCCGACCTCGACGGGATGCGTCCGTGGGACGCGGCAGACGGAGCGCGCCCGGAGATCGTCATCGAGTTCGAGCAGGAAGACGAGGACGGCATCCGGACGGGCAGCCTGTCGAAGGCGTTTCGCGGCACGAAGGGCGCGGTACGTCTCGAGTTCGACGGCCAGGTCGTGACGGATCCAGCGAGGGCGGACGAGCTCGTCGCGGATCTGACCGGCGTGCCGACCGAGGCGTTCTTCCGCTCGACCGCCTCGGTCCGCCATCACGAGGTGGACGACCTGGCGCGCGACGAGGCGTCGTTGCGCGACCGACTCCAGGCCTCGATCAGCGGTGCCGACCGTGGGACGTCGAAGGCGCGCAAGAAGCTGGAGCGTGCGCTGGCGGACCTCAACGCGCGGGGGGTGAAAAACCCCGGCCGCCTCAAGGCCGCCGAGGACGCGGTGGCGCAGGACGCGGCGGCGGTCGAGCAGGGCGAGCTGGCCCTCGCCAAGTTGGAGCGGGATCGGGACTCGCTGTCCGGGGCTCGTGAGCGCCGGGCGGACGCTGAGACGGCGCTGGTCGAACGCCGCTCGCTCCTCGAGAAGGCTCGCCAGGCCGAGCGGCTCGCGGCGGAGCGCGAGGTCGCCCAGGGGCGATTCGAACGGTTCCGCCAGGCCGTCGAGGTCCACGACGAGGTCACCCAGCTCTCGGCCAGCCACCCGTCGCCGAACCCGCTCCCCGTCGTCCGCCAGGTCGTCGAACGATTGCGTGGCCTCGACGGCCGAATCCGCGAGCTGCGAGCCGCCCTGGCCGGGGAGGTCGAGGTCCAGTTCGAGGTCCCGCCGGAGCCCACCTGGCAGCCGCTGTCGCGCTGGGCGATCGTGCTCGTCCTCATCGGCGCACTCGTTGCCGGCCTGACGTTCGTCGTCCGCACGCTGGACCTGTTCGCGATCGGCATCGAGGCGCAGTACGCAGGCGGCGCCGTGGCCGGGGTCGGCCTCATCCTCGCCTTCGTGGCCTTCTGGCTCAGGCGGTCGGACCGCATGCAGACCCAGCTCCGGACGGTCGAGATCGACCGACGCCTGCGCGGCCGTTCCGAGATGGAGCAGGAGCTCCGCCAGGCCGAGGCCGACACGGCTCAGCAGCTGGGATCGCTCGGTCTCGAGGACCTTGCGGCGACCGAGGATCTGCTGGCCCGCGAGGACGCCCACGTTCAGCGCATCGCGACGCTCGAGGCCCAGCTCGACGGCCTCGTCGGCAAGGAGCCGCCGGACACGTTCTCCACGCTGCGCGACGCGGCGGCGCTCGAGGTCGAGCAGAAGACCCACGCTCTGGAGGCGCTCGGGCCGATCGCCAAGGAGCCGCGAGCGCGCGAGCGCCTGGAGGTGGAGGTCCGCGACGCCGAGGGAGCGGTCGAGCGCGCCCGCGACGACGAGGCGAACGCGCGCGCGCGGGTCGAGGCAAACGCCGTCGACGCGGAGGAGGTCGCCGCCCACGCCGAGCGCCTGGCCGGCTGGCGCGAGCAACTCGCCGCGCTCCAGCGCCGCGCTCGCGTCTACGAGGCGACGCTGCGGGCGATCGAGCACGCCGAACAGGCGACGATGAAGACCGCCACGCGTTACCTCGAGCAGCGCATGGTCGGCGACCTCGAGCGGATCACGGCCGGCCGCTATCGGCGCGTGCGTGTCGACGACCGGACGCTCGACATCGCCCTGCTCGCACCGGAGAAGGGCGACTGGGTCGATGTCGGGCAGCTCAGCCAGGGCACGCTGGACCTCGTCTACCTCGCCGCCCGGATCGGGTTGGTTCGTCTCGTCACCGGCGACCGACGTCCGCCGCTCGTTCTCGACGACCCGTTCGTCACCTTCGACGACACCCGGGCGGCTCGGGCGATCGACCTGCTGCGCGATCTCGCGCGCGACTTCCAGGTCATCTACCTCACCACGTCGAAGCGCTACGACGCGGCCGCGGACGCGGTCGTCGAGTTGCCCGCACCGACAGCGATCGACGACGGCGCGGGCGCCGCACCGGTCGCCGGCGGTGCCTGAGGGAGCCGGCGGGGCCGTCGTCGCGCTCGGCCTCGGCGCGGCGCTCACGTGGGGCGCCGCGGACTTCGGCGGCGGACTGGCGAGCCGGCGCGCTCACCTGTTCGGCGTCACGCTGGCCGCGCCGATCGTGGGCCTCGTCGCCGCCCTCGCGATCGCGGTGGCGCGCGGCGAGGCGGTGCCCGGCCCGGAGGACGTCGCCTGGTCGGCCGCGTCCGGCGCCTTCGGGGCGATCGGCATCGTGGCGCTCTACGGCGGTCTCGCTGCGGGCCGAATGGGCGTCGTTGCGCCGGTCACCGGGGTGCTCGCGGCGACCGTGCCGGTCGTCGTCGGGTTCGCCCTCGAGGGACTGCCGGGCAGCGGCCAGGTCGTCGGGATCGGGCTCGCCATCGTCGCTGTCGTGCTCGTGTCGCGTGCCGCGGACGCCGGCCCGGACGGCCGACCGAGCGGCCTGTCCTACGGCGTTGCCGCCGGTCTCGGGCTGGGGCTGCTCGCGGTGACCCTCTCGCGCGTGTCCGACGGTCTCGTGTTCGGACCGCTCGCGATCCTGCGCGGGGTCCAGATCGCGCTCATCGCGACGGCGATCGTGGTGGCCCGCCGTCCGTGGCGCCTCGAGCGCCGGATGCTCCCTGCGGTCGCCGCCGTCGGCCTCCTCGACATGGCGGGCAACGGGCTGTTCCTGGCCGCCGCGCAGGTTGGCCCTCTCGCGATCGCCGCCGTGCTCTCGTCCCTCTACCCGGTGACGACGGTCATCCTCGCGACGGCCGTCCTGCGGGAGCGACTCGGCCGGGGCCATGCGGTGGGGATCGTCTGCGCGCTGTCGGCCATCGTGCTCATCGCGGCCGGCTCGGCCGGCTGATCCGGACCCGCTCGACCGCATCGGCCGACCGGAGCCGATGGACGGCCGCGAAGCCCTCGCCCTCCAGGGCGTGAGCCGCACCGGCCCCGGGGAGCGTCGCGAGCGTGGCGTGATGACGGCGAACGACGGACACGTCCACGACGCGTCCTGTCCGCCCGGCGTTCCGAGCGAGGACGACCCGGAGGTCGAGGTCGAACACGATCGCCACGGCCGGCACGCCGGCGGCGCGGGCCCGCTCCAGGATGGCTCGGCGCGCGTGCCGCTCGACGTTCGTCGCGTCGACGACGGTCAGCCGGCCGGCGGCGAGGCGGCCGGCAAGCGCCCGGTGGAGAGCCGCGAAGGCGGGCCGGGTGGCCAACTGGTCCGCCTCGTCGCCGGCGACGAGCGCCCGGAACGCATCGGATGACAGGATCTCGTCCGGCCCGAAGTGACGCGCCGCGAAGGTCGACTTGCCGGCCCCCGCCGGTCCGACGAGGACGACGACCGACGGGTCCGGGAGCGTGATCCGCATGGGGCGATGATCGGTCCCGGGGCGCGGCCGCGCCTAGCGGACCGTCCGGCGCACCTCGTAGCCCGCGCCGCCCTCCGCTGCCCGGACCTCGTAGGCCGGCTGGTCGTACAGGGTCGGTCCGCGGACGGCCGCGCCGTCGGCCAGGCGGAAGCGCGACGCGTGCCACGGGCATTCGATGCAGCCGTCGACGATTCGGCCCTCTGACAGCGGCCCGCCGGCATGGGCGCACTGTTCATGCAAGGCGTGGATCGTGGACCCGGCCCGCACGAGCACGAGCGTGTTCGGGCCCGCCTTCGCCTTGACCGGCTGGTTCTCGGGGATCCCCGTGGCGGCGCCGAGGTCGAGCGGCGTCCACTTCGTGCCGCGCCCGCGCCAGGCGTGGCGATCGACCATGTTCCCGAGGGCGAACACGACGTCGCCGCCCACGTACGCGCCGGCGACGACCACGAGGTAGCCCACGACGAGCAGCGCGGTCGCGACGGCCCCGCCGGCCCCGCCGCCCACCCGGGCCGGGACCGCCACGAGGAGCATGACGAAGCCGACCACCATGATCGTCGCGTGGACGGTCGCCTTGGTTCGCGCGGATCCGTCGGTGTCCGTGTAGTCGGCGGCACCGGTCACGATGGAGGCGAGCAAGCCGAGCACGCCGACGACGAGCGCGATCCCGGCCGGCCCGGGCTGTCCGATCAGCTCGAGCACGACGGCCACGGTCAAGGCGCCGATCGGCAGGTCCGTCGCGGCCGCGTGGAGCGGGTGCGTGCCCAGCCAGCGCCCGTGGAGGAGTTCCTTGACCGGGCGGATCGGCCGGAACAGGGCGGTCAGCCAGCGGTGGTTGAAGTCGCCGAACGGCTTCGCCCAGCGGGCCTGGGCGTCGATCAGTCGGTTGATGAACCGGGCCATGCGCACCTCCCTCCCGGAGTCTACCGCCGCGTCGGAACGGACCCGCGCGGGTCCGGCTGTTCGGCTAGGCTCGCCGGCGCATGACCCCCACCGCGCCGGCATTGCCGGCCCACCCCAAGCAGGACTGGCGGCTCCTCGTCGCGGTCTTCTGGATCACCTCGCTCATCGAGGGCGCCGGGGTGAGTCAGATCTTCGCCCTCATCCCGTCGTATCTGCGCGAGATGGGCGTGCCGGAGGCGGATCGGCTGCCGTTCATCGGCCTGTTCGGCTCGCTCCTGTTCGTCGTCGGAGCGCCGCTCGTCCCGCTCTGGGGCGTGTGGGCGGACAAGTACAGCCGCAAGGCCGTCATCGTCCGGAGCGCGCTCGTCGAGGCGGTCGTGTTCGCCGGCGTTGCCCTTAGCCGCGAGCCGTGGCAGCTCGCCCTGAGCATCCTGCTCATCGGCTTCCAGCTCGGGAACACGGGGGTCATGCTGGCCGGGATCCGTGACGTGACGCCCCGTGCCCGTCTCGGGACGACGATCGCGCTCTTCGGCGCGTCGGGTCCGATCGGCTTCGCGGTCGGCCCGGCGCTCGCCGGGCTGCTCATCGACGGGGCCGGTTGGTCCATCTCGGCCGTCTTCTGGCTGTCGGCCGGCCTGTCGGTCGCGACCGCGCTCCTCGTCACGTTCGGCTCGCGCGAGGTCCGGCCGGAGGTCGTCCCGACCGGTCGGGTGCTGGCGCTCGCCTACGGCGCGATCCGCGGCGTGCTCGCCGATCCCGTCGTCCGGCGCTTGTTCGCCATCTACGGCATCGCCTTCCTGTCGAACCAGATGAGTCGCCCGTACCTGCCGGTGCTCGTCGAGGAGCTGGTCGGGATCGGCCCCGGGCTGGTCAGTGGGATCGCCCTCGTGGCAGGCACCGCGGCCCTCGTCGGCGCGCTCGTCTCGCCGCTCGGCGGGGCGCTCGGCGATCGGATCGGGTTCCGGCCGGTGCTCGTCGGCTCGCTCGTCGTCGGTGGGGTCGCACTCGGGCTCATGCCGCTGGTGCCGACCGTTCCGCTGCTGGCGGTCGTCGCGCTCGTCTTCGCGGCGTCCGCGTCGGCCGTGGGAGCGATGATCTTCGGGCTGCTCGCGACGGAGGTGCCGGCCGAGCGCCGCTCGGCGACACTCAACCTCGTGTACCTGCCGCTCTACGCGGCGGGGATCGTGGGGCCGGCCTCCGGGGCCGTCGTCGTCGGCGCCGTCGGCCTGGCCGGGCCATTCGTCGCCGGGGCGACCGTGTTCATCGCGGGCGCGGCAGCCATCGTCGCGCTCGATCGTCGTCGCGCAGGAGGATGACCGCGAGGATCATGCTCAGGCCCCCGTACCACAGTGCGGGCAGGGCGAGCATCGCGCTCACCGGGACGGTCCACGGTCGATCCGTCCGGGCGCCCCAGGCGACGAGGCCGATGGCGAACGGGAGCCGGGCCCAGAGCGGGACGGGCACGGACGCCCACGTGCCGCCCTTGCCGGCATTGCCGACGATCACGTCGATCCAGTCGCGCCACGCCGCCGGCATGACGAGCGCGGAGGCGGTGACGATCGCGGCCGTCGCGGCTCCCGCCACGACGAGCGGCCGCCACTCGCGCCGGACGGCGAACCACAGGAGGCCGATGCCGGGCGTGATCTTGGTCAGGAGGATGAGCGCCCAGGCCGCCGGCCAGCGGAAGCCGACGACGATCGCGACGGCCAGCAGGAGCGAGACATTGCCACCGGCGATCTCCATCGCGGTGAACGGGAAGAGCAGGCCGGCCGCCAGGAGGCGGGGACCGGTGAGCCAGGCCGCCGCGCCGATGAGGACCGCCGTCCAGGCGGCCATGAACAGTTGCCACGGAAGCGCGGTGAGCGGGCTGACGAGCTGGAGGAAGGCCGGCGAGTAGACATATGCGATCGGGTCGTTCCACTCGGAGTGGAGGTACGGGTTGGCGAGGCTGGCCTGCCAGTAGCAGCGGGCATCCTGGCCGGTGCCCCACAGGCGGCCCCACGGCTCCGAGAAGGCGACGATGACCGCCCAGGCGCCGAGCGCGGCCGCGAGGCCAACGACCGGGCGGGATTCGAACTTCCGGAGCGGCGGCAGCCGACCGAACCGGCGCATGGAGGCGTCGGCCCAGCGGCGCGAGGCCGTGCGTGCGTCCTCGAGGGCAGTCGCAGGTGGGTTCGACATCGATGTTCGGCCCATCATCGCGCGTCCCCCCGTTCAGGAGTATCCGTGACGCAGTCTGCTCGTCCCGGGCGCCGCCTTCATCCCGGGCGCTGCTTGGAGCCGTCGCGCCGACACGGAATTCTCATACGCTCCAGGGGAGAGCGGTAGACGGAGTCCCTGCGCGGGCGGCGCTGGATTGGGGCTCGACGCGCTGCTCAGATAGCCGAAAACGGCTAACCCGCTCGGCACGCCTGGGCTACCGGCGCACCGCCACCGTGCGCGCGTCCTCTCGCGCTCTCCGGGGGCGCGTCTGAGAGAAACCGCGCCGGCGGCGGCAGGCGGCGGATCGACCGGCGTGATGCCCCCACCAGCACCACGCACAGATGGGCCGATGGCGTCGGCGCACGCGGGCCTGGCCGAGACACTGTTGCCCTCCAAGGCCGGATTCTTGATGCTGCCAGCAGCATCGGGTGGGACAGGGTCGCACGCCGGGTGGACGCAGCCGGGCGCGTTCAGCCCGGGCGCGTTCAGCCCGGACGCGTTCAGCCCGGGCGGCGCCGCCCCACGACAGCCGCCGTGACGGCCAGCGCGACCAGGCTGCCGCCGGCGAGGGCGCCGATCTCGCGCAGCGCGACCTCCCCATACCGTCGGCCGGGAACGCCGATCGTAACCTGGGGCAGGGTCGGCCAGACGGTCTCGTCGTCGTGCTCGATCGGCGGGGGGTCGTAGCGCTCGACGTCTTCCCAGCCGACGAGCGTCCCGTCGGCCAGGCGGAACTTCTGGTCGATCCAGAGGTCGCCCGGCCCCAGGGCCGCCTCGTCGATGACAATCGCCTCGGTCCGAAGGATGCGCTGGTGCGCCTCCGCGCCGCCGACGAGCCCGACGATCGCGATGATCCCGCCGAGGATGACCGCCGGCAGGGCTCGGCCGATCACGGCGCCCACGGCGACCGCCAGTGCGAACACGAAGACGGCCCGCGCCGCGAGGACCGGCCCTCGCTGGCCGAACCCGGCGAACGCGTTGGCCGGGTCGACGCCCGGCTCCGATGCCGCCAGCCACCGATCGGCCGCGGCGCCGAGCACGAGCCCGACGATCGTCACGAACACCAGGACCGGCACGAGGCGGTGCGCCAGCCAGTGCATCCGCGACGGCGTCAGCGCCCAGGCCAGGCGGGTCGTGCCGCGCTCGAGCTCGCGACCCACGACGGCGACGCCGATGAGGAGGGCGGCGGCGAGGGGCACGAACCCGGTCAGGCCGGCCACGATCCAGCCTCGGCTCGACACGATGCCGTAGAACTCGTTGATCTTGAACTCGCATTCGCGCGGCGTTGTCGCCCCGCTCCGCATCGCGGCATCGCACGTCGCCGTCCAGCCGACCGCGTCGAGCTGCGCCCCAATGAGGATTGTCGCGAGGACCCCGACTACGGCCAGCACGCCGAAGACGGCCAGCTCGAACCGATGGAGACGGGCGGTGATCCTCGCTGCCGCGATCACAGTCATCACGCGGCCACCGTTCGGAGGACCGGCCGATCCCGGCCTGCCGCGAGATGTCCCAGGACGACCTCTTCGAGCGTTGCGGGCCGGCCCCGGGCCGGCGCCCCGGAGCCGGTCCGGGTGAGCGAGACGGACTCCCCGGTCGTGTCCATGAACGTGCCGACGACGTCGTCCGCGGTGGTCGCCACCTCGACCACGCGATGCTCGGCGAGCGACTGGGCGATCGACAGGTCGAGCAGCTTGCGGCCGCCGCCGAGCACGAGGAGTCGGTCGCAGGCCTGCTCGATGTCGGTGATCACGTGGGACGAGAGGAGCGCGGTCGCCCCGTCGGCCCGGACGGCGTCGACGAGGACGTGGAGGAACTCGCGCCGGGCGAGCGGGTCGAGTGACGCGAGCGGCTCGTCGAGCAGGAGGACCGGCGCCCGCGCCCCCAGCGCGAGCGCCAGCCCCACCTGCGCCTGCTGCCCGCCGGACAGCTCGTCGGCGCGGGAGGTGAGCGGGATGGCCAGCTGGTCGAGGCGGCCGCGGGCGAGGGCGGGGTCGAATCCCGGCCGCAGCGTGACCGCCAGCCGGACGTGGTCGTCGACGGTCAGCTCCCGATAGAGCGACGGTGCCTGCGGGACGTAGCCGACCCGGGCGATCGCCGCGGCACGGTCCTTCCACGGATCGAGGCCGTCGACCAGGACCCGTCCCGTCGTCGGGCGCTCGAAGCCCACGCCAGCCTTGATCATGGTTGACTTGCCGGCTCCGTTCGGCCCGACGAGGGCAGTGACGCTCCCCGTCGGAACGGCGACGTCGACGTCGCGCAGCGCCCAGCGTCGCCGATAGCGCTTGCCCAGCCCGTGGGCCTCGAACCCGTTGTCCATCGCCTCCCTCCGTGCGTGCCGTCATCGTCCATGGGCCACCTCCCCGAACACAGACGGAGCCCGGCGGAGGGACGTTCAGGGATTCCCCGGACGGTGCCGGACTCGACCGTCTGCTACCGTCGGCCCGATGACGGCAGAGCTCCGGGACCGACTCGCGTTGCTCGTCGCGGCGTCGTGCGTGGCGGCGAGTCTCATCGCCCTGGCCGTGGCCCGCGTCGACGTCGGCATCACCCTCACCGTCGACGGCGACCGCGTCGTCGTGGCTCATGTCGGCGAGGGAAGCCTCGCTGCCCGCGACGGACTCCAGCCGGGCATGGTCGTCGTCACCCTTAACGGCGCGCTGCTGCTCGACCTGCCCCATGCCGTCTATCCGGCGGAATGGCCCGACACCGGCGAGGAACCGCAGCCGATCGGCGTGGAGCCGGACGAGCCGACGCCCGTCCCGATCGACCCGATCTACCTGGCGGAGCTGATCCGGCAGCCGGTGGCCTACCTCGACGCGATCCAGCCGTGGGACCTCGAGACCGGCGCAGCCGACCAGTGGGCGGTCCAGTCCTTCTGGTACGGCCATTACTTCGGCGGCAACGCGTCGATGCCCCTCGCGCTCGGGGTGCTGATCCTGGGCGTCGGCGGCTGGCTCCTCGGCAGTGGCCGGGCCGGCGCGTCCCTCCGGCCGCTCGCGATCCCGGCGGCCGTGGCTGCCGCCGCGCCGTTCCTCGTTCGCCCGCTCGAGGCGACCTGGTGGGTCCCTGCCATCGGCCTGGCCGGCACGCTGTCGGCGGCCGCGATGCTGCCGCTCGCGCACGGTCTCATCTCGCTCATCCGGGAGGAGTACGACCGGCGGCTCATCGGACTCGCGGTGGTGGCGTTCGCCGTGGGCGCAGCGGTCATCGCCTTCATCCCTCTGGGCGTCTACAACTGGGATGCCTCCGGGTCGGTGCGCTGGGTTCTCGCCGGCGCGGTGCCGCTCCTGCCCGGGCTCGCCGCGGCCGGTCCGCTCACGGTCGGAGGGCACGGCTCGTCGAGCGGTCGGCTCCTCGAATCGGCCGAGTTCGCCGTCGCCGGCGCGACGCCGATGGTCGCCTTCGCGACCGACGGCGATCCGTGGCTCTTCCCGTTCGCGTTGTGGCTCGCCGCCGTCTTCGTAGCCGGGCGGTTCACGATCCGGCCCCTGGCCCGCCTCGCAACCCGCGCCCAGCTTCAGCGCGACCTCGTCGTAGCGGCCACGGAGGCTGAGCGCGCCCGGGTCGCGGCCGACATCCACGACGACGCGCTCCAGGAGCTGACGCTCCTCGTCCGGCGGCTCGACGCCGCCGGGGACACGGAGGGGGCCGAGATCGCCCGGACCGTGTCGGACCGGCTGCGCGCCATCTGCGGCGACCTGCGCCTCCCGATCCTCGACGACCTCGGTGTCGGACCCGCGCTCGACTGGCTCGTCCTGCGCATCGAGCGGCTGGCGGGTGGCGAGGTCCGCCTCGAGCGGTCCGACGGGACGCGGCCCCCGGCCGACGTCGAGCTCGCGTTCTTCCGGGTCGCCCAGGAGGCCCTGTCGAACGCAGTCAGGCACGGACGCCCGCCAATCGTCGTCCGCTATCACGCGACCGACCACGGCGCGTCGCTGTCGATCGACGACGCCGGCCCCGGCATCGCCCCCGGCGCCGGGGACGAGGCGGAGAAGGCCGGCCGATTCGGGCTCCTCAACATGGCCCAGCGGGCCGAGCAGATCGGGGCGATCCTCGACGTTCGGCGCTGGCCCGGCGGCGGCACCCACGTCGCGCTCGAATGGCGGCCGCGCTGACGACGCCTGCCGCCGCCTCGGAGGCTGACGCACGGATCCGCGTCGCGGTCATCGACGATCACCCGGTCGTGCGCGATGGGACGGCCGCGCTCCTGGCGGCGCAGCCCGGGCTCGCCGTCATTGGCTCGGCCGGCTCGCTCGCCGACGCGGCCGACCTGCTCGCGACGACGGCCGTCGACGTCGTACTCCTCGACATCCGCCTCGGCACGGACAGCGGGCTCACGCTCCTGTCCGGCGTGGGCGCGGACCGCCCGCTGCCCGCGGTCGTCGTGGTGACCGCCTACGACTACCCGCAATACGCCGACGCGGCGCTCCGCCTCGGGGCCGCCGGCTTCGTCCTCAAGACCGCACCGATCGCCGAGCTCGTCGATGCGATCCGGCGCGCAGCGGCCGGTGGTCTCGCGTTCGCCCGCAGGCCGATCGTGGGACCGGGTGCACCCGTTCGCCTGTCCGCTCGCGAGCTCGATGTGGTTCGCCTCGTGGTCGACGGTCGGAGCAATGATGAGATCGGCGTGTCACTCGGCATCGGCTCGAAGACGGTCGAGACCCATCTCCGGCGTCTGTTCGAGCGGCTCGGCGTTGCATCCCGGACGGAGCTCGCGACGCGAGCGCTCCGCGAGGGCTGGCTCGAGGTGCCGCCGGGATGAGCGACCGAACCCGGCGCCGCCTCCGCGGACTGCGCGAAGTCTCATACGCTCCGGGGTGGAGCGCTAGCCACGGTCCCGCGCGTCGCGCCGCGGAATCGGCACTGGGAACGCCTCACCGATAGCCGAAAACGGCTACCTGCGTCGGCATTCCTGCGCCTCCCGCCGATCGTCACCGTGCGGGCATCGTCTTGCGCTCCCCGTGAGCGCGTATGAGGGATGGCCGCGCTGCTCGTGGGTCTCGTGGCGTACTTCCGGCCGGGCTGGCTGTAACGCCGCGTCGGCGCCGGCGAACGTTCAATCGGGGATATCGCGCTCGCCGGGGCCGACGTACGTCACGTCCGGCCGGATGAGCCGGTTGTTCGCCGCCTGCTCGAGCACATGCGCCGTCCACCCCGCGTGGCGGGCGAGCGAGAATGTCGCCGGGAACAGGTCCGGGGTGAGGCCCACGCCCATGAGCACGGGCGCCGCGTAGTACTCGACGTTCGTCTTGATCGGCCGGTCCGGGTTCTTCTCGGCCAGCAGCCGGAGCGCGACGTCCTCGACGGCGATCGCGAGCTCGAGCCAGTCGGGCTTGTGCTCCATCGACTCGGCCACCTTGCGGAGCGCGGCCGCCCGCGGGTCGTATGCCCGATACACGCGGTGGCCGAAGCCCATCAGCCGCTCACCCCTGGCGAATGCCTCACGGATCCACTCCTCGGCGTGCCCGACCGAGCCGACCTGGGCCAGCTGGTCGACGACCTCGGACGGCGCGCCGCCATGGAGCGGCCCCTTCATCGTCCCGATCGCGCCGACGACGGCCGACGCGATGTCGGACCGGGTTGAGGTGATCACGCGCGCCGTGAAGGTCGAGGCGTTGAAGCCGTGCTCGGCGCCGACGATGAAGTACGCGTCGAGCGCCCGCGCGGTGCTCGGGTCCGGCCGCGAGCCGGTGAGCTGATAGAGGAATCCCTCGACGAGGTCGAGCCCCGGATCCGGGTCGACCGGGTCCTGGCCTGCCCGGAGGCGGGCGAACGCGGCGAGCGCCGACGGCGAGAACGCCGTCAGTGCTCGGGCCTGGTCGGCCGTCGGAGGCCAGTCGAGGATCTGCGTCGCACCCCAGGCGGACGCGGCGGTCCGCAACGCGTCCATCGGCTTCGCGTCGAGGGGCAGGGCGCGCAGCGTCGCGATGACCGCGCCCGGCACCGGCGCGGTCGGCAGCCGGAAGCCCGGATCCCACTCGCCGGTCCACAGCAGGTTCGCGACGGCAGAGTAGGTTCCGCGCTCGACGAGATCGCCGATCCGGTAGCCGCGGTACGTGAGGCGACCGCGCTCGCCGTCCACGTGCCCGAGCGCGGTCTCTCCGGCGACCACGCCCTCGAGGCCTGGCGAATAGGGGCGCACCGCAGCGGGGGAGTCGGTCATCGCGTTCGATCTGCCTCCTGACCCGGCCATCCTACCCTCGCCGGGCCAGGGCAGGCCCGGTCCGAACGGCCCGAAGTTGGCCGGTGACGGGCGGCCCGGAGCTCAGCGTGTCCGATCCCCGTCGACGAGGCCGATAAGGAGACGAACGACGACCGCGCCGACGAAGGCGACGATGACGGCGCCGAGGAAGCCGCTCGGATCGCCGAGCCGGAGCTCCCGGGCGAGATAGCCGCCGACGATCGCGCCGAGGATCCCGACGAGGATGTTCGGCAGGCACCCGCGGGCACTGCGGCCGGGCACGACCAGGCCGGACATCCAACCGGCGATGAAGCCGACGATCAGCCAGCCCACGACGTCCATGCCGTGAGTCTCGCACGACCCGGGGCCGTTCGCCCGCCGATCCGTGCGTCGCCCGATGCGGGCCGGCCCGCAGGCTTCTCCGGTCAGGCCGGCGGCAGGACGACCCGGAAACGTGCGCCACCTCCGGGTGCGTCGTCGACGAGGACGACGCCGTGGTGCCCGCGGACGATCCCGAACACGGCCGCCAGCCCCAGACCCCGGCCGACGAAGCGAGTCGAGACGAATGGATCGAAGATCCGATCGCGCACCGACGGATCGACGCCCGGGCCGGTGTCTTCGACCGACACCGCGACGTACCGACCGGGACGTGCGTCCTCGGCGCCGACGGCGGCATCGAGGTCCGACGCCGCGACGTCCAGCGTGCCGACTCGAACGGTGACCACGCCGGCGCGCTCTCCGATCGCCTCGCCCGCGTTGACGACGAGGTGCTCCACGACGGCCCGAATCTCGCCGTCGCTGCCGAGCACCTCCGGCGTCGCCGGGTCGAGCACCTCGACCAGTTCGACGCCCGGCGGCAGCGCGGCGAGGAGGTCCGATCGAAGGTCGCGAACGAGCTCGGGAAGCGCCAGGCGATCGGTCGTGAACCGTGCTCCCGCGGAGTAGACGAGCATGAGCCGCCCGAGTTCGGCCGCCCGATTGCCGGCGTCCCGGATCGCCTCGAGGTTGTCGCGGACGGGCGAATCGGGCCCGATGTCGGCGAGCGCGAGGTCGGCGTTCCCGACGACCGCCGTCAGCAGGTTGTTGAAGTCGTGCGCGACGCCGCCGGCGAGCGTCGCGAGGCTGGCCGCACGCCGTGCCTCGTGCAATCGGCGGTCGAGCCGAAGGCGTTCCCGGTGGGCCGCGTCGAGGTCGGCATTCGCGCGGACCGCATCGGCGAGCGCTTCCCGCAGTCGCCACGAGTACTGCGACAGGAGGTAGAAGAAGATGCCGATGGCTCCGCTGACCGTGGCGACGACGAACGGCTCGTGGGCCCAGCCGGGCAGCGCCGTCGGGATCGGTTCCAGGGCGCCGATGAGAATGACCCCGAAGGACGACAGCCCGCAGACCGCCATGAGCCGACGGATCCGCCACGCCTCCGGTTCGAACGGGAGCGTAGCCGCGGCAGCCACGAGCGGCAGGATGGTCAGGGCCGGTACCGCCAGCGGCTGGAGCGCAGCCGCCACGACCGCCAGCGGCAGGATCGGCATCCAGGCCGACAGGACGACACGCCGGAGCGGCCAGTGGCTGAGGCGGGTCGCGAGACCAAGCAGCCAGCCACCGTAGCCGAGGGTGATCGCGCCGACGGCGACCGTCGGACCGTCTGTCTGGGCGGCCCCGATCCCGCTCTGGAGCACGCCGAAGACAATTGCCAGCGGGACGATCCGGCGCAGGAGCGCGCGGAACCGGTCCGCACCGGCGGCCCCGAAGGCGGGATCGAGGACGGAAGGCGTGGCCATCGTGACGACCCTACGCGCGACGGTACGCGCCTGTCCCTGGCCCGGAATGGTTGCCCGGCGCTACGTCGCGTGCAGGACGAACGAGGAGACGGCGTCCACGAAGGCGGCCGGATGCGTGTGGTGCGCCGCATGCGCGGCGCCCGGGACGACCCCGATCCGCCCGTTCGGCAGGCGAGCGTCGAGCGCCTCGACCGCCGCCCGGAAGACGTCCCGGCTCTCGCCGCCGAGGACCTGCAGGACGGGGCAGGCGACCGCGCCCAGGGCATCCAGGCCGGCGGCTGCGGATCCAGCCGCGGTCATCTCGCGGAGGATCGTCCCGGCCGCTGCGACCCGCACCGGCCAGACCGGGTTGTCGCGGTAGGCGGCCAGCTCCAGGTCGTCCATCCCGATCACGTCCCGGAAAAACGCCTCGAGTGCGTCGGCGGGCCGGCCGGCCGCCATGAGCGCCTCGAATCGATCGGCGAAGCCGGGCGGGTCGTACGTGGCGCCGGGCGGCTCCGGCGCGCCCTCGTACACCACGAGGCGTCCGACACGCGGCGTGAGCAAGGCCGCGCCGAGGCCGCATCGCCCGCCGTACGAGTGGCCGACGACGGCGATCGGCCGTCCTCGATCCGCCGCCAGCGCGTCGGCGACCGCGGCGACGTCCTCGAACTCGCGCTCGATCGTGTAGGTTGGTCCGTCGCCGCTCGCCCCGCGCCCGCGCCGATCGATGGCGTGGATCGCGAAGCGCTCGCCGAGCAGCGGCTCGATTGCGCGAAACGCCGTGTGGTCGGCGGTCGTGCCGTGGACCAGGACGAGCGGCGGCCCGGCCGGATTCCCCGACGTGAAGACGGCGATCGGCGTCCCGTCCGCCGATCGGACCGTGCGGGCGCTCAGCGGCCGAACCCCGGAGGCAGGCGTTCCGCGGCCGCAGCGTCCAGCACCCACGTCGCCCCGGGCCGCCGGGCGACCTGCGCCGGCCGGCGACGCTCGTCGCGCACCGCCCCGAAGATCTCGCCGATGATCGGCGCCTTGGCGGCCCCGTGGACGACGACGAGGAGCGTCCGCGCCGCATCGAGGATCCGCGGGTTGAGCGTGATCCGGGCGACGTGCGGCTCGACGTGTGTCGGCGCTGGGACGCCGAGCGCCCAATCCGGCCGGTCGAACGCCGTCGATCCCGCGAACACCGACAGCAGGTGCCCGTCCGGGCCGACGCCGACGATGACCAGATCGAAGACCGGCCACCCGCCGGCGAGGCCGAGGCCGCGCGAGCGAAGCTCCGCCTCGTAGCGCGCCGCGCATTCGTCCGGGGTCTCGCCGGCGGCGAGGGACAGGTCTGTCGGAACAGGGTGGACGTTCGAGGCCGGGATCCCCGCCGGCCCGATGAGGTGCTCCCGGGCGGGTGCAGCATTCGACAGGGCGTCGCCGGACGCGACGAACCGGTCGTCGCCCCACCACACGTGGACGCGATGCCAGGGCACCCGTTCGCGCAGCGGCGGCGATGCGAGGAGCCGGTAGATCGGCACCGGGGTCGACCCGCCCGTCGTCGCCCAGTCGGCTCGCCCGTGTTCCGCGACCGCGCCGGCCAGCGCGTCGGCGGTCCGGCCCGCCGCCTCGCTCGCGACGGCCGCCGGATCCGGGACGACGACGACCGCCGGCTCGCTCACCGGGTCGCGGCCGAGCCAACGAGGGCGCCCGCTGCACGCAGCGCATCGTGGCCGACCGGATCGGCGCCGCCCGCCTCGATCGCCTCCGCGAGCAGGTCGACGTCGGTCCGTCGGGGGGCCTGGAACGCCCGGTCGAGGGCCTGGACGCCGTCCTGCCAGACGTGGACGCGAACCGTCTCGGCCTCCGCCGTGACGTCGGCCCGGAGCTCGCTCCCACGCCGTTCCGCGAGGAGTTCCACACGCAGGGTCGTGCCGCCCGGCATCGGCGACGTGACGGGACGGACGACGACTGCGACCTGGCTTCGGCCGTCGCGGAGGGTGGCGGCAAAGCCCCGCGGACCGGGCTGGCGCTTCGGCGGTGGGACCGCCTCGAGCGGCCGGACGACGGACAGGTCGAGCCGTGAGGCGAGCCACGCGACGTGGTAAACCGGCTTGACGATGTTCGTGGCGGTCGGGTCGCCGGTCTCGTCGTGGGTCGCGTAGGTGACGGCGATGCGGCGCAGCGAGCGCAGGTATGGCAAGAACGCCGGCATGTCGAAGACCGATGCGATCGCCTCGCGCCAGCGCGCCTGGCGGACGAGCGCGATGTCGAAGATCGACAGGCGCTGGTCGGCCAGCAGGCGGGCCAGCGATCCCAGCCGGGCGAGACCGCTCTCCGACCAGCTCGATCCGTCGACGACGAGTCGGTCGGCCATCCCGAGCAGCTCATGCGCCGCCGGTGAGCCGAACGGCGGGTCGCCCGGCCACCAGACGGTGACCGGCAGGTCGTGGATGAGGAGCGGCGCGATGATCGCCCCGAGGTGGCGACCGGACTCGCCGCCGCAGCTCAGGAAGATCGTCTCGGCGCACACCTCCGGCGCGTCCTCGCGCGGCAGCACACAGTGCGCCTGGATGTGCGCGTCGAGCCACGACGGACCGTCCGGATCGGCCGGCGAGACGATCAGCGTGCGCGACGGGTGACGGCCGGTCAGCGCCTGGATCGTGGCCGCGCAGCGCTCGGCGATCTCGGGGCGGCGCGCGACCACGACGAGGTTCATCACGCTCGTCCGCGCCGCGACGTGTCGCCCAGGCGACCCGTCGACGGTCGTCGTCAGGTCCGGCTGCGACCAGATCCGGGCGAGCTCCTGCTCGATCCCCTCGATCGTCCGGGCGCGCGACCGCCAGCGCAGGGTCGGCGCCGCGGCGCCCCCGGTTGCCCCGACCGTCACCGCGTCAGATCCTCCGCCATCGCCGGCCGTCCCGGGCGAGCAGGTCGTCGGCCGCCGCCGGGCCCCAGGTTCCGGCCTCGTAGTTCGGGAAGTCGGGCGGGCCGTCGTCCGCCCAGGCCGTGATGATCGGGTCGACGATGCCCCAGGCCGTCTCGACTTCGTCGGCCCGGGTGAACAGGGACGCATCCCCGAGCAGGGCGTCGAGGATCAACGTCTCGTAGGCGTCGGGTGAATCGACCGCGAAGGCTGAGCCGTAGGTGAAGTCCATCGTGACCGACCGGACGTCGATCCCGAGGCCCGGGATCTTGGCCCCGAAGCGGAGCATGATCCCCTCGTCCGGCTGGATCCGGATGGCCAGCAGGTTCGGTTCCGGATCGGAGCTCGACTCGACGAACAGCCGGTGCGGGACCTCCTTGAACTGGATCGCGATCTCGGTCGACCGCTTCGGCAGGCGCTTGCCGACGCGCACATAGAACGGCACCCCGGACCAGCGCCAGTCGTCGATGACCAGCCGTGCCGCGACGAACGTCTCCGTCTCCGACAGCGGGTCGACCTTGGCCTCCTCGCGATAGCCCGGGACCGGCGCCCCGCCGACCCAGCCCGGGCCGTACTGCCCGCGCACGACATCGTGGCGGACTGCCTCCGGGGTGACGTCCTGGATCGCCCGCAGGACCTTGACCTTCTCGTCGCGCAGGGCGTTTGCATCGAACGTCGCCGGCGGTTCCATGGCGACCAGAGACAGGAGCTGGAGGAGATGGTTCTGGAGGAAGTCGCGCGACGCCCCGGTCTCCTCGTAGAACGCGCCGCGGCCCTCGACTCCGATCGACTCGGCCACCGTGATCTGGACATGGTCGATGTGGCGCCGGTTCCAGATCGGCTCGAAGATCCCGTTGCCGAAGCGGAACACGAGCAGGTTCCGGACGGTCTCCTTGCCGAGGTAGTGGTCGATCCGGTAGATCTGCGACTCGCGGAAGACCTTGCCGACGTCGCGATTGAGCCGGCGCGCCGACTCAAGGTCGTGGCCGAACGGCTTCTCGATGACGATCCGTCGCCAGCCGCCGCCGTGCGTCTCGTGGTCGAGGCCGACTCGCCCCAGCTGCGCCACGATCTCGGAGAAGGCGGACGGCTGGGTTGCGAGGTAGTAGAGCCGGTTGCCGCCCGTCGCCTGGTCGTGGTCGATCGCGGTCAGGCGGGCAGCGAGGGCGTCGAATGCGCCGGCGTCGTCGAAGTCGAGCCGCTGGTAGAGGATGCGGTCGATGAACGAGGATGCGACCGCCTCGTCGAGCGGCAGCACCCGCGAGAAGCGCTCGAGGCCGGCGCGGATCTCGGTCCGGAAGCCCTCGTCGTCCTGGTCCCGTCGACCGAGGGCGAGGACGACGAACTCGTGCGGCAGGAGGTTCGTCCGCCACAGCTGGTAGAGCGCGGGCACGACCTTGCGGGCGGACAGGTCGCCCGTGCCCCCGAACACGACGACCACGCACGGATCCGGCATCCGCTCGAGGCGGAGGCCGTCGCGGAGCGGGTTGTCGAGCGTCTTCTGCGGCGGCTTCCGGCGACCCGCGTGCGCGAGCCGGAGCTCGCGCATCGTCCGATGGGCGTCCTTCGGGGCGAGCCGCGTCGTCATCGCGCGGCGGTTACTCGGTCTTCACCGCGTGGCCGCCGAACTCGTTGCGCAGGGCCGCGAGCACCTTTGCGCCGTAGGAGTCGTCCTGGCGGGACCGGAACCGCGTGAGCAGGGAGAGCGTGATGACCGGCGCCGGCACGTCGTGATCGATCGCTTCCTGGACCGTCCAGCGGCCCTCGCCGGAATCGGCGACGTAGCCCTTCAGGCTGGCGAGGTCGGACCCGTTC
>Ga0326597_10003957_pt1 | contig 21001 bp, 21 predicted proteins | sample RVTome_12_FD_203789 | JGI IMG/M metagenome (GOLD analysis project Ga0326597, IMG submission 203789) | Soil microbial communities from uranium-contaminated site in the Upper Colorado River Basin, Wyoming, United States - RVT100D185 | ecosystem: Environmental > Terrestrial > Soil > Contaminated >...
CGTATTTAGTAATTTTACTTATGGGGAGGTATTATTTGTGTTTTTTAAACTTGTAGTGAGTGGAGTGTTCTTTGCCGAATTTTTCTAAAATTCCAAGTCCAATTAAGTGTGCCAAATCGTGAGTTGTTGCGGTCGGGCTTGTTTTGGCCACCTTCTGCCATTCTTCTCCGGTAATTTTTTTGGTTTTATTTGTGCGAAAATGCCCCAACGCTTTGTCGATACGCTCCGAATGAGGTTTTTCGTGTTTCTTTTGTGCAATTTTTCGTGAACGCAACCATAATTCTAAAATTACAGCCAACAAAAAAATACTCAATGCTGTCCAAAAAATTAAAATTAAACTTACATTATTCATACAAGTTTATTATAACACGTTGTTGAATAAAGTTGAGATGGTATACTAAAAGTTGTAGTATTAACTATTTTTTAATGGCAAAAGTTACTTTTTATGGTGGCGCGATGAGTGTTACCGGAGCAAACTACTTAATAGAAACCAAAAAATCAAAAATTGTGGTGGATGTTGGAATGTTGCAAGGATGTCGTGTTTGCAGTATGGCGAATAACGAACCTTTTTATTACGACGCTTCTTCGGTGGATGCGGTTTTTATTACTCATGCGCACATAGATCATATAGGTCGCTTACCTAAAATTATAAAAGAAGGTTTTGGAGGCCCCGTGTATGTTAGTGAGCCCACTGCCGCATTGGCTCCAATAATGTTAGAAGACGGGCACGGTATAGATGTGGAGGAGTCAAAACGCTACAAACGCGAGCCCATGTATTCTGAAGAAGATCTTAAAAACAGCATTAAATATCTACATCCAAAAAAATATAACGAGCGGTTTTCGGTAACAGAAGATGTAGATGCACGACTTCAGGATGCCGGACACATTTTGGGTTCAACAATTTTTGAATTGTGGATACGCGAGGGTGCAAAAGAGACAAAACTGGTGTTTTCGGGTGATTTGGGTAATGTGCCAATGCCACTTATGAAATCGCCCGCAAAATTGGATAGCGCCGATTATGTTTTTGTGGAAAGTGTTTATGGCGATCGCATACACGAAGGTATTGATGTTAGTAAATTAGCTATAGAGCGGGCAATTGAGGACACCATAACGAGCGGGGGAGTTTTAATGATTCCGGCGTTCGCGCTAGAGCGTACTCAGGAACTTCTTTTTGAATTAAATAATTTAATACAGAATAATCGTGTTCCTAAAATCCCTGTTTTTTTAGATAGCCCATTGGCAATTAAGGCAACAGAAGTATATAAAAAATTTGGCCATTATTTTAACAAAGGAGCATATGGACAAATTTTAGCAGGAGACAAATTATTTCAATTTCCTCTTCTTAAATTTACTTTAAAGACACAAGAGTCAAAAGATATTAACAATACACCCCCGCCTAAAATAATTATTGCAGGAAGCGGTATGAGTACGGCGGGCCGTATTTTGCACCACGAGAAACGCTATTTGCCGGATCCAAAAAGCACGCTTTTGATAATCGGATATCAAGCGCAGGGAACACTGGGGCGTCAGCTGTATGATGGGGCGCGTAAAGTGACAATTCACGGAGAGCATATTCCTGTTCGGGCAAAAATAAAAGCAATAGGAGGTTATTCGGCGCATGCAGATCAAAATATGCTTGTGGACTGGATTAAAAATATAAAAGATGTAAAAAAGGTCTTTTGCATTCAGGGGGAAAAAGAAAGTGCCGAAGCGTTAGCTCGGCGTATAAAAGATGATTTGGGGGTGGAAGCTAAGGCGCCCAGACCTCTTGAGGAACTTGAATTTTAAAATTGATGATTCGAGGGAAGAATCCGGCCGCGCGCGGCTTTTTTTATTAATTTTAAAATGATAAAATATAATTATGTTAAATTATGTTTCAGCGGAGTTTATTCCATATGTACAAATATTAGTCTCTTTTTTATTGGGAGGAGTTTTGGGTTTTCAAAGAGAATACACAGGAAAAGACGCCGGGATGAGAACTTATATGTTGGTTACTATTGGTGCAACTTTATTTACAATGATTTCCAAAACAGGTTTTGATGAATTCCTAACTTCGGACCTGTCTCGCTTCGATCCTTCCCGCGTCGCCTCAAACATCGTTGTTGGTATTGGTTTTTTAGGTGCGGGGGTTATTATTTTTCAAGGTAGTAAGGTGCGTGGCTTAACAACAGCTGCGGGGCTTTGGATTGCCGCTGCCATTGGGATGACAGTTGGGGTGGGTAAAATTGGTTTGGCGGTATTTACTGCAGTTTTGGTTTTTGTGATATTGGAGGTTTTAGGAAGGCTCCATCCGGATTCTTGGATATTTAGAAAAAGAAGGGGTGAAAAATAACGATACGCATATTACTTTCTGTATATTAAATGAATAAAGATTTTTTAAAATCTTCCTCCTCCCTTATAGGCACTATAATTGGTGCGGGAATTTTTGGGGTCCCGTTTGTAATGGCACAGGCGGGGTTTTTTATTGGCGTCAGTTATTTTTTAGTGCTTGGAACCATAATGCTTATTTTACATTTAATGTATGCGGAGGTTGTGGAGCATACGGGGGAGCAACATCGCTTAATTGGATACAGCAAGATCTATTTTGGGAAAAGGGCCAAGGAGTTTGTTAGTGTATCTGTTATAGTTTCGTTATTTGGAAGTTTAATTGTTTATATACTTTTGGCTAACGAGTTTTTAAGCACAGTATTGTCGAATAATTTTTTAGGTAAATTTACGTGGGGTTTTTTGTTTTGGGCCATTTTAAGTGTTGGTATATTAAAGGGGATAAAAATCATTACGAAGGCGGAGGTTTTTATGATGGGTTTTTTAATTTTGGTTGTATCCTTAATAGTATTTAAGGGGGTCCCGCTCATAGATATACAAAATTATTCTAATGTTAATTTGGCCATGGCCTTTTTGCCCTATGGGGTTATTCTTTTTTCACTGGGCGGGTTTAACGCAGTTCCCGAAATATATTTTTCTATGAAGAATCCGGATAGTCGAATATTTCGCAAATCCATAATAACGGGCGTGGTGGCATCAGCCGCAATTACACTTTTGTTTGCAACGGTTGTTGTTGGTATTAGCGGATCCTTAACTAGCCCCGATGCTATTGAAGGCCTTTTGCCTTATTTGGGGAAACAAATTATTTATTTGGGGTCGATTTTTGGGGTATTGGCTGTTGCTACCTCCTATCTGATTATAGGCAGTAATTTAAGAAACTCTTTTATTTATGATTGGAATATGAAAAGTCGTTGGAGCAGCCTTTTAGTTGTTGCTACGCCTATTTTGTTAATATTTGCAGGTGTGAAGAACTTTATTGTAACGTTGGGTTTTGTGGGAGCCATACTGGGGGCCATCAACGGAAGCGTTACCGCACTATTGTTTTTAAAAGCTCGAAAGGTTGGAGTTAAAATGATACATTTACCAATCAAATTCCCCAAAACATTAGCCGGATCTATTGTTTTTGTTTTGATTGGGGGTGGAATTTATGTTATTTTTAATTTAATAACAAGCTAATTATTGTTGATAATAAATAAAATAAATGTACACATATACCATAACGATAGCTCTCGTTGTTTTGTCGGCATTATTTTCGGGACTTACGCTTGGCCTCATGGGATTAAACGCTCAGGAGCTAAAAAGAAAGGCGTCTTTAGGCGATGTTAATGCCAAAAAAATTTATTCTGTTCGCAAAAGGGGCAACTTTCTTTTAACAACACTTTTGGTAGGCAATGTCGCAGTAAATTCCACCTTGGCCATATTTTTAGGATCAATTGCCACAGGAGTGATTGCCGGCTTAGTTGCCACCGGACTTATTGTTATTTTTGGAGAAATTATCCCTCAGGCGATATTTTCGAGATTTGCTCTTCAGTTTGGGGCAAAATTTGTTTGGTTAGTCAAATTGTTTTTTTTGCTTCTTTTTCCGGTGGTTCTTCCTATTGCGTGGGTTTTGGACAAAGCTTTGGGTGAGGAAATTCCCGCCATATATTCCAAGAGGGAATTGATAAAAATAATTGAGGAGCATGAAGATTCTCCGGACAGTGACTTAAAGGAAGATGAAGAAAGAATTATAAAAGGAGCTCTTACTTTTTCGTATAAAAAAGTTCGAGAGGTTATGACACCCCGCATTGCAACTGTCTCTATTGAGGCATCGCAGGTGTTGGATAAAAAGCTTATCCAACATATTGCCGATTCCGCCTATTCTCGTTTTCCGGTTTACGAAGAAGATATGGATAAAATAATAGGAGTACTTTATTTAAAAGATCTCTTGGGGTCCGAAAATTATGGGAAAAAAGCTAAAGAGGTTGCAGATAAAGAGGTTTTGTTTGTGGATGACGATAGAAATTTGGGTTATGTGTTTAGTGCATTTTTAAAAACCCACAAGCACTTGTTTGTGGTTATAAATGAATTTGGAAGTTTTGTCGGAGTTGTGACTATGGAGGATATTTTGGAAGAGATAATTAGATCAGAAATTATGGATGAGCGCGACAAGCACAGAGACATGAGAAAATACGCAAAAAGCAAGGCGCCAAAACGACAAAATATTGTATAGCAACCAGTAATAAGTAATACGTAATAAGTAACAAGTAAAAAACAAACAAATATTGATGTCATTATGATGGCATAAAAATTACGGATTGCGTATTACTGGTTTTATAGGTGTAGAGCGAATAAAAATATGTTTAAACTGGAAAGACTTTTATTTTATCTATTAATTTTTTTTATTCCCATTCAGGCAAGGCATTTTTTGTATAGCGAAGGAATTTTTAGCGAGTTTAACGAGTGGCAAAGTATTTTTTTATATGGCACGGATATTTTGATGGGTGTTTTATTTTTATACTGGCTATCTTATTTTTTTAAAAATATAAAATTTAAATTTGTATTTAATTTTTTTCTTCTTTTTTTAATTTTAATGTCTGCCGGACTCTCGCTCTTTTTTGCTCCACATCTGAACGTTGGAATTTATAGATTTATTAAATTGACACAATTTATTTGGCTGTTTTTTTATACAATCCATGCTCTCAAAATTAAAGATGCTTCTCGTATAAAATTTAGCGGAATTGCGGTAGCACTAGGATTAAGTGGAATGCTGCAGGGGGCTATTGCAATTGGCCAGTTTTTGCTTCAACGTTCTTTGGGGCTTAAGTTTCTGGGCGAAAGTCCTTTGAGGGCGGGGGCGGAGGCTGTTGCTGAAATTGTGGCAAACGGTGCTCGGTTTATACGGGCGTATGGTACGCTTCCCTCCCCAAACTTGTTGGCAGCTTTTTTAGCCGTATCAATTTTATTTGTGATAACCTGGTATATAGGTCGCTCATATAGGCTACACGGACACCTTTTTTTTGCGACCATTGCTTTGGCTGTCATGGGATTGGGATTATTTTTAACTTTTTCGCGCGCCGTGATTGCAGTTTTCGCAGTAGTGCTACTGGTTTATTTTTTAATTTTGTTTTTTTCCAAAAAATTTGAGTACAGATTTAAACTTGCGGGATTTCATATTTTTTTAGTTTTCTTTATGGCCTGCGCCGTGTTTGGATTAATCTATGGCCCCGAACTCTACTCCCGTTTTGTTACAAATGTTTTTGAGCTTAGAGATTTAGCTATTTTAGAGAGGGGTTTTTGGACAACACTTAGCGCAGAAGCTATATTCCAAAACCCAATGGGTATCGGAATTGGAAATTTTGTTCCTTATTTTAACGAAATGTACTCGGGCCTTCGGGTAGGTTTGTATCAGCCGGTCCACAATATATTTTTATTGTTTTCTGTAGAAGCGGGAATTGTGGCGGGCCTTGCTCTTATAATTTTTATTTTAAACTTATTTTACGGAGCAATAAGGAATATTATAAAAGAAAAACAATTGGTTCCCGAGCATTTGCTTGCACTGTCGCTTTCGTTGTTTTTTATAGGAACAGGATTTTTTGATCACTATTATTTAACCCTACAGCAGGGCGGTTTAATATTTTGGATTGGTCTGGGAATTGTTTATTATATAAATACTACACACAGGAACGGGGAACCTTCTTAAATTAATCAATCCGATATTTCATGTTTTAATTTTTGAAATTATGCAAAAAACAGAACTTTTAAAAAAACTTAAGGATGAGGTGGCGGATTTAAAAGAATCACCACTGTATGATATCCGAAAAAATAATGACTGGCTTCCGGTTATAGGCGAGGGAAGCCACAATGCCAAAATAGTGCTTGTGGGGGAAGCGCCCGGAAAAAACGAAGCCGAGCAGGGTCGTCCATTTTGTGGAGCATCCGGCCGTGTTTTGGACGAACTGCTTAAATATGCGGGCCTGAATCGCACTGGCGTGTATATAACAAATATTGTAAAAGATCGCCCTCCCAAAAACAGAGATCCAAGGCCCGAGGAGATAAAAATCTACGCTCCGTTTTTAGATAGACAAATAAACATCATAAAACCAAAAATAATAATAACATTGGGCAGGTTTTCCAGCGCATATATAATGAACAGATTTGGATTAGAAAAAATATTTACTTCTATGGGTGAGGTGCACGGAAAGGTTTTTACATTTGAAGCCGAGTACGGTGAGGTAAAAATAGTGCCCATGTACCATCCGGCGGCAGCTCTTTATGGTTCTGGAACTAAAAAATTGATGGAAAAGGACTTTAAGAATGTAAGGAGCATACTTAAGGGTGGTGTGATAAAATAAAAGAATGGCTGTTTTATTAAAAAAAACACTTTCGGGGTTTATTTTTTTGGGCATGGGGGTTGCTTTGGTTTTGGGTATTGTTTTTAGAATTGATGTTTCTCAGATTTGGGAAGCCATATCAAGGTTTAGTATTGGTAGTTTTTCTATAATTTTAGCACTAACCTTTATTGCTATTCTTGTAGGTATATTGCGGGGCAGGTTTATTTTTAAAGCACAAGGTGATGACATCGCCCTTTGGAAACTATTTGTTACTGTTACCGCCGGGGTCGCATTTAACTATTTAATTCCTTTTGGGTATGTGGGAGGAGAGGGCGCCAAAGGATATGTGTTAAATAGACGGTTTAAGGTTCCTTGGCCGAAAGTCGCCTCCTATCTGGCCTTGGATAAGTTGTTCGAACTCACAGGAGCGTTTTTTGTTATTTTTGCTGCCATGATTGCGTTTGTTCATTATTTGGGATTTTCTGGTCTTACCAAGAGAATGTTTTTTGCCATTGGTTTTATCTTAGCGGTCACTTTGTTATTTGCGATGTTTTATTTGGTTTTATTTAAGAAGAAGAAGATTTTTACTAATTTGTTAAATTTTTTAAAATTAAAGGATACAAGGTTTGGAAGAGGTTTAATTGGGGCAGAAAACGACATAATCGATTTTTTTGATGTGCGGTCAAAATATATGTGGGGGGCTTGGTTTTTGACTTTGCTTCGGCAAGTAATTCAAATTTTCAGACACATATTAATAATTTTTTATTTGGGAAGAGGGTTGTTGTTTGCTGCGCCGATTATATCTCTGGGCGGGCTGTACCTTGGTTATACAATTCCTATTCCGGGTGCCTTGGGGATACAGGAGGTATTTCAGGGCATACTCTTTTCTATATTCGGATGGGGGGCCGGGGAGGGGCTGGCCGTGAGTTTTATTTTAAGAGGAGTGGACGCTTTTGTTGTGGCTATAGGAGTTATGGTACTATTTAGATATGGCATAAAACTTACAATGCGTACTAAGGTAGAAGTGATTGATACAAAAGATAATAATTAAAAATAAATACAACCATGTATGATTTAATAATAATTGGTGGTGGTCCCGCAGGCGCAGCTGCAGGAGTATACGCCGCTAGAAAAAAAATAAAAACCCTTTTAATTACAGAGGAGTGGGGAGGGCAATCTACTGTTTCACCAGATGTGCAAAATTTTATCGGTATTGTTAATATGCCAGGAAATGAATTGGCAAAGCGTTTTAAGGAGCACATAGAGGCATATAAACAAGACACTTTAGAAATAAAAGAACCAGCGCGAGCTACAAATGTGCGCGAAAAAGGGGGAAATTTTGAGGTAGAAACAAAAAAAGGAGAAAAATTTGAATCAAGAGCTGTTTTAGTTGCATCCGGAGGTCATCGTAGAAAATTACCCGCCAAAGGGGCAGACGAATTTGATCAAAAGGGTTTAACTTATTGTGCATCTTGTGATGCCCCACTTTTTAGCGGGCAAAAAGTGGTTGTGATTGGTGGAGGAAATGCTGGTTTTGAGGCCGCAGACCAATTGCTTGACCATGCGGCAGAAGTCACTCTTTTTCAGCGTAGCGATAAATTTAGAGCGGACCCCGCTACCGCAGAGCGCGTATTGAAAAATCCAAAAATGAAAGCGTGGACAAACACAGAAATAAAAGAAGTAAAAGGAGATAAGTTTGTCCAAAGTGTGGTTTATGTCCGTGACGGCAAGGAAGAGGAAATGGAAGTTGGTGGCGTATTTGTAGAAATTGGCTCTTTGCCAAATAGTGATGTTGTAAAAGATTTGGTAAAGCTTAATGATTACGGTGAAATTATTATAGATCACAAAAACGCGCGAACATCTCGCGAAGGTGTTTGGGCGGCAGGCGATGTAAGTGATGTTCGGTTTAAGCAAAACAATATAAGTATGGGAGATGGAGTAAAGGCACTGGAGGATATATACGGATGGTTGCAGGAGAATAAATGAATAATGCGGTGAATTTCTAACCTTACTGCCAAGCGAAGCAGTTTTGCAAAAACGCCCCAACATAAAATTGGGGCGTTTGCATGTTCCTTGTGTTTGTATTATAAAGGTATTAGCTCCTATCAAAGTGATAAGAGCCCGGTGTTTCGGCGGAACCGAAACATTAGCGATATGTAGGAGGATCTATGAGTCGCGATAGGGAAGATGGCCTTTCAGTTGGTCAGCAGAAAGAAGTTATATTAAAACTCGAACAGGCAGGAATGTCGCCAAGAGAAGCACAGGCAATGGTTGCTTCAAAAGATAACGAGCTTGCAAAGAAAATTGTAACTCTTGTGAATGAGTATGCAAACGACAAAAGAGCTGAGTATGAAAGATTGTTTGATTCTCAACTGGAAAACCTCGTTAAAGCCGGTTATCCAGCTTCATTTGTAGGTATATTAAAAGCACAGAAAGAGGATGTGGTAAGTACTGCTTTGGAAATTTTCTCTGAGGAAGTAGGCTTTCCATTTCTTCCTGTAATGCCTCGGGAGTTCAGAAGCGCGTTTGACCAGTTTTATGAAATGGGATTTACGTCTCTTATCAATCTTGCAGAAGCTGAATATGTACAAGATGTTCCCAAAACACCTTATTACATTTTTGGTGTAAGAAATGGTGATGAGACGCTAGGAATGTCTGTCGAAGAAGCACAATTTTTTTTGTTAACAGAGAATCAGCCAGCGCAGGAAGGTCTTACCGAAGTTGAGATCGCTGCATTAATTAGACACGGCGCCGTCCACATAAGTAATAATGGTGGGGTCGAAAAATTATTTGCACCCAACTCAAGCTATGTGATAAATGTTTCGGGGAGTAGGTATGAGTATGCAGTAGATATTGAATTAAACGCTAAAAAAGTTAGAGGACACAGTCGTAAGTGTGAACATGACATAAGCCGTACCCCATCTCTTACAACAAGATTGGTTCCTAAATTAACTCATGAAACCTTAGAGCATTTTCTAGCGCAGGGTCGGCACTACCGATAATTAATCATTTTGATAAAAAGACGAGCAACAAACTCGTCTTTTTTTAATATCCATTGAAAGGTATAATGCTATTAATAGTGGGTAAATCGTATTTGTGAATAATTAGTAACAGACCTTGTTCATTGTTGTTTTTATGGATGAAACAAATAAAAAATTAGCTCATATATTTGAAGAAATGGGGATTATATATGAAATAAAGGGTGATAAATTTCGCCCGCGTGCTTATCATAAGGGTGCGGATATTTTAAACGGAATGACAGAAAATGTTGCAGATATTTATAAAAAAAGTGATGTATCGGGCTTGGTTAAATTACCAGGAGTTGGACAAGGTATAGCTGAAAAAATAGAAGAATTTATAAAAACCGGAGCTATTAAAGAGTATGTGAATTTAAAAAAAGAAATTCCAATAGAGCTGGAGGAATTAACTTCTGTTGAGGGTATGGGTCCCAAAATGATAAAAACTTTATATAAAGAATTAAATATCAAAAATTTAAATGATTTGGAAAGCGCTGCGGAAAAAGGTCAAATAAAAAATCTGGATGGTTTTGGAGAAAAAACAGAAAGAAACATTATACAATCTATTGCCTTTCTGCGACAAGGAACGGGGAGAATGCTTTTGGGAGATGCTTTGCCATATGCGCGGGAGTTTATGGAAGAGATAAAAAAGATTAATGGAGTTTTACATGTTAATGAGGCAGGATCTCTGCGTAGACGCAAAGACACAATTGGAGACATAGATATTTTAGTTGCTGCAAAAAAACAAAATGCTCTTAGGGTTTTGGAATACGTTGCTAGTTTGCCAAATGTACAAAAGGTTTGGGGAAAGGGCAAAACAAAAATTTCTGTGCACATTCAACAGGGCTTTGATATAGATGTGCGTGTAGTGGATGAAAAAAGTTATGGAGCGGCCTTGCAATATTTCACAGGAAGCAAGGCGCACAATATTAAACTTCGTAAAATCGCAATTGATAAAGGGTATAAGTTGAATGAATATGGACTATTTCAAATTCAAAAGTCAAAACCAAAAAGTAACGAAAATTTTGTTGCAGGCAGAACAGAGAAAGAAATATACAATAAATTGGGCTTGAAAGTCATGCCACCGGAAATTAGAGAAGATTTGGGAGAGATTGAAGCATCCCTTCGACAGAGCTCAGGACAAGCTCAAAAAAACAAATTACCCGACTTAATAGAATATGGAACCTTGCGCGGCGATTTGCAAATCCAAACAAGCTGGACAGACGGCAAACACACAGTAGAGGAAATGGCGCTTGAGGCAAAAGAATTTGGGTTGGAATATATTTTAATTACAGATCACTCAAAGCGTTTGGCAATGACAGGTGGTTTAAATGACAAAAAAGTTTTGGAACAAAAAAAAGAAATAGAAAAGATAAACAAAAAATTAAAAGATATTATAATTTTAGCAGGAGCAGAGGTGGATATACTTAAGGATGGGTCATTGGATTTAAAAGACAGCACGCTGGAGCAGTTGGATATAGTTGGTATTTCTGTACACTCTTATTTTAAATTAAGCAAAAAAGAGCAAACAGACCGTGTTATAAAAGCAATGCAAAACCCACATGCTGATATTTTGTTTCACCCCACAGGTAGGCGCATAAATAGGCGTCCTGCTATAGATGTAGATATGGATGAGGTAATAAAAGTAGCTAAAAAAACAGGCACTATTTTGGAAATAAATGCCTCGCCATCTCGATTGGATTTGAGAGACGAGCATATAAGAAAAGCCAAGGAAGCCGGGTGCAAGTTTGCCATAAGCAGCGATGCGCACTCAAAAGATCATTATAAATTTTTAGAATATGGTATAGCACAGGCTCGCAGGGGATGGGTTGAGGCAAAGGATGTTATAAATACATACTCTGCAGAGGAAATGCTGAGATTGTTAAAATAGGGTTATTGGTAAAAGTAATATATTTGACGTATGGCTTGTTGTGTTGTATTATTGAAATAGTTTTTACTACTTTAGAAAGGAGTGCTTGTGGTAGTTAAAAAGGCAATCTCTCTCTTGGATGGAGAGCATATTGTTAGCCAATCTGGTTTATACACTTTTATACATACGTATGAACATCTTTCAGATAAGCGTAGAGTGATTTTGTGTGGGATGTCTCATATCGGTGAAAAAAAGTATTACACCAAAGTTAAAAATGCTCTATTGGAATGCGATATGGTTTTATACGAACCCATTTTTGCAGACACGGTGAAGCATAATATTGAGAGCTTGAAATCTGATGAAAATTGGGCGGAAAATCTTAATGAATTTCTTGTCTTAACGATTTCTGCATACTATCTCAAATCCGAACGCGTACTTAAGCGAAAAGGTCTTGCTCTGGAAGGTTATGAATTTTCCAAACTTTATGGTTTAGAAAATTGGATTCACGCTGATCTTTTGCCAAAATTAGGAGAAAGCGAGGATTTAACATATTCTATTGTGGATGCCCTGTACAGGCGCATTAGAAGGTTATCTGTTAAGACGAGGTCGGAGCTTTTAGAATTTTTTTGTTCATCTATATTAAAAATGGAGAGCGGAAAATTTGGAGTTCGTGATTTTGCTCGCGATTTGGTGGAAATAGATGGTAGAGAAGATTTCTTCAAAACTTTGATAGGCGCAACATTCCAAAAGAATAGAGATCGAAAGTGTTTTGAAATTTTTGACTATGTGGTTAAAGAGCATAGCCCAAGTACTATCGGAATTAAGTTTGGCATGGCACATTTGCCATATCAAAGAACACTTTTGGAAAGAAGGGGATATCGTTTAGTAAGTAGCAAAAAAATTTGTTATATTCATTTTTAAGACAGCTTGCGCAAGCTGTCTTTTTTATATTGTGTGATAAAATAAACATATGATCGCTTATTTACGAGGCAAAATTAAAGAAATTAGTGAATCCACTGCAATAATCGAGGTGGATGGTGTTGGTTATGAGGTGCATTTTATTCCCAGAGAGGTTGCTAAATTTCAAAAAAATAAAGAACAAGAAATAGAGCTTTACACCCATTATTATTTGCGAGAAACTGCGGCAGAATTATACGCGTTTTTTGAGCGAGAAGAAGAAAGGATGTTTAAAATATTAATTGGTATAAGCGGCGTTGGGCCCAAGGGCGCATTAAATATTTTAAACGCAGCTACCATAAATATTTTACAACAGGCAATTGCGCAGGGTGATAGCTCGGTCCTAACAAGGGTTTCGGGAATTGGAAATAAAATTGCACAAAAAATAATAGTAGAGCTAAAAGATAAATTTGGTGAACAATGGAGTAAGTTGGGAGGAGATTTGCAGGGTGAGGGGGATATCATAGAGGCGTTGCAAAGTTTGGGTTATTCGCGCCAGCAAGCACAGGAGACCTTAAAACAGTTGCCGGAAGGATTAACAAAAACGGAAGATAAAGTGAAAGAAGCACTTAGGTTGCTTGGAAGTAATCGAAATTAAGAATTATTAATTATGAATCAAGAATGTTTTTTAAATTCTAAAACTTGGCAAGATTTTCAGCGCAATGTTGGCAGAAAAGTATTTGAGTTAAGTGAGGATGCTTATCTAATTGAAATGGAAATTTCGTTTGGAAAAAATTACCTATATTCGCCATCACCTCATTCAATAAAATATTTAGACGAAATTAAAAAAATCGCAAAACGAGAAAATGCGGTATTTTTTAAATACGAACCACTAATCATAGAACATGGAACATGGAACATGGAACAATTAAAATCTCAAGGATTTAGAGAGGCAGTGAAAGAGCTTCAACCCCAGCGCACCATTGTTTTGGATTTGGAAAAATCTGAAGCCGATCTTTTGGGCGATATGCACCAAAAGACAAGGTACAATATTCGTTTGGCGCAAAAACGCGGAATCAAGGTGCGGGCATCCGAAAATAAGGAAAAGGACTTTGAAAAATTTTGGAATTTGTTGCAAGAAACTTCAAAACGTGACAAATTCCATACTCACGCGAAAGATTATTACAAAAAATTATTGAAATTAGATATTATAAAACTATATTTTGGGTACAAGGGTAGCAAATTGCACGTAGCTGCAATTGTAATTTTTCATGACAGGCGCGCCACCTATCTTCACGGGGCGTCAGATTACAAGTATCGCCGTGACATGGCGCCACACGCGCTACATTGGAGTATAATCAAAAAGGCAAAGCAGGAAAGCATGCTGGAATATGATTTTTGGGGAATAGACGAAAAGCGCTGGCCGGGGGTTACCAGATTCAAACGCGGCTTTGGGGGAAAGGAATTGAAGTATGTGGGCTCATATGATTATATTTTTAAAAAATATTGGTATTGGGCATATAAAATTAAAAATTAGCATGAAATCTTTTTTTAAAAAGCTTACTCCTTCTTGGACGCTGAATTTGTACCACCAAATGTGGCCGTTTTTGGGTGTTGTCTTGTATCATTTCCCCTCGCGCAAACTGAAGATAATTGGGGTTACGGGAACAAACGGCAAAACCACAGTTGTGCATTTGGCCACTCAAATATTAGAAAATGCCGGATTTAAGGTTGCGATGGCGTCTTCCCTGCAGTTTAAAATTGGCAATAAAACTTGGAAAAACAAATTAAAAATGACAATGCCGGGCCGTATGAAATTGCAGAAATTTTTGAGACAGGCAGCAAATGCAAAATGTGATTATGTTGTTATGGAAGTAACTAGTGAGGGTATAAAACAAAATAGACATAAGTTTATAAAATTTGATACGGCTGTCTTTACAAACTTAACGCGCGAACACATAGAAAGTCACGGAGGATTTGATAAATATAAAGAAACCAAAGCTAAGTTTTTTGCATTACCACACCGGGTATCAATTGTTAATTTAGATGACGATAATGCCCAGTACTTTTTAAGTTTTGGGGTAGGAACAAAAATTGGTTTCGGATTAGAACCAAATAACAAGCAGGATGATGTTGGAGACATAAAAAAAATTATCGCAAAACAACCCCAAACGTTTGCGGGCGGCATAAGTTTTAGTATAGAGGGTGGAGATTTTGTTTTGCCGATTGTCGGTAAATTTAATATTTACAATGCCTTAACGGCAGTTTGTGTGGGGTTATCACAAGGCGTAGAGTTGAACCAAATAGGTGATGCACTAAAAAGTGTGCAGGGTATTCCCGGCAGAATGGAACGCGTTATTGGCGAACCTTTTAATGTGTTTGTAGATTATGCGCATACCCCCGACAGCTTAGAGAAGGTTTACAAAACAATTACCGACAATTACAAGACAAAAATAAAGGGCTCAAAAATGGTTTGCGTTCTTGGAGCAGCCGGAGGAGGAAGAGATAAGTGGAAAAGACCGGAATTTGGACGAATTGCTTCGGAGTATTGTGACGAGATTATACTCACAGACGAAGATCCTTATGAAGAAGACCCAAGTCAAATTTTGCTGGAAATAGAATCCTCTATCACCAACCGTAAAATATCTGTTATTAAGGAGCTGGACAGAAGAAAGGCCATAAATAAGGCGTTGCAAAAAGCTAAACCTAATGATAGTGTAATCATTACAGGAAAGGGGGCCGAACCTCTGATGATGACCAAAAGGGGTCCGATAGAGTGGGATGACAGGGATGTTGTTAGAGAAGAATACAGCAAGCTTAATTTTTAATTTTAGCTAAATATTTTTTTGTTTTTATAAACAAAATGAACAAAGAACAAAAAATGAAATTATCTGCTAGTATCAAAAAACATATTCGCAGAGAGAAAGCGCGCTTGAGGCGCGAGTTTTTTGATGAAAAAAAATACAAAGAGATGGTGGACGAGTTATATGAAAAGTTTAATTATTCGCCAAAAAGTTCTACAGCAAAAAAAGAAATAAAGCCCAAAAAGAAAGCACAAAGCGCCAAAGCCAAACCCAAGGATAAGATAAAAAAATCAGTTACGTCCAAAAAAGCAGGCAAAAAAGAAAAAAAAGATAAACAAAAAACTACCGCCAAGCGGTAGTTTTTTGTTTGTTCATCTTGACCATAAACTAAAAATGATGTAATGTTTAGGTAGTTAATTTGTCAACATAAGGAGACAAAAAAATGAGCAAATCTCAACAGCCGAAACTTTGGTTGCCGAATGCCTACGAAAAAGTTTTAGCTATTAGAGCCGAAACCGACAAGGTTGTTGTTGGTATGGATGAGGAAAAGTTGTACACGCTTGTTGCCCTATTGGCGCCAGGCCTTAACAACCACCTTTTAATAGAAGCTGTTCCCGGACTTGGGAAAACCCTCTGGGGCAAAACTTTGGCTGCCGTATGCGATATGAAGTTTTCTCGTATTCAGTTTATGCCAGACATGAGACCTAGTGCAATTCGAGGAATTGAACGTTCCATTCCTGGGGAAAGAGAACATGAGTTTACTCAAGGAAAAATATTTGCCAATTTTGTTTTGGGTGATGAAATCAACAGAACGCCACCCACCACTTCGGCCGCGCTACTGGACCCAATGGAAGAATTACATATTAGCACGGACTTTTGTGGAACTTTTGAGTTTAAAAAAATGGGTTTATTGCCTTTTTTTGTTTTCTGCACAGAGAACCCAACCGAACAGGATGGTACCTATCCCTTGGCAGAAGCACAAAAGGATCGTTTTATGATGCGTATTTGGGCAAACTATCTTAGCCACGAGGAAATGGTTGAGGTTATGAAGGCCGATGAACTGGATGTAGAATTAACGGAGGGGGACAAAGCGGATATAATTTCGGATAAAATTTTACAAAAAAAGCAGGTTAATAAGGTAATTAATAAGGACGATATTATGCGCATTAGGGTTGCAATTGATAAAGAGATAGGCATGAGCAATCAAATTCTGGATGATATTGTAACAATTATCGAATTAACCAGACCTCAAGTATCCGAATTTGCCGATCAGGAGAAGGCAAATCGTATTGCCGAAGGGGACATTGTTTATGGCGGTTCTACACGAGTTCCACTTGCCATGCGTAGAGCATCAAAAGCGCTTGCCTTCTTAAGGGGGCGGGATTGGGTAGTTCCCTCCGACATCATGGAACTTGCTTATCTAATACTAAACCACCGTATTATTTATAAAAGTGGTATTGAACCGGAAAATCAGCCAGATATCTTAAAGAATGCCCTTAACAAGATATTTTTAGAGGTGTTTGGGAGGATCCCAGATGCAGATACAACTTAGTGAAGAAGAGCTGGAAGATATTCATTTACAAACACGCAAAATGGCCTTGCAGTTTTCTTCGACTCACAGAGTTGGCGGTGTTCAATTTGGAGAAAGGCGCAGTGTTTACGCCGACCAAGGGTTAGAATTCCGAGAGATGCGTGATTATGAGCCGGGTGATGATGTTACTCAAATTGATTTTACAGCCAGCGAAGCTGAAGGAAAGTTGTTGGTAGTTAAGCGGACCGAACCTAGAGAAATGCGATCGTTGATTATATTCGATCTTTCCAAGAGTATGTTTTTGCATAAAAAAGCAGAAACTGCTTATGCTGCAGCTTCCATGATAATTTTTTCTGCAATAAATCAAGAAATACCAACAGGTTTGTGGGGAAGAGCTGGGGGCTTTGAGGTTTCCAAGCGCCCTCGTGGTGGCAGGGCTCAAAGAAGACAGGTAATTAATTTACTAAAAGATGCGCTAATGGATCCCAGGCAGGTGCCAAAACGCATCTTAACATTAGAGCAGTGGAGACGCTCCTTACCAGAAGGATCTTTTGTCTTCATAATCTCTGATTTTTTAGGCGAAAACAGTTTTTTTATGAAATTGTTGGAAAATAAATATTCCAAATACCGGATAGTACCCATAGTGGTGCAAAGCGAACTGGAATATACATTTCCGGACATAGGTGTTGGGCGAATTACCCTACCTATTATGGAAGTGGGTTCGGGCAATATTCAATATAAAACTCTAACACGAAAGGATTGCGCACGTATTCGTGCAGAAAACGAAAAGCGATTTGCCAAACTTAAAGAAATTTTTAAAAGTAACAAAAATTTGCGTTGGGCACACATTCCAAATTTTGATCTGGAAGAAATTAGACAAGAAATTCAAAAAACAATAAGATAATCCCCCGCAGGGCGGGGGATTTTTTAATTGGATTTCTGTGATTTAACTTGACGAATAATACCAAAAAGTGTAAGGTTTAAGTAGTTGATTTGTCAAAAAAATGAAGAAAGGAGGTGGCATAAATGCGAAAAAGATTTTTGCTTGCAACCTTAGTTTTAATTGCGCTTGTTTTTTCAACTGCAGTTTTTACTTTTGGTCTTGCCTTGCTTACGCCTAATTTTGATGAAAAAGAAGTGGAAAATCCAGCAATTTTTCTTCATGATAAAACGTGCTCTGGGATAGAGGGCAGAGTTGAAATCGAGAATGACGATTATTCCCACTCGCTGGGCGAACGGTTTACGGTTCGTTACAGAATCCAGTATGTTAAAGATACCGTAACACCAAATTTTGAAAATGTGTTCAACTTTGTGAATTTTGAACCTTTTGAGATAGAGGGAGAGCCAAAAATCTCTCACGAGAGAGTCAGCTCTTCGCACGTTCGCGGAGATACTCAGGTAGAAATTTTTGAATATGTATATGAAGTAAAACTCTTTTTGGTTACCGGCCTCGTGAGTAAACTGTACGAGCTTCCTTTTGCCAAGGTGGACTATGTTTCGACTTCTAGCTTCGGCGGTTCTAATACCGGGGGCTCTATATACTTGCGTCCTCTTATGTCAATAAACATAACCAGGAACGTAACGGAGCCAGAGTCGGCAATTTATGCGGACCTCAAGAATGCTGTTAAAAACAATAATCCCACTATTAAGGAGCTATTCTTAAACGCAGGGCGTTTGTTGAATATTGCCACACTTCTTTTTGTTGCTTGGTGGGTACTGGGCTATAAAAAGAAGAAGGTTTCAGAAAAGGTGGCATTGGACCAGGAATTACTGGTTAGGCTTGGCAGGTTTGAGGATTCTACTTGGTTGAAGTCAGATTCGGCCGTAAACAGAATGCGCGAACTTGCTGCCATCGCTTTGCGGGCAGCGTATGTTTTTAATAAAATACAGCCCGTCGATTTTTACGACAAATTTGCCGATGGAGAATTAGGCCGTCTTTTCGACCTTGTTGAGGGCCCCAGCGCCGAAGCTGTGGTGACAACGCTTGATGTGCTCAGCGCGTGCGCGCTGGTGCGAGAAAAACTTGGAGACAATATTGTGAATAAGAAAAACAAGCGCAGTGTGAAAGATTTGTTTAATAACATAAAGCTCAAAACAAAAAAGGGAGGTAAGTAATGGCTTTTTGGTCTAATCTAAAATCCATGCAACTTGCCTCCCCGCTTTTATTTTTGATTGTTTTTATTTCAATGACCACGGTTTTACTTGTTGTTACTGTTTGGAAAAGAAGCAGGGCAAACGTAAAACTTGCGGACATAAATAACATCAAAAATATTGGCGCACGGAAAGCAAAAATTAATTCTGTTGGTGTAACAATCTGTTTGATTTTAATTTCTCTTGTTACTAGCTTGATTGTGGCCGGTCCGAAATCTGTTATAGAAAACACAGAAAAATTTTCTACGACAGATTATTTTAGGGTAGTTGTAACCGTAACTGATATTTCCGGTAGCATGGGTTCAAAAATTACCGGATTTGCGCAAGACGAGGAAAGAGATTTAAGTAGCATAGAGGTTGTTATTGAAGCTCAGATAGAATTTTTATCTAAGGCTCAAAATATTATTGCCGGCATTGTATTTTTTGGTACATACGGCCTTACATATAGGGTCCCCACAACAGATATAGACACATTGGTTGAAGATTTAAAGAACCTGGAACTTGTGAGTAGTGGCGACCCTGGCGTATCCCCCCTGTATAAGCTTAATCGCGGAACAGTAATAACACGTGGGTTGCTCGAAGCAGAGCACATGATTGATGAAATTCGTAAAAGTTCTGGAAATCACGAAGCCATATTGATTATATTCAGCGATATGAGAGTTATAGGTGCGAATAGCAGAGAAAACATGGAAGGTCTTAGCGAATATATCCGCGAACTTACGGATAAGGGCATAAGAGTTTTTATTGTTACAGATGCCAACGAGTCTTTAATTAACAGATATCGAGAAACCATAGGTTTTGAAAACGAAAAGGTAGAATTTTTCAGAGCGTATTCTCAGCAGGATATTGACCGTGTGTTGAATGAGGTGGCAGAGTTGCCAAAAACTCCTATTGTTGAGGAAAGGACCATTAGGGTGGAAAAATCTTTTGTAAAAGATCTTTCTTTTCTTTTGGCAATACTTTTGGTAATTTTTATCCTTACATTCGAACTGTATATGCGACGCGCCAGAGAAAGGAGGTAGTCGTTATGTGGATAGCCAAATTGCCTAAAAAGGTTTGGAAATTTGCCAAAGGGGCCCCGACCATGGTTTGGGGTTTTGCTAAAAAAAGAAAGCAACGAGTACTTTTATTGGTAGCACTTTTGGTATTTAGCCAAGGTGCGTTTTATATGGCCAAAGAGCAGGGCGTAAGCGAAAATAACGAATATGTGCAATACGCTGAAGCCATTGAATTGTATCAGTTTAGTACAAACCCTTCCAATAACGTTAACCCGTATGTTTTTGGTGAAAACCTGAATAAGGTTTTTGATGTACTTAAAGAAATTACAAACACTCCACCTTTCGATAGTACAATGGATGCATTTGGTAACTTTGGTTTAGGCACTATAATCGCTAAATTTATATGCCCTCAAATTGAGAATGAGGCAGAGATTAGCAAATGCTTTTTGGCTGCACGTTCTTATATAATTTTGGCATTGCGACAACACGATGATAGGGACTTTACTTGGAACTTAGAAATACTTAACGAACTCGCAAAACAAGCGCTTATGGGGCAAGGTTATAGCGAAGAGGAGGCAGAAAATATTTTGGAAAATGGCATGGAGGATGAGCAATCCGAGGGTGACGACGAAAGGGGTGGCCGGGGAGAACCTTCCGAATATGAGCCACCCAGAAACTTTTAAGAATGTTTAATTTTCAGAATTTTCAAGTATTTTGGTTGCTAATTCCCACATTGGCTTTAACGGGTATATTGTTAATAACAAGTTACAGAAAAGATAAAAAAGTTCTGAGGTTGTTCGGTGTAAGAGCCAGCCGCCTTAAGGTGGTAGCGTTGTTTATCGTTTGGACCACAATATTTTCCAGTTTGTTTGCAATTTTTGCAAATCCGCAGGAACATACCCCAACAGAAGCGGAAACACTCTCAACTCGTGGCGACTACGTCTTTTTGGTCGATACATCAATTAGTGCCCGCGCATCGGAATCCCCGTCCAGTAGAAGCCAGCTTCAAATTTCCAAAGACATAATTTTGGAAATAATAGACAGGCTGCCCGCCAGATTTCAGCTGTTTGTATTTGAAAGAGTTGCTATGGATAT
>Ga0326597_10003958_pt1 | contig 21000 bp, 10 predicted proteins | sample RVTome_12_FD_203789 | JGI IMG/M metagenome (GOLD analysis project Ga0326597, IMG submission 203789) | Soil microbial communities from uranium-contaminated site in the Upper Colorado River Basin, Wyoming, United States - RVT100D185 | ecosystem: Environmental > Terrestrial > Soil > Contaminated >...
CAGTCTTTTCTCCACGCTCTCCAGACTCTTGTCCGCATCTTCAGTGCTCGGCTTTCGGCCGCCAAACAAAGGTCTGTCGGATCCGAATAGTCGCATCATTTTGTACGGGGGAGAGGGGGGGGGGGGATTCAGTGCGTGTTTTATTGAATCAGGTCCAAGTTATTCTGATATGCTTGAAAGTAAAATATTTTAGGGAACTTCGGGCATGGAGCTTATACTCTGGTGCATTTTGACCACGTCGTACTTCTTCTCGTTGGAGAACTTGGTTTTGAACCAGAGGTCCTGCCAAGTGAGGTGGTGCTCCTTTTTGGCCTTGGCAATGAGCTTTCTCTGAAAGTCTCTCGTCTCGGTCTCTCCCACCACAGCCATGAGCATGGGCTTATCTCTGTTCTTGGTGAGCAGAAGCTGGCGTCTCAGTTTTGGAGGATGGTGGCGCATGGCGAAAAGCGAGAATCCTATAACAACTCCCCCTAGAACTAGAGACAGGATGCTCGTGATGCATATGATGACGATCTCGTCCGCATTGAGACCCATTTTACTCTAGATCTCACAAGGGAGCGGCTGTGAAAGGTGTCTATGCGGGTTTAGTGTTTATGAAAATCTGCGTTTCTCTAGATGGTGCGCACTTTCAAAATAATCATGTCACGTACGAGTACAGCGCACATTTTATTTTTACAGATCTGCCAGGGTGCCATGGTGTCTAGTCGCTGTCGGAGCCTGACGGATCTGCGTCGTGGTGGTATTCCATGTCGCTTCTGCTCGTGCTGGTGTACGAAGCTGGAGAATCTAGATTTCCCACCGGAATGTTGTCGGCAGAGGCGGTGGTGTGTCCCATCCACTGATTAATGTGACCTAGCCTGGGGTCTTCGGCGCGCCAGTGTCGCCATCCGTAGGGTTTTCCGTGAGAGTTTATCATGTGGTACCGTTCGCTGCCGATGAGATCGAGCGCTTCGTCGGGGGTCACGGCATCCAGATCGACGTACTTGACAACGTCGTCGAGAGAAGCTACGACCCCAAACCGATTTACAAATATCAAAATGGACTTGTATTCGGTGATCGTCTCCAGATAGTACAAGTAGACGAAAACCAACACCATAATCACAAACTCGATGACCGCACTGATTATTCCGAGGGTCAGCACTAAATTGGAGTCGTCCGCCATTTTTTTGCTTTGTGTAATTTTTTAGAGTGGCTGGGTCTATCTGGTGACGCTTTTTATATTATAATAACAGCTCCTTTCTCAGATCTTAATCTGTAATGTATTCTAATTCAGTGTTTACGGAATCGAGGCACACGAGATACTCCCGCACATTCGAACGCGTATTCCTTTCATTTCTCATCATATACAGTGCTTTGCAGTACGTCTTCCTCTTCTCAGAGGTGTTCGGCCAGCTTACGGTAAGTGAACCTCTCCCGCAGAACGTGCAGTCGGTGACGACACTGGATTCATGTACAACTATATTCGGAACCTCGTCCATCGCCTCACAGCAGGCTACGAGTGCTCTCTGTGGAACAACTACTGCATCCCTGTCGGAAACTACAATCATAAACCTCCTGGTGAGCACCGGCGACGCGGTCTCTGAAACACTAGAGTTCTACGCGTTTCCGCCCGTGAATCCTGCTGCCGGGACACAGACGGATCTGAGCGAGCCGTGCAGCCAGGTGCAGACTGGCGAGCCGTGCAATACGTTTGGAAATCACTCGATGTCGATAACGTGGAAGACATCTCCGGCGGTGATACAGTATTCGAGCAGATCTCTGACGCCGATTCCGTTCCCACTCGCGTATCTGCCCTATGTATCGTTGGCGTATTTTGACACGGACGACGAGGGTGTCTATTGCAATAAGGACCAATTTGTGTTCGAGGATAGCAACGGAAAAGGGGGGTTTTGCGCATGTGCTGGATGCTCTTATGTGAAAAAGGACTCGAATTCGTGTGCGTCTGGTGGCAGCGCTCCGCCGTTGCCAGAATGTCCATTGCAGTGTACCAGAGGAGGTATGCACACGACGAACGGAGGCAACTATCAGGATTCCACGTGTCCAGGCGGCATACTGGGAAGAGCAAAAAGCAGCATCATCACGGATTCCTGTGGATCGAAGGTCGGGGGAAGAACGATAAGTGCCATGATATGGTGTGCCCATCAGACTGGCAATCCGTTTGAGGTTTCATTCGAGACAACATCCGGGCATACGAGCGAGGCAGTGCCCAAGAGCGGGACGACAAGATCTTCACCTTTCGTGTCTGTACTAGGACCATGCAACCAGTACCAGAACACCAGATGCATACCGGCCGAGGCAGATGACGACACAGACGACGACGACGGATGTCATTCGCATGCAATACAGGGTCTGTGTTGCGATTGGCAACGCGATGGTGGCACGTGCGGAAGTGATAAGAGTTCGAGCATACAAGCGGTGGCGGGAGCAAATCTGCCGCTCAGAGGAGACTATCTGCCAAATCCGGCCAATACGAACAGCGGCCCTTGTGTGACGTGTCCCGCGTCATACTCGGACGGGCGATACATGGCTGGACTGTGGGGATTCCAGAGAAAGTGTTACTCGCTTATGGAGGACTGGACAGATTCTTACGCAGTCGCGATGAGAATACCGTACTCTGGGGAGGATGCAGTGACGGCTCCCGTTCTGGATCCGGATGATCCTCAGGACGCAGGAAGAGGAGGAGGTCTGTCCACATGGACCATAACCAACCCGGCTACAGGGACAACACAGGAGATCCCTCTGTCGCAGCAGTTTTCGAGCGAGTTTCTGGCGACTTGCTTCCCTGGAGACACCGGAGACACGTGCTGGTCGTCGTACAACAGACCCCAGGACTTTGTAGTGCAGTCTACAAAGCCCGGCATACCTCCCGATCCGACGATCAATTCTCAAGGAGTAGAGGGCACGCTGGCAAACGACAGAGGACCGTCGATGACGCCGTGGTGGCCGAGCGGCACCGGGTCGACCGACAACGGAGAGGTGGAGGCCACGCTGGTAAGATGCGGACACCACTGTGCCGACATGCCGTCGAGCTCTCTGGGCGGAAATCTGAACAGAACTACGCTCAACGCGGGGTACGTGAAGGGCATGGCCGCGGTGGGGCCTTTTTGCAAGGCCTACGAGGTTTCGCTGCAGGGAGCGGTGCTGGCGACGATCACATTCGACATAGAGTTCACGCAGACGGACGGAACCAGAGCATCCAGAGAGATCGTTCTGTCCACGACATCGGTGGGCCAGGGAAGTTCCGTGGCGTACTCAAGTGCAGGAAACGGAGTGACGGCGAGGATTAACGGAGTCAAGTCGGCGTCGGGATCGGCCTCTACTCTGCTGGGAGGGGTGCTGGTTACGTGCGGTACATCGATCGGCACAATGGCAGGGAACGCGGCAGGTATACTGAACGGGCAGCTCGGACCTGGAACACAATTGACAACAAATCCGTGGGATACGCTGACAAGAGCACTTCAGGCGGTTGAACAACTGAGAGCACAGCAGGGCGGATCGGCGTCGCCGTACACCTCGACTGGAGTACAGGACGGAGGATGCGCAGTGCCCATCCCTCCTTTTATATCGGCACTGCAGTGCTTTTCGTGTGCAACCTTTTGCACGGCGCCGTGGGACATATGCGGGATGCTGCAGCAGGTGTGCAGCAACCCCAAGTACGGACTCGATTGCAACGTGCCGATAGACCCGCAGAGTCTTCAGGGCCAGTCCACGAGCGGGACGTTCACGTGCAGAGAGCCAGGACCGTTCCAAAACAAGATCCTCAACTGTGCGCGACCGACGGAAGGAAGAGGTGGAAGCGTGGCATCGGACAACAAAGCCGCAGCGTGGTACTGGCTGCCGAGAAGTTCCCAGAAAGCGTTCGGCACGGGCTGCGGGCAGTACGGTCTTGACTACAGGACGTTTGGTCAGAGTTCGGACGAAGCGAGATACATATGCGAGTCGCCCGGAGCGACGGTGCGGTGCGTGCCAGGATTCAGCGCCGGAATTCCCTCAGAGGGCGTAAAAGGACCATGCGAAATGGTGGGAGGACTGGTAAAGTTTCACGGGCAGACGAGCCGGGTGCAATCGCAGACGGCCAGGGTGGCGTCGACGTGCTTCACTACGGAGCAACTGGCGATAAATCCTCTCGGTCCGGGGTCACAGGGAGGGTGTGACAACCTGGGGGGATCGAAAGCGACACCACCTCCCGGGCTGCCGAGATCGTGGAATGTAGGCAATCCGAACTGGTGGGTGCACGGCACGAATATGTATACAACGCCTAATGACGACACGCAGCTAACTCTGGACGTGACGCTGTATGTGAACGGAGAGGCTCTGAACGCAGAGACGAGCACCATAAGTCCCGGTCATTTTATAGCGCCACTGGGAAACTTCTCGTGCAGACTGCAGAAGGGCGACGACACCGGCTCGGTTCCGATAGCGGTGCAGAACACGGGCACGCTAGATGCGAATTACGTGGTGACGTTCAGAGGATGTTCGGGAAGTGGATCGGACGTGACACAGGCGCCTGGATTCGTTCCCCCAGTTATAGGTTTAGAGGCAGGGAAGAATAACTCTGCGAATCCGATTCAGTTCGCGCTCGTGGCACCGGCAGGCGCATCTTACGACGCTGCGTCGTGCTCATTTTCGTTGAGCCCGGAGTTCTACTCGGTGGACACCGCGATCCTTGATCAGGCATCCTATTCCTGCGTGCTAGGGTCGGTTCTCGACAATCTGAATGCTGCTGCCACAGGGATCGACAACGCGCAGCTGCCCGAACCGGCGTCGACGTGCCAGTCCGCGGACATATGGTGCATACTGTTCACAAATGACAACATATTCGGCAGGGTGCTATTCTGGACGCTGATAGGCGTCATTCTGGTGTTCGCGATCTGGTTTATTGTGGCCATGGTGAAGGCACTGTATGCAGAGGGGAAGATCCAGACGGAACTGGGCAGAGCAAACAATCTCAGAGTGGAGGCCCAGAAGATAGAAACGCAAAAGAGAGTAGAAGAGGAGGTCGAGGCACAGCAGTTGAGCGAAAAGATATCCGAAAAGAGAGACGAAAAGAGACGAGAAGCGATGGATGCGATGGTATCTTCCATCGTGGGAGGAGTATCATCAGTGCCTCTGACGCCAGAATAGTCGAAAAAGCAAATTAGAAATGCTGACCAGAGAAAGGGTGTCGGTGGTGTGCCTGCAAAAGTATAAAGCTCCAAAACCGATAGATCCTCAGCTGTGAGTGTTTCTACTACAAAACGTAACCCGATAGAGATGAGGACGCAGAGGAATATAAGGGTGGGAGTGTGGTCTCTTTGCGTGCTGCTATGCGTAGTGATAGGAGAGACAGAGGGACAGGCAGATGTGTTGGCGGTGACGTCATTCAGAGATTGCGTAACAATAGATCCGACGGCCGGAACAAGCTCGAATCCCGGGATAGGGGCGGTGTTTAACTGTACCCCTGCGGTGAACGGCACCGCATCTCCGCCCGTGACGACGATGGATCTGAGGATAACGCCGAATTTGGCAGGCACGACGACGTTTGACGTCAATCTGACAGTGGTTCTGAATAATCAAGGTGGGACTGGCACAACACAGGAGGGACCGTCGTCATCGGTGGCGTGCACACCGACAAGTCCGGGATCGCAGTTCTGTCTGAGCACCACGCCTGCGAAAATAACGATCACGAGCAGTAAGATGATGTACAGATACGGACTACAGGAGATTTCGGACGTTACGCTCCCGTACTGCTACGCATCAATGGCGTCATTCTCCGACTTCGCACTGGACGTGGACAAAGACAGTACAAATCTAGATGAGGTAGGCGATGTCCCGTGTCACACCAATCCAGCCTTGACGTCTCTTTGCTCGTTTTCTACAGAATCAGGGGCGTATCCACACTGGACAGACGGGTCATATCTTTGTGGAAATGCTGTGCAAACGTTTCTGGGAAACTTGTTGAAGCATCCCTCGTCGGTGGAACAGAATCCTCAGTCTCTTATTCAGAGAACACAGGTGGCGTTCCGGACGACCATGGGTGTAGCACATATGTACAGTAATAATGACAACTCCATCTCGAACATCCCGTGCTATCAAACCGAAAAGTCCGTCACAGGATCTGGGTTTGCTTCATGCACATCTCCTGTTATCATGTACAAATATCCATACGCAGACGAGCTCGCGCTTTTGGTAGAGCGCGGCGAAGTGGACCCCTTTGCGACCCTTACAAGTGGTCTGCTCGTATACACGTCAGAGGTGATGTCAGCAGAGTATCAGGGAAATTTATGCGCGGCTATGGACTACAATGATAATAGTGATCCGTTTTACGCACCAAGAGCATGCGTAATCCCCACGACGCTTACGTACGTAGAGGAAGATCCTTCTGTATCGCCGGCTGCGTTGGTAAATCAGCCTCCATGGGCGCTGCTGTCTGACGCAAGAAGTCTGGACGTGCGCATTCCAGGATTTAGGTCCATGCCTCTGCCGTTCGGATACACAGCGGATCCGATCGGCAGTGTGTTGACGAGAGGAGCGTACGTGCTGCCTGGGCACGAATCGAGGCCGAACGAAATAGACATAAAGCCGTGGTTCACTACCAACGTGAGCAGATCATCATCGGCGACGAATGCACTGAACACCGGAAGCACGACGTTCGCAATCGTCGGCTGCTCCGCGCCCTCCTGTCCTGCAAATCAGGATACGCGCAAACAGGCGTGCAATCCACCCGTGGGAGACTCCGTATTCGTGTACCGAAATTGTTCTGCGTACGAAACGCAGGGCTTTCCAGCGAGCTTTGTAAACTCGGAGAACGTGCTGGTGACGCTTCCGCCGTTTTGCAAGGCGTACTCTGTGAACAACATACCCGACGTGATCGTAGAGCTGAACATCGATGTATCGGTATTCAACTCGTCTGGGTCGGAGGTTTTCAAGGAAACGGTCACGCTGTCGAACATGGCAGCAGGGGCCTCGGCGACGTCGCCGACAAAGCTGGTGCGTGCACGCATCGAATCTGTCGACTCTCCAAGCGACATTCTGGGACCTGCGATTCAGGGAGCAATCGTGATTTGTGGAAGAGAATCGGCAGATCCTCCAGACTGGATCGACATGAGGGACTTGATTCCTCTAGCGGAAGGTCAGACGGTGGACGACATACCTCTGAGCGAGAATCCCTGGAAGTACGTGATGGAGAATTCCAGAGCCGCAGGAGGGCAGTTCAATCGCACGTTCTGGTTTCCACATCCCTACGACTACATAGAACCGGGCGTCGATGGAAGAGGCAAGCCTGCAGGCACGACTGGACTTGACGGTGATCAAGGGATGTCTACGTGGTTTTTCGTTCCACAGGACGTCATAACCTCCGAGTGGGGATCAGACTGCAATCAGGTAGGCATGGCGTCGTCATGGGCCACATCTTCGAACAACCAGCAGCGGATGTGCAACACAGACCCCCACGGATGCACCCCCGGCGTGGGAAAGTTCGAAAACGGGGGTCTGAAGACATCCGTGCCGTGCCAGGTAACAGGACACTTTGCACTTGCGAGCGGAATGTACCCGGCTACCTTTGATGTCGTAGATAAGACAACGAAGGAAAAGGAGTTCGAAATTTCGTCAGGAGAGTTTGGAATTTTCTTCAGGACTCCCAGCGAGGAGCTGAACAAGGCGATGTCTTTCATGCCGAACAACGCGTTCGTAGATCCGACGGGAGGAACCAACTTTGTGTCTCTCTACGATCCTGAGAATCCGAATATATGGATAGGAGGGCCTGGTCGGAACCTGTACGTGGATCCGTCCACTGCGTCGGGAATAGACGTGTCCATAGATATCGCAGCAGAGATGGTGCTGGACTTTGTGGGGACCTTTGTCAAGTACGAAGACAGTGTGGCTCCGGGGAACATTATCTTTCAGAACGTGACGTTTTCGTGCTCCGTTCAGAGGGGCGATCTGGGAGAGCTGGAGCTGGTCGTGTTCAATCCGTGCACGGACCCGACGTGTCCGAGTGGTGTGTACATCCTCCAGGTCGATTGCGACGAGGAGAGTACCGGAATTCTGGTGCAACCCGCGTCCAGAAACGTAGTCCCGCCAGTGCTGCCCGGACAGATTTCCACGACGCAGGTGTTTTCTCTGTCGCAGAACGGAGCGGCGGGAGCTGCCGTGAATCCCTGTACCGCGACGCTTCTCTCGGGGACAGACGTCGCATTCAATCCTATACTGGACGTTCAGCAGTTCGATTGCACGACGGTCCCACCTGCTCCAAATCCTTTCAATCACACCACGCAGGCTGACGGCACTGCACCTCCGTCGACTCTTATATCTCTGAACTGCACGGGATTCTGTAACTTGAAGTGTTACGTGGAGGCGGGCACTCCGTGGAAGTCGGGATGCTTTATAATCATCGTGTTGGTTCTATTTCTCGCACCGGTCCTGCTTACCATCGGCTTCATCATGTTCTTCGTCTACTGGTCCAAGAACACGAATCAAATATCGTCGCAGATCCGCTCGACCCGGGCGCTCGAAGAGGAAGAAACCAGAAAGGCACAGGAGATACTGACCAGTGATCCCCAGGTTGCAGAGCGTTTGTCTAAAGACCCTCAGATAGAAGCAGCGGTGGCCTCACTAAAGCAAACGAATATGGGGACATAATAAATGCTCGAAAAATGACGGAATATGCAATGAGTCTAAAGAGAAAAAGATTGTGTTATTAAAGTTGAAAGTGTTCAGTTTGGTTAAAACCACAAATGTCAACTTCTTCAGCATCCTTTTCGAGCTCGTCAGAAATGAGTAGCTCTAGCTCTAGCTCTAGCTCTAGCTCTAGCTCTCGCACAAGAGAAGGAGATGGCATTTCTGTCGATCTAGATAATGAAGAATACCGGTTGTTTAGGGACAAGTACAGAATATCCCGACTACTCAAGAACGGACCACTTTCTATTGGAATGGCTGCCACTCCAAAACCAGAAATCGTAGTGCTGTTGAGGAATCCAAAAGAAAGCAAAATTCATTACAACATTCCGGCTGCAGTGATGCAAAGTACATTCAACGACGGAGAGACAGTCAATAAGAGTCTGATATCGATGGGATTTTTCGTAAAGTATAGTACAAGAATGAATGAGATAATGCGTCTCCATCCACAGAATCCGACCGATAGACACTATTCCTTTGATCTGGAAGATGTAATGAATTTGTGGAATAACACGACGGACGAAGAGCGCCCTCCGTTTCCTTGTACATTCAATTTGTCCGTGGAAAACCGACTCACAGAGTTTTGGGAGCAGGACTCTCCTGTGTACGCGAGGACGTTCTCGAGATTGCACTACTACAACCCAAAGAGTGACAGACAAACGCGAGAACATGGGTTGCTCTTCGAAGATATAGATCTGGACATATTGGAGCAGCAAAGACTGGCAGAGGAAGAACGAGCGGAAGGATTCAGCTCAGCGAGGCTAGACTCTATCGAAAAGAGACAAGAAGACGTAGAAAACGGATTGATGAAAGCGGTAAGACTTCCAATATTGAGCAACTTTATAGTGGACATTACAGCCGACATCTGCGACAGCGTGTCTAGAAGTTGTCCTGGAATGGCGATACGCTTGAATCCAGGGATAAAACGTGAACAAGAGGCTGATAATCCAAAGGTGTTACGATACACAGCCGCACAATCAAGAAGACTTCATAATCTGTCAGGATCTGTCAAACGTCTAAGATGGGATCCTAACGTTATTCATCCGGTCGATCACGAAGATTTTGATGTGAGAATTAGAATTTCGGAATTACTGGACGACGATGAGGTCGTGGCGTCGAGACCTGAGGGTAGACAGTTCGTTCCGCACGTACAAATAGTAGTGTATCTAGACTTGTACGAGAGACAGCGAAGCGGCTGGGGATGGTTTCCTGGTTCACGTCTCTTGGCAAGATTGCCGAAAGCGGGGTTTGACGTGGTATTCGAGACGTTGGATCGGTCACGACGAGGAGGAAAGAAGAAAGAAACGTATGTACGTTACGCAGAGCGCTTCAAGATCGTGGCTCAGACGCTTCTGGAAAGCATGAACTTGTCCATGTTTGGATACACGATGGACGATCCACAAAGAAGACCAACGGTAACGTTTGGGATTCACCAGAATCTCCCGTTCGACATATTACGACGACGGAGAACAGAAAATGAGCGGAGCATGAATTTTGATCTTGCCACGATAGGATACACGTACTCGATGCCATTTATGGCAGACAAGAGGATGAGATCCCTGATACCGTTACACAAGAGGCTAGGTCTAGTAGAGTCTATTTCGTGGACACCTTGCTCTGTATATGCGAAACAAGCGTACAACGTGTATTTCAATAACTACAAGGAAAAGTTTGGTCCGACCACAGAAGATCTACTCGACTTAATGCCGTCTTCTAAAGCCGTCGAATTTTCAGACACGATGTTTCGACCGGAATTAATAAGAGCTGTGTACGATCCGGTTTTTAGGTTGTTTCAGGTGAATGCGGACCTGGGATTTAAAGTGTCGAAAAGTTCGTTCATGGCAGACCGGGAGGTTTCAAGTCATCATCCCGAAAAAGTTGGGTCTGCTGCACTTAAAATTGTATATGACACCTGCGCAAGGTTACTCTCGACTTGCAGGATTCTGACCGGAAGATATCCGCTGGTTCCTCCTGAAGTGATCATTCCAGGATCTGGTACAAAGGTGCATGACGCATCATCACGTGTTTCATTCACAAAGTTGTTTCCCAATAGCAACGACCAAATGGAGAAGGAATGGGGGATTTATGCGTCATACCCGCGAATAATAGATATGACCGATTCGTTTCCTTTGGCAATGATAACCACCAGAATGGACGATATTTTCGTACCCTATTTCGGACGCATGTTCGAACGCGCAGGTCCTGAACATATTTTAGGGTATATGGTGAACAAGTTTTCCATAGGATTCATACGAAACTCCAAGGGTGCCAAAGTGGTGGCCTATGGAAGATTCGTCAAGGATGTTCCAATATCGACGACAAGCATAAGCTCTGAATACAGAAGAGTAGTGCCTGTAGCTGGTGCACTTTTATCTCCTGCTCCTGGGATCGTCGTCCCTTCCCTTCGGATGCGCACTCTTCGGAAGTTCGAGTCCATAGAGGAATACGTATCCAAGATGAGAGAGTTCAAGGCACTCTCCGACTCTCGCAATTTACTGGGATACAACGATGATGATATAGCAGAGGCTATAGACAGAGCAGATTTTCGTATGCTTGGTTTGGACGTTGCTTCACTGGATGAAGTAACGGGGAAATACGAAATCCTGGATGCTCCGTTTCTGGGCGGGATTCCTGGAATCAGAAAGTTCGCCGGTGCCAGGGTTATAAGTAAGTGAAGTGACAAAAAAACATAGCAGTGAATAAAAGTAGTTCAAATGAAAGCAGTTCATAAGTAAGTACCACGCACAAATACAAATATGGCATCCTCCTCCTCCTCCTCCTCTTCGAGCTCGTCAGAAATGAGTAGCTCGAGCGCAGCGCCGTCAGAAATGAGTAGCTCGAGCGCAGCGCCATCCGAACCCACAATCTCGTACGCGGTGGATCCGGACATCTTGGGACCTGCAGTCAGAATCCGAGAGGGATTGGTGCTAGATGCAGGCAACGAGTGGCGCATAGTGAAGATACTGGAAGGCGGACGCATATCAAAATACCAGTCGGAGCAGAACACACCAATGGTCTATGAAATGATAAATCAGGAAGGCAGGACAAACGTAATGTCATCAGTACCGGCTGCGGTGGTGCAGAAAAAAATGCACATTGGAGGGGAAGAGCGATACGCAGAGGTGAAGAGTCTGGCGACGGTAGGGTATCTAAAGGATCGCGCTCTTGCGATATCAACGCGCAGAGGATTCTTTCCGGATTCCAACTACAAAGATGGCGACCATCAACTACGCGTGGCGGACGAGGGTGAGCCCGACGTAATCATATATCCGCTGTTTCCTCAAACCTACCAACTGGTGGTAAAGCCGGTAGAGAACAGATGGGGTAATCCCCTGATCGTGAAGAAATTCAGAAGAGTGACAGACGATCAGGAACACTGGGTAAGTCACGTAGAGACGAGTTTCAGTGCCTGGCCGGATAGTGATTCGGTCAGGCATTTGGGAGCGACGCCAGAAGAAATAGAAGCCAGACTGGAAGAGGAGACGAACAAAAATATCATCCCGGCATTTCTAATGCCACCATTAACAAACTTTATCGTGGATATAACGGCGGAAATGGCGGACAGTGTATCGCGAAACTATACAGGAGACGCAGTGCACCTAAACTGCTCTCTTGTCGGACACAAAAAGAAGTCAGGAACGTACAAGATAACGGGAACATGGACTCCGAGACAGAGCATGCAGAGTGATAACGAGCCGACATCGGCGAACGATGCAACAGGGAAGCATGCATTCGATTTTGACGTGCGCATAGATATCGAATCGATTCAGAATATCGCCGGTGACCCGGCCGACCTGAATCCGCGACGCGTGCCGCACATCACGATCACGGTTTTCCTAGGTCTGTTTGCAAGAGAGAACGTAGAGCGCGGGGATCCTCTGTTTGTGGAAGACAAGCACCCGGAGTCAAACGCTTATTACCGACGATACAGGACTCAGGTCTGGCCGAACGACACGGCGCAGATACAGTCGATGTCAAAATCAGGATTCGACGTAGTCTTCGGGACGCATGTGGATCGCGAAAGACCAGACTTTCCGTATAATCGATACGCCCGAAGGTTCAAGGATGTTGCTCGACACATCTTGAAGCACCTATACGTAGCGGATTTGGGATATCATAGTGTGCATGAGTCGGATGGATATGGTCCTATAGTCAGCTTTCAGATCCGGCAGACGAAACTGGGAAAACCGCTCAGGCACATGAGAAACGAGTCTCAGTTTTCAATTGCGACGATCGGGTATACGTATATCATTCAACACCAAAGACCCGAGAGCGACGGATCGAGAAGATACAAAGATAAGGTGCAATCCATGTCGACGCTTTCGAGAGACTTCCGAAACAATATGGTCTTCCAGAACGTATACGGCGAGACAGGCAAGTCATTCAAAGACAGTGATCAGGTATTCAAGTCAGAAATAACAAAGAGGTATTTAGGATTTGGAGGGATACTGACACAATCGCAAATGGTCGAAGCGGTGATGGATACGTCGACAGGACTGTTCAACATCTATATGTTCCCGGCATTCAGAAGACTGATGGATTTGCGAATGATCACTGATGTCGACATCATTAAGGGCCACGGAGTAAAAGGGTACAACATAGCGGAGGCGCGTAAAGCAGTCACCATAGCAGCGGTATTGTTGTACAGTGCAGTGAGAACTCTCACGGGGCGATATCCTCTCGCAATGCCATACATCTTTATGTACGAAGAGATCAAAAGTATTGCAGACGAAACGAAACCTCGCATCCGGTTCCTGCAACTGCTAGGATCCGTAGAGCGCGATGGTCAAGAGGAACTCAGCTCCGATGCTATTAAAATGGGAATGGAAGTTGTCCAAACTGAATCGGGCGAAAAAGACACATTTCCCAAATACATGATCATCCAGGACCCGAGTAGATTTCTGCGCAGAGTGACCGATGAAGCTGCGGCCATGCCGGGTAACCGGTCAGCAGAGGCCGGGGATTACGTAATCGATTTTAAGGGTATACTGTTCGCGCGGAATTCGAAAGGAGCGGAAATCAGGGGATTGCTACATCTGGACGACGGAATTATGCCTAGGTCGTTCGAACTGGGGGAACCTAATCGAAAGATTATAGGGGTGGGATGGTCCATGCTAACGGCTCCACCAGGATTGATGAAGTATCCTGTGAGAATGTCAATATTCCGGGCGCTAGAGTCGGCAGAGTACGCGGAGAAGATATTTAGAAACTTCGACATGGTAAGCAGAAAGTGGCACAGAAGGAGAATAATCGAGGACGTAGAGTTCAACAAGATCCGCGTGGAGCAAGGTTTCAAGGTGCAGGTTGTCCCCGCAGATCCGAGAACGGGAAGGTGGGCAAAGTTGGACACAAAGTCACCTATGGCAATATTCACGAAGGAGGCACGTCTTGCAGGAAGTTGCTTTGGACGCGGAGAGCCAGCTCCGTGGAAACCGGCGAAAGGATGTCACGGAAAACGGATCCAACTCAACAAATACCACGGTAAAGAATAGTCCCCAGAATGGACTCGGAATACTCACAGGATTTTATACTTTGCAGAAACCCAATACAGCCTCGGGGCATGTACCCATTAAAAAGCAGACACCCATCATTACACACCCAGTGAAAGATCTAAAAAATGACAGCGAGGGAACTGCTGCGCGGATTGGTTTGTTCGGTAGCGATGATTCTGATAGTGGTGCCAATCCTGGTGTCTCGAATGGAAGTAAAGTCAATAGACGTGCCACCTACGGGCGGAGTGATAAGCATAAGCACAGACCAGCCGTGCGTAGAGACATCTCAGCAAACGACGACGAGAGGAGCGTCAACGGTAGGCATGGACTGCAACAAGGCAACGATAGTAGTGCTGGGGCTCACGCCGGGACCGGAGAATGAAGTGGACAGTCCGTTCGTGTTCGAGTTCATATCTCTGCCAGAGTCGGACGGAGCAGGGTCAGTACAATTTTCGGGGTCGGGAGACCAGACGGGGGACGAGGCGTCCAATTTTTGCGACGACCCAACGGGCACCGGGTCTCAGTCGTGCGTGCTCGGCTTGCCGGGAGCAGATCCGGTGACGGTGGAGGTGTTCGTGTCCAAGATGATAGCAAGATACCAGCTCAAGGAAACGGGGATAACGGTGCCGTATTCGTATTTGTACAACACGGGGCTGTATCAGTACTGGGAGGGAAGGGCATCATGGAGTCAGTGCCAGGTTTCTACGGAGAGCCAGGTGTCGATTTCGTGCGACGACGCGACGAAACAGTTCAGCGGGAGCGACGCGATAGACATGTTCACGGACATATACGTGACAAACTACGGACTAGCGCCACCAGGATCGGTAAATTCAATCCCAGGGGGTCCGACCGCCCAGCAGTCAGCAGGCGGCACGCTGCTGAACGGAGAGTTCTCGAGGGACGTTATCTACACGAAATGGTTCAACGGGACGCTCGGCTGCGGAGGATCGGTTCAGTATGGGATAGACATGGTGGAGACGTCGAATGGCGTCATGAACACGCAGACGAGCCCGTCGAATCCGCCCTGTACGTACGAGGGAGGGTCGTCCTCTATCATAAATCCTGCGGACACGCTTAGACCGACGCGACCAGTGTGCCCAGGGAATCCCCTGACGTGCTGGAAGGCTAGAAATGGGAACCTGTTGGCTACGCAGTGCCTATCCGGATCGTGCGCAGGGGTAGAGGACGGTCTGTGTCCCCTGGTGACGGGATTCGGATATGGTGGGTCAAGATGCGCGTCAAGCAGAGAAACCGCAATAGCGGGAGTAAATGCGTTCGTGGACGTGTGTCCTGATTTGGCGCCAGCCGGCTGTGACTCGTCAGGAAGCGGAACGACCTCGAAATTTTCATGCGACAGATACATGGATGACACAAATTGTTTTATATTGAACCAGCAGACAGCCTCGGAGGCGTCGTTACCAGCGATAACGGCACTGCTCCCCTGCTTCTGCACAATGTGCAACTACATGAACGGAGATTTGTCGACGCCCAATCCCTCACCCATATATCCTTCGGACATATGCCCGAATAACGTGCAAACAATGTGTCAGTACTCGTATCCGGGAGGAGGAATTCCACTGACGCAACAGCTGGACGACGACTGTAGTCTGGACAAACCGCCGCCGTACTGCGCAGGAAGTGACGACGACGATGACACTTCGTCGGCGTACAACGGCGGGGATGGCATACAGTTGAAGGACTTGAAGTGCAGCTGCGGATGCGCCTCTCAGTGGTACGACACGGTGATACCCGTCGGTCCGCTGTGCGATGTGTACGAGATATCAAATCCGGCAGTGCCTATGTTTAACGTCACGGTAGTACTCACAAACTCGACGGGAGCGCAACAGACGCTGGTGGTCGGGACAGCAGCGAATGAGACCACGGACGGGTTCGTGCCATTTGCCCTGAGCAGCGACGGATCATTCAGAATAGACCTGACCAACATAGACCAGCCCCGCGGCCAGACGATGCCGATACAGCCCGGGTTCATAGTAGTGTGCGGGAATAGACTGGACAACACGCAGCCGGCGAGACAGGATTTCATAGGGAGTTCGGACGCACTTGGCCTGGTCAACCCGTTCACGCAGATGAACAACCAGGTGCCTCAGACTGGCAGTTCTACTGGGAGGATGCCGCTGCCCAGCACGTATCTGCAGTTTCAGGAGACGGGCGTCATCCCCGATATCATCAAGACGTCTCCTGGAAACGTGCCTGCGTGGTGGTACTTTGTGCCGCCGGAAAAGACGATACAGTACGGCGACAGATGCAATCAGAACGGCTGGCTCAACTATGGAACGTATGACTACTCGTCGGCGACGGAGATGTGTGCGGGAAGACAGGGCACGTGCGTTCCAGGATACGATCTGCGAGGAGGAACGAGCCAGTCACAGGAGGATCCCATAAGATTCCCTACGGTCAACACTCCGTGCAACGTAGCGAGACAGTTTGTAAACTTTGAGACTGGCGGCGGGGCCAATATGGCACAGGGGAAGCCGCTGAATAGTCCCACCTCGTCAGGGAGCACTGTTATCGACGTGCCTGATTTCTTGCCGATAGGTTGGGACCCGTTCAATCCCAACTTCTGGGTGCACAGAGACGGTCTGTTCTCTGACACGAAGAACGGCAACCCGGCGTATGTATCGGGAGACGTGTTTGTGCGCCTCTCTCTGGCAATCGCAGGCATCCTGGTGTCAGACAGCGTGTCCGTGTCCGGAGGGTACCTGGAATACATAGACGGAACGCGGCCTCCAGCAGAGGATCCGCTGAACGCCCAGTACACACCTCTTGGATCCTGCGTTCTCTCTCTGACGTCATTCTCCGGGAAGCTCTCGGTAAAGATCGTAAACAGTGGGTCATTGCCAGGAACGTACAGTCTGACGGCAAACTGCACAAACTCTGCAACCGTCGACACCGCGCCTACGAACGTGGCAGTGTCTGCGGGAGCGGCGTCCGAATTCAGTCTTGGGATACTCATCGAAGGAACGCTGGACAGCAGTCCGGAGTGCGTCGTTTCTCTTCTTCCGGCCGATCTGGACACGTATCCTTTGTCCAGCATTCCTGTTCTGTGTTCGCTGACAGAGAACATCCAAATGGGCGTGGGCGGATACGTGACGAGCCAGGGTGTCGGAAACGTCACTCAGAATCAGGCCGATCCTAATCCGCCAGTGTCAGCGGCATGCAGAGCATTCCCCTGGGCGTGCGATCCCATAGGCGGATTCAACCCCAGCGGCAAATTCCTCACGGTAGTAGTGTTCTTCGGGATAATGGTGCTTTCCGTGGTGCTCATCATAACCGTAGTAAGCGTGCTGATAGGATATGCAAACAGATCTTCAGACAGACAGCAAATCCAGAGCAGGTCCATGAGAGACGGACTCAGAGTGTCCGTCGCAGAGTTGAGAGCAGAAAAGTCCCCTGTCGCAACTCTTTCGCAAACGCTGGAAATGATATCTTGAACGCAGGTTCGTCTACAAGAATAAAAAATAGTCGCATCGAAGACACAGAGAGATACAGAGAAAGTACATATACAAATAAGCCTCCCTCATGACGTCATGTTCGTATGAAAGCGGAGTGGATCTAGGAGATTCGTTGCACGCTTTCGAGGTGATGGAAGCTCTGGCTCAAACATCAATCTATCAGGTTCCAGATTGCGGATTGCAGTGGACTGCCCTTCACGAGTACATAACGATGGAGGATGTATGTCCGTTTGTGTCGCCCCGAGTGGCCTACATGGCAATGATCAGTGCCTGTCTGTACTCCTCATCAAAGGACGAATTTATATCCATGTGCAGATACGCTGGGAATATCCTCCGTGAGCTGCCTAGCACAAGCCAGCACAAGCCTACTGCAGCAAGGTGGTCCTCGAAGGGTAACTTTTCCTTATTCCTGGAGGATTACGTCTCTTCGGAATGGATCAAGAGGTTAGGTGCCCAGGACGCACTGGGAAAAGCGTCCAGTGCACAGTCGTCCGCTGGGTCATCCTCGGCGTCTGCGTGTACAGAGGAGACGCATGTTCGTGCATTTTTCTGGAGAGTGTCCCGTGTGTGTACGTCAGCAGCGAGGTACAGATTGCGTGTTGGTCTCGAAACCGAGGAGGGGTGTTCGTCATCCTCGGCTTCAGCATCATCGACAAGCGCCGGCTACACATCTGACGTGCGTCTGAGGAGGTTCGACGTGACGGAGAGAGACATGATATACGAGATGATTTCGTCAGACATTTCAGCACGGACAGTCGGGGAGCCAGTGGTATACCTTCATATGGAGAGCGTTCCTCTGCGTACAGAAGATTCCAAGGCGCATACGCAAGGAGCATGCGTGTATCTCGATTTCGGGAGGAATGTAGTGGGATTGACGGGCCGCTCTTTTTATGAGATATCCGGATTGGCACCCGGGGCGATCAAGTCAACCTCTGGCGCCTGGAGGTTGATGTGGGAGCAGAGCTTGGGACACCTGATATTTCCAGGTGTAGCAGAGAAAACAGTCGCTACATTCTGGGATCGCGAGGACGGATCGGTGGATATGTTTCTGCAGAACAAGACACTGGAATCGAGCAGATTCGTCACACTAGATCTAGAAAAGGACTTCTTTATAATGAATCCGCTGGTGAGGAGGAAAAGCACAGTGGAGCCGACGACGAGCGACTCTGACGGATTCGGCATAGAGAACATCATATCTTCCGGACCAATTTCCGTGATTTACACCACCTTGTTGGAAACGAAGGAACGCGGTCTGTGTCTGGAGCACACACCGCGACCTCAGTCCAGACAGTCGATGTTTAAGGACTATGAGAAAAGCTCGGCCGCATGTTACGTAGGTCTCTGGCAGCTGAGCTCGAGTGTCGTACGTCCCGAGAAGACCTCTGTAAAGTGGGTTTCAGACTGGATGCTTCTGCAGCTGGGATCGCTGTGCACATGCGCACGTGCGGAGGATGGAGTGTACAAAAAAGACCTTTCCAGCGCGGTTCCAGAGAGATCGGAATATGACGTAGTGGCTCATGTTGGAGTCGAACGGGCACGGCCGGCAATCCTAAAGTGGAGAGCAGCTGCTGGATGCATGCTGTTTGGACAGTTTGTGAACTTTGAAACAGGAGGATTCTCGTTTGCAGGCCCCAGAAGCGCGGATGATGCTATAGAGCATTCGGGAACAGAGACGAGTGCCTCCGCCTCGGAACAGGCTCGTCCGCCGCGACTCGCACATAACTTCTCGATTGTGGAGCATTATATTATGCTCTCGACGTCGTCGGATACAGGTTTGGCGTCTAAGAGAGTACTCGCCGACGGAATACGAAATGCCGTGATTCACATGCGCGTGGGCGAGACGTATGTCATCATGGCGTCTCAGAATTTCAGAGCCACTGAGTCCATCTCCCTGTGGGAGACATTTCTGGACAACTCTATCAGGATCGTTGCAAGTGCGGAAGCTCTCGGCGGACGTTTGAAGGTAATTCCTACTGCTGAAATGAGGAGCATGGAGCTCTACTTTGGGGTCGCTTTAAAAGAGTCGTGGGGGTCGTGCACTGTCGAGAACGACACCTACGCAGGTATAATGATATCCGAGGGCGACGATCTGGGGCTCGAAAAAGACGACCATCGTTTACTGCAGAGAGTCGAGACGACGTCAATGGCCCGTATTCGGAATGTAAGACCAGTAACGAGCATTCTCCTCGTGTTTTATCCTTTGCCGAGATCAGAAGAGCCATCTAGAAAGCGGTACGCGTACGTGAAGAGAGACGTTTTCTCTCCGTTGGATCGCGCGATGGACTGGACAATACACATGAGTACTGTGCTAGTCGCCAAGAAAGACATGCGGACTGATTGTCTGACAGCGCAGGTTCCTGAGACCAGAGTGGCGGCAATCGGAGATCTGATTCAGTTCGCCTTTGTGTTGCATCCGTCTCACACAACACATCACGCCAAACCGCCCTCGATATGCATCGTGCAAGGAAAAGAGGTGTTCATGACATTGGAGTGCTACAATTCAGAGTACACCGTCTGGTCCCCAGCATACGAGATGGACATGGCCGGAGGAATGCTCTGTCCTCCTTTTGGAATATATGCGAAAGATGAGAATGCACACACCTTCATAATTGGGACATCCCTGTCCCGAAGAAAATAAAACGTACAATGGAGACCTGCTCTTCAGGTTTCAGATGTTCCGAATGAATCCGTTCTTCATTCTGAGTCGAAAGGAGCATTCTGATCCTGACCAGCATGACAGTGAGGATCAAGCAGAAGAGAGGGTTCATTGTACATTTCAGACAAGCGTGCACATCGCTGGATTTGAGTCACTTTGGCGAGCGTCAAATAAGTCTTCCCTTCAATAGGCCTTAACGAGGAAAAATAGCAGAGAGGGGATTCAGATCCAGCGATGTGCACGTTTGGTTGAAATGTACAATGAATCCTCCCTCCTGCTGCTGAGTGACCTGTTCTTCAGGAAGAGGATGGTCATTCTGAACCAGTTCTTCATTTTGAGTCGAAAGGAGCATCCGGTTCCTGAAGAACAGGTCACTCAGGATCAGGCAGGAGATAAGTGGGTATTGTATCGTCCAATCAAGCGTGCACATCGCTGGATTTGAGTCATTTTGGCGAGCATCAAATAAGTCTTCCCTTCAATAGGCCTTAACGAGGAAAAATAGCAGAGAGATGATTCAGATCCGGCGATGTCACACTTGATTGAAATGTGCAATGAACACTCTCTGCTGCTGCTGAGTGACCTGCTCTTCAGGAGGATGATGGTCATTCAGAACCAGATCTTGATTCTGAGTTGAAAGGAAAATATGGTTCTGGACTAGCAGGTCGCTCAGGATAAGGAGAGAGAAAAGTGGGTATTGTATATTGCAATCAAGTGTGAATGCAAA
>Ga0326597_10003959_pt1 | contig 20998 bp, 15 predicted proteins | sample RVTome_12_FD_203789 | JGI IMG/M metagenome (GOLD analysis project Ga0326597, IMG submission 203789) | Soil microbial communities from uranium-contaminated site in the Upper Colorado River Basin, Wyoming, United States - RVT100D185 | ecosystem: Environmental > Terrestrial > Soil > Contaminated >...
AGCGCGTCGGGACCCCGCCGCGCGAAGCGCCGCAGGTACTCCTCGTGGCTCGCCCGGGCGTACACCAGCGGGTCGTAGACGTGCGTCACCGGCGCACCGAAGCGCAGCTTCCCGACCGCGCGCGAGAGCGCGCGGCTGATCCTGATCGGGTCCACGGCGGGAGTCTATCGCGCCCCGGAGCCCGAGAGGCTGCGACCTGCCGGAGTCCCGCCCGCAGTGGCGGCAGGGAGACGAATCCGCCGGCGAATCTGCCGGGTGGACTCGCCGGCGGAGTCGGGGGGGTAGGATCGCCAGTGCCGTGATAGGGGAACAGGTGCGGGACGCGCGCAGGCGGACGCTGGGGCTGGTCGAGGATCTGTCGGACGAGGAGCTGCTCGGACCGCGGCTCGAGATCGTCAACCCGCTGCTGTGGGAGATCGGGCACGTGGCCTGGTTCCAGGAGCGCTGGTGCCTCAGGCACGCCTGCGGAGAGCCGCCGATCCGCGCGGACGCCGACGCGCTGTGGGACTCGATCGCGATCGCCCACGACGCGCGCTGGGAACTGCCGCTGCCGTCGCGCGCCGAGACGCTGGCGTACATGGCCGCGGTCGAGCGGCGCGTGCTGGCGCGGCTCGAGCAGCGGCCCGACGACGAGGAGCTGCGCTACTTCGCGCTCTACGCGACCGGCCACGAGGACATGCACGGCGAGGCCTTCACCTGCACGCGCCAGACCCTCGCGTGCCCCGCACCGACGACGATCGCGGGCGCGCGACCGGAGGCGCGCGAGCGCGCCGAGGGCGACGTGCGCGTTCCCGGCGGCACGTTCCTGCTCGGCGCCGCGCGCGACGGCGGCTTCGTGCTCGACAACGAGAAGTGGGAGCACCCGGTCGAGGTGGCCGAGTTCGCGATCGCGCGCGCCGCCGTCACCCAGGGCGAGCTGGCGCGTTTCGCCGACGAGGGAGGCTACGCGCGGCGCGAGCTGTGGAGCGAGGCGGGCTGGGCCTGGCGCGAGCGCGAGAGCGCCGACGCGCCGGCCTGCTGGCGCCGCGCAGCCGACGGTTCGTGGTCGCGGCGCGTGTTCGACCGCTGGGGTCCGATCGAGCCCGAGCACGCGGCCGCGCAGGTCGCCTGGTTCGAGGCCGAGGCCTTCTGCACCTGGGCCGGGAGGCGACTTGCGACCGAAGCCGAGTGGGAGCTGGCCGCGGCCGGAGCCCCGGACGGATCGAAGCGCCGCTACCCATGGGGCGACGCGCCGCCGACGCCCGAGAACGCGCACCTCGACGGCCGCCTGGGCGACACGATCAGCGTGCACGCCCTGGCCGCGGGAGACAGCGCGCGCGGCTGCCGGCAGATGATCGGCAACGTCTGGGAGTGGACCGCCTCCGACTTCGCGCCGTACCCGGGCTTCGAGTGCGACGCCTACGCCGAGTACTCCGAGCCCTGGTTCCACGCGCGCAAGGTGCTGCGCGGCGGCGCCTGGCCGACGCGCGCACGGCTGATTCGCAACACCTGGCGCAACTTCCACGAGCCCTGGCGGCGCGACCTGTGGGCCGGCCTGCGCACGTGCGCGCCGTGACGAAGCGGCGGTACGGCCTCAGACGCGGATGCGCTCGAAGGCCAAGAGCTCCTGGCCGCGGGTGTAGGCCAGGCCCGTCACTCCGTTCGTCAAGGGCTCCTCGGCCGCGCCGCGGCCCGGGTAGCCGAACTCGGCGCTCGTGCCGTCCTCGAACTCGAGCTGGAAGAAGTAGGTCGTCCCTCCCGGCGAGCCTTTCAGCGTCGTCTCGCTGCGCCGCTCGGCGACGCGCGCGGCGCGCTTGAGGAGCGGATTCCTCGAGATCGCGCGCATGGCGAGCGCTCCTCTCGTGACCAGCCACGCGCCGACCAGGATGGCAGCCAGGCCGACGTACGACGCGGCTCGGAGCTTCCACGAGGGCTCCTGGAGCTGGGCCACGGTCCCCACGATCAGCCCGAACACGGCCATGGCGACGCCCTGGTTGCGGGTCTTGCGCCCCTCACGCCACGGGATGCCCTCGCGCGGCGTCCAGGCCATGGCCGCGGCGTACTCGTCCTTCTCGCGCATGTGCGCCAGGCGTTCGACGACCTCGGCCGGGACCTGGGAGTCGGCCGTCCTCTCGCCGCCCGCCTGCTGCGGCATGACGCAATAGGGGCAGATGGAGACCGTGCGCGGGATCTTCGCGCCGCAGCTCGTGCACCGGGTCGCCGTCTGTTCGGTCGTCGTGGTCATCGCGGAATGGAGGCTGGGTCAGCGGCGTGCGCGCGCGGGCGATTCTATCGGCCGGCCGCGCCGGTCCAAAGGCGCAGGCCGCTTCCCGGGCGGGCCTTCAAGCCTGGCGTACGTCGACGCCGGCCTCGAGCAGATCCTCCCAGCTCGCGATCACCGCGCCGCAGGCCACGAGCTCCTTGCCCTCGTTCTCGCTCCATTCCCTGAGTCGCGCGCACAGGCGTCGATCGCCCGGATCGGGCGCGTTCAGGGCGACCTTGGTCAGGACCCCCTGGCGCAGGACGATGTCGATCGCCTGCCAGGCGTCGATGCCCAGCTCGTCCAGCCGCTCCAGGCAGGCCTTGAGCGAGAGCGCGGCGCGGAAGGAGAAGATGGCGCGCTTGCCGCGCGTACGGCGATCGAGCTCGGCGATGGCGTCCACCTGCTCGGGCTCCAGCGTCACGCCGCTGCACGCGAGCGCCTTGCGCGCGTCCAGCTCGAGCCTGATCACCGCGGCGCGATCGAGAACGCGCTGCGAGAGCGGTTGGGTGGTGTGATCGGCGGCGATCGTCGCGACGAACCGCACCGCCGGTGAGAGGAACAGGTGCGTGCCGCCGCGCAGGTCCCAGCCGCGCACGGACTTTCCGCCGAGCTCGATCGTGCGGTCCTTGCGCACCTGGCGCGGGTACTGCGAGCGAACCAGGATCTCGTTCAGCCAGTACTCCGGCTGGCTGAGGTTGAAGTCCTCGAAGGCGACCACGCGCGTGCGCCCGTCGCCGGCGTCCCAGGCCTCCTGGGCGTCGCGCAGGAAGCTCGCGAGCTCCGTCGGCTCGAAGGTGTTGTCGATCGGATTGACGCTCCCCAGGAGATCCTCGCGTCCGCGCCAGGTGGACGAGACCGGCACGACCAGCGTGCGCTCGCGCGCCTCGTCGTCGATCAGGTCGAGCGCGACCCGGCTCTTTCCCACGCCCGGATCGCCGGCCAGGATGACCAGCGGCTTGGTGAGCGCGCCGACCATCAAGGCCGTCAGCGTCGCCTGGCCGTAGGTCGCGGCGATCGCCGCGCGCTTCGACTCCTCCACCAGGGGGGCCGGCTCGGGCAGGTCCTTCGTGCGCGGCGGCAGCGCGCGCGCCGGCCGTCGCAGGAGGCGCGTCCCCGCGCGCGCGCCCTCGGCGCCCGGTCTGCCGGCCCCCTGCGGCTCGACGTCCTGGAACGGCTGGCGCCCGCTGCGGCGCGCAGCCGGCCGCGCCGCGGGCTTCATCATGGCCTGCTCCCTGGAATGCAGGGCGGGCGGCGGCACGAGCTGGGCGGCCCGCGTCAGCCATTCGTCCAGGTGCCCGGCGAAAGCCTCCAGCCGCGCGCGATGGGCGGCCGTCCAGCCTTCGCGATCCTCGCCGGCCAGCTCGAGCGCGCGCTCGAACACGAGCGTGACCGCGGCGCGATCGACCTGCTTGATGTACGGCCCGCCCAGGTGGATGAAGCGCGGCGCCGGCAGGCCCAAGGGACCAAGGTAGGTCCAGCCGTCCGCGTGCGGGCGGATCTGCCACTCGACGTGGTTGCGGTGCTCGATCCGGTCTGCGGCCCGGATGCGGTAGGCGCCGGCCATGAGGGAGCTCGACGGCCTCTCGATCGCGCCGTGCGGCTCGGTCGCCTCGGGCGCCCACACGAGCAGGATCTGGTCCTCGAACGCGCGCGGGTTCGCGTCGAAGATCCAACCGACCCCGCTGTCGGGGATCACGAGGTAGGGGTCGGCCTCGTCCAGGATGTGCAGGTGGAAGCAGCGCGGAACGCCGTTCGCGCAGTACTTCTCGCGGAACTCCTGATCGATGCCGCAGCTCCAGGTCGCGGCGTCCTGGCAGATGTTCCCGTTCCAACCGTGGCGGTGCGCGTTGGTCCGACAACCCAGCGCGTTGCCGGGGATAAGCTCGAAACTCATACTTCCATTCCCAGGTCGGTGCGTTCCAGAGGAAGCAGCTCTCGAGGGCCGGTGCTGTAAAAGAATCGTCCGCGGGCGGCGACCGCCGCCATTGTAGCCACTTCCGCCGGCGATTGCCCGCGGAGACGCGCGGGGCCCGCGCGAGGCGGGCGGGAACCTCGAAACGGCTCCCCGGGTCGCGGGCCGGGTTGTACCTTGTTGCTGGAAGCCCACATCCTGCGGCTTCCGCGGAACCGCCCCCCGGCCGGTCGCTGCCGCTCCCCAGCCCCCCCCAGGATCCCGAGATGAGAGCACACTCCAGAGCGCGCGCGCGCGCCTTCGTTTTCGCCGCCGGACTGGCCCTCGCGACGGCCGCCCCGGCCGTGGCCCAGGTCCCGGCCGGAGCCGGGGCCGGCGCAGCCGACCAGGCCGGCGTCGAGGTCCACCCCGGCGTGCCCGTGGATCCCGCCGACTACGGGCCCGGCGTGATCGAGACCATGGAGGAGGCCCTGGCCCGCGACCGCGCGCGCTCCGCCGACCTGCCGAGCGATCCCGGGGGCAGGAACGGCATGCCTGGCTCGTGGGCCGTGCCTTCGCGCCAGGCGCTGAGCGCGCCCCGCTCGGGTGAGCTCAACGCCCACAACAAGTGGGGCGACCTGCGCATGGGCATCGGCTTCCCCGACGTCGTCGATCTGCACGGCGTCTGGATCGGCGGCCAGGCCGACGTCGGGGTCTGGCCGCCCGCGCTGCGCGCGATCGGCTACCGCGACGGGATCGTGACGCGCGTCACGGAGTGGTTCACCGACATCGGACCGCGGCCGGAGTGGTTCGGCATCGACCTGCGGCGCATCGACCGCGTCGTGCTCGAGGCGCGGCCCGCCATCCAGGGCTCGGCCTTCTACACGATCGACGACCTGGCCTACACGCGCTTCGAGGACGGCTCGCGCAAGCTGGTCGTGATCGACTTCGAGGACTGCGATCCGCGGCAGAAGCTCAGCGGCAGCGGCTACGCCGGTCTGACCTGGGAGGTGGGCGACGGTCCCTACGAGCAGGGCGTGCACGCGCCCCGCGTGCCGGAAGCGCCCGAGCCCGACAGCCAGGAGAGCAACGGCGGCGGCGGCGGGTTCCTCGGCGGGGGCGGGACGCTGCCGACCCTGCTCTCGGACTTCGAGGCCATCAAGAAGGGCGACCACGGCTCCTCGACCTACCCGCCCGACACGTGCGGCGCGGTCGGCCCGGACCACTACGTCGAGGTCATCAACCGCGTCTTCGCGGTGTACGACAAGAACACCGGCGTGAAGCTCATCGGCATGAACTCGCAGAGCTTCCTGCCCGGCTCGAACGGCGACCCGCGCGTGGCGTACGACGAGCACAGCGGCCGCTTCTTCGTCATGATCACCGACTTCGACAACCAGATCTTCCTGGCCGTGTCGACCTCGAGCGACGCGACCGGGAGCTGGTTCAAGACGAACTGGTCCTTCAGCGGCTGCTGGCCGGACTACCCGACGCTCGGCGTCGACGCTGACGGGGTGTACGTCGGCGCCTACATGGTCGGCTGCGGCTCCATGACGCTGTGGGCGGTCGACAAGGCGCCGCTGGTCGCTCCCAGCCCGAGCCTGGGCACGGTCACGACGTTCAGCAACCTGTCCTACGAGAAGGCGCTCCAGCCCTGCGTCACCTACGGGGATCCGGGCGGCTGCTACGTCGTCTCGGTCAACAGCACGTCCAACATCCGGGTGCGGCGCGTCAACCCGCCCCTGACCAACCCGACGCTCGTGACGCTCGGCTACGTCAACGTCGGCAGCCACTCCGACCCGCCCAACGCCCCCGCGCTCGGCAGCAGCACGCCGCTCAACACGGTCGACGACCGCCTGATGAACGCGGTCTACCGCGACGGCTCGATCTGGACCGCCCACACGGTCAACCAGTCGGGCAAGGCCGCCTGCCGCTGGTACCAGCTCGACCCGTCGCCCCTTGGCCTGATCCAGCAGGGCACGGTGACGGACCCGGTCTTCTACTACTTCTTCCCCGGCATCGCCGTGAACGCGAGCGGGGACGTCGTCATGGGCTTCACCGGCTCGCACTCCGGCGTGTACGCCGGGGCCTACTACACGGGCCGGTTGACCGGCGACACGGCCGGCGAGATGGCCATCCCGGCCCTCTTCCGCGCCGGTCAGGCCGCCCAGAACAACATCGACGGCTACGGGCGCAACCGCTGGGGCGACTACAGCCTCTCGTTCGCCGATCCCGACGGCGAGCGGCTGTGGACGATCCAGGAGTACGGTCACGCGACGAACATCTGGGGCACGCACGTGGCCGAGGTGAAGTTCGACGGGCCGGGCTGCCCGGATCCGTACACGTACTGCGTCGCCTCGCCCAACTCGGTCGGCCCCGGCATGACGGTCGGCTACAGCGGCTCGGGCAGCGTCGCGCAGCAGGACCTGACGCTGTTCGCGACCGCCGGACCGCCCAACCAGTTCGGCCTGTTCTTCTACGGCATGTACCAGGACAACGTCCCGTTCGGGGAGGGCGTGCTGTGCGTCGACGGCGGCGTGCTGGGGATCTTCCGCTTCGGCGTGACCCAGCTCGACGTGTTCGGCGACGCGGCCTACGTCGTCGACTGGAACGCCCCGCCGGTTGGCTCCGGCCCCGGCCAGTGGGTCGACGGCGACCAGTGGAACGTCCAGTTCTGGTACCGCGACCCCTCCGGAGGGCCGGCGGGCTTCAACACCACCGACGCGCTGTCGCTCTACTTGTGCCCCTGACGAGCGGCGCGTGAACGGACGATCAGCGCGCGGGTAGCAGCCTGTCGGAGTATTCGCTACTGCGGCTTCGCGGGGCGCGCCGCGGCGTTGTCGCGCTTGTCGGTCCGTGCTCGACGGCCAGAAGGGCCGTCTGCGCCGTCCCTCCGGCGCGCTCCTAGCCGCACCGCACCCCGCATTGCCTCGCTACGCGACTACCCCGACAGGCTGCTAGCTACAATCCCGCCGCCATGCCGCCGGGATCAGCCAGCGACCGGTCCGGATCGCCGGAGCGGCACGCCTACCGCGTCGAGACCGGGCGTCTGACCGTGCGCTGCTACGAGCCGGCCGACGCCGAGGCGCTGCGCGCCGCGGTGGCGTCCAGCAGCGAGCACCTGCTGCCGTGGCTGCCCTGGGCGGCGGCCGAGCCGCAATCGCTCGATCAGAAGATCGAGCTCACGCGCCACTTCCGCGGCAACTTCGACCTGGGGCGCGACTTCGTCTACGCCATCCTCGAGCGCGACGGCGGCGGGCTCGTCGGCGGGACGGGGCTGCACCCGCGCTGCGGTCCGGGCGGCATGGAGATCGGCTACTGGATCCGCGTCGACCGCACCGGACGCGGGTACGCGACCGAGGCCTCCAGCGCGTTGGTGCGCGTGGCCTTCGAGCTGCTGCAGCTCGAGTTCGTCGAGATCAACTGTGACCCGCGCAACGTCGCCAGCGCGGCCGTCCCGGCGAAGCTCGGCTTCCGCCAGGAGGGCCTCCTGCGCGCGCGCCTGCGCTGGCCCGAGGGCGAGCGGCGCGACAAGCAGGTCTGGACGCTGCTGGCCGCGGACTACGCAGCGAGCCCGTGCGCGGCCGCGATCGTCGAGGCCTACGACGTCGTCGGCCGGCGGCTGCTGTGATCCCCGACGGGGTCATCGCCGGAAAGGCCGAGGGGCACGGTGCGCGCCAGCAGGTGCCAGAGAGCGCCGAGCACGAGCACCAGCGCGCTCATGACCCAGACCGCCGTGCGATCCGAGCCGGTCGCGTCGTACACCCAGCCGGCGATCAATCCGCCGGCCGAGAACGACAGCGTCATCCCCAGGAACTCGAGCGCGAACACGCGGCCGCGGAAGCGGTCCTCGACGCGGCGCTGCCAGTAGGTGGTCGAGGCCACCCAGATCGTGCTGCCGCCCACGTGGGCGGCGACGACCCAGGCGCAGGCGACCCACAGGTCGTGGGAGACGGCGAACAGGCCGTAGCCGACCGCGGCGACGACGAAGCCCAGGCTGATCTGGCGGCGCAGGGAGCGGTCATCGGAGCCGAACGCGCGGCGCGCCAGGATCGGTCCCAGGCCGGTCCCGACCCCGCGCGCGCCGTAGAGCATGCCGGTCGCGAAGCCGGCTGCTCCGGCGCCCGCGGCGGCCGCGACCTCGCTGCCCGAAGCGCCCTCGGCGCCGCCGAAGCGGGAGTTGGCGACCACCGCCAGCAGCACGAGGTAGCCGCCGGCCGCGCCCCAGAAGCTCTTCGCCGCCAGGATCGGGCCCAGGTGCAGCGAGCGGGCGTGGACCAGCGCGCGCCGCAGCTCTGTCAGGAGCACGACGTCGCGCCAGCGGAAGGGCTCGGTCTGGCGCGGCGTGGGCGGCAGCGCGACCAGGGCGGTGAGTCCCGCGCTGGCGACGTAGGTGCCCGCGTCGATCACGAACACCCCGCGCACGCCGACGACGTGCACCAGCACGCCGCCCGCCACCGCTCCGAGGGCCAGCACCGTGCTCCACGTGACGGCCGTGAGGGCGTAGGCGAGGTGCAGGTCCTCCCTGGGCAGCGTGTTGGGGATCGAGGCCTCGCGCGCGGAGCTGAAGAAGATCGAGAGGCTCGTCTGCGTCACGAGCAGGCCGTACAGCAGCGGCAGGTGCCCCGGCTCGCGCACGAACAGGAAGCACAGCACCACGCCCGTGCGCGTGAGGTCGGAGCCGATCATCAACGCCTTGCGCGGCAGGCGGTCGGCCACCGGGCCGGCCAGGGGGCCGAAGAAGGCGGTCGGGAGCAGCCGGATGGCGAGCTCCAGCCCGAACAGCGCGCCCATCCCGACGGCCGCGTCGACGCCCGAGAGCCGCCCGATCATCGCCAACACGGCCACGCGGTTCAGCCAGTCCCCGGACTGGCTGATCACCTGCGCCAGCCAGAGCTTCCGGAACTCGGGGTTGCGCAGCAGGACGCCCAGCATCCGGTGATTGTATCCGCAGGTCGCCGGCCCACGTCCGGCAGCGAAGGCGGCGAACAGTTGGAGGACGCGACGGCAGCACGATCTCGCACGAGAGCCGCAGCGTTCCAGGCCCCCGAGTGACCCCGCAGTCTCGTGGCCGGATGTCCTTCGTGGAGACGTAGACTGGGCGCGCACGCCCGCCGAATGCCGAACGATGCAGCCGCTCGCCGTCGATCCGCACCCGCTCCTGGACCTGGGCGCATTCGTCACGACCTTCCCCGCCGCGCTGGCGGAGTGTCCATCGCCGGACTGGCTGACGGCCTTGCTGTCGGTCGAGGCCGGGGCCGGGGCGCCGCTCGCGCGCAGCGAGGCCTGCCGCGCGGCGGTGCGCGACCTCCTGCGCCACGGTGGCTACAAGCCCACGGGCCGCGGCAAGCCGGCCTGCGAGTACCTGGTGCGGGCCGCGGGCGAGGGCCTGCTCGGTTCGATCAACCTGGCGGTCGACGCCTGCAACGTGGTCAGCCTGCACAGCGGACTGCCGATCAGCGTGGTCGACCTCGACCGGGCGGTCGAGCCGCTGCGCGTCGGCATCGCCGCGCCGCAGAGCGCCTACGTGTTCAACGCCTCCGGCCAGGAGATCCGGGTCGACGGCCTGCTGTGCCTGCACGACGCCGGCGGTCCGTGCGCCAACGCCTGCAAGGACGCTCAGCGCACCAAGACCGGCGCGGACACGACCCGCACCTTGAGCCTGGTGTGGGGCACGCTGGCCGAGCCCGGCCGCACGCAGCGCGCGGTCGCCTGGTATCGCGAGCTGCTCGAGCGCGCCGGCGCCCGCTGTGCCTCCGTGAGCCTCTAGCAGCCTGTCGGAGTATTCGCTACTGCGGCTTCGCGGGGCGCGCCGCGGCGTCGTCGCGCTTGTCGGGCCGTGCTCAACGGCCGAAGAGGGGATCCCCTCTCGGACGCCTATTCGGCGTCCTCGTCAGCCTTCGGCGGACCGGGGCTTACCCCTGCGCCGTCCCTCCGGCGCGCTCCTAGCCGCACCGCACCCCGCTTTGCCTCGCTACGCGACTACTCCGACAGGCTGCTAGGGCCGCAGATGTTGAGCGGCGTTCAAGAATCGACTCGATTGCCGGGCGGTGGATCCGGCGCCGCAGGCGCCGCGCCGCCGGTCAGGCGGCGGGGAGGGGGAGGCCGCGTGTCGCGGCCGGATCGGGGGAGGCCCTCCTCCCCCGCGAAGGAAAACAGCGCGGGCCACGCGACTTCCATTGGGTTGCGGGCATCAGCCCGCGCTGTGCGCTACTGGGTGAAGGTCACTTCGAAGCCGTGGGTCAGGTTGAAGCCCGTGCCGCACGGGCCGCCCACGGGATCGCGGTACCAGACCTGGAAGCGGCGCGTGTCGCCGGCCGACCAGCCCCCCTGGACGCCCAGGCCGGGCCCCCAGATCGCCTGCCCGCCCGCGTCCGGCTGCCGCACGCCGAGGCGCACGACGCTGCCGCCGGCGCAGCGCAGGCCGTCGCCGAAGACTACGCCGTCACCATTGTTGACCGCGTTGAGGCCCGCGAACAGGAGTGCCGGCTGCCCCGGCAGGAGGGCCGCGGCGGTGAAGGCCAGATCGTCCGCGGAGGCGCTGGCCGTGCCCGTCCCTTCGAGCGCGGCCCCCGCGCCGCTCGAGTTGGCGCAGCCCTCGCCCGCGCTTCCGCTGTTGCCGCAGGGGCAGGTCGAGGCGCTGCCGTCGCCGAAGCAGTAGGGCGTGCCGAGCAGGTTCACGAGCGAGTAGACGACCACCCGTCCGGTCGCGTTGCCGTCCAGGCGGTCCCCGACCAGGAACTCGTCGAGGCCGTCGCCGTTCAGGTCGAAGCCGCCTCCAACCGAGCCGCCGAAGTCGCCGCCCGCGGGGCCGGCCTGGACCTGGCCCAGCTCGCTCGCGTCGACCCCCGAGTAGACGTGGGCTGCTCCCTTGCCGCCCTCCCCGGGGGCGCCGACGACCAGGTCCGGCACGCCGTCGCCGTCGAAGTCGCCGGCGCCGGCCAGCGAGCCGCCGAAGTACGAGCCCGGGCTGCCGTCGAGGCGGTGCAGGACCGATCCGTCGAGGCCCGAGTAGACCGTCACGCTGCCCGCGTTCGTGCCGCCGGTCGAGTCGCGCCACGCGCCGGCCGCGAAGTCGGCGTGGCCGTCCAGGTTCATGTCGCCCACGCCGGCGACCGCGATGCCGAAGTTGTGCTCGGCACCACCGCCGTTGAAGGCGTGCAGGAGCGTCCCGTCGACGCCCGACCACACGCGCGCGCTGCCGGAGTTCGAGCCGTTGTTGTCGTCGAACGGCGCGCCGGCCATGAAGTCGTCGTAGCCGTCGGCGTTCACGTCGCCAAGGCCCGCGACCGAGGTCCCGAGCTGATCGTCGCCGGAGTCGCCGCTGTACTGGTACATCAGCGAGCCGTCGATGCCGGCGTAGACGTAGACGCTGCCCGAATCGCTGCCGTTCCCGTCGTCGTTCGACGCGCCGACGATGAAGTCGGCGTAGCCGTCGCCGTCGAGGTCTCCTGCGCCGTCGACCGCCCCCCCGTAGAACGAGATCGCGTTGTTGCCCTCCTGGTAGTGGAGCACCGCCCCCGTGAGCCCGGAGAAGACCGTGATCTCGCCCTGGATCGGGCCGGCCCCGCCGCCGTGGAAGGGCGCGCCGGCGATGACGTCGTCGAAGCCGTCGTTGTCGACGTCGCCGGCGCCGGCCACGGCCGTGCCGAAGTTGTCGCCGTTCGCACCGCCGACGAAGTGATGCAGCACCGCTCCGTCCAGGCCGGAGTACACCGTCGCGCTTCCGGCGTTGAACCCGGCCTCGGAGTCGCGCGGGGCGCCGGCGATGAAGTCCCCGTAGCCGTCGCCGTTCACGTCGCCGGCGCCGCAGACGGACTGGCCGAAGAAATCGCCGGCGTCTCCCCCGCAGATGACGTAGGCCGGGAACTGGGCCGAGGCGACGGCGCCCGAGGCGAGGGCCGCGGCGAGGGCCAAGGACGTGCGGCGGAACGAGATGCGGTTCATGGTCGACTCTCTTGGGCCGGGACCGCATTCTAGTCCGGATCGGCATCACCTCCCGCCCTCTCCGCGTACACCCTTTCGTGAACGAGCATTCGAGCCACTCCGCCGCCCGCGGCGGCCCCTCCCTGGTCAGGATCGCCGTCGCGTTCCTCGTCTTCGCCATCGTGTGGCGGGTCCTGTGGGTCGTGGTCCCGATGATCTTCCAGCCCGCGCTCGAGCCGCGCGCCGTCACCCCGCGCGGCGACCTCGCGGCCGACGAGCAGGCCACCATCGAGCTGTTCCGCGGCGCCTCGCCCGCCGTCGTCTTCATCTCGACCCTGCGCCGCTCGAGGAGCTTCTTCACGCTCGACGTCACCGAGCGCGAGCAGGGGACCGGCACGGGCTTCGTCTGGGACTCGGCCGGCACCATCGTCACGAACTACCACGTCCTGGCGAGCGGGAACCGCTGGGCCGTGACCCTGGCCGACCACGCCACGTACGCGGCCGAGGTCGTCGGCACGGATCCGACGCTCGACCTGGCGGTGCTGAAGATCGACGCGCCGAGCCGCAAGCTGCCGGCCCTGGCCCTGGGCTCCTCCTACGACCTGCAGGTCGGCCAGAAGGTGTTCGCGATCGGCAACCCCTTCGGCTTCGACCAGACGCTGACGACGGGCGTGATCAGTGGGCTGGGCCGCAGCATCCGCTCGGTCGCCGGCAACGCGATCACGGGCGTCATCCAGACCGACGCCGACATCAACCCGGGCAACTCCGGCGGCCCGCTGCTCGACAGCGCCGGGCGCGTGATCGGCGTCAACACGGCCATGTTCAGCCCCTCGGGCACCAGCATCGGCATCGGCTTCGCCGTCCCGGTCGACCAGGTCAATCGCGCGGTCGCGCGCATCATCCAGGCCGGCCGGCCCGAGGAGCCGCTGCGCGCCGGACTGGGCGTGCTCATCGCCGACGACCGCTTCGCGCGCCTGCAGGGCGTCGACGGCGCGATCGTCTCCGAGGTCCTGCCGCAGAGCTCGGGCGAGCGGGCCGGGCTGCGTTCCTCCGAGCTCCTGCCGGACGGCAGCTACCGCATGGACGTCATCACGCGCGTGAACGACGTGCGCGTGCGCGTGCTGGCCGACCTGCACGACGCCTTTCGCGGCCGCTCGCCGGGCGAGGAGGTCACGCTCGAGTTCGAGCGCGACGGCGCGAGCTACCGCGCCACCGTGCCCCTGCAGGGACTCGACTGATCTACGGGCGGGAACCTCGTCACCGCACGAGCGGCACGAAGCGCACGTCGGCCAGCTTCTCGTGGCGGTAGTATCGCGGCCCCTCGCGCGTGATCTTCACCAGTTCCTGGTCGCAGTGTGGGCCGCCCAGGGGCAGGACGAGACGGCCGCCGACGGCCAGTTGCTCGAGCAGGGCGGGGGGGATGGTCGGGCTGGCGGCCGCGGCGCTGATGGCGTCGAAGGGCGCGTGCTCGGGCCAGCCGAGCGAGCCGTCGCCCGCGCGCAGGTGCACGCGGTCGAAGTGCTCGCGGGCCAGCACGCGCGCCGCCCGCGCCGCCAGCCGCGGGTGCAGCTCGAGCGCGTACACTTCGCCCACGATCATGCTCATGACCGCCGCCGCGTAGCCGGAACCCGCGCCGACTTCGAGCACGCGCTCGCCCTCGCCGAGCTCCAGCGCGGCGCACATGAGGGCCACGATGTAGGGCTGGGAGATCGTCTGCCCGCCGCCGATGGGGAGCGGCCCGTCGGCGTAGGCCTGCGAGCGCTGCCGGCGCGGCACGAACAGCTCGCGCGCCACGCTCTCCATGGCCGCCAGGACGGCGGGGTCCTGGACGCCCCGCGCGCGAAGCTGCTGCGCGACCATGCGCCGGCGGTGTTCGGCGGGGGAGTCGCGTCGGAGCAGCGCCATGACGGTTCCCGAGTGTATGGATTCGAGTCCAGAGCGGGGGCTCCACGGCCCGATGTACGGGTCGTGTCCCCGCCCCGTCCGACCTCGTTCCTGGCCCTCCTCGCGCTCCTCGCCGCCGCCGGCTGCGGGCCCCGCCTGGAGACCGTGGAATCACGCTATCCGAACGGCCGGCTGCGCACCCTGGGCCAAGCTCGATTGCCAGCGAACGGCGCCCGGCTCAGCCAGGGTACCTGGAGCTTCTGGTACCCCGGCGGAGAGCTCCAGGCCACGGGCGCGTACCGCGACGGCGCCGTGCCGGCGCCCGGCGCGGACCCGCAGGACCCGGTCGAGATCCCCCGGGCGGGGCGCGAGGGCCAGTGGAGCTTCTTCGCGCCGAACGGCGCCCTGATCGAGCAGGGAACGTACCGCGCCGGGAAGAAGCTGGGGACCTGGAACGGCTTCTACGAGGACGCCTCGATCCGTTTCCGGGGCGGCTTCGTGGACGACCGCGAGGAAGGCCTGCACGTGTGGTGGCACGCCAGCGGCGAGAAGCACGTCAAGACGACCTACGTGGGCGGAGCCCAGCACGGCCTGCGGCGCGAATGGGACCAGGCCGGGATGCTGCGCCGTCAGGGTGAGTACGAGAACGGCCTGGCGGTCGGCACGCACAAGGTCTGGGACGAGCAGGCCGTGCTGCGCGAGCAGGCGAGCTACGTCGAGGGCGAGCTGCAAGGCGAGCGTCGGACCTGGGACGAGTACGGCCAGCTCACCTGGGCGGCCTTCTTCGAGCACGGACAGCAGCACGGGCCCTTCCGGCTCTACCACCAGAACGGCGATGTCAGCCAGGAGGGCAGGTACGAGCGCGGCGAGCTGGTCGGCACGCTGACCGCGTTCGACCAGGAAGGCTCTTGCACGTGGAGCTACGAGTACAGGGACGGCGCGCAGCGCGGGCGTCGGATCCACTGGTATGCCAACGGCCGCAAGCGCTCGGAGGGGGACTACGTGGACGGCCTGCCGGTCGGCCGCTACGGCGAGTGGCACCAGAACGGGCAGATGAAGGCCTTCGGTACCTACCGCGAGGGCCGCCGCGTCGGCAACTGGCACTTCTGGCGCCCCGACGGCAGCGTCGACGAGCGCATGATGGAGCGCCAGGTGGCGGACGCGACCTCCCGCTGAGACCCGGGGCAAGCACGTGGCGCCACGCAGCGCCCCGGGGTCAGTCCAGCGGGGGGGGCGGCAGGTCGCCGTGCTGCTCGACGAGCAGCTTCATGTACTTCAGGCGCACGTAGTGGGCCTCGAGGTAGGCGAGCACGAGCCCGCGCCAGCCCATCAGGAAGCCCAGGCGCCAGAAGTAGGATCGCAGGAAGCGCTCCGTCGGCCTGAGCGTGATGTCGAACACCGTCGCGCGCCGGCCGCGCCGCGCGAGGCCCCGGGCCATGATGGTCGTGTAGTTGTCGATCGTGCGCAGGTGCTCGGCCAGGGAGCGGAAGGGGTAGTGCAGGATGCGCCCGCGCAGCCGGCCGATCGAGCCCGCGACGGTGACCCGCTCGTGCGGATCCGCGCCGGCCCAATGACCGCAGCGCCGGTCGTACAGCCGTAGCTGGCGGTTGGGGTACCAGCTCCCGAAGCGCACCCATCGCCCCAGGTACGCAGCCAGGCGCGGCATGCGCCAGCCCTTGTGCCCGGGGAAGCCCCGCCGCTGGAGCTCGCGGATCTCCTCCCTCAGCCGGCTCGAGACGCGCTCGTCCGCGTCCAGGCTCAGCACCCAGTCGTTGCGCGCGGTCTGCGCCGCGAACTCCTTCTGCGCGCCGTGGCCGGGCCAGTCGCGCTCGATCACGGCCGCGCCCAGCTCCCTCGCGACCTCGCGCGTGCGGTCGGTCGAGTGCGAGTCGATCACGATGACCTCGTCGCAGAACGCGAGCGACAGGATGCAGTCCGCGATGCGGTCCTCCTCGTTCATCGCCACGACGCAGCCAGAGATGCGCGGCCCGGCGTCGACGGCCCGCTCTACGGGATCCGAGCTCATCGGACCTCCTCCGGCCTGGCCAGCGTCCGGCGCACGGCCTCCAGGACGTGCTCCACGGAGATGTCCTCCATGCAGGCGTGGCGCGGCTGGTCGCAGCGCTTGAGGTTGCACGGCGCGCACGGGGGCGGGACGCGCACGACGCGGTGTCCGTCCCCGAAGGGGCCCGTGCGGCGCGGATCGGCCGGACCGAACAGCGCGACGACGGGCGTGCCGAGCGCGGCCGCGAGGTGCATCGGCCCACTGTCGCAGCCCACGAACAGGCGCGCGCTGGCCTCGAGGGCGGCGAGCTGGAGCAGGCTCGTGCGACCGACCAGATCGCGCACTCCCGCGCCGTCGCCCGCGCTGCGCAGGGCGCGCCGCGCGGCTTCGGCCTCCTGCGGCGCGCCGACCAGGCAGACCGGCAGGCCGAGCTCGCGGCGGCTCGCGGCGCCCAGCGCGCCCCAGCGCTCCGGCGGCCAGCGGTTGGCCGGCTTGCTGGCGCCGATGCCCAGCACGAGCGGCTGCGCGCCGAGCTCGCCGACGAGCTCCTCGGCCCAGGTCGCGGCCCCGGCTTCGGCCGGCAGCGGGTGGCGCGGCCGCTCGACCGCGCAGCCCAGGTGGCGCGCGACCTCCAGGTACTGCGCGACCATGTGCGCGCCGGGATCGCCCGGCGCGATGCGCTCGCGTGTCCACAGCCAGCTCAGCTCCTTCGCGCGCGCGCGGTCGAAGCCGAGCACGCGCCGCGCGCCGGAGAGGCGCGCGAGCAACGCGCTCTTCGTGATGCGTTGCAGGTCGACCGCCAGCTCGTAGCCCTCGGCGCGCACCTCGCGCACCAGCTTCAGGAAGCCGCGCGCCCCGCCCTCACGCCGCCACAGGTGCACCCGGTCGATCACCGGGTTTCCCTCGACCAGGGGCCGGGCGAGCTCGTGCACCGCCCAGCCGACGTGCGCTCCCGGCGCGCGCTCCTTGATCGCGGCCGCGAACACCAGCGCGTTGACGACGTCGCCGATCGCCCCGAGGCGCACGATCAGGATCCGGGCGGGGAGGCTCACAGTGGCCGTCGGGGACGTTCCGGCGCGCCCGGGTTCATCGCGCGGGCCGAGGCCGGTGGGTCGGGGGAGCGGGCCGGCCGCGCGCGGGGAGCCATCGACGAGCGCACTTCCCCCGGCGACCATGCCGCAGGATAGCAAGAGTGCGCCCCCGGCCGGCAAGCGACGGACTCGTGCGTACCGGATGCGTCGCTCCCGACGGCGCGCCCGGGATCGGGCCCGGCCGCCTCGACCGGAGCGGCGGACCCCCGGCGCGCTACCTCTTCGGGAACGGGCGCTGCGTGGGCCCCACGTAGATCTGTCGCGGGCGGCCGATGCGGAAGTCGGGGTCCTTGCGCATCTCGAGCCACTGGGCGATCCAGCCCGGCAGGCGGCCGATGGCGAACATGACCGTGAACATGGGCACGGGGATGCCGATCGCCTGGTAGATGACGCCGGAGTAGAAGTCGACGTTGGGGTAGAGCTTGCGGCTGACGAAGTAGTCGTCCTTGAGCGTGATCTCCTCGAGCCCCATCGCGATCTCCAGCAGCTTGCTGGAGCCGCCGACGCGGCCGACGACCTCCGAGCAGTACTTCTTGAGGATCGCCGCGCGCGGGTCGTAGCTCTTGTAGACCCGGTGACCGAAGCCCATCAGGCGCGTGGTGTCGTCCTTGTCCTTGGCCCTCGCCAGGAAGCGCTCGGCGCTGCCCTCGGCGGCGGCGATGCTCTCGAGCATCTCGATCACCTTCTGGTTCGCCCCGCCGTGCAGCGGACCCCACAGCGCGCTGATGCCGGCCGAGATGCAGGCGAACAGGTGCGGGAGGGAGCTGCCGACCAGGCGCACGGTGCTGGTCGAGCAGTTCTGCTCGTGGTCGGCGTGCAGGATGAGCAGCAGGTCGAGCGCCTTCGCCACCACCGGATCCACGATGTACTCCTCGCACGGAGTCGAGTACATCATGTGGAGGAAGTTGGTGGGGTAGTCCAGGTCGTTGCGCGGGTAGACGAACGGCTGCCCGAGCGAGTGCTTGTACGCGTAGGCCGCGAGCGTCGGCATCTTGGCCAGGAGCCGCGTCAGGGCCCACTGGATCTCCTCGTCGGAGTGGGCCTCGTTGTAGAACGTGGCCAGCGCCCCGACCGACGCCGCCAGGGTCGGCATCGGGTGGGCGTCGCGCGGCAACGCACCGTAGAAGCGCTTGAAGTCCTCGTGCAGCATCGTGTGCCGCGTGATCTCGCCCCTGAACCTCTTCAGCCGCTCCGCATCGGGCAGCTCGCCGTGGATCAGGATGTAGGCCACCTCCAGGAAGGAGCTCTTCTCCGCCAGCTCCTCGATCGCGTAGCCGCGGTAGCGCAGGACGCCCTTGTCGCCGTCGATGAACGTGATGGCGCTCTTGCACGAGCCCGTGTTCGCGTACCCGGGGTCGAGCGCGATCAGGCCGGTCTTGCCGCGCAGCTTGCCGATGTCGATCGCGACCTCTCCTTCCGTGCCCTTCACGAGGGGGAAGGAGAAGGTCTTGCCGTCGTAGCGGATCTCTACCTGATCGGTGGGTCTCTGCATTTCGGTGGCCTGGGTCACGGTAGAACTCCTCTAGATTGCACGAATCGACCGGACGAGTCGATCGACGAGACGGAATCAGCCGGATGATGGGCTCCGCCGCGTCGCCAGGCGATACGCCCAACGGCCCACTTCTCCCCCGCGCCCAGCGTAGCGGCGATGCGCTGTCGGACGCCGTATCGCCGCGTCAGGGCTCGAACACCAGCTCGAGGCCGTGGGAGAGGTTGAAGCCGCCGCCGCAGGGACCGGCCGGATCGCGGTACCAGACCTGGAAGCGGCGCACGTCCCCGGCGCCCCAGCCGCCCGAGGCCGCCAGACCCGGTCCCCAGCTCGCGCCGCCGCCCGAGTCGGGCGTGCGCACGCCGAGCCGCGCCACGCTGCCCCCGACGCAGCGCAGGCCGTCGCCGAAGGGGATGCCGTCGCCGCCGCCGAGGGCATTCAGCCCCGCGAACAGGAGCGCCGGCTGGCTCGGGAGCAGGTTCGACGCGTCGAAGACGAGGTCGTCGGCTGCCACGCTGGCGCTGCCGCCGGCGGTGACCAGGGCGCCCTGGCCGGAGGAGTTCGCGCAGCCTTGACAGGCCCCGCCGCCGCTCTCGTTCCCGCACGGGCAGGCGCTGCCGTTGCCGTCGCCGAAGCAGAAGGCCGGCGCCAGCGGGTCCCGGCGCAGGAAGAGGTAGTTGCCCAGGTTGCTGTCCCAGTTGCTGACGGCGAAGTCCGGCGAGCCAGTCCAGGTGTAGTCGAAGGCGACCGTGGAGAGCGGCGCCTGCGCCAGGCTGATCCAGCCCGACTCGGGCTCGAAGCAGTACTGGGAGGCCGGGAGCGGCACGCCGTCGACCACCACCGCCGCAACCGAGACCACCGGCGCCGCGCCGAGGAGGAAGGCCCGGCGCACCCCATCGCCGGCCTGGGTCTCGCCCGAGACCCCGCGCAGGTCGGAGCGGTCGACGTCCCCCAGCGGGAGGGCCTCGACCACGCTGGACGTGCCGGAGACGAAGTCCGCCGTCGTGTCGAGCGTGCCGTTGACGTTGAGGTACATGCGCACCGCTCCCCACCAGGAGCCGCCGATGACGTCCTTCATGCCGTCGCCCTGCACGTCGCACAGCACGACGCCCGACACGTAGCCGACGTTCTCGGACTGCCAGCCCGGGCTGGTGCCCAAGTTGCCCGCGCCGTCGCCGAAGTAGGCCATGAAGCGCCCGCTGCCCCCGAGCTGGCTGTTGTCGGAGAAGACCAGGTCGGGCCAGCCGTCGGCGTCGATGTCGCCCACCGACAGGGAGTTGCCGTTCGGGGTCGCCGGCGACGAGGCCGTCCAGCCGGCGGACGTCTGGATCGTCCCGCCCACGTTGTAGTAGATGCGCAGCGGGCTCAGCGAGTTGCAGAAGACGAGGTCGAGGTCGCCGTCCACGTCCATGTCGGCCCAGGCGACGTCCATGCTGTGGTCGAGCTCGTCGGAGAGCCAGCCGGGGCTCGTGTCCAGGGCGCCGCCGTTGTTGAAGTAGATGCGGTTCTTGTCGGGCCCGTGGTAGTAGGACTCGCCGGTGGCGACCGCCAGGTCGAGGTCACCGTCCCCGTCGGGGTCGCCCAGCGCCAAGGAGAACGTGTAGAACGTGTCCTGCGACGACCACGAAGGCGTGCTCGCGAGCGTCCCGCTGCCGTCGTTCAGGTACAGCTTGGCGTGACCCTTCTGCGAGAAGCCTGCCGCCCCGAGGAAGACCGACACGGCCACGTCCGGCCAGCCGTCGCCGTTCACGTCGCCGACCGAGACGTGCCCGTGGTAGTCGATGTCGCCCGACTGCCAGCTCGGCCAGGTCGGGAAGGTCCCGTCGCCGTTGTTCATGTAGACGATCAGGCGCTCGCGGTTCATGTCGTTGCCGTTGGCGACGACCAGGTCGGGCCAGCCGTCCCGATCGAGGTCCGCGAAAGCGCAGCCCGTGGCGTAGTCGTGGTCGGAGGAGATCCAGTCCGGCTGCGTCGGGTACTGGATGCCGCCGCCCGCCAGCGAGCTCCCGCCCGCGAGGACGAGCGCGGCCGGGAGGAGGAGGGAGAGGACGACCTGCTGCGATCGTTCGGACATGTCGGGGCCCCTTTCTGGTGAACGTCGGATCTCGCTGCGCCGACGAGGCCGCCGGAGCTCCACGGTGGGGCACCTTCCAAGGCTCTCGCCTCCAGGTTACCACTTCCCGCCGCTGCGAGGGGCGCGAAGGCGCGCAGGCGCCGCTGTCCCGTCCACGTCGAGGAAGAATCTACCGGGTAGATTCTTCCTCGGATTCGTCGGTTCCCTACGGCAGGAACTGGATGCGCAGGGCGTCGGAGAGGTTGAAGGCGAGGCCGTCGCGGTACCAGAGCTGGAAGGCCCAGGTCAGGCCGGGCAGGGCCTGGCCGGGGCCGGAGCCGAGCGGCGGCTGGTCGAGCTCGAGCGCGCGCTCGACGCTCCCGTTCAGACCGACGGAGAGCGGCGGGTACAGGCGGAAGA
>Ga0326597_10003960_pt1 | contig 20998 bp, 16 predicted proteins | sample RVTome_12_FD_203789 | JGI IMG/M metagenome (GOLD analysis project Ga0326597, IMG submission 203789) | Soil microbial communities from uranium-contaminated site in the Upper Colorado River Basin, Wyoming, United States - RVT100D185 | ecosystem: Environmental > Terrestrial > Soil > Contaminated >...
TGCAGGTTCTGACAGGTTCGTTGTTGTGTCCAGTGATGGGCATGCGTCTGCGCGTATGCGGGAGTATCGGCCGTATCTCGAGAGCCGTTGGCATGAGGAGTTCGACGAGTTCTGTGATCTGTATGACGAGATTGGGTCGCGCAACTTCGAGTCGCGTGCGTTGGAGATGCGTTTGGACCAGGAGTCGTTGCAGGAGTGGGAGGATCGTGTTCTGCCGGATCGTCTCGAGGGTAACTACGAGCCGGACAAGCGCATCAAGGAGATGGAGCGGGAGGGCATTGTCGGCGAGGTGCTGTTTCCGGACTTCGGGCTTCCTTTCGAGCTCAACAGTCCGTTGCGGGACGCGGTGTTGAACACCAAGCCGCGTAGTCCGGAGCAGGTCGAGGCTGCCAATCGCGCGTACACCCGGTGGCTGGTGGACTTCTGCAGTCATGCCCCGGAGCGGTTCGCGGGTATGGCGCCGATTTCGTTTCGGGCGTTCCACGATGTGGATGCTGCGTTGGAGCAGATCCGTTGGGCGAGCGAGGCGGGTCTGAAGGGCATTGTCCCGCCGATGTTCAACGCCGAGTTCCCGTTGTACCACGCGCGGTTCGATCCGATTTGGGCCGAGGTCAGCGAGCTCGACATGGTGGTGAACGTGCACGCGGCGCTGTCGGGGACGCGGACGCCCGAGGCGTTCAAGGCGCCGTTGCCGCACCCGGCCATCGGGTTCCCGATGCTTGGCACCCGGCGCTCCGCGCAGGAGATGTTGGCGCACTTCATCTGGGGTGGCGTTTTGGAGAAGTTCCCCAGGTTGAGGGTCGTGTTCAGTGAGTTGACGTCTGGGTGGGTGATCTCGGAGATCGCGCAGATGGACTATTCCTACGAGGGCAGCTATCTGAGCCACGAGATCCGTGAGGTGATGCCGCTCAAGCCGAGCGAGTACTACCACCGGCAGGTCTATCTTGGTTCCTCGACGTTTTCGCGAGCAGAGGTGGAGGCGCGTCACAAGATCGGGCTGGGCAACATGATGCTTGGGATCGACTATCCCCATCACGAGGGTGCTTGGAACGGTGGCACCAGGGACTATTTCCAGGCAACCCTCGGCGCTGCTGGTGTGCCCGAGGACGAGGCTCAGATGATCCTCGGCAAGACCGCTGCGGACGTGTTCAGGTTCGATTGGGACGCCCTGACCGCGGTCGCTGCTGACGTGGGCCCAACAGCCGAGGAGATCCTCACCCCACCCACCGAGGACAAGTTCCCCCGCGGCGACGTCCACAAGCCCCTCTGACGGTGACGCCTGACCTTCGTCAGGAAGAAGGACATCCATGAACAAGCCGTTCAGATTCTCCGTGACCGCCTACGAACCCGGCTCGGGCCGCGAGTGGACCGAGACCGCCAGAGCCGCGGAGGATCTTGGCTACAGCACCCTCTTCACCGCTGACCACTACCTCGGTCCCGGCCCCGGGACCGAGGCAGGCGGTCGGTCCCCAGTTGGCGTCGCGCCGCTCACGGCCTGCATGGCGGCCGCCCAGGTCACGACGACGCTACGAGTGGGCTGCCGGGTGTTCTGTGTCGACTATCACCAGCCCGTGGTCCTCGCGAAGGAGCTTGCCACGCTCGACTTCCTCTCCGACGGCAGGCTCGAAGTGGGCCTCGGCGCGGGTTGGCTCGCGGCGGAATACGAGGGAATCGGTATTCAGATGGATTCTGCCGGGGTCCGGATCGAGCGCCTCGGCGAGGTCGCGGAGCTGCTTCGCGCGTTCTGGTCGGGGGAGCAGCTCGACCTGGTGGGCAAGCACGTCCGCGCCGTCGGGTTCTCCGGGTGTCCGTTGCCGGTGCAGCGTCCGATGCCTCCACTACTCCTCGGTGGCGGGTCACCCAAGGTGCTGCGACTTGCGGGTGAGGTCGGCGACATCGTCAGTCTCAACTTCAGCAACCGCGGCGGGAAGATCGGACCGGAGAGCATCGCGACGTCCTCCGAGGCGGCCACGGCCGAGAAGATCGACTGGGTCCGGCAGGGCGCCGGCGACAGGTTCGACGAGATCGAGTTGGAGATGGGCGCGTACTTCGTCGACGCCTCCGAGGACCACCAGTCCACCGCGCGCGCGCTGGCCGACCGATTCGGTGTCCCCGTGCAGGACATCGTGGACAACCCGCACGCCCTGCTCGGTTCGCAGCAGGCGATTCGCGAGCGGATCCTCGAGCTGCGCGAGACGTTCGGTGTCAGCTACATCAACGTGCCGCACCGTGCGATGCTCGACCTTGCGCCGGTGATCTCCAGCCTTGCCGGCAGTTGAAGGGCACCGGTGTGACCGCAGCCAGGCGTACCGTCCAGATCGGTTACGTGGTTTCGGATCTGGAGCGCGCGTGCGAGCGGTTCCATGATGCGTTCGGCATAGGGCCGTTCCTGATGATCCCCCCACGACCCCGCCCCAACGTGCGGCATCACGGCGCTCCGCTGGACGGCGAACTGGTCACCGCCGCGGCGCTCGCCCAGTCGGGCGACGTGATGATCGAGTTGCTGTGTCAGCACAGCCAGGTCCCCAGTGCGTACCGGGACATGTTCGCCCCAGGGGAGCAGGGATTGCACCACGTGGCGTTCTGGACGGAGGACTACCGAGCTGATTGTCTTGCCTACGAGGCCTCGGGCTTCCCGATCGCGATGGAGATGGAGTTCCGCGAGGGTCTCCACGTGGCGTATGTGGACACCAGAGCCGAACTCGGTCACATGGTCGAGTTGCTGCCGCGACATCCCAGCATCACCGCGGTCTTCGAGACCGTTCGCGAGGCGGCGGCGGCCTGGGATGGCACCGACCTCCTCCGCCCCCTCCGTTAGGGCTTCGGGACGACGTGGACCTCCACGGGCGACACGCAGTTGTTGCCGTAGCCAAGGCGGTTGCGTCGGGGGGACATGGGCTGCACACGCCCTTCGCTGTCTGTCGCTCGGGCGGCGATGCGCCACAGGCCCGGGGTGATGTCACCGGGAACCTGGAAGCGCCATCGCGACCACTCCCATCGGTCTCCCGAGTCCACGAGCGTCGCTGCGCCCCATTCCTGCCCGTCAGTGAGACTCACGTCCACGGACGCGACCTGGTGGTCTCCGGCCCACGCCAGGATCTCGATGTCCTCTCCCGGGTTCACCGACTGGCCGACACCAGGATGGACGACGAGCGCTCGCGGCAGCTGGTCGGTGACAACGGAGAGCACGGATCCATCATCAGCCTGGTAGGTGTACCGCTCCTTCTGCCAGAAACCCTCGAACGGCTCCGAAGAAAAGCGAATGCGCCGTGGCCACTTGACCCACCAGATTCCGTACCAGCCCGGAACCACCAGACGAACGGGTCCGCCGTGCTCATGGGGGACGGGGCCATCGTTCATCTCGTAGGCGAGGATCGTGTCGGGGTCGAGCGCCTTCTGCCGTGGCAGGCCCTTGGCGAAGTCCGCCTCGACGTTCTCGGGCATGACCATGCCGCCGTCCTCGGCCTCGACGACGACGGTGGTCCAATCGCCGTCGCGCAGTTCGTCCTCGTGGAGCAGATCACGAAGCGAGACACCGGTCCACTCGACCTGGTGGAACAGTCCCAGCCCGAACTGTGTTCCGGGCACCCGCTTGGACAGCAGGCCTCGCCCGTTGCCCGCACACTCCTGGACACTGACGATTCGGCGGGCCGGCAACTCCCTCAAGTCGCCGATTGATACGTGGCGGGATCCACCCGTGGCGGGAGAAACAATCTCCAGCCTTGGATCAGGATTGGGCTGTGGAGGTTCGTAGTGATGCACGAGGAAGAGATTGTCTTGGGGGGAGAGCCTTGAGCCGTGCGAAGTGACACTGCTCTCCGCCATCTGCACGCGGCCCGCTGCGTCGTATTTCCGTACCAGTCGGGAGGTCGTGTTTCCAGACACCTCAGTCTCCTTCTCGTGACTTCGTCACGCGATGCGTCATGCCACTTCGATGTGTCCTGGGCTGCCGGAAACCGCGCAGCATCATGTTAGCCAATCAACAAGAATCTCTGGCCCGTCAGCGCCCAGCAAGGGTGCAGGGCCCGCCGTCTGCGCCGGAGCGCCCACGACCCTGGCCGGATGAGCAACGAGGGGGAACTGCTCCATCCCAGGCCCCCGAGCGCCCTGGATCAACCCCGACTCGTACAGGCTCGGGTCCTCCAGGACGTCCGCGAAGGAGTTCACCGGCCCGCACGGGATCCCGATCCTGGTGAGGCTGTCGATCCATTCGTCGGCCGGCCTCGTGACGAACGTGTCGGACAGAATCTCCGCCAGAAGCGTCTGGTTCTCGGCCCGCTTCTCTTGCGTGGCGAAGCGGTCGTCGGCGATGAGCGCGTCGAGCCCGAGATGCTCGCAGAGGCGCACCCAGAGCGAGTGGTTTCCCGCCGCCAGGACGAAGTGGCCATCGGATGCAGGAAACGCTTGATACGGCGCGTTGCGCGGGTGGGCGGACCCCCGGCGCTGCGGCGCTGTCCCGGTGCCCCAGTACTCGCTCGTCTGCAGCGCTGACACGCCAAGCATGCAGTCCAGCATCGGGCAGTCGATGTGGTACGACCTCCCGGTCTGCCGGGTGAAGGGGAGGAACGCCGCGATGGTGAACGCGGCGTAGAGGCCCGCGGTGAAGTCCGCTACGGGAACTCCGGACTTGATGGGTGGATCCCCCGGCTGGCCCGTGACGCTCATGAGACCGCACATGCCTTGAATGACGACGTCGAAGGCTCCTCGGTCTCGATACGGCCCTGACTGGCCGAACCCAGAAATCGAACAGTAGACAAGGCCGGTGTGCTCGGAGGACAGCGTGGGAAAATCCAGCCCGAAGCGCTCCATCACGCCGGGACGGTTGTTCTCAACGAGGACTTCCGCCTTCATGCAAAGCCGGCGACATGTCTGCACGTCTTCTTCGTCATTGAGGTCGAGCACGATGCTGCGCTTGTTCCGGTTGAGTGACGAGAATCCGTGGCTGAATTTCTGGTCATCGATCTCTGCGAAGGGTGGCCAACCCCGCAGCGCGTCCCCTCCGGGTGGCTCGATCTTCACGACATCGGCCCCCATGTCGGCCAAGAGCATGCCGGTGAAGGGGCCGGCTGCCACCTGACCGAACTCCACCACTCTGATGCCTTCAAGAGGCCTTGTCACTGAGGTCCTTTCCCGACGATGCGGCGTCGCGGGCTGACGTGAGTGCTTCCAGCAGCTCTGCTTCCCGCGCGGTGATGCGTTCGGTCGGTCCGGAAAAGCCGAGGGCGGCCACCACCTCGCCCGATGGGGACAGGATCGGAACGGCCAACCCGCCAACGCCCTCGCGCCAGCCTCCGCGGTTCACCGCATGGCCCAGCCGGGTGACCTCCGCCAATTCGGCCAACAGGTCATCGGGGTCTGTCGGAGAAAGCGGCGTGAACGCTTGCAGATCGAGGTCGGCGACTTCGCGGGGGTTCGTTCGCACTTTGTCGGCGAGCAGCACCTTGCCCGTGGCCACGCACTGCGAAGGGGCCCTGCCGCCGAGTTCGGTGTAACTGCGAATGGGGTTCGAGCCGTCGGCCTTGTCGATGTACACCACCATGCCGCGGTCGTAGATCCCGAGGTGCACCGTCTCGCCGTACTCGTGTGCGAGCGTTCGTACCGTGGGTGCCAGCACATCCCGGACGGATGTCTGGTTGAAGCTGCGGACTCCCAGGGACCAGACCCGCGGGGACAGCGAGTAGGTGTCCGTGGACTCGTCTCTGTCGACCCAGCCGCCCTCGACGAGGGTGCGGGCGAGCCGATACACCGATTGACGCGGTAGTGAGAGCAGGTCGGCGGCTTCGCGGATCGTGCATGGCTGCTCCGCAAGTGTCTCGACGAGACGCAGGCCGTTCGAGAGTGTGGTGAGCGTCACCGCGTCCTGATTCTACGACACTATTTGATTAGGTATATCCGAATATCGTCGAACATAGTTGGCGCCACCACGTGGGTCAAGGTCTCGTCGCTGCTATGACGATCGTTGCGATCGACATAGCGGCTCAGGGGCGATGCTTCTCGGCGTCCATGCTGGGCGTGCGGTCCCATTCGAGTCGCGCTCGGAGGCGGAGCAACTGCGACTTGGCCTAGCCAGGGTCGCTATACCCGCTGGGGACCCCGTCTACCTGCCGCCGTTCACGAGCAGGACCGTCCGATCGACGTGCCGCGCGCGCTTCGAAGCCAACATCACAACGACATCGGCGATCTCGTCGGGAGTGGCAGGTGGAGGACTGGTCGGTAGGACGTCGGTCCATTTGCTGGAATCGCGCCACGTGGCGTAAGCCCGTTGTTCCATCAGCTTCTGCAGGCGCTCCGTCATCACGGCCCCTGGGCTCAGCCCGACGACACGCACGCCATCGCGTCGCGGGAAACCGCCACCCGCTTCGGTGAGCGCAATCAGCGCGGCATTGATTGAAGCTCCAATTGCGAAGCTGTCCTGAGGCGCATGGCCTCCAGCTCCAATCACGTTGATAAGAACGCCGCTACCTGCCGCGTGGAAGCCCGTCAGAGCCCACCGCGCCACCTCGAGATAGCCGAACAGCTTCAGTTCGAAGGCGGCGCGAATCTGGTCTTCAGTCACGTCAGGGAGATGACCCCACGGGGCGTCTCCAGCGTTGTTGACCACGACGTCTGCGCGGTCGAGTTCGGCGAGAGTTCGCCGCCTATCGGCAGGATCCGAGAGGTCGCAACGTACGCCCTTCGCGGCCACGCCGTTCCGATCCGCGACTGCCCGAACAGCTTGTTGCAGCGTCTCGGAGTCGCGAGCGATCAGTAGCGGTGACGCACCTTCATGTGCGAAAGCGTGCGCACACGCGAGACCGATCCCCCGTGAACCACCTGTGATCGCCACGCGCATGCCTCGTAGACCCAGATCCATGTGTTCTTCCTTCTTCGGTCTCGCGGCGGATGACGAATGGCACCGTTGGTCCCCACCGAATTGGCCACGACGACGTCGGTCTGGTCGGTTCACGGGGCCGGTCGTGCTGGAGACGGGCTTCAGACTGCGGCCCTGCAGCACGCGCAATGTGGTCAGTTCGGAACTTCCAACCGCAATCGCTCACGGAACGGTGTGCCCGGCTGCGCGGAACAGCTCGTACCATTCGGAGCGCGTCAGGGGGATCTCCGATCCTTGAGCCGCGTCAGCCACCCGGTGGGGCGTTGTCGTGCCCAGTACGACCTGCATCCGTGCGGGATGACGGGTGATCCACGCCGTCGCGATGGCCAGAGGCGGGACGTCGTAGTGGGCGGCCAAGCGGCCGATGACCCCGTTCAACTCGGGATAGTCGGGCGAGCCGAGGTAGACGCCGTTCAGCAAGCGTGCTTGGAACGGCGACCACGCCTGAATTGTGATGTCGTGCAAACGGCAGTAGTCGATGACCCCGCCGCCGTCGAGCACGGCGGCTTCCGGCTCATCGAGCATGTTCGAGACCACACCCTGCGCGACGATCGGCGCATGGGTGAGGGACAGCTGCAGCTGGTTCACCACCAAGGGTTGCCGGACGTAGCGGCGGAGGAGATCCAGCTGGCGGGGCGTGTGGTTCGACACCCCGAAGGCCAGCACTTTGCCGGACGTCTCGAGCTCGTCGAGCGCACGCGCCACCTCCTCGGGCTCCACCAGGGCGTCGGGTCGGTGCAACAGGAGGATGTCGATGCGGTCCGTGCCCAGTGCCTCGAGCGACCCGTCGACGGCGCTGATGAGATGCTCGTACGAGAGGTCGATGGACGGCCCCTCCCTGACGACGCCCGCCTTGGTCTGGATCGTGATCTCGTCTCGTTGCGAGGGCGACAACTTCATCGCCTCGGCGAAGCGCCGTTCACAGACGTGCGGGCCACGGCCATAGACGTCCGCGTGGTCGACGAAGTCGATGCCGGCCTCGCGCGCCGTGCCCACGAGGGTGCGGATCTCCGCATCGGTCTTCTGCCAGATCCGCATCAAGCCGAGGACGACGTTCGGAGCAGTGATGTCCGTGCCGGGAAGAACCAAGCGCTTCACGGGCGCGCTGACGTGATCGGTGCCCCCGCGCTGGCCCGGGGGAGGGCGGACAAGGGATCGTCGGTGCGGTCACGACACGAGGTGGTCACGAGGTCACCACCGCCCGACGTCGTTGAAGATCGTGGAGTCGAACTCGTTGTACGAGGCGTAGTCGAGCAGTTCGTACAGGCGCGCACGGGTCTGCATCTGCGGCACCACGTCCGCCAGCGTCCCTTTGTCGCGCAACGTGTCCAGCGCCGTCTCTGCGACCCCCATCGCCAACCGCAGCAACGACACGGGGTAGATGGCGATGCTGACGCCAGCCGAGGCAAGCTCGCTCGTCGAGAAGAGCTCGTTCTTGCCGAACTCGGTCACGTTGGCCAGAACTGGGACGCCGGCGGCCTCGCGCACGGCCTCGTACTCACCCACGGACGCCACGGCCTCGGGGAAGATCATGTCGGCGCCGGCATCGGCGAACGCCTTCGCCCGCTCGAGCATTGCCGCGGACCCGTCGAGTGCGCGCACGTCCGTCCGGGCGACGATCACGGTCTCCGGATCGCTCCGGGCCGTCACGCACGCGGCGATGCGGCGTACCGCGGTGGGGAGGTCCACGACCTCCTTGCCGTCGAGGTGCCCGCAGCGTTTGGGGTTCACCTGGTCCTCGACGTGGAAGGCGGCCACACCGGCATGCTCGAGATGCTCCACGGTGCGGGCGAGGTTGACGACCTCCCCGAACCCGGTGTCGGCGTCGACCAGGACCGGCAACGTCGTGGCGCGGACGATCTGTCGCGCCCGCGCGGCCACCTCCGTCAGCGTGGTCAGGCCGATGTCGGGCAGGCCGAGGTCTGCGGCGGTCACGGCGCCGGACAGGTACACGCCGTCGAACTGTTTGTCCGCGATCAACCGTGCACTCAGGGCGTTGAATGCACCGGGGAAGAGGAGCAGGTCACCGGAGCCGATCCGGGCGCGCAAAGCACGGCGAGGGGAGTGGTCGGCCGCCGAGCTTGCCATTACAGGGCCGTGCTGGTCGCGGGTTCGAGAACCTGGAAGGTGGTCGATGCCGGCTTGAGGTTCTCGAGGTAGTTGTGGAACAGCGCTGGTCGCGACGTGACGGCCTCGTGCATCGGAAAGGCCACGGTCGGATTGATCGCGCGCAGGTAGTCGACCACGTCGCCAAGCTTCTGCCACGGGCCGGAGATCGGCAGAGCCAGGATCTCGACGTCCTGACGCGGCGGGTTGAATTCGTCGCCCGGGTGGAGCAGGCCGGAGTCGCTGAAGTAGAACCCGACGTTGGGGATCAGCGGGATGTCGCGGTGGATGGTGGCGTGCGTTCCACCAACGACCTCGACAGCCACCCCCTTGACGTCGAACCGGTCGCCCGGTGCGACGACCTGCGTGCGGTCGGCGGAGACCTTCTCGGCCACCGAGTCGAGGGTTGCCTGCTCAGCAATCAGCGGAGCTGCCGGGTTGGCTGCGAGCACGGGCACGACCGCGTCGACGTCGAGGTGGTCGAAGTGCTGGTGGGTCACCAGCACCGCGTCGAGCTCGGTCAGGTCGGCGAACCCGTCGGAGAACGTTCCCGGATCGATGAGGATCCGCGCTCCGTCGGTCTCGACCAACAGACAGGCGTGTCCGAGGTGCGTGATGTTCACGGGTGGTCTCCTCTAGATGGAGGTAGCGCACGAGGAACCGCGCCTTCGCCGTTCACGTCGCGTTTGCAGGCCAGCGAGTTGCGTGCACCGCACGGGGTTCCTATCGTCTGCTCTTCTACTGGCTGTGTGACGGGCCTGTCAACACGGTCCATTCGCGGCCCGAATGACTTGCTACCCTGACTTGCTATCTAGCAAGGAAGTATTGCATGGTTGCCGTCACGCCGCAAAGTGCGGAGCCGGGCCGGGTCGCCATCGTGACCGGTGCGGCACTCGGTCTTGGCCGTGCAATCGCCAGGGAGCTCGCGGCTGCCGGCTGGTCGCTGGTCGCTGTGGACATGCAGGCCGAGCAACTCGCCGCCCTGGCTGCCGAACTCCAGGAGGGCGGGCACCCGGTCGTCACCGTCGTCGCCGACATGACGGCGCAGGACACCCCCGCCGTCGTCATGGCCGCGGCCGAGGAAGCCTTCGACCGTGCGGACGCGCTGGTGAACAACGCCGGCATCGTCGACTACGCCGGGTTCTTCGACAGTGACCGGGCCATGCTCCAGCGGCTGCTCGACGTCGACGTCACGTCGGTGTACATGATGACCCAGGCGTTCGCCGCGACACTTCGGCGTCGAGGCACCGCAGGCTCGGTCGTGAACCTCGGAACGAGCCACGCGATCAGCGGCGTCGCCGGGACATCGGCGTACGCGGCGGCCAAGGGCGCGGTGCATGCGATGTCCCGCGCCTTGGCTGTGGAGCTCGCGGACCTCGGCATCCGCGTCAACACCCTGGCCCTGGGCACCACGCTCACCGACAGGGTTCGCAATGACCTGCCCGCCGAGTTGCTGTCCCAGCGGTACCGGCAGATCCCACTCAAGCGTGGCGCGGAGCCGGAGGAGGCCGCGCGAGCCGTGGCCTTTCTTCTGGACGCCGAGTACGCCACCGGAACCGAATTGGTCCTCGACGGCGGCTTCACCGTCTACGGAGATGGCTGAGACGCCCAGCGGGGTCCCCACGACCCGCCGGCCCGCGCGGCCGGCCTGACAGAGAGATGCAATCCCCATGAAGATGACCGGCGCAGAACTGTTGACCTCGATCCTGGCGGATGCCGGCATCTCCGTGGTCTCCGGCATTCCAGGCCACACCGTCACCGACTTCGCTCTGGCGGTCGGTGCCCGCGAGAAGGCGTTCCAGCGCCTCCTCGTGCGCCACGAGGCGACCTCCGCGTTCGCCGCCGACGTGTACTTCCGGGTCGGCGGGAAGCTCATGGTCCCCTTCACCCACGCCTTCCCCGGCGCGGCGAACGGCCTCACGGCCGTCGCCAACGCTTACGCGGACTACTCGAGCATGCTGTGGGTCACCGGCAACACCGCATCCGTCGGCATCGGCCGCGGCGGTTATCAGGAGCTTTCCCGCCAGACCAACGATGACCTCACCCAGTTGATACGACCGGCGGTCAAGCGGGTCTGGCAGCCGCGGACTGCGGGAGACCTGGCGCACAACGCGATGGCAGCCCTTAGGGAGGCGACGAGCGGCCGTCCCGGGCCTGTGGCTCTCAACGTCTCCCAGGAGATCTGGTCGCAGGCGATCGAAGTCACGGGAGCGCCTCACGTGGCCGGGTTCGTTCACGCAGCCCATCCCCGGCCCGATGCGCAGAGTGTCGCCGCCGCCGTGCAGATGCTCGTAGAGGCAGAGCGTCCATTGATCCTTGCGGGCAACGGGGTCAACCTCAGCCGGTCGCGCACAGGCTTGCGTGCGCTCGCCGAAGAACTCGATGTCCCGGTTGCCACCACGGGTTCCGGGAAGGGAGCTTTCCCCGAGGACCACCCGTTGTCGGTCGGCGTGAGCGGCTGGGTCGGCACGGGAACGGCGAACACGGCGACCCGTGATGCCGACGTGATCCTCGTCCTCGGTGCCAGGCTGGCCGAGACCACTGCCAGTTCGTGGGTTTCGGGAGCCACGTTCAGCCCCGGCGTCCGGTTGATCCATGCGGACGTTGACCTCGCTGGCGTCGCAAACGCCTACCCCGTCGAGCAGGTCCTGATCGGCGACCTGGGCGCCGTGCTGGACGACCTGCGGGCGGCCGTCGTCGATGGCCCGGTGAGCGATCGCAGCGCCTGGCTAGGGCATCTGGACACCGCCCGCCAGGAGTGGCTGAAGACCGCCGCGGAATCGCAGGTCGCCGGCGCCACGGGTGCGGTCGGCACCGGCAGCGTCGTCCAGGCGCTGCGGCGGGCGTTCACGGGCCCGATCAACATGGTCAACGACTGCGGCAAGCATCACAAGTGGGTGCTGCAGCAACTCGAGGCGCGTGAGGACGACTACATCGTCAGTAGCATGGGTGGCGCCTCCATGGGCATCGGTCTCGCCGGCGCGGTCGGCGCTCACCTCGCCCGCCCGGAGGTCCCGACCATTGCCTGGCTCGGAGATGGAGGCATGTCGATGTCGCTGGCGGCCCTGCCGACGGTCGCCGAGTACCGGCTCCCGATCATCACCGTGGTGATCGACGACGCGTCGTACGGCGTCGTCCACAACACCCAGATGGCCGCGACGGGTCGGCATGCCTTTGCCGACTTCGACGGGTCCGGCGAGAACCCCGAGTATCGCCTCGACTTCACCGCGGTCGCGGAGGGATGTGGGATCCCGGGCCGGACGGTCACCGACGCAGCCGAACTGGACCAGGCCTTCGCCTGGGCGGCCGAAGCCGGCGGTCCAGCGGTGATCACGGTGCATTCCGACAAGGCCTCCGTGCAGCCCGGCGGCGGCGGCCAACTCAGGCCTCTCGAGGACAACTCACGACAACTGCTCTGGAGCTGACCACGTCATGACGATGATCGACGCCGCCCTCATGCGAGGTGGAACGAGCCGAGGCGTCGTGCTCTTTCTCGACGACCTCGCGCCTGCCGGGGAGCGCCGGGACCGGCAGGCGTGTGCGCTCATCGGGGCCACGACCGTCGACGGGCTCGGGGGCGGCTCGCCCGTGACGAACAAGGTCGTCCTGGTCGCGACCGCGACCTCCGCGGGCGCCGACCTCGACTACATCGTCGGAAACGTCAGTCCGGACCACGCGAGCGTGGACTGGTCGGGAACCTGCGGCAACATGACCTCGGCGGTCCTGCCCTACGCCGGCATCGTCGGCATGCTCTCGCGCGCCCCGGATGCCGGACCCTTCATGTTGCGCAACCTCGCCACTGGTGGATTGGTGGAGGTCGAGGTACTTGGCGGATGTACAGCGTGGCCGACCGACGGGGTTGAAGTGAGGTTGACGACGGCCTTCCTGGATCCCGGTGGCGCTGTGCTCGGGCGGACCCTGCCCACCGGTCGTCCCCGAGACGTCGTCGAGGTTGACGGCGAGCTGTTCGACTTCACCCTGGTCGACGTCACCCACCCTTACCTGTTCCTCTACCGCGATCAGGTGGTCGGCGAGCGCGACCTCGAGGCGGCTTCAACCGAGGCGCGCATCGAACGGATCCGGGGCACCGTGTGTGTCGCCCTTGGTCGCTGTGCAGAGCCGCGAGAGGCCGCTGCGGTCTCACCCGCAGTTCCGAGGGTGATCCTGCTCGATCGGGAATCGAGCGAGGGAGCGGACGTCACCGTACATGCGGTCAGCATGGGTCGAGCAATCGGCTCCATTCCCGTCACCTCGGCGCTCGCGATCGCGGCGGCCTTGCGCATCGACGGGACCGTGCTCGGCGAGTCGCACCGGCCGGGCCCCCCGGAAGTCAGAGTCGGTGGACCCACGGGCAGCATTACGGTTGAGGCGGTCGTAGACGACACTGGCCGTGTTCTGCGTGCCGCCGTCGAGCGGACAACAAGGCTCCTGATGCGCGGGCAGATCTCATTGCGGTCCTGAGCGTCCTGTGAGTCAGAGGATCGGACGAACTCGTCGGAGCTGCTTGCCCGGCGGGTCGGTGATCATCGTTTCGGAGGCCAGGCCCAGCGCGGCGACCCACGATGGCGTCTTGCCGTCGTCGGCGAACCCGGCGGTTGCAGTGACGACCCGCCGAGGTCTGAATCACCCTGGGTCTCATCGAGGCTCCTAGATATCCCACGGCTCCAAGTGTCAAGCGGCGAGTTTCGGTGTGGCCCCGGTTCCCCGGCGACGGGTTGATGGATTCTACATGCCGCGCTGAACAGGAGCAGCAGCATCGGACAAGGGGTACCGGTCCGGTGGGTTCAGTTCACCGGAACTCGGAGAACATCAGTAGGTCGGCATTTGGGAGTCATCGGTCGCCAGGATTCCGTTGACATCTATGCCGATCGCCGCAGCGCACCCCATCATCCTGGCTGCTGCACCTTGCGGCACTCGACCTCGCCAGAGAGCGCGGAGCGGTCGACGTAGGTCAAGTTGGGTCGGGACAATGATCAAGTCACCCCGGCGAACGTGTTCCGTGGCTGCCAAGATTGAGACAACGGCGGGAGCCGTCCCCGTGCGGGCCGCGGCCACTAGGACCGCCGTCGAACCGAGCTCCATGTGTGCCGTAGGCTCAGTGCCCAATGCAATTTCGAAGCTGTCCCGGGTCCCGCTGCCAATTTCCCTGAGGAGCAGTGGGGTGCGCTCTAGCTCGAGACGGCCCAGCGGATCAACTTGATTGGACCAAGCGTGACCAGGTCTGACCACGACAACCAGGTGATCATATCCGATGATCTGGCTGGATAATTTGGGCGGGGGCCGGGACGTCTCAGTGAAGCCGATATCGGCCTTGCGCTCGTGGACGAGTTGCTCAACGGAGGCGGAGTTGACTACCTGTAGTCCAACATGGATGTGTGGATAATTGAGTTCAAGTGCTTCGAGCCAAGAGGGCATGAGATGCTCGGCAACGGTCAGGCTCGCTGCCACACGAAGCGTCGCCTCCTGCCGATCTTGTAGCGTCGCCAGGTCGGACTCCAGCGCCTCAACGGCGGTCAGGATGTGGCGCCCGGACCTCAGCAAGGCCTGACCTGCACTGGTTAGCGACGATCCCTGAGTGGTGCGGGATACCAGTTTCAGTGAGGTCCGCCTTTCCAGTGCCGCTACTCGCGCGCTCACGGCGGGTTGCGTGATCTGCAGTTGGCGTGCCGCAGCCGCGAGACTTCCGAGGCGATCGATCGCCTCGAGCACTTGGAGATCGGAAATACCGACGGGACGAGACATAGGGGCTGGTTATACCCTAACAAGCAAGGCTCCTCTACCGCGATCGGCGACAACCTGCGACAGTCACGGGCACCGGCACCTCGTGTTCACTAGATTTGGGAGTTCAACCCTGTGACTTCTCTTCCGCTATGGACGGATGGGATAGAGCGCACGACCAACGGCAGTACGCCGCACTGGGTGAAGGTTCTCGATCAGTCTCGCTGCATCGGCTGCCATGCGTGCACGACGGCGTGCAAGTCGGAGAACGAGGTCCCCCTGTCGGTGACCCGAACGTATGTGAAGTCGGTGGACGTCGGGGTGTTCCCCGAGGCTCGCCGGAACTTCCAGGTGACGCGTTGCAATCAGTGCACGGACGCCCCGTGTGTGACGGCGTGTCCGACATCGGCGATGTTCAAGCGTGAGGACGGGATCGTCGATTTCGACAAGTCGGCGTGTATCGGGTGCAAGGCCTGCATCGCGGCGTGTCCGTACGACGCGATCTTCATCAACCCGGAGGATCACTCCGCGGAGAAGTGCAACTTCTGCGCGCACCGGATTGACGTGGGTCTGGAACCGGCGTGCGTGGTCGTGTGCCCGGTCGAGGCGATCCTGGTCGCCGACCTGAACGACACGGACGCCAAGGCGACGCAGCTGATCAATCGTGAACCGGTCGCGGTGCGGCGGCCTGAGAAGGACACCAAGCCGAACGTGTTCTACCGCGGGGCGCACCAGGCGACGCTGGACCCGTTGGCGGCGCGCCGTCCCGAGGGCGACATCTTTGCGTTCGCGAACCAGTATCCCGACGACGGTCACCGGATGAACGCGGGGGTGGTCGACGCGGCGAACTCGTCGGCTGCGGCGATGCTGCATTACGACGTGGGCCACAACGTCCCGTGGGATTGGCGGGTCGGCCTGTACACGTTCACCAAGTCCATCGCGGCGGGCGTCTACCTGATGGCGGCGCTGTTGTTCGTACTGGGGTACCTGGAGGCCGGCGGCCTGTGGGTCTGGGCGACGCCGGTCCTGGGCGCCGGGTTCCTCGGGCTGACGGGCGCGATCCTGATCTGGGACCTCGAGCACCCCGAGCGCTTCTATTACCTGTTCACGCGGCCGCAGTGGCGCAGTTGGTTGGTGCGGGGCGGGATCATCATCGGGGCGTACGGGGCGGTCCTGGCGCTGCACTTCTTGGCGAGCCTGCTGGATGCCAACGGGCTGCGGTCGGCGTTGATCGTCGCCGGCCTGCCGTTGGCCGCGATGACCTCGGTCTACACGGCGTTCCTGTTCGCGCAGGCCAAGGCGCGGGACCTGTGGCAGAACCCGTTGCTGCCGCCGCACCTGCTGGTGCAGGCGGCGATGGCGGGTGCTGCGGTCCTGACCATCGCGGGCACGATCGCTGACGACCCGGTCACCGGCGTCGCCGCGACGGTGCTTGCGTGGACGGCCGGGGCGCACGTGTTGATGGTCCTCGGCGAGGTGTGGCTGCCCCACGGCACCGCACACGCGCGGATGGCCACGCACCACCTGGTCGCCGGGAAGTTCGCGCTGCCGTTCTGGGGCGGGGTCGCGCTTGCCGTGCTGGCGATCATCGCCCCGTTCGCGGCGTGGGCCGCCGTCCCGGCTGCGGTCATGGCGCTCGCCGGGCTGTGGGCCTACGAGCACGCGTACGTGCAGGCCGGCCAGTCCGTCCCGCTCGCGTAAGGAGCCTGGCATGACCACCGATCGCGTCACGGAACTGAACCAGCGGGTGTCGGCCGCGCGCGCGGACACCGAGGCGCGGGGCGAGACGTTCTATCCAGGTCCGTCGCGGATCCACCTCGCTCACTTCCCGCCGAAGGAACGGTGGGACGATTGGGTCGAACTGGACTCGAAGTCGTGGCCGCGGCGGGTCGAGAAGCGCTACATGCTGGTGCCGACGACCTGTTTCAACTGCGAGTCGGCGTGCGGTCTGCTGGCCTATGTCGACAAGGACACGTTGCAGGTCCGCAAGTTCGAGGGCAACCCGGCCGCGCACGGTTCGCGGGGCCGTAACTGTGCCAAGGGTCCGGCCACGATCAACCAGGTGACCGATCCGGACCGGATCCTGTTTCCGCTCAAGCGTGTGGGTGAGCGGGGCGAGGGCCGTTGGGAGCGCGTGTCGTGGGATGACGTCCTCGACGAGCTCGGCGCCCGGATCCGCACGGCGATCGGCGAGGGGCGCAACAACGAGGTGATGTATCACGTGGGCCGTCCCGGTGAGGATGGCTTCACCGAACGGGTGTTGGGCACCTGGGGGGTGGACGGGCACAACTCGCACACCAACGTGTGCTCGTCCGGCGGGCGGGCCGGCTACCAGTTCTGGATGGGCATCGACCGGCCGTCGCCCGACCACGCCAACGCCGACGTGATCTTCCTGATCTCGTCCCACCTCGAGACCGGCCACTACTTCAACCCGCACGCCCAGCGGATCATGGACGCCAAGCACAACGGGGCCAAGGTCGTGGTGCTCGACGTCCGTCTGTCGAACACGGCCACGCACGCGGACCACTGGCTGGCGCCGTATCCGGGCTCGGAAGCGGCGATCTGCCTGGCGATCGCGAACCACCTGATCCAGACAGGCGGCTACAACCGCGAGTTCGTCCGGCGGTGGTGGAACTGGCACGAGTACCTGACCGTCGAGCACCCGTCCGTCGCCCCGACGTTCGAGAACTTCGAGCAGGTCCTCACCGGCGTCTACGCGGACTACACCTTCGAGTACGCCTCCCGCGAGTCGGGCATCGCGGTCGACAAACTGCAACAGGTCGCCGAGGTCGTGGCCGGGGCGGGCAGCCGGTTCTCGGCGCACAACTGGCGCTCCGCCGCCGCCGGCAACGAGGGCGGCTGGCAGGTGTCGCGCACGCTGTTCCTGCTGAACGCCCTGCTCGGGGCGGTCGCCGTGCCGGGGTCGACGTACCCGAACGCGTGGAACAAGTTCGTCCCGACCCCGATCCACAAGCCGCCGCACCCGACGACCTGGAACGAGTTGACCTACCCGCTCGAGTACCCGCTGGCCCAGAACGAGCTGTCGTTCCTGCTGCCGCACTTCCTCAAGGAGGGCCGCGGCACGATCGACCTGTACTTCACGCGCGTCTACAACCCGGTGTGGACCAACCCGGACGGGTTCTCGTGGATCGAGGTCCTGACCGACCACGACCTCATCGGCGTGCATGTCGCGCTGACCCCGACGTGGAACGAGACCGCCTACTTCGCGGACTACGTCCTGCCGATGGGGCTCGCGTCCGAGCGGCACGACCTCACCAGCTACGAGCAGTACGACGGGCAGTTCATCGGGTTCCGTCAGCCGGTCCTGCGGGCCGCCCGGCAGCGGATGGGCGAGACCGTCACCGACACCCGCCAGGTCAACCCCGGCGAGGTCTGGGAGGAGAACGAGTTCTGGATGGAGCTGTCCTGGCGGATCGACCCGGACGGCTCGCTCGGGATCCGCCAGTACTACGAGTCCAAGCAGCAGCCAGGCAGCAAGCTGACCGTGGACGAGTACTACGGCTTCATCTTCGACAACTCCGTGCCCGGCCTGCCCGAGACGGCCGCCGCCGAAGGGCTCACCCCGCTCGAGTACATGCGCCGCTACGGCAGCTACGAAGTCGTCAAGGGCGTCGGCCCGCTGTACGAGGAACCGGTCGGCGACGACGAACTCGACGACGTCCACGTCGATCCGCACGGCCGGGTCTACTCCCGGGCCCCGGCCCCCGCGAAGCTCAACAACGCCCCGACCGGGGCGCCCGAATCCGACGAGCAGGGCCGTCGGCCCGTCGGTGTCGAGGTCGACGGCACGGTCCTGCGCGGGTTCCCGACGCCGTCCGGCCGGCTCGAGTTCTACTCGCGCACGCTGGTCGACTGGGGCTGGCGCGAGCACGCTCTGCCGACCTACATCAAGAGCCATGTCCACCCCGAACACCTCGCCGAGGGGCAGGTGCCGCTGATCACGACGTTCCGGCTGCCCACGCAGATCCATACGCGCAGCGCGAACTCGAAGTGGCTCGACGAGCTGTCCCACACCAATCCGCTGTGGATCCACCCGTCGCACGCGGCACAACTCGGCATCCGCACCGGCGAACTCCTCCGGGTCGAGACCGAACTCGGCCACTTCGTCGTGAAGGCGTGGGTCACCGAGGGGATCCGCCCCGGCGTCGTGGCCTGCAGCCACCACATGGGCCGCTGGCGCCCCGAGGGCCACGACCAGACCATGCGCATGAACGCCTCCACCGTCCGGCTCGGGCACGAGGGCTCGACCTGGTCGTTGTCGCCGCAGACCGGGCAGCAGCCGTTCGCGTCGTCGGACCCCGACACCAAGCGGATCTGGTGGACCGACGTCGGCGTGCACCAGAACATGACCCACGGTGTGCACCCCGACCCGATCTCGGGCCAGCACTGCTGGCACCAGGCCGTTCGGATCCGAAAGGCCGAACCGGGCGACCGGCACGGCGACGTCGTGGTCGACACCGCTCGCGCGACCGGCATCTACGACGAGTGGATCCAGAAGACGAGGTCCGCCACGCTCGTATCGCCCAACGGCGAACGGCGCCCCCACTGGCTGATCCGTCCGCTCAAACCCGAGCGGGACGCCTACAAGATCGGCAGCGACACCGCCCAGACCCGCCCCGTCAGGGCCGGGCAGCCGTGATGGAACTGCTGCGAGCGCTGGCCGTGCTGGCCGAACCACCAACCGACGAGCAGGCCGGCCTGTTGGCCCTGCTCGACCTCCCCGGCCAGCCGGACGGCGCCGCATTCGCCGACGTGTTCCTGTTCCAGCTCTACCCCTACGCGTCGGTCTACCTCGGCCCCGAAGGCATGCTCGGCGGCGAGGCCCGCGACCGCATCGCGGGGTTCTTCCGCGCACTGGACGTCACGCCGCCGACCGAGCCCGACCACCTGACCGTGCTGCTGTCGGCCTACGCCGACCTCGTCGAACGCGAGGCCGAAGCAACCGGCGAGGCGGCGGTTGCCTGGCGGCGAAGCCGCGCCGCGTTGCTGTGGGAGCATCTGCTGTCCTGGGTGCCGGTCTACCTCGACCGGGTCCGCGACGTCGCCGGCGAGCCCTACCGCGCCTGGGCGGAACTGCTCGACGACGTCCTGCGCCGGGAGGTCGCCGTGGTCGGCCCACCGAGCGAACTCCCGCTGCACCTGCGCGAAGCGCAGGGCCTACCCGACCCCCGTGAAGGTGAAACCAAACTGTTCGTCGCCGGACTGCTCGCACCGTCGCGCAGCGGCATGATCCTGTTGCGCGACGACCTCGCGACCGCATGCCGCGGACTAGGCATCGGGCTGCGCATCGGCGAGCGCCGGTTCGTCCTGACCTCGATGCTCGACCAGGACCCCACCGCGACCCTGCAGTGGCTGGCGGGGCGCGCACGGGCCGCCGCCGGCCGTGACCACGCGTGGCTCGGCGACGTCGGGGCGTGGTGGCGCGACCGAGCGCGCCGGACGGCCGACCTCCTCGACGAGGTCGCCACGGATGCCGACCGGCTCCGCGCTGACACGATCGCCTAACGACTTGGCTTTGCCCACCGCAAGGATGAATCCGTGGACCGGTTGTGCGCTCGCAAGCGGTCGACCATGTCATTACCGTCCGTCAGTTCCTGGCCTTCGCTACGGCCACGGGCCGACTTGTGTGGGTGGACCCTTGATTGTTGACCAGCTAGTATTCTGATGTTGCGGGGCTCGGGTCAGCTCTGGACTGCTGACAAAGGTTCCGCAACAGGAGAGACGCGCTTTGGCGCCCGCAAAGGAGCCGTCGGTGAGTGATGGCGTTCGTACCAGCATCGGCCACGTACGCGTTGACTGTCCGGCGCATACGGCGATCAGATCCGGCTTGACCGATGCGTCCACGCCCGCGCATGTCAAGACGAAGAAGGAACAATGAACGCGGCGTTCACCTTCGACGGACGAACCGTCTTGATTACCGGGGCGGCGCAAGGCATTGGCTTGCAGGTTGCGAGGTTCTTCAGTCAGGCAGGAGCAAACGTTGTCCCTGTGGACTGGGACAAGGCGCAACTCGCCTCCGCCTGGCAGGAAGACGAGGCGCTTCTGCCACTCGACGTAGATGTGGCGGATTCGCAGGCAGTCAACGCTGCTGTGGCAAGGGTGATCGAGCGGTTTCGGCGAATAGACATTGTCATCAATAACGCCGGGATTACACGCGTGTCAGGCGCCACGTCCGGTGAGGATGTCGGCGACATCTTGGGTGGGGACGTGGTCGGGTGCGGGCAGGGGTGTGCCCCCGCTGTGGCGGGGGCGCGGTCGAGCTTGGTGGGGGCGGGTTCAGTC
>Ga0326597_10003961_pt1 | contig 20995 bp, 24 predicted proteins | sample RVTome_12_FD_203789 | JGI IMG/M metagenome (GOLD analysis project Ga0326597, IMG submission 203789) | Soil microbial communities from uranium-contaminated site in the Upper Colorado River Basin, Wyoming, United States - RVT100D185 | ecosystem: Environmental > Terrestrial > Soil > Contaminated >...
ACCAAGCACGCACCAGGCACTGAGCACCAAGCACGCACCAAGCACTACGCACCAGGCACGCACCAAGCACTAAGCACCAAGCACCAAGAACTGACAGTGAACATGCACCCACTGGAATGAGATGGAGAATCACACTTTCGCGGTCTACGTAGAGGATCGCCCGGGCGTGCTGAACCGGGTGGCCTCGCTCTGCCGGCGGCGCGGCTTCAACATCGAGTCGCTCACCGTCGGCCACACCGAGACGCCCGGCGTCTCCCGCATGACGATCGTCGTCGACACCGATCGGGCTGGCGCCCGGCGGATCGAGGCGAACCTGGCGAAGCTCGTCAACGTGCTGCGCGTCGACAACATCACCGCGGCGCCTGCGGTGTACCGCGACCTCGTGATGATCAAGGTCGCCGCCGACGCCCAGGCCCGCGCCCACCTGATGCAGCTCGTCGACGTCTTCCGCGCGCGCATCGTGGACGTGGCGCCGGCGTCGATCGTCATCGAGATGACCGGGACCGAGGACAAGATCGACGGCCTCCTGGAGGTGCTGCGGCCGTACGGCGTCCTCGAGCTGGTGCGCACGGGGCGCGTGGCCATGGTTCGCGGGCACGTCCCGGGCCCCGGCGCGGCCGCCGGCCGCGGCGACGTGGAAGAAGACGACGTGGCGCAATCGGTGTGAGAGGAAATGGAGAGGCGGGCGACGCCGAGACTGGAGCAGAGACGATGAACAGGATGTACTACGACGATGCGGCGGACCCTGCGGTGATCAGGGCCCGTAAGGTCGCGGTGATCGGCTACGGGTCGCAGGGGCACGCGCACGCGCTCAACCTGAAGGACAGCGGCGTCGACGTGCGCGTCGGCCTGCCCGCGTCCAGCCGGTCGCGCGCGAAGGCCGCGGCGGCTGGCCTGACGGTGTCGGGCGTGGCCGAGGCCGCGGCATGGGCCGACCTCATCATGGTGCTCGTGCCCGACACGGCCCAGGCGGCGCTGTTCCGCGAGGCGATCGCGCCGCACCTCACGCGCGGCAAGATGCTGATGTTCGCCCACGGCTTCAACATCCGGTTCGGCACGATCGAGGCGCCGCCCGGCGTCGACGTGGCGATGATCGCGCCGAAGTCGCCCGGTCACCGTGTGCGCGAGCTGTTCGTCGAGGGCGGCGGCACGCCGGCGCTGCTCGCCATCCACCAGGACGCGACCGGCCAGGCGAAGCGCGTCGCGCTCTCCTACGCGCGCGCGATCGGCGTCACCCGCGCGGGCGTCATCGAGACGACGTTCGCCGAGGAGACCGAGACCGATCTCTTCGGCGAGCAAGCGGTCCTGTGCGGCGGTGTGAGCGCGCTCGTCAAGGCCGGGTTCGAGACGCTCGTCGAGGCGGGCTACCAGCCCGAGATCGCGTACTTCGAGTGCCTGCACGAGCTGAAGCTGATCGTCGACCTGATGTATCGCGGCGGCCTGCGCTACATGCGCTACTCGGTCAGCGATACCGCCGAGCACGGCGACTACACCGGCGGCCCCCGGATCGTGACCGCCGAGACGCGCGCGGAGATGCGGCGGATGCTCGAGGCCATCCGCGACGGCAGCTACGCGCGGCAGTGGATCGCCGAGCACGAGGCGGGACGGCCGTGGTTCGACGCGACGCGCCGCGCCGAGCAGGACCATCCGATCGAGCGGGTGGGCGAGAAGCTGCGCGCGATGATGCCGTTCCTGGAGCCGGTGTCCATCGCGCCTGCCGCCGTGCCCGAGTGAAGCCGATGAAGACAAGTTACGTCTGGCTCAACGGGGAGATCGTCGAGGCGGATCGGGCCACGGTGCCGTTTCTGTCCGCCGGCCTCCATTACGGCATCGCGGTCTTCGAAGGGATCCGGTGCTACGCGACCGATCGCGGGCCAGCCGTGCTCCGCCTCACCGATCATGTCGCGCGGCTGCTCGCGTCGGCGCGCGTGCTGGGGTTCAGGGATCTGCCGTACGCCGTCGAGGGGCTCGTCGACGCGGTCAAGAAGACGATCCGCGCCAACGGCTTTCCGGCCTGCTACGTCCGGCCCGTGATCTATCTGGCCGAGGGGGGCTGGAACCTGACCATCGACACCGGGCGGCCGCACGCGGCGATCGCGGTCTGGGAGTGGACCGACTACCTGGGCCGGACCGCGCGGGACCAGGGCGTCCGCGCGAACGTCTCGTCGTTCACCCGACATCACCCGAACGTGTCGATGACCAAGGCCAAGATCGCCGGCAACTACGCCAACTCGGTGCTCGCGAAGACCGAGTCGGTGCGCCTCGGGTTCGACGAGGCGATCATGCTGGATCCCCAGGGCTACGTCGCCGAGTGCACCGGCGAGAACCTGTTCCTGGTGCGCGGCGACCGCATCGTCACGCCTCCCGCGGCGGCCGTGCTCGAGGGGATCACGCGCGACATGCTGATCGCGCTCGCGGCCGACGCCGGCTACACGGTCGCCGAGCAGCCGGTGTCGCGCGATCAGCTCTACCTCGCCGACGAGGTGTTCGTGTGCGGCACCGCCGCCGAGGTCGTCGCGCTCCGGGAGATCGACTTCCGGACCATCGGCGCCGGCGACACCGGGCCGATCACCCGGAGCCTGCAGGAGGCCTTCGAGGCGGTCGTCACGGGGCGGCACCCGCGCTCGGCCGAGTGGATGGAGCCGGTCGGCGCGTGGGCCGGCGCCGGCGCGGCAACGCCGGCGGCCGGTTGACAGCATCGGAGACGATCAGCTAGCGTTAGACTTTCAGGTTCAGGCAAGCCGTGATGCCCGATCGCCAGCAGATCGCCTGTTGCTCCTGTCCGGTGGCCCGCAAGGGCCCCCGAGCCAGCGGTCTTGCTTTGCGTACGGTGACGCGGCGGTAGCGCCAGCGGCCGACAACGACACGACCCAGGGCCCGGGAGGCTTCGAGACCTCCCGGGCCCTTTTGCTTTTTGGAGCGGTATGTCCACCCGCGTGATGTTCCCCGTCTTCCTCGACCTGGCCGATCGCCAGGTCCTCGTCGTCGGCGCGGGGGCCGTGGCCGCGTCGAAGGCCGCGGCGCTCCAGGCCGCGGGCGCCAGGGTCAGGGTCGTCGCCCCCGAGGTGAGTGCGGCCGTGGAGGCGCTCGGAGTCCCGACGGCCCGTCGGGCGTTCACGGCCGCCGACCTCGACGACGTGTGGCTCGTCGTCGCGGCGGCGCCGCCGGCGGTGAACCGCGAGGTGGCGGCCGCTGCGGCGAGCCGCCGCGTGTTCGTGAACGCGGTGGACGACCCGGCCCATGCAAGCGCGTACCTGGGCGGCGTGGTCCGGCGGGCGGGCGTGACTCTCGCGATCGGCACCGGCGGCGCGGCGCCCGCCCTGGTGGGGCTGCTGCGCGAGGGGCTCGACGCGCTGCTACCGGCCGATCTCGACGCCTGGATGCGCGTGGCGCGGGACGAGCGGCGACGGTGGAAGGCGGACGCCGTGCCGATGGCCGAGCGGCGGCCGCGGCTGGTCGAGGCGCTCCAGCGGCTGTATGCCCGCGACGGCGCGGGCCGCGCGGGCGCCCCCGGAGGGTTGCCGTGAGGCACGGACACGTCTCGCTCGTCGGCGCCGGACCCGGCGATCCCGACCTGCTCACGCGCGCGGCGGTCCGCCGCCTGCGGCGGGCCGACCTGGTGCTGTTCGACGCGCTGGTGTCGGCCGACGTGCTGCGGCTGGCGCGCCGCGCGCGGCGGTTTTTCGTCGGGAAGCGCGCGGGCCGGCCGGCGATCAGCCAGGAGGCCATCAATCGCCTGCTCGTGCGCGCCGCCCGCCGCGGTCTCCGCGTCGTCAGGCTCAAGGCGGGCGATCCGTTCGTGTTCGGCCGTGGTGGCGAGGAGGCGCTCGCGCTCGCGGCGGCGGGCGTGGCGTTCGAGGTCGTGCCGGGCGTCTCGGCGGCGGTCGCTGCGCCCGCGCTCGCCGGCATTCCGGTGACCCACCGCGGCCTGGCCTCCGGCTTCGCCGTGATCACGGGACACGCCGAGTCGGCCTACGGACCGATCATCGACGGGCTGGCGCCCAACGCGCTCACGCTCGTCGTCCTGATGGGGCGCTCGACGCGGTCGGCGCTCGCGGCGCGCCTCGTGGCGCGCGGGTGGAGACCGGGGACGCCGGCGGCGGTGATTGCCGGCGCCGCCACGCCGGACGCCGCCGTGTGGACCGGCACGCTCGCGGGCCTGGCGCGTGAGCCGCTCGCGCTTCCCGCCGGCCCACCGGCCACCATCGTCATCGGCGACGTGGTGGCCCTCGGCGCGCGGATCGGCGCGCGTGAACCGATGGACGTGCAAGACACGGCCGCCGGCGCGAGGCCGGCGCGCGAGGAGTATTCGACATGCTGATGACCGCTGACCCTAGCGCGCACGGCCGCGCGCGACTCTCGTTCGCGGACCAGGCGGAAATCGACGAGTTCGTGGCGACGCTCCGGCGCTTCGAACGCGGCGAGATCGGCCCCGACGCCTGGCGCGCGTACCGGCTCGTGCGCGGGACCTACAGCCAGCGCCAGCCGGGCGACGTGCAGATGCTGCGCGTGAAAGTGCCCCAGGGGGTCCTGACCGGGGCGCAGCTCGAGGCGTTCGCCGACGTGGGCGAGCGCTGGTCGCGCGGGTTCGGTCACATCACCACGCGCCAGAACGTGCAGTTCCACTTCGTCGCGCTCGGCGACGTCGAGGCGGCGATTCGTCGGCTGGCCGACGCGGGTCTGACGACCCGCGAGGCGTGCGGCAACTCGGTGCGCAACGTGACCGCGTGCGTGTACGCCGGCGTCGCGGCCGACGAGCCGTTCGACGTGACGCCGTACGCCGAGGCGCTCACGCGTTACTGCCTGCGGCACCCGCTCAGCTCGACGCTGCCGCGCAAGTTCAAGATCGCCTTCGAGGGCTGCGGGACCGACCACGTGGCCACCGCCATCAACGACATCGGCTTCCGAGCGGTCGCGCGGGACGAGGGCGGCTGCCGGCGGCGCGGCTTCAGGGTGACCGTCGCCGGCGGCACGTCGACGCTCTGCGCCGCCGGTCACCTGCTCGCCGAGTTCCTGCCCGCCGGGGACATCCTCGCCGCGGCCGAGGCGGTGCTGCGCGTGTTCCACCGCCTCGGGGACCGCGAGCACAAGCAGCGCAACCGCATGAAGTTCCTGGTGCGCGCGCTCGGGTGGGCGCGCTGGCGCGACGAGTTCGAGCGGGCCCTCGCGGCGGTGCGGGCGGAGGGCGCGCCGGCGCTGCCGTTCGAGCCCGACGCGGCGCCCGAGGAGACGGCGCCGGACTGGCCGCGACCCGCGCCGCCCCCGGTGGACGAGGTGGCCCGCCGCGCGGCGGCGGCCATCCTCCAGGGACCGGGCCTGCGGCCGGTGCCCGCGGCCCCGGGACCCAGGGACCCCTGGCTCACGCGGTGGCTGCGCACCAACGTGCGACCGCAGAAGCAGTTCGGCTACGTGCTCGCCACGGTGAGCGTGCCGCTCGGCGACCTCACGTCGGCGCAGATGCGGATCCTCGCCGACCTGGCGCGTGCGTACGGCGACGGCGCCGTGCGGCTGACCACGGCGCAGAACGTGGTCCTGCGCTGGGTGCGCCGGGCCGAGGCGCGCGAGCTCGGCCGGCGGCTGGCCGCGGCCGGCCTGGGCGCCGCCGACGCGGACAGCATCGCCGACGTCACGAGCTGTCCGGGCGCCGAGTCGTGCCGCCTCGCGGTGACGCAATCCCGTGGCCTGGGCCGGCTTCTGGGCGATCACCTCCGCGCGCGACCCGATCTGGTGGCCGCGGCGTCCAATCTATCGATCAAGATCAGCGGGTGCCCGAACGGGTGCGGGCAGCACCACGTCGCTGGCTTTGGCTTCCAGGGGAGCGTGCGCAAGGTCGGCGGGCGGCCCGCGCCGTACTACTTCGTCATGGTGGGCGGCGGCATTGCGGGCGACGACACACGGTTTGCGCGGCTGGCGGCCAAGATTCCCGCGCGGCGCGCGCCGGCCGCGGTCGAGCGTCTCGTGGCGCTCTATCTGGCCGAGCGCGCCGACGGCGAGTCGGCCGCCGCCTTCTTCCAGCGCGTCGAGATCGCCCGCGTGAAGGCGGCGCTGGCCGACCTCGAAGCGCTGTCGCCCGAGACGGCCGCGCCCGAGGACTTCATCGACCTTGGCGACCAGGCCGAGTTCGTGCCCGACGTGCAGGAAGGGGAGTGCAGTGCGTAGGGGGGCGTGGTGACGGCGACGCGGCCGGCCGCGGCGACGGCTCCATCGGTCGTCGATCTCATCGGGCGCACGCCGCTGGTCCGGCTGAGGGCCTTCGAGCCGGAGGCGCCGGGCGTCGAGCTGTACGCGAAGCTCGAGTGGCTGAACCCGGGCGGCTCGGTGAAGGACCGCGCCGCCCGGCGGATCATCCTCGAGGCGGAGCGGACCGGCGCGCTCGGCCCGGGCCGCGTTCTGCTCGACTCGACGTCGGGCAACACCGGGATCGCCTACGCGATGATCGGCGCGGCGCGCGGTTACCCGGTCACGCTATGCGTGCCCGGCAACGCCAGCCCCGAGCGCAAGCGGATCCTGCGAGCCTACGGCGTCAACGTGGTCTACACGAACCCGCTCGAAGGGTCCGACGGCGCGATCCGCGAGGCGCGCCGCCTGGCGGCCGCCGATCCGCGCCGCTACTTCTACGCCGACCAGTACAACAACGACGCGAACTGGCGCGCGCACGAGGAGACGACCGGACCGGAGATCTTCGCGGACACCCGCGGGCGCGTGACCCACTTCGTGGCCGGGCTCGGCACGAGCGGCACCTTCGTGGGCACCGGCCGCCGGCTGCGCGCGCTGAAGCCGTCGGTGCGCCTCGTGTCGGTCCAGCCCGAGTCGCCGCTGCACGGCCTCGAAGGGCTCAAGCACATGGCGTCGGCGATCGTGCCGGGCATCTACGACCCGTCGCTCGCCGACGAGAACCTCGGCGTGTCGACGGAGGAGGCCTGGCGGCTCGTGCGACGCCTCGCAGCGGAAGAGGGGCTGCTGGCCGGCGTGTCGAGCGGCGCCGCGCTGGCCGGCGCGCTGCGCGTGGCGCGCGCGGCCGGGCGCGGCGTCGTCGTGACGATCTTCCCCGACGGCGGCGACCGGTACCTGTCGGACCCGTCGTGGGCCGAGGAGGCGGGATGAGCCGGACGGCCACGCGCGCGCTGGTGATGGACGGCGCGGCCGCCGAGGCGATCCGGCGGCACGGGCGTGAGGCGTATCCCGACGAGTGCTGCGGCGCGCTCATCGGCCGCGACGGGTGCATCGTCGAGGCCTTCGCGCTGCCGAACACGACCGCCGAGGGTCCCCGCCGGCGCTTCCTCGTGCGGCCGTCGGACTATCAGGCCGCCGAGCGGCGGGCGGCCCAGTCGGGCGCCGGGCTCGTCGGCTTCTACCACTCGCACCCCGACCACCCGGCCCGGCCGTCGCAGTACGACCTCGATCACGCCTGGCCGACGTTCGCGTACGTGATCGTGGCGGTCACCGAAGGCGAGCCGGGCGAGATGCGGAGCTGGCGACTGCGCCCGGACCGGTCGGGCTTCGACGAGGAGGCCGTGATGGAGAACCTGAGAACCCGAGAACCCGAGAACCCGCGAACCAGGAGCCGATAGATCATGCCCGTCACGATTCTGATTCCCAGCCCGCTCCGGCCGTTCACCGATCACCAGGACGCGGTACCGGTCGACGCGTCGAGCGTCGGCGACGCGATCGCGCGGCTGACCGAGCGATACGCGGCGCTCGGGCCGCACCTCTACGCGGAGGATGGGCGGCTGCGCCGCTTCGTCAACGTGTACCTGAACGACGAGGACGTCCGGCACCTCCAGCAGGGCGCGACGCCGGTCCGCGACGGCGACACGGTGAGCCTGGTGCCGTCGGTGGCGGGCGGCCGCGATCCGGCGGTGACCGTCCCGCTGCCCGAGCTGTCGCACGACGAGGTCCGGCGGTACAGCCGGCACCTGCTTTTGCCGGAAGTCGGCATGGAAGGACAGCGCCGTCTGAAGGCCGCGCGGGTGCTGGTGGTCGGCGCCGGCGGCCTGGGCTCGCCCGCCGCGCTCTATCTGGCGGCGGCCGGGGTCGGCACCGTCGGCCTGGTGGACTTCGACACGGTCGACGAGAGCAATCTGCAGCGGCAGATCCTGTTCGGCACGCCCGACGTCGGCCGGACGAAGCTCGCAGCGGCGCGCGCCAGGCTCGAGGCGCTGAACCCGGGCGTGACGATCCAGACGCACGACGCGCCGCTCTCGTCGGCCAACGCGCTCGACATTCTCGGCGCCTACGACGTGATCCTCGACGGCACCGACAACTTCCCGACGCGCTACCTCGTCAACGACGCCTGCGTGCTCCTCGGGAAGCCGAACGCGTACGGCAGCATCTTCCGCTTCGAGGGGCAGGCGTCGGTGTTCGCGGCGAAGGACGGGCCGTGCTACCGCTGCCTGTACCCGGAGCCGCCGCCGCCCGGCCTGGTGCCGAGCTGCGCCGAAGGCGGCGTCCTCGGCGTGCTGCCCGGCATCGTCGGCACGATCCAGGCCACCGAGGCGATGAAGATGATCCTCGGCGTCGGCGAGCCGCTCGTGGGGCGGTTCCTGATCTTCGACGCGCTGAAGATGCGGTTCCGCGAGCTGAAGGTGAGGAAGGATTCCGACTGCCCCGTGTGCGGCGCCCGGCCGACCATCCGCGAGCTCGTCGACTACGAGCAGTTCTGCGGCGTGCCTGCGCGGAACGCGGCGGCGCCGGCCGCGGCCGTCGACGAGCTGGACGTGCTCACGCTGAAGGCGCGGCTCGACCGCGGCGAGGACCTGTTCCTGCTCGACGTGCGGGAGCCGGGCGAGCACGCGATCTGCCGGATCGAGGGCGCCACGCTGGTGCCGCTCGGCCAGCTCCCGGGGCGCGCCGGCGAGCTGCCGGCAGACCGCGAGATCGTGGCCTTCTGCAAGGCCGGGGTGCGGAGCGCCAAGGCGGTGTCGCTCCTTGGGAGTCTGGGCTTCGCCCGCGCGCGCAACCTCACGGGCGGCATCCTCGAGTGGATCGACAAGGTCGATCGGAGTCAGCCCAGGTACTGAGGTGCACCTGGCACCGTGCGGGGACGTCGACGCGCCGCGAGTCGCACCGTCAGCCGTCCGTCCGATCGGAGCCGGCGGACATCGTGTCGACGATGGACCGCTCGAGCCGGTCCAGACGATCGCGCGCGTCGCCCGCCCGGAAGACGCGCCGGGCGGTGCGCCCGAGCGCGTCGATCCGCGCCCGGTAGCGACGGCAGTGACGGCACCACGACAGGTGGAGCCGCACGCCGAGCCGGCCGGCCCAGCCCATCTCGTCCAGCGCGCCGCTGGCGATGGCGCGTGTCACGTCCCTGCAGGTCAGCATCAGGCCTTCCTCGTGATGCCCCGCGCCTCGAGGCAGGTCCGGAGACGGTTCCTCACGCGATAGAACATCACCCCGAGGTTGGTGCTCGTGACGTCGAGGATCTTACAGATCTCCGGCGTGGCGAGCCCCTCGACCTCCCGGAGGACGAACGCCATCCGCTGGGGCAGCGGCGCCTCCTCCAGACACGCCTCGAGGCCTTCGCGGACTTCCCTCGCGTACACCAGATCGTCGGCCGGCCGCGGGGGCTGCCGCCAGCGTCCCCGGTCGTCGAACCGGTCTTCCATCACGGCGTCGATGTCATCGGTCATGCGCTCGCGCCCGAGCGCGCGCCGCGCCTCGGCGATCTTCCGGTAGAGGATGCCGAACAGCCACGTGCGCACGTGCGAGCGACCCTCGAAGCGGGGCGCCGTCTCGAGAAACGTCGTGAAGGTCTCCTGCGCGACCTCGTCAGCCTGGGGGCCGGTGAACCCCGCGCCGCGGGCGGCCCGCACGATCTGACCGAGGTAGGTGCGCACGACCGCCTCGAGCGCCGCGCGGTCGCGGGCGCGAATGCGCGCCGGCAGGTCGGGTGCGTCGATCATCGTCTTCACGGTCACGGCCGCACGTGATCCAGATCACACGAGGGGGCGCGCGGGCGGGGTGTAAGAATCCGCCGCGCCACCGCACTCATACCCTGAAACGCGCCACATCCAGTGAGCAGACACCCGGCATTATACGGGCTCGCCCGGGGGATCACGGCGCGGCGACCACCCGGCGGAGACGCGGACACAAGGAGCGCACATGAACCTCAACCACGTGAAGCACGGAATCTACGGTGGCCTGGCGGGCGGCGCGGTGTTCGGCGTGCTGATGGGCATGATGGGGATGCTGTCGATGATCGCCGGCATGCTGGGCAGCTCGTCCGCGCTCGTCGGCTTCGTCGTCCACATGATGATCAGCGCGGGCATCGGCGCGAGCTTCGCCGTGCTGTTCGGCCGCGTCGCGTCGACGCTGCCGAACGCCGTGGTCTCGGGTCTCGGCTACGGTCTGGCGTGGTGGGTCCTCGGGCCGCTGACGCTGATGCCGCTGATGATGGGGATGGGGCTCGGCGTGAATTGGACGGCGAGCGCGATGACGGCGGCGATGCCGAGCCTGATGGGACACCTCGTCTACGGCGGGATCCTCGGGGTGGTCTACGTGAAGCTGCAGCGCGGCGCGCACGCGGTTGGGCACCGCGGGCAGGTGCTCAATCGCGGGTAGGCACGGCGACCTTCAGCAGCGCGGCCAGGTCGGCCGGGATAGAAACCGCTTTCATCGGCTCGCCCGGCCGCTTGCTCACGCAGATCGCGGTGTGCGTGCCGGTGGCGATCGTCGTCTGATCGCGGGTGATGACCGTGGTGTAGCGGATCGTCTTGTCGGTCACCGCGGCCACGCGCACGAGCACCTCGAACTCGTCCTCGAACCGCAGCGGCTCGTGGAACTCGAACGACGCCGCCACGCGCGGCCAGCCGATGTCCGCGCCGGCCGACGCGATGGTCAGCCCCGCCGCCCGCCACATGGCGTGCTCGGCCTCTTCGGCGTAGCGGTAGTACCAGCTGAAATGGACGACCCCGGCCAGGTCGGTCTCGTAGAACTGCACGCGGCGGCGGTGGCGGTGTTCGCTGATCACGGTCGTGGGACTGCTCGCCGGTCAAGTACTGCTCTGTCAGCAGCGTTCTCCAGGGCTTCTCCCTGGCCTCTGATCTCCGTCCGCCTCCTCCGTGACCTCGCAGGCCGTGCAGACGTTCATCACGGCCTGCTAGGCGGTCACGTCGTCGGTCGCGCCCGCCGGCCGCCCGAGGTACGCCTCGATCGCCTCGGCGAGCGGGCCCAGGTCCTTGAAGACGTTGCCGACCAGCGTGTCCACCACCAGCGGGTGCAGGTGGGGGTACGCCTGCAGGAACTCGCGGAAACTGAAGCCTTGATTGTAGAAGGCGAGCACCAGGCGGCGGAAGTCGTCGAGCGCCCGCCGCTGCGTCGCTGCGTAGCGTTCGAGCCGCGCCGCGGTGACGCCGCCCTCGTCGAGCGCCGCGTGAATCGCGTCGGCGGCCAGCTCGCCGCCGACCAGCGCGAGGAACACGCCGCTCGAGAAGATCGGGTCGAGGAACGAGAACGCGTCGCCGACGAGGCAGAAGCCGTCGCCGCCGGCGTGGTCGGCCCGGTAGCTGAACTCGCCGGTGACCCGCACGGGCGCGGCCTGGCGGGCCGGCGCCACGTGCTCGTGGATCCACGGCGAGGCGGCGATCTCCCGATCGAGGATCGCCTGTGGGTCGCGCGTCTCGCGGTAGAGGTAGCCCGGCTCGGCCACGATCCCGACGCTCACCACGTCGTCCGGCAGCGGGATGTACCAGAACCAGCCTTTCTCGGGGACGTAGGCGACGGTCGTGGCGCCCTCGTTCACGCCGGGATCGCGGACGGCGCCCGCGAAGTAGCTCCAGATGGCGATCTTGTTCAGCTCGGGGTCGCGCTTCTTCCAGCCGAGGCGGCCCGCCAGGAGCGTGTCGCGCCCGGTGGCGTCCACCACGGCGCGGGCACGGATCGCCTCGCGCCGGTCGCTGCCCGGGTCCACGACGAGGCCGACGGCGCGGCCGTCCTCCACGATCAGATCGCGCGCGGCGACGCCCTGACGTACCTCCACGCCCTTCTCGCGGGCGTTGTCGAGGAGCATCGCGTCGAACTCGCTGCGCAGCACCTGCCACGTCTGCGCGCACTCGTGCTCGATCGTCTGGAAGAAGTAGAACGGCTGCGAGACCTTGCCCTCGACCGACACGAACTGCACGCTGTACTTCTTCGGGTTCGCCGACGCCTTCAGCCGCTCGATGACCCCGAGGCGCTCGAGCGGAAACCAGGTGTACGGAATCAGCGACTCGCCCACGTGGTAGCGCGGGAACGTCTCGCGCTCGACGACGAGCACACGGCGCCCGTGCCGGGCGAGGATCGTGGCGGCCGTGGCGCCGGCGGGGCCGCCGCCCGCGACGACGACGTCGTAGTCTGATGTCGGTTTGGTCATCGGCGAGCCGTTACGTATAGCGGATGCCGGTGTGCTCCTCGAGGAAGAAGCGGGGCAGCAGGCTGTCCACCCGCAGCAGGCCGTCGCGGGTCAGCGCCACTTCGTCCGCGTCCGCGGCGGCGAGGTTGCCTTCCTCGCGCAGGCCGACGAGCGGATCGCGGAAGCGCTCGAGGATGTCCACGTCGTACTTGTCGCGGAAGTAGGCGGGCCGCACGCGGCCGAGCTTGAGCTGCAGCACCAGCTCGCGGATCAGCCGTTCCTCGCCGGTCGGCCGGTACGCGCGGGCGAGCGGCAGCTCGCCGCGGCGGATCGCCTCGGTGTAGGGCTCCCACCGGTCGAGGTTCTGCACGTGCACGCCGTTGACGTGGCCGAACGACGCCACGCCGAGGCCGGCGAGGTCGGCACCCTGCCAGAGCCGATCGCGATAGACGAACTTGGTTCGCGAGGGATCCTTCACCGCCGTGTACGCGCTGCCGACGTGGTAGCCCTCGGCCTCGAGCGTCTCGAACGCCTGCCGCACCCACCGGCGCTTGGTCGCCCAGCCGGCGACCGGCTCGCGGAACTGACCCGCGCCGTCGAGCCGGTCGCGGCTGATCGTCGTGTTGAACGGCAGCTCCATCTGGTAGACGGTGACGCTGTCGGGCCGAAGCGCGATCGTGCGGCGGACGGCGTCGGTCCAGCCCTCGTCGGAATCGCCGAGCATGCCGGCGATCAGATCGATGTTGATCTGCGGGTAGTCGAGCGAGCGCGCGTACTCGTAGGCGCGAAAGATCTCGGCCGATCGGTGCGCGCGGCCGTTCAGCTCGAGGACGCGATCGTCGAAGTGCTCGATGCCGAGGCTCAGGCGCGTGACGCCCAGGCCGCGGATCGCCGCCAGCTTCGGCTCGGTGAGCGTGCCCGGCTCGCACTCGAACGTGATCTCCTCGGCGCGATCCCACGACGTGACGGCCGTGAGCCGCGACACGAGCCCCTCGAGCTGCTTCACCGACAGGAACGACGGCGTGCCGCCGCCGAAGTAGACGAAGTCGAGCGGCCGGCCTTCGATCGCCGGCCGCTCGGCGTACAGCTCCCACTCGCGAGCCAGCACGTCCAGGTAGCGGGCGATGTCCTGCGCGTTCTTGTCCGTGTAGATCCGGAAGTAGCAGAAGTGGCAGCGCTTCCGGCAGAACGGGATGTGCAGGTACAGCCCGAGCGGCACGTCGCCCGGCGGCGTGTCGAGCGCCGGGAGCGCGTCGCGCCCCACCGCCTCCGGCGTCCACACGGAGAACGGGGGATAGTTGGCGACGAAGTAGCTGCCGACCTCGGTCTCGCCGGCCGAGGCGGCGCGCGGGCTGTCGGGCATCCTTTCGACCTTATTACATGGGGCTTCGACGCCGCAAGGCGGGTGCGAGGATCGGCCCAGGCGCGTCGCGTCACTTCAGTCGCGCCTTGGCCTCGCGAGACACCTCGGACCCGACCGATTCCCGGTCGCGCTGACGCGTGTCAGGCCGCGTGCTCTCGCGGGGATCAGCCTCCGAGGACCTCGATCAGAAGATCGACCAAGGCAGTGGTCGCCATGCCGGTACGATCCAGATTCGGATGAAAACATGCGACGCCCATTCCGATAGTCGATTACCCGAATCGGCGCGGCGTCGATCCCGTCGCGCTCTCGAACCCCAAAGACCACGACGTCCTCGTCGGCGGGAATTGAGAGATCGCCACAATCGCGGATGGGGCGGGATGACGCCAAGCGATCGAGGAGGCCCGCGTTCCGCAGGTGCTGCGGCGGATGCTCCGCCTCCGGCCGTGTACCGTCGGAGTTGAACGGGACACCGATGACGGCAAGATCAGACATCGGCCAGGCTCGTCGAGGCTCGCGACGCACGCGGCCTCACGACCCGCGCTGAGCCGCGAGCGGCGCTCACCGCGATCTCGAATCAGCTTCACGTACCCGCGCCGCTCGCCGGCTGCAGCGGCATATCAGACCGCATCCAGGATATGGCGATCGCCTGCGCTGGATCCTGCGTGTGACGGATTCACGAGAGGCGCACATGAGACCGCTGTCCGGGAACGCGCGTTTCGGGATCATCAAGAAGACCGCATCCGAGAGGAAAAGCATGAACTGATCATCGAGTTCGCGGACTCTGTAGAAGTCGGCCCAGCGGGTTGTCGATTGGCCGTCTTCACCATCGCCGGGTTGATAGTGGGCGGGGTCGAGGGATGAGGTCTACTTGATTCTCAACTCTCCATCTCAGATGTATAGCTTCGGCGTAACTCGCGACGTTGAAAACGACGAGTCGGGCACGCGTTACAGCGCAGGCGAGATACGGCGAAACAACCGCGAACACACCGAGGCTATCCACCCAGCCCAGGGGAACGGGCTGGCCGAGTTGCGACGGTGGAGAAGGCTCACTGCGAGTCGACGTGGAGGTCGTCATGTCTCATGGCAGGTCCTCCGAGCATTCTGAGCCCGGATCGAATCTTGTACTGTCCTCCATCGCCATGACTCACCCCCAGATGCCTCGTCGTAATCGTTCGCCGCTGACGGTCCGCGGCTAAGGGCGAGTCAGGGTGTCGGTCCACCCGAAGTCCTCCCTCATGTCTTACACGTCCGCCCAACGCGGCCGCTCAGCCGCGAGCGGCGCACACCGTCATCTCGAACGAGCTTGCCGCATCCGAGCCGCTCGTCGGCTGCAGCGGCTCGTTGGGCCGCCCCGTGATCGTGCGGTATACTTCATTCATGACCCGAACACTCGAGGCAGCAATGGCGAAGTTGGCGACTCTGCCGCCCCAGGAGCAAGACCGGGTCGCCCGCTGGCTGCTCGACGAACTTCGCGATGAGGAGCACTGGGCCGACCAGTTCGGGGCCTCACACGACGCGCTGAGCAAGCTGGCGGCTGAAGCCCGCGCTGACCGGGCCGCCGGTCGAACCACTGCCCTGGACCCCGAGAAGCTGTGAAGTCGCGCGCCACGCCCCGCTTCTGGGCAGCGTACCACGAGCTGCCCCCGGAAGTGCGGGGCGCTGCTCAGAAAGCCTACCGGCTCTTTCGCGAGAACCCGAAGCACCCCGGCCTCCAGTTCAAGCGAGTCCACGAGCGAGACTCCGTGTACTCCGTTCGCGTGACCCTCGGATACCGGGCGGTGGGACTTCTCGAGGACGATGAAGTCACATGGTTCTGGATCGGAAGTCACGCTGAGTACGACCGCCTTCTAAAGACGCTGTAGCTTCGTCGGCCCAACGCTCGCATTCACCGGCGGCCGCTCAAGATCGCGGCGCGGCCGTCCGGTGCAATGCGGTGTTATGCCGCCGAATCAGGAAGATCGCCGCCCATCTCCTCCAGTAGCGACGCGGCTTCCTGCATCGAGAATGACATCTCCGCAACCAACTCCCCTAGAATCGCCGCAGCACGCCTCCGTGCTCGCTTGAACCGGCCCGTGAGGGCGGGAACGCGGCTGATGCTCGCCTGAAAATTCATGACGTGCTCTCGACTCTCATGAATTACCGGGATCAGCTTTGAGAGTGCCTGACGTCCTTCAGCGTCATCACGCGGACCGAGCTCGGCGCTCGCCTGGAAGGCGTGCCTCATGTTGTCGAACATAGCGCGATTATGGGCCTTGTATTGTTCGACGTTACGCGTCATGCCGGTAACGAACTGCTCAAGGTTCTCAGCGGCCCGATCGACAGTCGTGCGGGCCTCTCGTACGAATTGCTGTTGAGCTCTGCTGCCCCCAATTCCCTTCTGTTTGTCCAGCTCCTCCCGGACAAGATCCGTCTCAATAGATCGCGCGCGGCTTTCTTCTCCTACCCGTTGCGTCTCCTCCGTTATTGCGGTCATGACATCAACGATCGCTTCGGCGGCCTCGTGAAAAGCAGCCATGTACTCCAGAATCCCGAGTTCGTCGTCTTCGCGCTCGGCTCCATCGATCTCAAGAGACTCCCCTCGCACGGGGGCAGCGGGCAGTGTTGCCAGTAATGAGGACTCGACAGAGTCTCCACCGGGCACTTCGGTCCATTTGTCGCCACGCCATTCATCAATGATCAATCCGTCGAGATGTTCTCTGACAAGCTTCGTGAACTCGCCGGTGTCCCTAAAGTCTCTGTACAGCACTCCTCAGCCTCCCAAGTTATCCCGGAAATGCCGAACTTTCTGCAGCTGCTCGATATCAAGGGAAAAAGGATCTTCAGCGTCGCGCTTGAAGTAAAACAGAACGCGAACAGAAGTTGAGTCTTTCTGGAATCTCCTCAGTGTGTCCTCGAACTCCTCCTCGGTGCCCGAACCGGCTCGAGTGGTTGGCGTTCCAAAGCGGCTGCGGAGGATTCCAATATAGATGTCAAAATCGGTTCCGACTTGGCGATTGATCTCCGACTGTGCGTCGGTGCCGACGCCCGGGCGAATGTCCTCCGGCCATCCAAAGACCCGCAGCGTTACTGCATGAGTCTTTTCCGATCGTCGATTGATCTCTTCTGCGACTACCCGGACGGCAGCCTTTTCCGAGTCGACGTCACTCGGTCCGGACACAAAAATTGTCAACTGGTGAAGAGTTCGAGCCATTTCGATCGTTCCTCAGCGGCCCAACGTTTCGCGCTCACCCGCGGCCGCTCATAACTCACGCGGTCGTCGGGTGCAGGCTGCCCGGGCTTTCTGTCGGGCCTTCTGCACGAGCTCCTCTAGCGAAACGGAAACCCGGCGGATGTCAGCACGGCATTGTCGACGCAGGCGCGCGTCCTCAGCAAATGCCTCGATTATCCAGGCGAGAAGAATGAACGCCCCAGTGCGATGCACCTTTGGACGCGCTTCGGGCTGCTCCGCCGGTCTCAGACGTCCCCCATCAACACGAAGAACTTCGGCCAGCGAGTTTGGGCTCCCGTGTGTGGCAGAGCTGAAGGAAATGAACATCCCGTACATAAAGAGATCGGGCTGCGTCTCAGGCTTCTCCTTCCGCAACACTTCGGCGAGCCTGGCCTCTACGGAGCTGACGGCCGCCCATGACTGTGCCCACTGCATCTTGCCCTTCTTGTCTCTGAAACGAAAGAGATGCCGCACCTTTCGCCGTTCGGCCTCCAGCGCCTGCCTCCGCTGGTCGTAGTCTGGCGGCCGGAAGATCGTTCCCGCCTTCTCAAGCAGCCGCAGACGCTCAATCGGCCAGAACTTGTGGAATCTGATTGCTCGAGAGTGGCTGTCCCGGAGCCTGATCCAGGCGTAATTGATCTGAATCTCAAGCATCGAACGAAGCAGAATCCGCGATTCGTACGCCGAGCGATCGCCGAGCCGCATGAGGGCCTGTGCGATTCGTCGGCTTCGGACGAGAAAGCCGTACCCTGCGACTTGGAGTGGCTTGCGGAGTACCTTCGTACTGCCGGCTGCCTCAAGTACCCGCGCCACTTCTATGGCCTGTCGCAGCAAGTGAGTCGGCGTTGGCCTCCGAGTGGTCATTGTAATTGTCAGGCAGCCTAACGTCGTATGGCTGGACGGCGCCAATTCCCGTTTCCACCCATGGCACGTCCCGCCCGCACTCGCGAGCCCCTCGTCGTTTGCGGCCATTCTTCCTGCGCGGTGACCCCGGGTCAAGCGGCGTTGGGCCAGGAGGTTCCCGAGGGCGGGCTCTGGCTGTGCCCACGGCGACTTCGGTGTTACCATGCCACCGCATCTTCCGGCGACGCCGGGCCAGGCCGGGATTCATCCCGTTGCCCTCTGAGCTCGTCGAAGAGCGCGAGCGACCGAGCCGGCCGCCTCCGCCTGGCTGGAGCATCAGGCCAGGCTACGGCGAGCCTCGCCGTAGCTCGAAGAGCGAAGGCGGGGGTGTGGGGCGGAGCCCCACGTGAGGATGACCCGCCGTGCAGATCGACCCCCAGAAGTGCGTGGGCTGCGCCAACTGCGTCCCGGTCTGTCCCATGGGGGCCATCGTCGTCGATCGGTCGGCCACCCGCGCGACGATCGACTACGACGAATGCGTGGAGTGCGGCACCTGCCTTCGGGGCATGAGCCAGGAACACCTGAACCCCATGCTGGTGCGCGCCGTGCGGCGGGCCGCCCGGATCTTCCGCTTCCGCTTCGAGCCCGAGCCGGACGTCTGTCCGACCGCCGCCTTCGTCATGGAGGAGCTGTCGTGGCCGCGCATCGTGCGCCGCGTGTTCAGCGACCCGCTGGTCGAGCACGCCTCGACCGGGATCCACGGCCGCGGCACCGAGGAGGTCAAGACCAACGACGTCGCCAACCGCGTCGGCGTCGGCGAGGTCGGCTACGTGATCGAGTTCGGCCGGCCCGGCGTCGGCGTGCGCTTCCACCACATCCAGACGATGACCATGGCGCTCGCCGCCATCGGCGTGACCTTCGAGCCCAAGAACCCGATCACGCACCTCATGATCGACAAGGCCAGGGGCACGCTCAAACCCGATCTCCTGGACGAGAAGATCCTGTCCGCCATCGTGGAAACCAAGACCCCGATCGACGACGTGCAGACGGTGCTCGAGACCGTGTTCGACGTCGCGACGCGGATCGATACGGTCGTCGCGGTGGGGGTGTCCACGCGATGCGACGAGCAGGGCGAAGACCCGATCCTCATGCCGCTGCTCGAGAACGCCGGCTTCACCGTCGAGCGCGCCAAGACCAACATGGGCCTTGGGCGCGTCACCAACATCCCACGACGCGAGGACGTCCGTGACGAACACGCTGCACCGCTACGGTAGCGCCGGAAGCTTCAAAGACGACGTCATCGTCTTCGCGATTCCCTGCAAGGGGAAGAACGACGAGGGGGCGGTCGGGAAGCTGAAGACCTTTCTCGAAATCTGTCGGGTGCACGGCCCGGTGAACATGGGCAACTCGGAGTCGAGCAGCTACCGGCCGTCGCGGCACCTGGGACCGGCGGCCCACTGGGGACGCGACCTGGCAAGCGACCCCCGCAGCGTCGTCGACGCGGTCCAGCGGATCCGTACGGTGGCGGCCGTGTTCGACTCGCGCGACAAAGCCGCGGCGTGCCTGCGCGACGTGATCGCGGCCGATCTTGGCCTGTCCGTCAACGTCGCCACCTCGGTGGACGGCGCGCGGGAAGTGGCCACGGCCTGCGGCATCAGGCGGCACAGCGTCGAGTACTCGCTCGGCTTCACCGACCCCCACGACCGCCTCCCGGACCGGCAGGTGCTCGCGCTCTCGACGATGTGCGGCCACGGCATGGTGTCGGCGAACCTGGCCAGAAAGATGCTGGACATGGTCCGCGAGGGCCGGCGTACCCCGGATCAGGCGGCGGTGACGCTGGCGCGCTTCTGTCCGTGCGGGGCGTTCAATCCAACGCGCGCGAAGCGGCTGCTCGAGGAGCGGTTCGAGCGGTGAGCGAGACGACGCCGCGGCGAGCCGGACGGCACTTCCTGCAGATCCCCGGTCCATCCAACGTCCCGGACGTGGTGCTGCGGGCGATGGCCCGGCCCACCATCGATCACCGCGGGCCCGAATTCGCGGAGATGACCCTGCGGATTCTCGATCGGTTGAAGGCCGTGCTCCGCACCTCACGCCCGGTCCTCCTGTTTCCGTCGTCGGGCACCGGCGCCTGGGAAGCGGCGCTGGTCAACACGCTGTCGCCCGGCGACCGCGTGCTCGCCTTCGAGACCGGCCATTTCGCTCTGCTGTGGCGCGACGTGGCGGTCCGGCTCGGCCTCGAGGTGGATTGGGTCGAAGGCGACTGGCGCCACGGCGTCGATCCGGCGGTGGTCGAGACGACGCTCAGCGGCGATACGAGTCAGGCGATCAAGGCGGTGCTGGTCGTCCACAACGAGACCTCGACCGGCGTGACGAGCCGGGTCGCCGCCATCCGCCGGGCGATCGACGCCGCGAGCCATCCCGCGCTCCTCATGGTGGACACGATCTCCTCGCTGGGGTCCATCGACTATCGCCACGACGCGTGGGGCGTCGACGTCACGATCGGCTGTTCGCAGAAGGGACTCATGGTCCCGCCGGGGCTCGGCCTCAACGCGGTGAGCGACCGGGCGCTGGCGGCGTCGGCGTCGGCGCGCCTGCCGAGGGCATATTGGGACTGGGCGCCGGTCCTCCAGGCGCACGAGCGCGGGTTCTTTCCGTACACGCCGCCGACCAACCTGCTGTTCGGCATGGATGTCGCGCTCGACCTCCTGCTCGCCGAGGGCCTGGAGCGCGTCTTCGCCCGGCACCGCCGTCTGGCCGAGGCGACCCGCCGGGCGGTCTCCGGCTGGGGACTCGAGCTGTGCGGTCTGGACCCGCAGGAGCACTCGGAGAGTTTGACCGCCGTGTGGATGCCGGACGGACACGACGCGGACGCGCTCCGCCGCGTAGTCCTAGATCGCTTCGACCTGTCGCTGGGCACCGGCCTCGGGAAAGTCAAAGGTCGTGTGTTGCGCATCGGACATCTCGGGGACTTGAACGATCTCACGCTGGCCGGAACGCTCTGCGGCGTGGAGATGGGCCTGGGGCTCGCCGGCGTTCCTCACACCACGGGGGGCGTGCGCGCGGCGCTCGAGTATCTCGCGGAGAGTCTGTGACAACTGGGAAATCGCCTGGAGGCAGGACGCCGCATGAACCCCGCCACCGCCGTCACCACCAACGTCGTCCTCGCGGTCGTCGGCTTCGCGGGATGCGTCGCGCTGCTGATGGTCCTCATCGCCAGGTGGAAGTGGCACGTCTTTCTCGCCCTGTTGCT
>Ga0326597_10003962_pt1 | contig 20994 bp, 16 predicted proteins | sample RVTome_12_FD_203789 | JGI IMG/M metagenome (GOLD analysis project Ga0326597, IMG submission 203789) | Soil microbial communities from uranium-contaminated site in the Upper Colorado River Basin, Wyoming, United States - RVT100D185 | ecosystem: Environmental > Terrestrial > Soil > Contaminated >...
GATTGGTGACACTAACGTGACACGGGACTCGAAGCTCACCCCGCAACCGTCGTCGTTGCATACGGTTGGGGCCGTGGTGGGGCACTCGGCACCATCGTAGACCGCGAGCTTCGTGTCGTAGCTGCTGCCGCAAAGACTGATCACCACTTCGCCCTGGCACGTCGCTTCATACACGAACCATACGTCCGATCCAACGAGTGAATCGTCGAACGGGAAGTTGCACGAAGGTTCGGCCGCACCGTCCGTCGTGGCGTTTAAGTTGCTGTATGCAGTTTCGCCGTTGAAAATGGGAATCGCGTTGGCGCAAATGTCGTTGGGCACAGCGTTGGCTTCGACCCTGCATTGGGAATCGCAACCATCGCCCGGCGTGATGTTGCCATCATCGCATTCCTCGCCCGCCGTCTGATTGATCAGTCCATCTCCGCACACACGGTCGGTGCAATCGGCGTCGCAATCCGCGGATTCGACGGGATTACCACCGGTCCCGGCATCACATTCTTCGGTTTCGCCGGGGTTGACATTGCCGTCGCCACAGTGTGGCGGCGTGAGCGTCCGACACGCACTGCTGCATCTGAAGTCCGCCGGCGGATCGCATTCCTCGCCGCTCTCCACCACGCTGTTGCCGCAGATGGCTCCGCCGCCGGGCGGTCCGCCGCCGCCACCGCCCGGAAGGTCGCACGCGTCGCCGATATCGTTCAGGTTGGAATCGGCCTGATCCGGATTAGGAGCGTTGGGGCAGTTGTCGCAGGCGTCGCCGACGCCGTCATTGTCCGAATCCAACTGATCTTCGTTATCAACCGACGAACAGTTGTCACAAGCGTTTCCAAACGCATCATTGTCGTCGTTCGTTTGATCCGCGTTGGGAATGCTCTGGCAATTGTCGGTCTCGTCGAGAACGCCGTCATTATCTTGGTCACCTTCGCAGTCGTCACCGATCCCATTGTTGTCGACGTCGATTTGGTCCGGATTGGCGTTCGCCGGGCAGTTGTCGCAGGCGTCCGCCGTTCCGTCACCGTCATTGTCGACTTGATTGGCATTGCGATCGTCCGGGCAATTATCCACGTCGTCGGCAACGCCGTCACCATCGCGGTCGGCGAAACATGAATCCAAATCCTCGTCGCACGATTCAACATTAGAGCACGGGCGTGCGCCCAGCTCACAAGCGCCGTCGACGCCGCACACTTCCGATCCATTGCAGAAGATACCGTCCAAGCAATCGTCATCCGCAAAACATCCGGATGGGACGGCGCATAAGTCCGTGGCCTCATCGCACAAGCTGCTGTCGCAGGGAGGCGTACCGTCAACACATGCATCGTCGACGCAAGTCTCGGTTCCGTTGCAGAAGAGTCCGTCGTCGCAATCCTCAGCATCGCACGTGGTTGGCCCGTCGGTTGGGGCGGCGCATCCAGAAATTGTGGCTAGCCCCCATCCAAAGGAACAAGCCAGAACGATCAAGTATTTCCATGGGTGATGGAATCGATTTCGCATTTGTATCTCCTCCGAGCCCGCGCCTGTCTCGGGCCCTAAAACTGCTTTGCACGGAAAGCGGCCAGACAGGCCCAGCGTCACCAAGCCTAAAAAGCCCACTCCGTACGAACTGTATGCCCGCACCAAGCGTCAAGGCAAGGTACGGTAATGTGCAACAACTTATCGGAGCATACACCAAGATGCCAGGTCTTGAAACCTTGGTTCGATCAGGCTACCTTACCCAATCTGGCGTGCGTCATGGTGGGGCAACGCCAAGATCACGGCAGCAATAAGGGTTGGAAAAGTGGGTAGTGCGATCCGCGTTGGGGTGGGATATGACATTCACCGCTTGGTCGAGGGGCGACGGCTGGTCGTAGGCGGCGTTGAGATCGATCATCCCAAGGGTTTGATCGGACACAGCGATGCCGACGCGGTCTTGCATGCCGTGGCCGACGCGCTGCTGGGAGCGGCCGGTCTCCCGGATATCGGTGATTTATTTCCGGACACCGACGCCGCCTACAAAGACGCAGACAGCCGTAAGCTCTTGACGGAAGTTCTGGAACGTATGACGGCAGAGGGCTATCAACCGAGCAATATCGACGTGATTGTTCATGCCGAAGCCCCCAAGTTGACGCCCTACAAGAAAAATATGGCCGAGTCCATTGCAGGTTTGACCAACCTTTCACCGGGCGATGTCAGTGTCAAGGCGAAAACCAACGAAGGAATGGGTCCGCTGGGAAGCGCAGACGCCATCGCGTGTACGGCTGTGGCCTTGATTACGAAGACTAACCCTTAGCGTTCATCACACGTAGTATTGCGGGTCATGGAAAACTCGGAAGGTGTGCCACTGCACTGTGAGCCGTGCGGGATTTCAGAGCCTTGGCAAACACTGCTCGCAGAGCAGTGGCACACTACCCAACAGATGATGGGTTGACGGAACACTAACGTTTGAAGATTTGACGGGCATCCGGCCGGTATGTTCACAGGTTTGCAGGAAGGATCGCGACGTATGGGGATCGTTCTCTATAACACTTTGACGCGCAAGAAGGAGCCGTTTTCACCCATCACGCCCGGCAAGGTTGGCATTTATCTCTGCGGACCGACGGTCTACAAACCAAGCCACATCGGTCACGCCGTGGGCCCGATCATTTTCGACGCCGTCAAGCGTTACCTCGAGTTTCGCGGGTACGAAGTGACGTTGGTGGTCAACATCACCGACGTGGACGACAAGCTGATTGAGGAGGCCGCAAAGCAAAACACCACCACGTTCGAGCTCGGCGAGCGCGTCACACGGGACTATCTCGACGCCATGGCCAAGCTGCACGTAGACAGCGTGGATATTAGACCCAAAGCTTCTGAGCACATAGGCGATATCATTTCGATGATCGAACGCATGGTCGAGCGGGATGTGGCTTATCCGTCCGGCGGGGACGTTTACTTTGACGTCAGTAAACACGATGGATATGGCAAGCTGTCCAATCGTCGCATCGACGATCAAGAAGGGCAACGTCAACTTCAAAGCAGTGATAAACGCAACCCGGGTGACTTCGCCCTTTGGAAAGGGGCGAAGGAGGATGAGCCCGACGAGGTTAAGTTCGATTCCCCGTGGGGCGCGGGTCGTCCCGGCTGGCACATCGAGTGCTCGGCCATGGCCAGTCGATATCTCGGCGACAACTTCGACATACACGGCGGTGGATTGGACCTGATTTTCCCACACCACGAAAACGAAATCGCGCAATCAGAAGCGGCATCGGGCCGACCGTTCGCCAATATTTGGATGCACCATGGCCTGACGCGCGTAAACACCAAGAAGATATCCAAGTCGGACGCGTCGGATGAAATGCAGGCGGCGCTGACCAAGATGACGCTGCACAACTTGCTCGAAGAATGCGACGGTGAACACATCAGGTTCTTCGTGCTCAGCACGCAGTACCGCCGACCGATCGAGTATTCAGATGAGGAACTGGAGAGCAAGAAGAGGGGACTTGAGACCTTCTATCGGTTGTTCGAACGCATAGAGCGTGTCTGTGGCGGTTCGCCTTATGATTCAGTACCCGAGCCTCGGGCGTCGTCCTGTGCGGAGATATCCTCGAAATCGCTAGCCGTCATGTGCCCGGAACACCTCGACGCGTTCTTCCGGGCCATGGACGATGATTTCAACACCGCCGGAGCGTTGGCGGCGCTGTTTGATTTCGCCGGGTCCGTGAATCGGTTCATTGAGCACGAGAAGCTGGATTCCGGGGGATCTCCCCAGGCGAAGCAAGATGCCCTGATGGCCGCTTCGATCTTGGTCGCCACAGCACGCCTCATTGGGCTGTTCTTGGAACCACCAGTCCAGGCATCTGCCGCCGGTGACGGTGTTGCGGATCAAGCCATGCAGGTCTTAATTAAGATTCGCCAACACCTCCGTGCCAAGAAGGATTTTGAGACTTCTGACCTGATTCGCGACCTACTTGCGGAATCGAAAATCACGCTTGAGGATCGACCAGAGGGTACAAGCTGGCGGGCAGATTAAAGTTTCAATTTATTTAGATGGCGGTATGATTTTCTGTGAAAAACGAAAGACGCAGTTGCGTCGCCCAATTGGGTGTGATAAGATGCGGCTCCAAGGGGTGTGAGTAATCGCGTGACTCCGGTTGTGATTAAACCGCCACTGGCATTACGCCGAGGGGAACTGGTATGCGTATTCCGAGCGTCATTTTGTTTGCATTCTTCCTAATTGGAGTGGGCGCGTTCGCGCCCGCAACCCAAGCGGGTGCTACGCTAGCGCTTTCGGAGTTCAGCAGCGGTGGCGTTATGCCGGAAGATCTTGCCGGTGCGTTGGATTTTTCCGTCGACGGTTCTATCTTAACACTGACCGTTGTGAATGATACGCCGATAGCCACCGGCTTCGAGATGGACGCAGTCTATTTTAACGGGCTCGCGAACGTAACGGGTCTTTCAATCGTTTCGGCCAGCGATGGCTGGAAACTCGAAACCAATGAAATAGCGAATGGTTTTGGGCGCTTCGATTTCGCTTTAGAGTCGGCGCAGGGACACGACCCCAACGAAGTAGTTCCTCAATCGTCGCAGGTTTTCGTGTTTGACATCATTGGATCGGGCTCCTTCCAGGATACCGACTTCACCTTGGCTTTCAGCACCATTCCGCCAGGCAACACACCGTCAATCGTTGCGGTCAAGTTCGTGAGTGGTCCGCACGACGATAGTGCGTACGGCGCGGTCGTGCCGGAGCCTGCCACGCTGCTTTTGGCGCTGAGTGGTGCGATGATGCTCCTTTTTCGCCGGCGCCGCGCCCTTAATTAATTCATTTCATCTCGATGACGAGAAGTAGTATTTTTCCGCGTCCAGTTTCGCGGCGCACCATTGTGGTTATTCCCCAGGCGTGCCGGTACCCTGATGCCTTGCAATCCGTGTTTGTGGGCGTATGGAAGGGTCGTGAGGAGAACCGTTCGGATGGCAGAAAAGCCGATGCGCCGATCAATCCAGCCCTTGAGCCTTTCCGGCGGATGGTCGGGGTGCACCTGCACGTGCGACCCTCGCGCCACCGATCCCTCAGATGCGACAGGAGTCATGCCGATGTCGTCTCGGCTTACCTTGCATCAACTGCAAGAGGTAGCCGAGCGAATTATTTCCGACCCTTCTACGCTGGCAGGGTATTCCGTGCTGAAATACTCCAAGCATGGCGAAGTTTTTCGGGCTAAGGTGGAATCGGCCGGTGGATCGGTTGACATCGTTGCTAAACGAAATCGCGCAGCGGGCTGGCGTCGTCGATTTCGCGCCATGGTGCGATCGTCTCGGGCACGGCGAAACTTCGATCAAGCGCTTCAACTCTTTGCGCTGGGAATTCCTACCGCGAGGCCGCTACTCTTGCTGGAACGGCGTCGCCCACGTCGTGAATCCTGGCTCGTTACGGAATTCGTTCCGAATCTTCTTGATCTTGATCAGCTAGTTCTCATTGAGTTTCCCAAGTTGGATCAGCACAGCGTGTATGGTGCCAAGGTGCGTGTGGTGGATTCCGTCGTTAAGCTACTGGTCGGGTTGCAAGATGCCGGGCTGGGGCACCGCGATTTTAAGGCCTCTAACCTCATGCTTGCGGGTTTTCATTCCACCGACCGAGAGGCGAAGGCCTGGATGCTTGATCTGGACGGTTTGTACCAAATCCGTTCGCGTGCAGAGTCACGCCACTGGCAGCCCGTCGTTCGACTGGCCGCGAGCCTGCTTGATTATTCGATGATCACCAGGACGGACTACGCCCGTTTCCTACGGTCGCTTTTACGACGGCAGCCCTCTGACCTCAAATGGAAGAACAGGTATCGAGACCTTGCGCGCCAGGCGTCGGATTACGCGTGTCGCGCGAAGCGCCGCAAGAAGGATAAACTTGATGGTTACGGCGGGGGTTGAGTCGGAAGATCTGCTCTTTGTGGGATGTCAACGCGCAGGCGGCCACCGGGACGGCAGATCGAGCATACCGATACTGGGTGCGTGGTTCCGTCTGTCGTGGTAGAATCTCCGGCGATGAAATCCATTCACCACAGCGGGGATTCCGACCCAACATCGATTCTTGTCGTTCTCCCGACATGGGTGGGCGACTTCGTAATGGCCACGCCTACGCTGTGCGCGATTCGCGATCGGTTCAGGCATACCCGTATCACCTTCCTGATGGAGCCGAATCTGATCGATCTTGCCGGTGGCGGACCTTGGATGGACGACTTCGTCGTCTGGCCGGAAAAGAGCGAGCGATCGTTGTTGCGAAAGGGGTTTCGCCGATTGGCGTCCGACCTGCGACGCCGCCGATTCGATTGGGCCGTGCTGCTGTCGAATTCGTTTCGGTCCGCGCTGTTGGTTCGCCTCGCCGGAATTGCACGGCGCATCGGTTACGACCGTGATGGGCGGGGTTTCTTGTTGTCCGATCGTTTGCCGGTCAAGAACCGTCGGAAGGATCGAAACGAGGGAGCCACGCGTCAGTGCTTGGCCGGGGCGGTCAGCCCATCACCCTTCCATCCGCTCACTCCGGTGAAGTTGGGGGCGAATCTGCCTGTTCCGCCGTCGAGATTCGTCCCGCTACCCTTGACGGAGTATCTCGCCGATCTGGCAGAGGCCATAGGGTGTCCACGTCCAAACGACAAGCTGGAGCTGTTTACGACGCAGGACTGCGACGAGTCCGTTCATGCTCGGCTGTCCGGACACGGTGTCGCGGATCGGCACCCGCTGGTGGTGGTTAGTCCCGGCGCGAAATACGGCGCCGCTAAATGTTGGATGCCCGGTCGCTTCGCGGAATTGTGCGATCGGTTGATCGAATCGCAGGGCGCCTTGGTGCTGATCACTTGCGGTCCGGGCGAGCATTCGATCGCGCGGGCGATCGAATCGGCCATGAATCAGACGGGTGTGGTTCTTGCCGATCCCGGATTGACGCTGGGTGAAATGAAATCGCTGATTCGCCGCTGCGATTTGCTCATCTCGAACGACGCAGGAATTCGTCACTTTGCCAAGGCGTTTGGCGTTTCCGTGGTGACCATCTTCGGTCCCACGCATCCGGAGTGGACGGCCACCAGCTACGAGCTAGAACGAATCGTGCGGGTCGATGTGGACTGCGGTCCATGTCAACAGCGGACATGTCCCCTCGGACACCTGGATTGCATGGATCGCGTTTCCGTGGATATGGTTTATGGTGCGTGCCAAGACCTTATTGCGTTACCTGCTCGGGTGGTCGCTGGTTGAAATGATGGGTTCCAATGGTGATCTATGCGTGTCCGATGGATTTGCTGAGGTGTTGTCTGCCAACGGGATTGACTCACTCGATGCGCTTTTTCGTTTCCGGAATGATGAATCTTTGAGCAAGCCGGGCCTATCCCGATGGCGCGAGCGGTTGCGATTGGTGTTGATGGGAGGCGAGCGGGTTTTCTACCTGAAACGATTCTCGAATCCGCCGAGGAGTGCGCGGAGAGAGATCATGCGATCTCGAACTGGGGCGCGGAGTGTAGCCGGCGTGGAATGGGCGTGGATGCGGCAGTTGCGGGCGGACGGAATCCCCTGCCCAGAACCCGTCGCGTTCGGTGAGGAATTGGACGTACGAGGCGAGATTCGAAGCGCCGTTTTGATGGCTGAGGTGCCGGGCGCGTCCCTGGAACGACGCGCATCCCAATGGACCGCAGCCGATCGGTCGTCCTTTGTGCCGATGCTGCTGCCTTTGGCCGATCTGGTCTCACGTTTTCACGCCGAGGGATATATCCACCGCGACCTTTATTTATGTCACGTTTTTCACGACGCGACCGTCCCCCCGTCGCAGGGGTTGTGTTTGATTGATCTGCAACGGGTGATCAAGCCATCGGCGTTTTATCGCCGGTGGCGAGTCAAGGACTTGGCGGCCCTGAACTACTCGACGCCGGAGGGGCTGGTTACGCGGGCGGATCGGATTCGGTGGTTGGCGAGGTACCTTGGTGTGACCAAGCTGGACGAGGCGGCGCGACGTCTTGTTTTTAGCATCGCGGGTAAGACGCGTTCGATCGCTCGCCACGATCGGCGACGCAGGGCCGGATGGCGAAAGAAGGCGGGGCGTAGCGCGTGAAGGTCGCGTTGGTAACCGAATGGCTGGATGCCTGGCGCGGCGGGGCGGAGAAGTCGACGCTGCAATTCATGCACCACCTGATCGATCGAGGCGTAGAGCTTCATGTGTTCACCCGGAGTCGCCCCTCCCCCGCGCCTGGTCTGCAAGTCCATACGTTCAGCGGCGCTTCGATGTCTCGGACGCGTCGGAGCATGACCTTCGCGAGCCGAGTCGGGCGGCGTCTCCGTAGCGAGTCTTTCGATATCGTTCATGCCATCACGCCGCTTCGCCACGCCGATATTTACCAGCCGCGCGGGGGGACGGTGGCGGAGAGCATCGAACGCAATCTTGCGCTGTTGGGGTCTCGATCGGCCCAGCAGATGAAACGATGCGCGAATCGGTTCAATTTCAAGCAACGCTATATGCTTAGTCTGGAACAAGACCTGTTCCAAAGCCCCGACGGTCCGGTGGTGGTGGCGATCTCAGATTACGTAGTTCGGCAACTCCAACGTCACTACGCACTTCCAGACGAGCGTATCCGAAGAATATATAACGGTGTAGATCCGAATGGGGCGACGCCCACGGAGCAGGCCACTTATCGTGAATCAATCCGCCGGGAGTTCGACGTGGCCCCCGATCAATGTCTGGTGCTCCTGGTCGCACATAATTTTCGATTGAAGGGGTTGCAACGCTGGATGGAAGCCCTGGCCAGGTTGACGCGAGGCGGAGCGCGCGATCTGCGTTGCTTGGTGGTGGGGAAGGGCGAAACCGCTCGATGGCATCGCTTGGCGACACAATTGGGAGTCGCGGAGCTTCTAACATTTACCGGACCCAGCGAGCGGGTGCACGAATTCCATTGCGGGGCAGATGTTTTTGTCCACCCGACTTACTACGATCCCTGCAGCCGGGTGGTGCTCGAAGCCATGGCCGCCGGGTTGCCATGTGTGACGACGCACTGGGACGGCGCATCTGAGATGATCGAAGACGGGGTGAATGGGTTCGTCCTGCCCGATTCGGGGCTCGTAGAGGCGCTGGTGGACCGAGTCGACCGCCTTCGTGATCCGGTGCTGCGCAAATCATTGGGAACTGCGGCACGTAGAGTGGTCGATACCGCCAGCATGTCTCGTCACGCTTCCGAAATGCTTGATCTGTATGGGGACAAACTGGCTCATTGAGCCAATGGCCTCGCCGAGGGCATCAGCCGGCGCGATCGATCGGCAGGCATCGTTGCGCCAGGCTTGGTGGGGAAACTACCCACTGATCTGACGCGAATTCTGCGTTCCAGCCATTTGTATAAAGAGTGCACAAGTTGCGCAAAATCTGCCGAATGACAGTGAAAAAGATACCCATAATGTGTTGAAATCCGATTGAACAATAGAGTAAGATACTAGGTTGTGAATTATGGGGCGTCGCGATTGGGTTGAGCAAGACATTGGTTCGACGGACGCCTAAGATTCAAATGGGCGGGAAAGAACACGTGGACTTAAGAGGCCGAGTTATGGCTCAAAGTAGTGTCCAACGATTACATGTCCTGGTACTTGGCACACTCGACGAGAGTGAGGCACTCAGTCCCTTGATGGGTGATACGGTACGCGTTGAGCGCGTAGACACGTTTGATGAAGCGCTCGAGGCACTGCGTGCCCGGCCGTTCGATTTCGTCATCAGTCGTGCAGCGGATTTCATACCGTTCCAAGGCGTTCACTGTTCGCGTCAGGCGGAAGCCATCATCGACAGCGTCAGTCAAGGTCTTTGCATTGTGGGAAAATCGGGAGCGCTGGATTGGGCCAATCCCAAGATGCTCAGTTTCACGGACGAGGTCCGCGAGCGCGTAAGCCATTGCTGCATGGAGACTTTTACTTGGGCTCAGCAAACGGCTCGAAAGGGATCGAAGGAACTTCATGGGAGGCGCTTTAGTTTTGTCACGTCGAGCAAGGATCGATTTGAGCTCACGGCCACCCCAGTCATCGATTTGCACCATCGGGTGACGCAGGTGGCCGCGGTCGTTTGGAATGCGACCAACGCGGGACGGCTTCAGGACAAGATCGACGCGATCGATCACGCCGGGCAAGAGCTGTTGAGTCTCGACGCGGCCCAGTTTTCAAGACTTGATCCGCAAGAACGACTCTCTCTGCTGGAGCAGAAAATCCTTCGCTGCACGCAGGAGTTGTTGCACTTCGATAACTTTGAGATTCGTGTGCTCGACAAAGACAACAAGCGATTGGACTTGGTGTTGTCATCGGGTATGCCCCATGGCGGCGCCGACGTTGAATTGACCGCAGTTACGGAAGGCAACGGCATTTGCGGATACGTTGCATCCCGTGGTCGAAGCTACATCTGTCCCGACGCGACGCAAGATTCGCGGTATGTTTCCGGTATTGAGAACGCTCAATCCTCGTTGACTGTGCCGTTGTGGTTGCATCAGAAAGTCGTTGGTGTTGCGAATTTTGAGAGCGCCAAACTCGCGGCGTTTACGGAAGATGATCGGCAATTCGCCGAGATTTTCGGGCGGTATATTGCGCTGTCGCTGCATTTGCTGGAGTTGCTGGCTTCGGAGCGTCAGACGACGACCGGCCAACTCGGCACAAACGTCATGGCTCAAATCACCGCCCCGGTTAATGACATTCTGACGGATGTGGAGAATCTGGTCGAGGATTACATCGGTCATGACGACTTACGGTATCGGCTACGGGCAATCTCGGAAAACGCCGTTAGCATACGCGAGACCATCAAGGAGCTTACGTCCTCGAAGCCCGGTATGAACGGTGTTCGATCTACGCGAAAGCACGTGAAGGATGCCGTGCTGGATGGGAAGCGCATCCTCGTCGCCGATGATGAGGATATGCTGCGCGATACAATCCGCGATGTTCTAACCGGGTATGGATGCCGCGTCTGTACCGCCATGGATGGCGCGGATGCCATCGAGCTCATTTCTGAGCAAGCCTTCGATCTGGTGCTCAGCGACATCAAGATGCCGCGTAACAGCGGTTACGAAGTATTCGCCGCTGCAAAAGAAGCTAATGCCAACACGCCCGTCATTCTTACGACGGGTTTCGGCTATGACCCAAACCATTCCATCGTTCGAGCCCGCCGTGAAGGATTGGCGGCCGTACTCTTCAAACCATTCAAAGTAGACCAGCTCTTGGACGAAATCCGTACCGCACTCAAGGCGGTCAAAGGCTAGTACCGCGTTTCATAAATACTGCGACGATCATCCCCTCCCGAGCCGCAGGCTTCAGCCTGCGCGATGCCACGGACGACGAGGACATCGCGACAACCGACAGTTCGCGCAGGCTGAAGCCTGCGGCTCAGGTGGTCGTGGAACTTATGAAACGCGGTACTAGCGCACCATTACACCTGAATCGATGAGTGCTCAGAACCGCACCCGTCTTTCAGAGCCGAGCCCGTGAGGAAGCGGTCTTTACGAAGGTCGCCGAGTTTTGTACGTCCGCTCCTTTACGGTCGCGGCTCGGTTCGATTCATGCATCGTTCGAGCTATAATAACGGCGCACGAGCGTACAGCTACGTTGGTCTTGGCGCTTCAATTTCGTAATATGTGCCGAATCCTGTCCGAGGAATATGAAAGGATTTTCGCGCGGGTTGCGTCTGTCACATTGCATGAGTAGATTCATAACTTCGCGGACGATAATGGGGTTCGGCCGTGATCTTCGAGCCGTGGGCAACGCACCCACGGCTCAGTTGATAGATCAGGGTAGATGAACGGATCGAGTGGTAGGAGATGTTGAAGATGACCACGACGGAACTGGACGTAAAACAGATTGGCGAGCAAGTTGCGGCTGCGAGTGAGCCGTTCCAACGCCTTCTCGAACAAATGCATCGGGTCATCGTCGGTCAGGACGAGCTATTGAACCGCATGTTGATCGGTTTGCTGTCCAATGGCCACATATTGATCGAGGGCGTACCGGGCCTGGCCAAGACGACGGCCGTCGCGTGCCTCGCCCGTGGAATCAACACCGGTTTTCAACGGTTGCAGTTCACGCCGGATTTGCTCCCGGCCGACCTCATCGGAACCTTGATCTATCGCCCGACAGATGGTGAATTCATCGTTCAGAAAGGCCCGATTTTTTCCAACATCATCTTGGCCGACGAGATTAACCGGGCTCCGGCGAAGGTGCAGTCGGCGCTTCTGGAATCGATGCAAGAGCGACAGGTGACGATCGGTAAGCAGACGTTCAAGCTCGGCGATCCCTTTCTTGTCCTGGCCACGCAAAATCCGATCGAGCAGGAGGGAACCTATCCGCTACCCGAAGCTCAGGTCGATCGTTTCATGCTCAAGCTGGTGGTCAGTTATCCTACCAAAAAGGAGGAGCGGATCATCCTCGATCGTATGGCGAGAACCGCTCCGACGGCGGAAATCGATCCGGTGCTCTCTCCGCAAGAAATTATTGCCGCACGCAGCGTCGTGGATGACATTTATATCGACGACAAGATCAAAGACTACATTGTGGATCTGACCTTCGCGACGCGTGAACCCGTTTCGTATGGTCTTGAAATTGCGGATTGGATTCAATTCGGCGCTTCGCCCCGTGCCACGCTGGCCTTGACCGTTGGTGCCAAGGCAGCGGCGTTTTTGGCGGGTCGCGGATATGTGACACCGCACGACGTCAAGACCATCGCCATGGACGTGCTGCGACATCGGGTGATCGTAACCTACGAGGCTGAGGCCGAAGAGAAAACATCGGAAGACGTCGTTCGCGCCGTTCTGGACCATGTGGCCGTACCGTAGCGATGATACCCAAAGAGTTATTAAGGAAGGTGCGGCAGATTCAGATTCGCACGTCGCGGGTTGTGAACGATCTCTTTGCCGGGCAGTATCACGCCGTGTTTCGCGGTCGGGGCATGGAGTTCGAGGAGGTTAGCCCCTACAAGATCGGCGACGATTTTCGGTTGATCGATTGGAACGTCTCCGCGCGGTTCGGTGAGCCGTACATCAAGAAATTTCGTGAGGAACGCGAGCTGACGGTCATGCTGGTCGTGGACGTGAGTCGGTCCGGGCTGTTCGGAAGTGGTCAACAGTTCAAGCTGGATATCGCGGCCGAACTTTGTGCGGTCTTGGCGTTTTCCGCAATCCGCAGCAACGACAAAGTCGGTTTGATTTTATTTACCGATCAAGTCGAGAAATACGTCCCCGCCAAGAAGGGGACGCAGCACGTCCTGCGCATCATACGTGAGTTGCTCTACCACGAACCCGTCGGCCGTGGAACCGACATTGCCGAGGTCCTTGGATTCTTGAACCGTGTCACGGTGCGCAAATCCGTCTGTTTTCTGGTGAGTGATTTTCTCGCCAAGGATTACAGGCCGGCATTGCGCGTCGCCCGACGCAGGCATGATCTCATCCCGGTGGTGGTGACCGATCCGCGGGAGATGGAATTGCCCGCCGTGGGATTGGTGGATCTACTGGATCCAGAAACGGGTGAGCGGGCGCTGATCGACACGGGCAGTGCGCGACTTCGTGCACGTTTTGCCCGGCAACGCCGCAGCGACGTAGAAGCGCGGGAGACGATGTTTCGCAAGATGGATACGGAGACAATTGAAATCAGAACCGACAGGCCCTACGTCGATCCGCTCGTGCGGTTCTTTCGAAAGCGCGAGCGACGTCGGTGATGATGGCTTCGATGGTGCAACATGTGTGACACTTGCGAGAATTTGGCGATGCCGGGCGTGTGCAGCGTGTTTTGGGGTGCCGATCGCTTGAAGTCAATTACTTGGATCGGTTTATTATGCACATCGCTGACTTTCATGGGATGTCAATCGGAGGTGCACGAAGCCGACGACGAGGTGGTGGGCGTCAGTCGAGTGGCAACGACGGGGCCTGTGGATGTAAGGCTATCGGCCACGCCGGCGACGCTGATGATTGATCAGCAGGTTCACATTGAGCTGGAAGTAATCGCCGACAAGGATGTGACGGTGTTGGACAGTCCGTATGAGACCGCCCTGCGTGGTGAGGATTATCGCTACGAATGCCGCGTCGCGCGAGTGGAAAGCCAGCTTGCCCAGCCTACTCAGGACGGTCGATTGCGTTGGACGTATCGATTTGACGTAGAGTTTTTCCTGCCGGGCGACCATGAAATCCCCGGTGCCGAGATCGAGTTTGTCGATTTGACCGGGCATACGGGCGATGACGCGCCGGTTCCGACGGCTGAGCCTGAAGAGACGCAAAGCGTTTCAACCGATCCGTTGACCGTCGTGGTGATTGCCGGTGAAGGATCCGATCTATCGGAAGCTGATTTGCGGATCGTGCCCAGGTTGGATCCGATCGAGCTACCGCAGAAGTGGACTGGATGGTGGTGGGTGATTCCCGTGGCGGTGGTTGCGGTGCTTGCGATGATGTGGTGGCTGCTCAAACACCGCCGTCGTGCAGATTCCCCGGATGTGATGCGGATTCCCGCCCATGAGTGGGCGAGCCGGCAGCTATCCGAACTGATCGCGGAGGACTTGATCCGTAAGCACCGGGTGCAAGAGTTTTATTATCGCGTCAGTGGGATCGTGAGAGGTTACATCGAGCGGCGATTCAACGTGAGCGCGCCGGAAATGACGACCGAGGAATTCCTGGCGTCGGCCCTGCGCGATCGCCGCTTCGGCGCAGAGACCACCCAGGAGTTGGGTGGGTTTCTTACGGCCTGTGATAGGGTGAAGTATGCGTGCCATACACCGCAAGATGAGGAGGCCCATGGCGCCATCCATGCCGCTAGCGATTTCGTCGAAAAGACGCGGATGCGCGAGCCGATCGAAGATGGCGCTGAAGTGCCGGCGGAGGAGCGTGCCGCATGATCGATTGGTTCGATGAGCGATTCAGCCCCGGGCCGCTTTTCGGCTGGCTCGGTCTGGTATTCCTCTTGCTGATCCCGCTGGTGTGGGTGCGTTGGCGAGCGGCGGATCAGTTTGCGCCCATCCGTTTCAGTTCGGTGGAATTATTCAGGTCTTTGGGTGTCAGTGCCACGACGCGGCTGCGATTCTTGCTGCCGCTGCTCCGCACGTTGGCGATCTTGGCGCTTGTGGTCGCGATGGCCAGGCCGCAGTCCGGCGGTGCCTACCGAGATTCGAGCGAGGGGATTTCCATACAGATGGTGCTGGATGTGTCGGGCAGCATGGCCGAGGAAGACTTTGTAATAAACGGTCGTCGCGTGCGCCGGCTTGATGCCGTCAAGCAAGTGTTCGAGGACTTCGTTTTGGGGCGCGGTGATTTGCGTGGACGCGATAACGATCTCATCGGAATGACATCTTTTGCGATGTACGCCGACACGCGTTGCCCGTTGACGCTGGATCACGGAAGCCTGCGCGATCTCTTGCGGGAAACGGAGATTCCTGGGTGGGTCAACGGACGACAGGTTTACGACCATGAGGAAGGGGGATATACGTCCCTGGGCGATGCCATTGCTGTGGCGTCGGATGATTTACGACGGGCGGGGGAACAGGCGATTGCCGGCGTGCCGGGCGCCGAGGCCGCCAAGAGCCGCGTCATGATTTTGCTGACCGACGGCAAGGACAACCCCGCACCCATTGCCGGGGCGAAACCGCCCGATCCGCTGGTCGCCGCCCAGGTGGCCTCCACACTGGGAATCAAAATCTATACCATCGGCGCCGTAGGCTCGGCACCACAACAGCGCGGCGGACTGACTCTATTCTCCCGGCCTCGGGCAGAGGTGGACGAAGGCATGTTAAAGGGGATCGCTCGAACGACGGGGGGCAAGTATTTTCGAGCGACAGATACCGATTCGCTGGTCACCGTCTACGACGAGATCGATCGGCTGGAACGCCGGCGGACGGGGGAGCGGACCTATCAGGACAATGTCTACGCCGCGCGGTTCGCGATGTTTGTGGGGTTAGCCTTGCTGTTTGGGGAACTTCTTTTAGCCCACACGTTTTTCCGGAGGGTGCCATGAAGTCGCGCACGCTCTATCCGAAATGGACATGGGTGGGTTGGGTGCTGGTGTTTCCGTTGGCGTTGATCGTGGCCGGCTTTGCGTCGGTCGCCACAACCGAGTCCGACACGCTGATGTTCGACGGTCAGGAATATTGGTGGCTGGGTAGTGTCGTTCCCGTGGCCGGTGTTCTGATCTTGTACGGCACGTGGAGACGCAGGCGCGCACTTGAACGGTTTACGTCTTCTGATCTGGTTACGATGCTGACGGCGCGCGTCAGTCCGACGCGGCAGGCGATGCGCTCGGCGTTGCTGGTGCTGGCGCTGCTGATGGTCACGGCGGGCGTGATCGGCCCACGATGGGGGATGTACCTGGAACGCCGAAATGTCCACGGCGTCGATATCGTCGTGGCATTGGATGTATCGCGATCGATGCTCGCCCGAGATGTCGAGCCGAATCGGATCGAGCGGGCCAAATTGGAACTACGCCAGCAACTGACCGAACGAACGACGTTCCAACACGCTCATCGGTTGGCGCTGATCGCGTTTGCGGGTTCAACGTCGCTGCGTTTGCCCTTGACCACCGACCACTTGGCCTTTCGGTCCAAACTTGAGGCCGTTACCGTCGGGACGGCGCCACGCGGGGGAACCGCGTTGGCGGAAGCCATTCGCGCATCGGCCGATTTGTTCGCTCGTTCGCCGGACGAGGCCACCAAGGTTATATTGCTCTTGACCGATGGCGAGGATCACGGGGGGCAGCCGTCAGAGGCGGCGCGCATGGTGTATGAGGAGCATGGTATTCGTACATTTACGATCGGCGTCGGCGATGCGTCGAGCGCGGTCGGGGCGCAAGTTCCCATCGGCGATGGCTCGAACCGGCCCATGTTGTACGACGGACAGATCGTCTTTTCCAAGCTCGACGTGCCCGGGATGAATGACATTGCGGACGCCGGGGGCGGGCGGTTTGCTTCCATTCAGGATTTGAACCGCTTGGTGGATGCCCTGGCCGACATGCACAAAGTGCAGCTCGCCTCTGAGGATCGGGTTCGGCACAAGCCACGGTATCAATGGTTTCTAGCGATGGCGGTGATCTTTCTGGCGTTGGAGACCCTCATCAACGAACGCCGGTCGGTGCCGATGGACGTCCCGCAGCGCGGTTGGCAACAGGAGGCGACCCTATGACATGCGTATGGCGGCTTAAGGCGTTCGCGCTCGAAAGCGCGATGGTGTTGCTGCTGGCGACGTCGTTCGCTTTGGCCGATGACCCGAAGCCCGAGAAGACTGTGACCAAGTCAGGGACCATAAGCGCACACCAGGCCGTGCGCCTGGGAAACGAACAACTGAACGCCGGCAAACCCGATCAGGCGTTGGAAGCCTATCGACAGGCCAAGGAGCTGGAGCCCGAAGCACGCGAAATCGGTTTCGTAGAAGGGTTGGCCCACTTTGACCTGGGCGCGTACGAGCCGGCGCGGCAAGCGTTTCGCAAGGCCGCGGGCGTCGAGCACGACGATCTTTCGGCGGACGCTCTGTATAGCCTGGCCGCCACGGATCATGCCGAAGCGTTGGCAGCCATGGAAAGCGCTCCGCAAGAGGCGCTCAGTCAACTCGAAAGCGCGATGCGCCGCTACCATGAAGTGCTGAACCAGCGCCCGGAGCATCGCGCCACCCGTGACGCGAACAGGCGTGCGGCGTCGATGTGGCGTCGGCTCAAGCAGCAGCTTCAAGAGCAACAGCAAGAAAACCAAGACCAAAACCAGGACCAGAATAACGAAGATCAGGAAAAGCAGGATCAAGATCAAAATCAAGAGGGCCGGCAGGAAGAGGGCGAAAAACAGGAGCAACAGGAGGGCGATCAACAGGAGCAACAAGAGCAGCAATCCGAATCCGACGATCAATCCAAGGATCAACAGCGGCAGGCTCAGCAGCAAGAGCAAGTTTCGCGTGAGCAGGCGGAGCGGCAACTTCGGGAAATGATGCAAGCGGTGCGGGACCGAAAAAAGGAGCGTAGGGAACTAACCCGAAAGGTCCGTTTGGCGCCGGTGGAGAAGGATTGGTGATGGGCGAAGTAGCCAGAGAATTTCCCATTTCAAAGTCCCGGGCCGCCGGCGGAATGCAATCCGCCACTCGGCGGAGCCTCCATGAACTTGCGCCGCACAAGGGTTTTGGAATAGCCAATCACCTGGCACCCTTTCGCATTGGACAGTGGCTCCGTCGAGTCTTTACGGCGTTGGCGCTACTCTGCGGCTCGCACGCCGCATTCGCGCAACAACCCGGCGTGGTCTTGGACCTTGAATCGCGGACCATGGAAAAAGGCGAAGCGATCGCGGTCCGTCTGATCTGCACCAACATCGGCGTGCCCTTGGCACCGGAGGCGGTGGTGCCGGGTGGGTTGGAGTTGAAGCTGCTGAGCTCGACCCCGTCCAGCAATTCGAGTATCAGAATTATCAATGGCCGGCGCTCGCAGACTTCCAGTTACACCTTCTCCATGCAGCTTACGGCGATTAGCGAAGGGACGCATACCCTGGGACCGATTACCGTCGAGGCCGGTGGTGCGACGTACCAGACCGAACCGGTGCAGATTGTTGTTCAGAAGACGACGGCTCACTTGGGCGCTGAGGGGGACAAGTATTTATTTGCCAAGATCGATGTCAGTCCCAGGTCGCTCTACGTTTCGGAGTTTGCCGTTGCGACGCTCACCATTGGCATTCGCAAGGTGCGAATCAACGGTCGAGTCTATCAAGTCGACCTGCTGCGCAAGGTGCTCAATCAGAGCCGGTCACAATTCTCCGTCTTTGCCGAGGGTGATGTTCGGCAAAGCGAGCGACAGATTGTCGATTCGAAGGGCGTGTCCCACTGGTACGAAATCTTTCATGTGACCAAGCGCGTGCGTGCCGAACAAGTGGGAACCCTCAGCATAGGTCCGGTTTTCTTAAAGGCCGACTATCCGACGAAATTACGACGCGGCTTCTTTGGCGGGTACGACGTGGCTCAACATCGACGCGAGACGGCCCGCGCCGAGGCGATTCTGGTTGAAGTCAAGGTAGCACCCGACGACGGCCGGCCCGAAGATTACACCGGAGCCATCGGCCGATACCTCATGAGTGTATCCGCCAAGCCGAAGCGCGTGGAGCAAGGCAAACCCGTCACCTTGACCATTTCGATCGCCGGCACGCCGCTCGACGGTCTCGCCGGACCGGATCTGACCAAACAACCCGAGCTCGCCAGCCGGTTCGACTTCACGAAGGACGAGCTGGTGGGGGACAAAGAAGGCGACGCCAAGCTATTTCGGAGGGCCGTGTTCCCTAAACAACTGGGCGAGCAAACCATTCCACCCATACGTTGGTCCTACTTCGATCCTAGGAAGGGTCAATACGTATCGCTCAACTCCGATCCGATTGCGATCATGGTCGATCAGCCATCGACCCGTTCCGGCTCGATCAGTTTGACCGAGAACACGCCCACCGGTCCGAAGGCCGCTTCGTTGACCGTGCTCACGGGCGGTATCTCACCCAACTACATCAACGCAGAAGAGGTTCTGGCCAATCAGTCTTTCGCGCTGACCGTGCCATGGTTGTCAACGATTGTGCTCGGACCGCTCGCTTGGATGATCGTTGTGTTGACCTCCAGGCACAGATCGCGTTTGCGGAGTGATGCGGGTTTCGCGCGACGTCGTCGTGCGAACAGAAAAGCACGAAAACGAATCCACAAAGCGATATCGAACGGCCGGTTCGGCGAACCGGTTTATGTGGTGGGCGAAGCGCTGACCGGATATGTCTCCGATCGGTGCGGACTAGGGGAAGGCACGCTCACCTCGGGGGAGGTCCATTCGCTGCTCACTTCCCGGGGCGTGGATGACGCCCTCGTGTCGAAGATCACCGAGTTCCTTAGATCGTGCGACGCGGCTCGTTATGCCCCGAATACCACGGAGGCAGAGTCGGCGCGACGGGTGGCTTTACAGGCCTTGAACTGGATCTCACAATTGGAACGTGCAATGCGATAGTGATGAAGTACGGCGAAAATACAATCCGTTGCGTTCCATACCTCGTGCTCTCGAGTGCCTTCATATCGGCATCAGTCAACGCGCAACCGTTGCGCGTGGACGCCCGCAAGGATTTCGATACCGCCCTGGCACTGTTCGACCAAGCCCAACGGGTGCAGGATGACCTGCCCGATCGTGCGCTTCAAATGTTTAGATCCGCGGCACAGCGTCTGGAAAGCGTTGTGGCGAGCGGAATCTATAACGGGCGATTGGAGTACAATCTGGGCAATTGCTACCTTCAGGCGGGTGATCTGGGGCGTGCGATTCTGCATTATCGAAGGGCGGAGCGAATGATTCCCGGCGATGAGTTGCTCGCGGCCAATCTGGCGGAAGCGCGCCGGCGATGCTTAACCCATATTCCTCGGGCCCGTAGCAGCGCGTTCCTACGAAGTGTGTTTTTTTGGCACCATCAAACTTCCTACGGCGGACGCATCCGCACGGCTCTGGTCGCGTTCGCCCTGATTTGGGTTTGTCTGATTCTGCGTGTCTTTCTTCGACACCGTGGCGTAGCCCTTTCCGTGGTACTCTTTGCCGCTGTAGCGGCGAGTTCGGGGATTTCAGCGGCCACCACGCGGTGGACCGATCGAAACGCCCCAAGCGGAGTCATCACGGCCATGGATGTTATCGCCTATAAGGGCCCCGGTGGGGGGTATCAGAAGCAGTTCGAGGAGCCCCTCCAGCCGGGCGTCGAGTTTGTAGTTCGCGAGCAGCGGGGCGACTACCGGAAGATTGAACTGCCCGACGGTAAGTTCGGCTGGGTGGAGGCGGGTGCGGTCGAATTGATTCTGCCCCCGCAATTGTAATATCCTGCAAGATGGCGATCGCTCCCCTGCGCTCTCACTTCCTTTGGGGGAAGCGGTTTTGTAGGATGAAACGTGATGTTGACCAAGATCATGGCCGTCGTGGCGTTTGTTGTATTGCCGTTTAGCGTTTCGCTGTGGCACAAGAGTCATCACCGCCCCGAGCATTACCGCTTCGATGTGACGCTGTATAAGTCGCTCCGCATTTACCTCAAGGACGGCATCTGTGGCTTGCATCTCCTGAACATGCCCAAAAAGACGGCCG
>Ga0326597_10003963_pt1 | contig 20990 bp, 18 predicted proteins | sample RVTome_12_FD_203789 | JGI IMG/M metagenome (GOLD analysis project Ga0326597, IMG submission 203789) | Soil microbial communities from uranium-contaminated site in the Upper Colorado River Basin, Wyoming, United States - RVT100D185 | ecosystem: Environmental > Terrestrial > Soil > Contaminated >...
GCGCCGCGCCGTGCGACACTAATGTTCGCCATGCTGAAGCAACTGAAGAGCCTGTTCGAGGCGCCGGCGCCGCGCCCGGTTCCCGGCTTCGAGCGCCGCCACCTGCAGGTCGCGGTCGCGGCGCTGCTGCACGAGGCGCGCCGCGCCGATTACCACCCGGGCGACGACGAGTATGCCGCCGCCCGGAAGGCGCTCGCCGAGATGTTCGGGCTGAGCGGCGGCGAGTGCGTCGCGGTCCTCGAGGAAGGCCGCGCCCGCGCCGAGCAATTGACGAGCTTCTACGCGCCGGTGACGATCATCAAGCGCGACTTCTCGCTCGAGGAGCGCGTTCGCCTGGTCGAGCACCTGTGGCGCGTGGCCTATGCCAACGGCCGCCTCGACCCGTACGAAGACCACTACGTGCGCAAGATCGCGCACCTGCTCTACGTGCCGAACACGCAGAGCATGCTGGCGCGCAACCGCGCGCGCGGCTAGAGCGCGGCGTCCATCCGGCGGTACTGGATCGCCTCGGCGACCTGCGGCGCGTCGATGCGCCCGGCGCCCGCCAGGTCCGCGATCGAGCGCGCCACGCGCAGCACGCGATGGTAGGCACGCGCCGAGAGCGCAAGCCGCGCGATGGCCTGCTTGGCGAGCGCCTCGGCCTCGGGTTCCACAGCGCAGTGCGCCTCGAGCTCGCGCGTTTCGAGCTGCGCGTTTGCCTTGCCTTGCCGCTGCAACTGGCGCTCGCGCGCCTCGAGGACACGTCGCCGGATCGCAGCCGAGCTTTCCCCCGGGGTGGTCGTGAGGAGTTCCTCCTCGCGCGGCACCGGCGCCTCCACCTTGAGGTCGATGCGATCGGCGAGCGGCCCGGAGATGCGCGCGCGGTAGCGGGCGATGGCGTCCGGGGTGCAGCGGCAGCGGCCGGAGGCGAGCCCGAGGTAGCCGCAGGGACAGGGGTTCATCGCCGCGAGCAGCTGGAAGCGCGCCGGGAAGCGCGCCTGGCGCGCGCCGCGCGCGAGCGATATCCAGCCGGTTTCCAGCGGCTCGCGTAGCGCTTCAAGCGCCGTGCGCGCGAACTCGGGCAGCTCGTCGAGGAACAGCACGCCGTGATGCGCGAGCGAGATCTCCCCGGGGCGCGGCGGGCTGCCGCCGCCCACGAGCGCAATACGCGACGCCGTGTGATGGGGCGCGCGAACCGTGCGCGCGCCCCATCGCGCCGGATCGAACCCGGCGTTCGAGGCAGACTGGATCGCGGCGCTCTCCAGCGCTTCGGCCTCGCTCATGGGCGGGAGAATCCCGGCGAATCGCGAGGCGAGCATTGACTTGCCGGTGCCGGGCGGCCCTACGAGCAGCATGCTATGGCCGCCCGCCGCCGCCACTTCCAGCGCGCGCTTGGCAGCAGCCTGGCCCTTCACGTCGCGAAAGTCCGCGTAAACGGGCGTCGCGTGCGCAGCGCCGTTGCGCTGCGGCGCGATATGCGCCTCGCCCGCAAGGTGCGCGCACACTTCGAGCAAAGTTGCGGCCGGCAGCACGACGGCGCGTTCGGCGAGCGCGGCCTGCGCCGCATTGGGTTCGGGAAGCACGAATGCGCGGCCCGAGCGCCCGGCGCCGAGCGCCATGGCGAGCGCGCCACGCACGGGCCGCAGCTCGCCGGTCAGGGAAAGCTCGCCTGCGAACTCGTGTCCCAGGAGCGCTTCGCGCTTCAGCTGCCCGCTCGCGGCGAGGATGCCGAGCGCGATCGGCAGGTCGAAGCGGCTCGAATCCTTGGGCAGATCCGCGGGCGCGAGATTGACCGTGATGCGCCGCGCAGGAAACTCGAACTGTGCGTGGTGCAGGGCGGCGCGCACGCGGTCCTTGGCTTCGCGCACCTGCGTGTCGGGAAGCCCGACGATATGGAAGGCCGGCAGCCCCGGGCCGAGGTGCACCTCGACGGTGACCTCGGGCGCATCGATTCCCGCGAGCGCGCGGCTCGCCACACTGGCCAGCGCCATCGGTACCCCCTGAGGGGTACAACGCGGCGCGCCCCGCGCGGTTTACCGCTTGGCTTCGAGCTCGGCGACGCGCGCCTCGAGCGCGGCGAGCTTCGCCTGCGCGCGTTCGAGGAGCTTCTTCTGCACGTCGAAGTCCTCGCGCAGCACGACGTCGAAGCGGTCGAAGAACGCGGCGAGCAGGGCGCGCAGGTTCTTCTCCAGGTCGTGCGCCGGGGAGTTGCGCGCGGCTTCGCTCAGGCGCTCGCCGAGGTCTTCCAAAATGTGCTTGTCAACCATGCTCATGAGCCTAGCACGCGATGCGCACCATTATGGGGCACCCTTCCGTGCGCGCTGCACCTGCCACGGGCGCTGCAATGCAACACTCCTTCCGTCCGTAATGCATCTATTTGAACCGACGTACTTTTTTATCTGGCACAGGAGATGCTAAAGGCTATGGGCGTTATGCCATCCGCCACCAATTTGGAGATCAATACCATGCGCAAGACCGTTCTCGCCGCAGCACTCGCCGCCGCCTCCGCCCTGCCGGGTCTGGCGAGTGCGCAAGCGACCTCACCTCACACCCTGTCCGGCAACATGGGCATTTTCAGCGACTACCGCTTCCGCGGTATCTCGCAGACCTTCGTGCAGCCCGCGATCCAAGGCGGCATCGATTACTCGCACTCGAGCGGCTTCTACGTAGGCAACTGGAACTCGAATGTGAGCGGCCTTAGCTACACGGACGGCACCATCGAGATGGATTTCTACGGCGGCTACAAGTTCGGCGCGGGCCCTGTGACGCTGGACGTCGGTCTGTTGCAATACCTCTATCCGGGCGCGGAAGCCGGCGGCGTCAAGTACGACACGCTGGAAGCCTACATCGGCGCGAGCTGGAAATGGTTCACGCTCAAGTACTCGACCACGCTCGACGACTACTTTGGTCTGAACAACTCCGACGGATCCGGCTACCTTGACCTGAGCGCGAGCTACGAGATCGCGCCCAAGCTCACGCTCGTCGGCCACATCGGCAAACAGGAAGTCAAGAACTTCAGCAATCTGGACTACACGGATTACAAGATCGGCATCACCTATGACATGAACGGCTGGCTACTGGGTGCGGCCTACATCGACACCGACGCCGACGAGCCGACGTTCAGCCTCACGAACAACGCCGGAGAAACCGAGGATCTCGCCAAGGGAACCGTGGTCTTCTCCGTCAGCAAGTCGTTCTAGAGTAAATAAACCGCGGGGGGCGCCGGGCGCCCGCCGCCACGGGAGACAAGGATGAAATTGATTTCAGCCATCATCAAGCCGTTCAAGCTCGACGAGGTGCGCGAAGCCCTCTCCGGCATCGGCGTGCAGGGAATCACGGTGACCGAGGTGAAGGGGTTCGGCCGCCAGAAGGGCCACACCGAGCTCTATCGCGGCGCGGAGTACGTGGTCGATTTCCTGCCGAAAGTGAAGATTGACGTCGCGGTGAAATCCGACCTGCTCGAGCGCGCCATCGAAGCCATCGAGAAATCGGCGAACACCGGCAAGATCGGCGACGGCAAGATCTTCGTGTTCGAACTCGAAAAAGTCATCCGCATCCGCACCGGCGAGACCGATGCGGAGGCGCTCTAGGGAGACGCACATGAAGAAGCTGTCCGCACTCATTGCGCTGCTCGCGTCGTCCGCCTTCGCGGGCGCCGCGCTCGCGGCGCCTACGGTCGACAAGGGCGACACCACGTGGATGATGACCGCCACGGCCCTCGTCATCCTGATGACCATCCCGGGTCTGGCGCTGTTCTACGGCGGCATGGTGCGCGCCAAGAACACGCTCTCGGTGCTCATGCAGGTGTTCGTGACCTTCTGCGTGATCTCGGTCGTCTGGGTGATCTATGGCTACTCGATCGCGTTCACGGGAGGCAGCGCCTTCATGGGCGGGCTGTCGAAGATGTTTCTGTCGGGTGTCACGGCCGATTCGCTCGGTGCGACGTTCTCCAAGGGCGTTGCCATCCCCGAGCTGACGTTCGTCGCCTTCCAGCTCACGTTCGCGGCCATCACCTGCGGCCTGATCGTCGGCGCGTTCGCCGAGCGCATCAAGTTCTCCGCGGTGCTCGTGTTCTCGGTGCTGTGGTTCACCTTCGCCTACGCGCCAATGGCGCACATGGTGTGGTACTGGGACGGCCCCGACGCCATCACCGACGCAAAGAGCCTCGACGCGGTGACTGCGGCCGCGGGCTGGCTGTGGCAGAAGGGCGCCCTCGACTTCGCGGGCGGCACCGTGGTGCACATCAACGCCGGCGTGGCGGGCCTGGTGGGCGCTTGGGTCATCGGCAAGCGGATCGGCTACGGCAAGGAAGCCATGGCGCCGCACAACCTGCCGCTCACCATGATCGGGGCGTGCCTGCTGTGGGTGGGCTGGTTCGGCTTCAACGCCGGCTCCAACCTCGAGGCGACGGGCGTCGCCGCCGCGGCCTTCCTCAATACCATCGTCGCCACGGCAGCTGCCGTCATGTCCTGGCTGCTGGCCGAATCCATCGCCCGCGGCAAGGCCTCGGCGCTGGGTGCGGCCTCGGGCGCGGTAGCGGGGCTGGTAGCCATCACCCCGGCCTGCGGCTTCGTCGGCACCATGGGCGGCCTTGTCATCGGCCTTGCGGCTGGAGTGGCCGGCTTCTGGGGCGTGAACGGCATCAAGCGCATGCTCGGTGCGGACGACTCCCTCGACGTGTTCGGCGTGCACGGGGTATGCGGCATCGTCGGCGCGCTGCTCACCGGGGTGTTCGCCTCGCCCAAGCTCGGCGGTTCGGGCATCTGGGACTACGTTGCCAACGCGGCGTCTCCGGACTACTCGATCGGCGGGCAGCTCGTGACTCAAGCCACCGGCGTGCTCACCACCATCGTCGTGTCCGGGGTGGTCTCGCTGATCGCCTTCAAACTCGTCGATCTCACCATCGGCCTGCGCGTTACCGAGGAAGCGGAACGCGAAGGCCTCGACACCACCTCGCACGGCGAGGCGGCGTACAAGATGTAGGTGTAACGAAGTCTCCTCCTAGGTCTCAACCCCTAGTTCACGGGGCGCGCAAGCGCCCCGTTTTTTTGTCGCCGGACCGGAGCCGCCTATACTGCGGCGCAACCCGCGATGAACGCCGCCGACCACCTGCTGGGCGAGGACGCACTCGCGCGCCATGGCGCGCGCACGGCGCTCGTCTGCGCACAGCGCGCGCTGACCTATCGCGAGCTCGCCGCGAACATGGCGCGGGCGGCCAACGCGCTGCGCGCGCTCGGCGTACAGCCCGGCGAGCGCGTGCTGCTGCTGTTGCGCGACACGCCGGAGTTCGTCGCCACCTGGCTCGGCGCGGTGCACGCCGGCGCCGTGGCCGTCGGTTTGAACAGCAAGCTCACCGAGGCCGATTACCGGCACATGATCGCCGACAGCGAGGCGCGGCTGCTGATCGCCGACGAGGGCCTGATTCCCGTGCTCGGGCCGCTCGCCGCGGAAATGGAGGGCGAGCGGCGCCTGGTGCGAGGCGCCGACTGGCGGGCGCAGAGCGCGGGCGCCGCACCGCATGCCGAAGCGCGCTCGGTGCGCCTGGAGGATCCTGCCTTCTGGCTGTTTTCGTCCGGGACCACCGGACGTCCCAAGGGAATCGTACATGGGCACAAGAGCGTCCTCGCCGCGGGCCAGGCGCAGCGCGAGGTGCTCGGGCTGGGGCCGGGCGACAGGGTGTTCGCGACCTCCAAGCTGTTCTTCGCCTACGCGTTGGAGACCGGCATGCTGGGTCCGCTCGCGCTCGGCGCCACCACGATCCTGCATCCGGACTGGGCGGACGTCGAGCAGATCCGCGCCATCGTCGCCCGGCACAAGCCCACGGCCGTGTTCAGCGTGCCGACGTTCTATCGCCGGCTGCTCGGGCTGCAGCCGGAGCAACTGGCGCCGTTCCGGGACGTGCGTCATTACGTTTCCGCGGGCGAGCGGCTGCCGCAGACGGTGTACGAGGGCTGGCGCGCGGCAATCGGGCGCGAGATTCTCTCCATCTACGGCATGTCCGAGACTTTCTGCGTCGTCATGATGACGCCGCCTGGCGGCGCAGGGGCGCTAAGGAGCGGCAAGCCGCTCGCGGGCGTGCAGGTGCGCCTGCTCGCCGACGACGCCCGGGAGGCTGCGAGCGGCAGTCCCGGCGTGCTGTGGGTGCGCCACCCGGCGCTCAGCTCGGGCTACGCCAACCGGCCCGAGGCGACGCGCGAACAGTTCCGCGACGGCTGGTTCTGCACCAGGGACGTGTTCGTGCGCGACGCCCAGGGCTACTACTCCCATCAGGGCCGCAGCGACGAGCTGCTGAAGGTCGCGGGCCAGTGGGTGCAGCCCGGGGAGCTGGAGGAAGCGGTGCTCGGTCTGTCGTCGGTCGCCGAAGCGGCGTGCGTGGCGGCGCCTGACAGCGACGGCTTCGAGCGCCTGGCGCTGTTCGTCGCGGCGCGCGGCGTCGACGCGCAATCCGCGCTGGCCGCCGCGGCCGCGGCTTGCGAGGAAAAACTGCCCCGCCACAAGCGGCCGAAGTGGATACTGCAGGTCGCCGAGCTGCCGCGCACCGCCACCGGCAAGATTCAGCGCTTCAAGCTGCGCGAACTGCTCGCGCAGGAGCACGGCCGCAAGGCATAGAATCCGCGTTTTTCCCCGACGAGGTCAGCATGGCTCATGTCATCCCGCTGTGGTCGCCACCCTCGCTGCCGGTCGCCGGCGGCGGCGACACCTTCCCGGTGCGGCGCATCTTCTGCGTCGGCCGCAACTACGCCGAGCACCAGAAGGAAATGGGCGGCAGCGGCCGCGAGCAGCCGTTCTTCTTCATCAAGAGCGCGCATGCGCTGATGCCGGGGGGCGGCGACGTGCACTATCCCCCGAAGACCTCGAACTACCACTACGAGACCGAACTCGTGGTGGCCCTCGGCAAGGGCGGGCGGCGCATTCCGGCAGGGCGCGCCAACGAGCACGTGTACGGCTATGCCGTGGGCCTCGACATGACGCGCCGCGACCTGCAGCAATGGGGCAAGGACCATGGCCGGCCGTGGGATTTCGGCAAGGATTTCGACGAGGCCGCGCCCTGCAGCAGCCTGGTGCCGGCCGCGAAAATCGGCCATCCCGCGAAGGGCGCGATCTGGCTGCAGGTCAACGGCAAGGAACGGCAGAAGGCGGATCTCGCCGACATGATCTGGTCGGTGCCGGAGCAGATCGCCTACCTCTCCGAGTACTACACGCTCGCGCCCGGCGACATCATCTATGCGGGCACGCCGGCCGGCGTCGGACCCGTCAAGCCGGGCGACGAGCTGCATGCCCACATCAACGGCGTAGGCGAGCTCAAGGTGAAGATGCTGCCCGCGCTGTGAAGCTGTACACGTACTTCCGCAGCTCGGCGGCGTTCCGGGTGCGCATCGCGCTGAACCTGAAGGCGCTCGCCTATGAACCGGCGTTCGTGCACCTGGCGAAGGGCGAGCATCGCCAGCCGGCCTTTACCGCGGTCAATCCCCAAGGCCTGCTGCCGGCGCTGGCGGTCGACGGCGCGCACCTCGCGCAGTCGATCGCGATCATGGAATATCTGGAGGAGGCCCATCCGCAGCCGCCTCTCCTGCCGAAGCATCCCCTGGAGCGCGCGCGCGTGCGGAGCCTGTCGCTGATCGTCGCCTGCGAGATCCATCCGCTCAACAATCCGCGCGTGCTGAAATACGTCAAGAACACGCTCGGCCGCAGCCAGGAAGAAATCGATGCCTGGTATCGGCACTGGATCGCCGACGGGCTGGCCAAGCTGGAAGCCGAGCTGGGAAGGCCCGGCACGGAACGGCACTGCCACGGCGATGCGCCGAGCATGGCGGACTGTTGCCTCGTACCGCAGATCTTCAACGCGCAGCGCTTCGCGTGCGACCTCAAGCCGTACCCCACGGTGATGCGCGTTTTCGACGCCTGCATGCGGCTCGAGGCCTTCGATCGCGCCCAGCCCAGCAAGCAGCCCGACGCGGAGTCACCATGAGCAAGCTCCGCGGCTATCGCAAATATCGTCCGCGTACCCAGCCCGCGTACGACTTTCCGCCATACGCCTCTACCGCCAAGCGCCATCCGACGCGGCCGCTGGTGATCGCGCCGCAGACGCTCTCGGAGATCACCGGGCCCGTGTTCGGCTACGACGTTTTGAAGCCCACGGACCACGATCTCACGCGGCAGCACAAGGGCGAGCCGATCGGCGAGCGCATCATCGTCAGCGGCCGCGTGCTCGACGAGAACGGGCGGCCGGTGCCGCGCACGCTCGTGGAAGTCTGGCAAGCGAACGCCGCGGGACGCTACCCGCACAAGACCGATCAGCACGATGCGCCCGTCGACCCGAATTTCTCCGGCGCCGGGCGCACGCTCACCGACGCCAAGGGGCGCTATCGCTTCGTCACCGTCCGTCCCGGCGAGTACCCTTGGCGCAACCACTACAACGCCTGGCGCCCCGCGCACATCCACTTCTCGCTGTTCGGGCGCGCGTTCCTCACGCGCCTGGTGACGCAGATGTACTTCCCGGGAGATCCGCTACTGCCCCTCGACCCCATGTACATGAGCATTCCCGACGAAAGGGCGCGCCGGCGCCTGGTGTCGCAGTTCGACCTGGAGAACACGGTGCCGGAGCACGCGCTCGCCTACCGCTTCGACATCGTGCTGCGCGGACGCGCGGCGACGCCGATGGAGCGCCCGTAATGCTCATCGCCAGCGGCTCGCAGACCGTCGGGCCGTACCTGCACATCGGGCTCACGTGGCTGAACACCGACCGCATTGCCGGTCCCGGGGTGAAGGGCGAGCGGGTCGTCATCCGGGGGCGGCTTCTCGACGGCGACGGCACAGGCGTATCCGACGGCCTCGTGGAGATCTGGCAGGCAAACGCCGCGGGCAAATACGCGCACCCGGACGATCGCCGGAAGCAGGCGCTGGAAAAGGGCTTCCGCGGCTTCGGGCGTATCCCGACCGACGCCAAGGGGCATTTCCGCTTCAGCACCGTGAAGCCCGGCCGCGTGCCCGGTCCCGCCGGCAAGCTGCAGGCGCCGCACCTGTCGGTGACGGTGTTCATGCGCGGGCTGCTCAGGCAGCTCTCGACGCGGATCTATTTCCCGGGCGATCCGGCCAACGCGCAGGACCGGGTGTTGCAGCGGGTGCCCGCGGCGCGCCGCGCGACGCTCGTCGCCAGGCGCAAGGCGCGCGGCGTGCTGGAGTGGAACATCGTCCTGCAGGGCAAGGACGAGACGGTGTTCTTCGACTTCTGACCCTACACGGCGCGGAACGCCGCTTTCAGCTCCTCGGGTATCGCCAGGCCGCGCAGGCGCGTGCCGGGGCCGTTGTCGAATTTCGCCCATACGCGCTTTTCCGCGCCGCGCGCCAGCGCCATGCCATCGGTCCGCAGCACCTCGTGGGCGACGGTGAAGGACTTGCCGCCGAATTCTTCGATTCTCGAATGCACCTCGCAGCAGTCGCCGTGCTCGGCGGGATAGAGGAACCGGCATTCCGCGGACACCAGCGGCATGGCGAGGTGCTCGGCGCGCATGCGCTTGGCGTCGTAGCCGACCCCGGCGAACATCGCCCAGCACGCGACGTCCATCCAGCGGAAGTAGGTGGGATAGAAGATGATGCCCGCCGGGTCGCAGTCGCCCCAGTGCACCTGGCAGGCGAACGTGGCGGTGATCGAGCGGAACTGCTTCAGGAACTCGACCGCCCGTTTGGGTTCAAGGTGGTCCATGGAGGGAGCGCATTATACGCGTAAGCGTTTGACAGAGCAGCACTAAGTAGGCACACTGCGCCTCACGCGCCGATTTGATGTTCAGCTTGCGGGCGCGTTACAAATACAGCTAAAGAGACGTGCCGTGACGCCCGTTTCCGCGCAAGCCGAACGGGCGTTTTGTTTTTCCGGCTGCCGATGACGCATAGCGACCGTACCGCACAACTGCAAGCCCTTCTCGCCGGGAAGATTCTCGTGCTCGACGGCGCCATGGGCACCATGATCCAGCGCGAGCGCCTGGATGAGGCGCAGTTCCGGGGCGCGCGCTTTCGCGACTGGCCGCGCGACCTGCGCGGCAACAACGATCTGCTGGCGTTGACGCAGCCGGATCTGATCCGCCGCATCCACGGTCAGTATCTGGAGGCGGGCGCGGACATCCTCGAAACCAACACCTTCAATTCGACCGCCGTGTCGATGGCGGACTACGGCATGGAAGGACTGGTAGCGGAGTTGAACCTCGCCGCGGCCCGCCTCGCGGTCGACGCGGCGCGAGCAGCCGAGTCGAAGGACCCTTCCCGGCCACGGTTTGTCGCCGGCGTGCTCGGGCCAACCACCAAGACCGCGTCGATCTCGCCGGACGTGAACGATCCGGGCTTTCGCGCCGTCAGCTTCGATCAGCTGGTGTCGGCTTACGGCGAGGCGGCTCAGGCGCTCGCCGAGGGCGGCGTCGACCTGATCCTGGTCGAGACCGTGTTCGACACGCTGAACGCCAAGGCGGCGCTGTTCGCGCTGGAGGCGCTGTTCGAGCGGCGCGGCGCGCGCCTGCCGGTGATCATCTCGGGCACGATTACCGATGCCTCTGGACGCACCCTTTCCGGGCAGACCACGGAAGCGTTCTACAACTCGGTGCGCCACGCGCGGCCGCTGGCCGTCGGCCTCAATTGCGCGCTGGGGGCGAAGGAATTGCGTCCCTACGTCGAAGAGCTCTCGGGGATCGCGCAGGCCTTCGTTTCCTGCCACCCTAACGCGGGCCTGCCGAACGCGTTCGGCGAATACGACGATACGCCCGAGAACATGGCCGCGATCACGGGCGAGTGGGCAAGGAGCGGCTGGCTCAACATCGTCGGCGGCTGTTGCGGCACCACCGCCGAGCACATCCGCGCCCTGGCCGAGGCGGTGCGCGGCGTTGCGCCGCGGCGGGTGCCGGCGCTGCCGGCGCAACTGCGCCTGTCCGGGCTCGAGCCGCTCAACGTGGGCGCCGATGCGCTTTTCGTCAATATCGGTGAGCGCACCAATGTCACCGGCTCGAAGGCGTTCGCGCGCCTGATCCTGGCGGGCGACTATGCCGAGGCGCTGAGCGTCGCGCGCCAGCAGGTGGAGAACGGGGCGCAGATCATCGACGTCAACATGGACGAGGCGATGCTCGACTCGGAGGCGGCCATGCACCGCTTCCTGACCCTCGTTGCGGCGGAGCCCGACATCGCACGCGTGCCGGTGATGATCGACAGCTCGAAGTGGCGCGTCATCGAAGCCGGTCTGAAGTGCGTGCAGGGCAAGAGCATTGTCAATTCGATCAGCATGAAGGAGGGCGAAGAGGAATTCCTGCGCCAGGCGCGGCTTGCGCGCCGCTACGGCGCGGCAGTGGTGGTGATGGCCTTCGACGAGCAGGGCCAGGCCGATACGCTCGAGCGGCGCACCGCCATCTGCCGCCGCGCCTACGAGCTGCTGACGACGCAGGCCGGCATGCCCGCCGAGGACATCATCTTCGACCCGAACCTCTTCGCCGTGGCCACGGGGCTCGAGGAGCATGCGCGCTATGCCCTGGACTACATCGAGGCGGCGCGCTGGATCCGGCGGAACCTGCCGCACACGCAGGTCTCCGGCGGGCTGTCGAACCTCTCGTTCTCGTTCCGCGGCAACGACGCCGTGCGCGAAGCGATGCACACGGCGTTCCTGTACCACGCCGTGCGCGCCGGCATGTCGATGGGAATCGTCAACGCCGGGCAGCTCGGCGTGTACGAGGAGATCGAGCCGCAGCTGCGCGAGCGCGTCGAGGACGTGATCCTCAACCGGCGCGACGACGCCACCGAGCGGCTGGTCGAATTCGCCGAGAACGTCAAGCAGGGCGGCAAGGCGGCGAAGGCGGACGATGCCTGGCGGCGCGCGCCGGTGCGCGAGCGCCTGGTGCACGCGCTGGTGACGGGCACTGCGACCCACGTCGTCGCGGACACAGAGGCGGCGCGCCTCGAGGCGGCGCACGCCATCCACGTGATCGAAGGCCCGCTGATGGACGGCATGAACGTGGTCGGGGACCTGTTCGGCGCCGGCAAGATGTTCCTGCCGCAGGTGGTGAAGTCGGCGCGGGTGATGAAGCAGGCGGTGGCGCACCTCGTGCCCTACATCGAGGCGGAGAAGGCGAAAAGCGGCGAGGGCGGGCGTCCCAAGGGCAAGATCGTCATCGCCACGGTGAAGGGGGACGTGCACGACATCGGCAAGAACATCGTCGCCGTGGTGCTGCAGTGCAACAACTACGAGGTGCTGAACCTCGGCGTCATGGTACCGGCGCAGAAGATCCTGGAGACGGCGCGCGTGGAGAAGGCCGACGCCATCGGGCTTTCCGGGCTCATCACCCCCTCGCTCGAGGAGATGGCGCACGTCGCGCGCGAGATGGAGCGCGAGGGATTCACGCTGCCGCTGCTCATCGGCGGCGCGACCACCTCGCGCGCGCACACGGCGGTCAAGATCGCACCCAACTACTCGGGTCCCGTGGTGTACGTGCCGGACGCTTCGCGCTCGGTGCCGGTGACGCAGAGCCTGCTGTCGAAGGACACGCGCGAGGCCTTCGTCGCCGAAGTGCGCGCGGACTACGACAAGCTGCGCCGCCAGCACGCCGAGAAGAAGGGACCGGGGCCGCTGCTCGCGCTCGCGCACGCGCGCGAGCTCGGCTACGCCGCCGACTGGACGGCTTATGCGCCGCCCACGCCGGCCAGGCCGGGCCTCACCGTGCTCGCCAACTACCCGCTGGAAAAGCTCGCGCCTTACATCGACTGGGGTCCGTTCTTCCAGACCTGGGAGCTCTCCGGTCCCTACCCGAAAATCCTCGAGGATCCGATCGTCGGCGACGAGGCACGCAAGCTGTTCGCCGACGCGCAGGCCTTCCTGAAGAGGATGATCGACGGCCGCTGGGTGCGCGCGAGCGGCGTCTGCGGCCTGTTTCCGGCGGCGCGGGTCGGCGACGACGTCGAGATCTACCGCGATGCGGCGCGGCGCGAGACACGGCTGATCTGGCACAACCTGCGCCAGCAGAACCAGAAACCCACGGGCAACGCCAACCAGTGCCTCGCCGACTACGTGGCGCCGAAGGAGTCGGGCGTGCCCGACTGGGTCGGCGCTTTTGCCGTCACGGCGGGCCTCGGCATGGAGAAGAAGCTCGCCGAGTTCGAGCGCGCGCACGACGACTACTCGGCGATCATGCTCAAGGCGCTTGCCGACCGGCTGGCGGAAGCCTTCGCCGAGCACCTGCATGGGCGCGTGCGGCGCGAGTACTGGGGCTACGCCGCGGATGAAACGCTCGACAACGCCGCGCTGATCGCCGAGAAATACCGCGGCATCCGCCCGGCGCCCGGCTACCCCGCGTGCCCCGATCACACCGAGAAGGCGGCGCTGTTCGCGCTGCTCGATGCGCCGAAGCACGCCGGTATGACGCTCACCGAGTCCTACGCCATGCTGCCGGCGGCCGCAGTGTCGGGCTTTTACCTGTCGCACCCGGCGGCGCGCTACTTCGCGGTCGGCAAGATCGGCCGCGACCAGATCGAGGACTACGCGCGGCGCAAGGACATGCGCGTCGAGGAGGCCGAACGCTGGCTGGCGCCGTACCTCGCGTACGATCCCGAGCAGCAGGCACAGGCCGCGTAGCTATAATTCGGCGCGAAATGCAACCGGAGGCATGACATGGGCAAGGGCGACAAGCGAACGCGGCGCGGCAAGATCTACAAGGGCAGCTACGGCAAGACGCGACCGCAGCGCATTAAGAAGGCGAAGAAGAAGTCCTGAGCCCCAAGCTCATCGTTGGCCTGGGCGCGCTGCTCGCCGCGGCGGGCGTCGCCCTGGGCGCGTTCGGTGCGCATGCGCTGAAGGCGCGCCTGCCGGCAGAGCTGCTGGCAGTCTGGAATACCGGCGTGCAGTACCACCTGTGGCACGCGATCGGCATGGTCCTCGCGGGATTGAGCACCTCTGTGCTCGCCGATGGCGTCTGGGTGCGCCTCGCGGGCTGGCTGTTCCTTGCCGGGATTGCGTTGTTTTCCGGCAGCCTCTACGCGCTGGCGTTGGGCGCGCCGAAATGGCTCGGGGCGGTTGCGCCGCTCGGCGGCACGGCGTTCGTTCTCGGCTGGCTGGCGTTCGTCGTGGCGGCCGCGCGCGCCTAGAGCGCGGCGTACCCGGCTCACCTGCGCCAGAAGGCCGGCGTCAGCACCACCAGCAGCGTGAACAGCTCCAGGCGCCCGAGCAACATGCCGAACGAGCACACCCAGGTCTGGAAGTCGTTCAGCACCGCGTAAGTCGAGGCCGGTCCGACCGCCGCCAGGCCGGGCCCGGTGTTGTTCAACGAGGCCACCGCCGCGGAAAACGCCGTCACGACGTCCGCGCCGCTCACCGTGAGGAGCAGCGTGAACAGGACGATGCACGAGACGTACACGAACACGTAGGCGAGCACCGCGAACACGACGTTGTTCTCGACCAGCTGGCCGCCCAGCTTCACCGGATTGGTGACGCGCGGATGGATGATGCGCAACAGCTCGCGGAAGATCTGCTTGAACAGGATCAGCGCGCGAATCATCTTCATGCCGCCGCCCGTGGAGCCCGAGCAGCTGGCAAAGCTGCACAGGAACAGCATTACGAGCGGCGCGAAGATCGGCCAGGCGTTGAAGTCGATGCTGGCATAGCCCGTCGTGGTGGCGATGGAGACCACGTTGAAGGCGGCGTAGCGCAGGGCGGTGCCGAAATCGGGGTAGGTGCGCGCCCAGACGAGATACAACGCCACGCCCAGCACCGCGACGGCCACCACGAGGAGAAACACCTTGGCCTCCGGATCGACGCGGTAGACGCGCAGCGAGCGCCGGTGCCAGGCGAGGAAGTGCGTGGCGAAATTGATCGCCGCGAGCAGCATGAACACGATCGCCACCGCCTCGATGCGCGGCGAGTCCCAGTAGGCGTAGCTCGCGTCGTGCGTGGAAAAGCCGCCCAGCCCCGCGGTGGTGAACGCGTGCATCAGGGCATCGAGCCAGCTCATCCCCGCCCAGTAGTAGGCGAGCCCGCAACCCACGGTCAGGGCGAAATAGACGAGCCACAGGCCCTTCGCCGTCTCCGCGATACGCGGCGTGAGCTTGGTGTCCTTCATCGGCGTGGGCGTCTCCGCCTTGAACAACTGCGATCCGCCCACGCCAAGGAGCGGCAGGATGGCCACCGCGAGCACGATCACGCCCATGCCGCCCAGCCAGATCATGAAGCCGCGCCACAGGTTGATCGACGGCGGCAGGAAATCCAGGCCCGAGAGCACCGTCGCGCCGCTGGCAGTGAGTCCCGAGGCGGCCTCGAAATAGGCGTCGGTGAAGGACAATCCCGGCAGCTGCACGAGCAGGGGCAGCGTGCCGAAGGCGGGTAGCACCGTCCATACCAGCGCCACCAGCAGGAAGCCGTCGCGCACCTGCAGCTCGCGTCCGGCGCGGTGCGTCACCGCCCAGAGCGCGACGCCCGCGACCAGCGTCGCGCCCACCGACCACAAGTACGCGCCGTGCGCGCCGTCCTGCAGCGCAAGCGACAGGCCGAGCGGCAGCAGCATATAGGCCGCGAAGAGCACCAGCACCAGAGACAGCAGGTGCAGGACGGCGAACGGGCGCACGGCGCGTCGGCCCTACAGGAAGCGCGCGCCGACCTGGAACAGCTTCTCGACTTTCGGCAGGGTCTTCTTGTCCGTGACGAACACGATGACGTGGTCCTCCGCCTCGATTATCGTGTCGTGGTGCGCCATCAGCACCTCGCCTGCGCGCACCACGGCGCCGATCGTGGCGCCGGCGGGCCACTCGATCTCTTGCACGCGGCGGCCGGTGACGCGGCAGGACTCGCGGTCGCCGTGCACCACCGCCTCCAGCGCTTCGGCCGCGCCGCGGCGCAGGCTGTGCACCGCCACCACGTCCCCGCGGCGCACGTGCGCCAGCAGCTTGCCGATGGTCGCCTGCGCGGGTGAAATCGCAATGTCGATCTGCCCGCTTTGCAGCAGGTCGACATAGCTGCGCCGATTGATGAGCGCCACCACGCGCCGCGCGCCCATCCGCTTCGCCAGCAGACAGCTCATGATGTTGTTCTCGTCGTCGTTGGTCACCGCCACGAACAGGTCCATCTCGCCGATGTTCTCCTGCTCCAGCAACTCCTCGTCCGTGGCGTCGCCGTTCAGCACCAGCGCCTGGTTCACCTTGGCGGCGAGGAACTCGCAGCGGCGCTTGTTGTGCTCGATGACGCGCACCGAGTAGTCGCGCTCCAGCGCGCGCGCGAGGCGCATGCCGATGTTGCCGCCGCCCGCGATCATCACGCGCTTGACCGGCTGATCCATGCGGCGCAGCTCGTGCATCACCTTGCTGATGTTCGCGGCCGCGGCCAGGCAGAACACCTCGTCGCCCGCTTCGATCACCGTGCCGCCTTCGGGAAGAATCGCGCGGTCGTGCCGGAAGATGGCAACGATGCGCGTGTCGATGTTCGGTATGTGCGCGCGGATCTCCTTCACCGGGCGGCCCACCATCGGCCCGCCCTGGTAGGCACGTACCGCCACCAGGCTCACCTTGCCGTCGGCGAAGTCGAGCACCTGCAGGGCTTCCGGGAACTCGACCAGCTTGACGATGTAGTCGGTGAGCACCTGCTCCGGGCAGATCGCGAGGTCGACGTCGAAGCCGTCCGCGCCGAGCAGCATCTTGTTGTCGAGAAACGCGTTGGCCCGAATGCGCGCGATGCGCCGCGGCACGTTGAACATGCGCGCCGCCAGCTTGCAGGCGACGAGGTTGGTCTCGTCGGACTGGGTCACGGCGATGAGCAGGTCGGCATCGTCGATGCCCGCGTCGGTGAGCACCGAAGGGTGCGAGGCGCTGCCCGCGACCGTGCGCAGGTCGAAGCGCTCCTGCAGCGCGCGCAGGCGCCCGGCGTCGACGTCGACCACCGTGATATCGTTCTGCTCGGAAACCAGGCTCTCGGCAACCGAGCTGCCGACCTGGCCGGCGCCGAGGATGACGATCTTCACGCCGCAAACGCTCCTAGGGAAGAGCGCGGCATTCTATTCCGATTCACCCTTCCTCGCGCCGCCCCACCGGCAGGCCGAGGGCTTTCAGCTTGCGGTACAGGTGCGTGCGCTCCAGGCCGCTCTTCTCGGCCACGCGCGACATGCTGCCGCTCGCCGCGGCCAGCAGGTTCTCGAAATAGACGCGCTCGAATGCCTCCCGCGCCTCGCGGTACGGGCGGTCGAGCGCCAGGTCCGGCGCGCTCGGGGCGGGCGCCTGCGCCGCGAGCACGCGCTCGACGTCTTCGACGCTCACCTCTTCCTCCAGGGCGGTCAGCGCCAGATTCTTCACCGCGTGCTCCAGCTCGGCGAGGTTGCCCGGCCAGCGATGGTGGCGCAGGGCGTTCAGCGCGCCGATCGACAAGCGCCGCGGCAGGCACACGCGCGCTTCCACGAGCTGCGCCAGCATTTGCGCGGCCAGGTCGGGCACGTCTTCGGCGAACTCGCGCAGCGCGGGCAGGCGCAGCGTGAGCTCGCTCAGCCGCGCGGCGAGCGCCGCGTCGTAGCCGTGGCGCTCGACCAGGGTCTTCGCGTCGAGCGGCGAGAACGACACGATGCGCGCGCGGTGCTTGTCGGCCCGCGCCAGCAGGAACTCCAGACTCTTCTGCTCGCCGCGCTGCAGGCGCGCCAGGTCGGGCAGGAACAGGACGCCGCCGCCCGCGCGCGACAGGAGATCGCTGGAGGCGTCCGCGAGCAGCTCGGCACCTGCAAGAAACGGCGCGCCGGGCGCGGCCAGCTGGCGCGCGAAGATCTCGGGCAGCATGCCGGGCTCGCCGCGCAGCATGAGCGGCGCGGCGGTCTGCGCCAGCTGCGCCAGGCGCTTGCGCAGCTCCATCAGCGACGCCGAGCGCCCCATCGCCGTCAGCGACAGCTGGCGCGGCGCCGCCAGGTCGTGATTGCGCAGCGCGCGCTTCACGGTGCTGAGCAGGCGCTGCAGCGCGATCGGCTTCTCCAGGTAGTCGAGCGCGCCGATGCGCGTCGCCTCGACCGCGGTTTCGATGGTGCCGTGCCCGGACATCATCACTACCGGCATGGTCAGCTGCCCGCTGCTCGCCCATTCCTTGAGCAGCGTGATGCCGTCGGTATCCGGCATCCAGATATCGAGCAGCACGAGGTCGGGGCGCTTCGCCTCGCGCAAGCTGCGCGCCGCGCCCGCGCTCTCGGCGAGCACCACCGCGTGTCCCTCGTCCTCCAGGATCTCCGAGAGCAGCTCGCGGATGCCCATTTCGTCGTCGACCACCAGGATCTGCGCCATGGCGTCCTCAGGCGGCTTCCGCGAGCGGCAGGAGCACGCTCACCGAGGCGCCGCGCTCCGGGCGATTCTCGATGGCGATCGATCCGTGGTGCTCGTCGACGATCTTCTTGACGATGGCGAGCCCCAGCCCGGTGCCGCGGGGCTTGGTGGTGACATAAGGCTCGAAGATGCGCGCCATCAGCTCCTCGGGAAAGCCGTCGCCGTTGTCCGAGACCGAGAGACGCACCTTGTCGCCGGCCGGCTCGGTGCACACCTCGATCGCCGGCTGCGGGCGCGCCTCCTTGCGGTTCTCCAGTGCATCCTGCGCGTTCTGCACCAGATTGTGGATCACCTGGCGGATTTGCGCCGTATCGGCCCATACCGGCGGCAGCGCCGGGGCGAGCCGCTTGGCGATCGGCACGCGGGAGTTCTCGTACAGCGCCAGGACGTCGGTGACGAGCGCGTTCAGGTCCAGTCCCGCGGGCACCGGCGCGGGCAGGCGCGCATAGTCGCCGAAATCGTCCACCATCGACTTCAGCGCGGTCACCTGGTTGACGATGGTCTGCGTATTGCGCCGCAGGGTCTGCGCGTCGGCGGCGGCGAGCCGGTCGGCGAGCTTCATCTCCAGGCGCTCGGCCGACAGCTGGATCGGCGTGAGCGGATTCTTGATCTCGTGCGCGAGCCGGCGCGCCACTTCCGCCCAGGCGGTGGCGCGCTGCGCCTGGATCAGCTGCGTGATGTCGTCGAAGACCAGCACGTAGCCGCCGCCGGTTGCCCCGGGCAGCGCCGCGCCGCGCGCCAGCAGCGTCTTGCCGGTGCCGCGGAGCGTGATTTCCAGCTGCCAGGTGCGCTCGCGGTGCGCGAGGAACTGCTCGCGCACCGCCGTCGCGAACGGCTCGAGCGGCCCGCTCCATGCGTCGAGCGTCTGCCCGGAAACCGCGCCCAGCTCGCCGCCCAGGATCTCGGCGGCGCCGCGGTTGGATATGGAAAGACGCAGGTCCCGGTCGAACACCAGCACACCGGCCGAGAGGTTGGCGAGGATGTTCTCCAGCGACGCTTTCGCCGTTTCCAGGGCGACGCGGTTGGACTCGACCACCTTGCGTGCCTCGTCCAGCTGGCGCGTCATTGAATTGAATGATTCGGTCAGCACGCCGAGCTCGTCGCGGCTGGTCACCGGCGGTCGCGGCGAGAAATCGCCCCGCGCCACCGCCTGCGTCGCGCGCGCCAGATTGGCGAGCGGTGCCGACAGGCGCGCCGAGAGGATGGCAGCGAGCGACACGGCGACGAACAACGCCATCAGCAGGGCGAGCGTCAGCGTCACGACGTAGATGCGCCGCAGGCCCTGGCGCGACAGCGCCAGTTCGCGGTAGTCGCGGTAGGCCTCCTCCACCGCCTGCGCGCTGCGCGCCAGCCCCGTCGGCACCGCCTGGCGCAGTTGCAGGTATCGCGCCTCGTCGGCAATCGCGAGGCCGGTGACGGGCACCACGACGCGCAGTGCGAGCGGCCTGCCGTCGGCCGCGTCGATCGAGCTGTAGGCCTGCGCCGAGCGTGCCTGGCGCAGCATCTGCGCTGTCGGCAGCTCCGGCAGGAATCTCGACACCTCCTCGGTAGCGCTCGCGAGCAGGGTGCCGCCCGAACCGAGGATCACCGCTTCCTGCACGCCGGCCTGCTCGCGCAGCCGGTTGAGCATCGCCACCTGTTGCGCCGAGGAGAGAACGGCGAGCTCGAGCGCCATCGAGCGCGCCTTCGCGTGCATTTCCGCCATCATGCGGTCGACCACGGACTGGCCCAGATTGATGCCGCCCTCGAGGGCGGAATCCACCTTCACGTCGAACCACGACTCGATGCTCTTGGTGAGAAACTGCACCGACACCGTGTACACGAGCGCGCCCGGCACCACGGCCATCAGCGCGAAGAGCACGAGAAAGCGCAGCGTCAGCCGCGAGCCGAAAGCGCGCGCGCGGTAGCGGCGCAGGATGGCGGCGAGCTGGTAGGCCACGAGTGCGGCCAGCGCACCGGCGAGCGCCGCGTTGAGACCGAGCAGCAGCGGATAGTGGCGCGCGAGCAGCGTCGAATCGGCCGCGCTCGCCGTGGCCAGCAGGAACAGCAGCACCCCCGCGAGCGCCGCGCCGACGATGAGCAGCGTTCTCATAGCGCGTTGCCTTCGGGCGCTTCGCGCGTCGGCGGCGCGCCGGCCGGCGGATTCGGCGGCAAATAAAGGAAGTGCTTCCACGGCGATTCGAGCCGCAGCCCGCGATTGGTGAGCGCGCTGACCTGCAGCGGCCGCGGCAGCTGCGCCGTGTCCAGGCGCATGCGCACCGCGACTTCATATTGCGACCCCTGCAATTGCACGGATCGCTCCAGCACCAGCCAGTTGCGCAGGCGCCGCATGACCTCGAGAGCCTCTTCCAGCGTCGCGAAATACTGGTGCAGCGCGCCGCTCGACAGCCGGTACTGGCGCGACAGCGCGTGATAGGACAGCCGCCATTGCGCCTGCCGAGACGCGGTGTCCTCGTCGAACCACCACCAGCGCGGCCGCGACATCTCGAACTCCACGACGAAGTGCAGCGGCACGCCATTGGCCACCGCCTCCTGCAGGCGCGCGCTGAAGTCGAACGCGAAGTCGGCGCTGAGCAGCAGGCCTTCCTCGGAGGCGGCGAGGCGCGCGTCGACGACGTCGATCTCGTCGGCGCGAGCGCCGTCCGCGGCGGCGCAGGCCAGCGCGACGATGAAGCCCGAGCAGATGGCGCTGATGCGCATTGCGCGCCGCGTCAGGC
>Ga0326597_10003964_pt1 | contig 20989 bp, 20 predicted proteins | sample RVTome_12_FD_203789 | JGI IMG/M metagenome (GOLD analysis project Ga0326597, IMG submission 203789) | Soil microbial communities from uranium-contaminated site in the Upper Colorado River Basin, Wyoming, United States - RVT100D185 | ecosystem: Environmental > Terrestrial > Soil > Contaminated >...
CCCAGTCTTTCGTCCAACTCGTTGATCCAGCGATGTGTCTGCTGGACGGACCGCTCGATGCCTTCCAATCCCACGGCGCTCATGCTCATCCTCTCCGAATTTCTCGAAAATTACGGCAAAGCGCGCGATCTGCGATTGATCCACATCAACGCCCCGGCGCCTGCGGCATCATGAAACTACGTGATGTAAAAAATCGCCGACGGCCGGGAACTTGGAGCGGAACATGCCCGCGAAACACGTGGTTATCGCTGCGCACCCCAAGATGCTCAGCTTCACGCTGACGATCGCGCGAGCCTATTGCGACGCCGTGCGCGAGCGCGGGAACGAAGCCATTCTGCGCGATCTCTATCGCGTGGATTTCGATCCGCGGCTCGCGGCCGATGAAATGCCGGCCGACGAGGGTTTCGCGGCGCGCGCCGACGTCAAGGCCGAACGCGAGTTGCTGCAAGGCGCCGATGCGTATGCCTTCGTCTATCCGCTATGGTTCAACGCGCCGCCCGCGATGCTCAAAGGCTATCTCGACCGGGTTTTCGGATTCGGCTTCGCCTATACCCATGGACGCGGTGGAATGGATCCTCTGCTTGGTCCTAGCAAGATGATCAGCTTCACTTCGTCCGGCGCGCCGACCCAATGGGTGACGAAGACAGGCGCTTGGAACGCGATACGGACGCTTTTCGACGAACATTTCGCAGCCGTCTGCGGCTTGACCGTCGTCGATCACGTGCATTTTGGCGCCATCGCCTCCAGTATCCGTCCGGACGTCGTTGAGCGCCACATCGAAACCACGCGTCTCGCCGTCGCGAAACACTTCTGAAATCGCCTCGCGAAGAAGCCGCCCGGTGCGACCGGGCGGCTTCATCGAAGCGGGGCTTCGCGGAGGCAGGTGCCTTGTTAGGCGGCCTTCACCGCGATCTTCTTGCTCTGGGCAGCCTGGACCGGCGTTCGCGGCATGGTGAGGCTGAGCACGCCCTTGGCAAACTTCGCCTCGGCTTTCGATCCGTCGGCGCCTGGCGGCAAAGTGAAGCTGCGTTCGAAGCTGCCGAAATAGCGTTCGGAAACCTTGCGATCCTTGTCCTTGCGTTCCGCCTCTTCCTTCTTCTCGCCCTTGATCGTGAGCATGTTGTCGGTGACCGACACTTCGACATTGTCCGCGTCCATGCCCGGCAGTTCGGCCGTGATCTCGTAGGTGCCGTCTTTTTCGATCACGTCCACGACGGGAACGCCCATCTCGAAGAACGATTCCAACCGCCATGACGGATGCTTGGTCGAGAAACTGTCGAACAGCCGGTCCACCTCGCGGCGAAAGTCGGAAAAGGACGGCCAATTCCAATGCTCCCGGGCGATGGGCACCGAGCGCTTGCCTTCGTGTGCAGCGGCCTGCTGCATCGCTTGCTGTGTCATGACTGGTATCTCCCAATTTCTGCGCCCTCGGCGCCATGGCACCATCGTCCGACGTCGCCTCGGCAGCCTTGATCCAACGCAAATGCAGGCGTGCGGCGAGGGGCGCGACGAATTATAGTGCGCGGCAACGGGCGGCCGGAACCATGGCGGAAGTGGCGGAAGCAGTGATCGAGGTTCGCGTCGAGGAAATCGGACAGCTCTTCGACAATCTCGACCCATTTCCCTTCCGCGAGCGCGACCTCGACAAGGGCGCGGAGGATTTCATCGTCGGCTGGGCGCGCGAGCTTCCGGCCGATCGGCCGTTCCGGATCGTCGTTCATCTGCCGGAAGACGCCGCGGAAAACCGTCTGGCGCAGGATTGCGGCGCCGCCTTCGCGCGCTTCTTCGCCTATCGCGCCGACGGGATCGGCCGCGATTTGCGAGAGTTGTTCCGGGTCGGCCGTCAGTCTCTTATCATCGGACTGGGCGCGCTGGCCGCCTTCCTGATCGCGGGCCAGATCGCCGCGGATCGGCTCGGCGACGGCTATCTTGCCCGTTTCGTCGGCGAGGGCCTCATCATCCTGGCCTGGGTCGCCAATTGGAAACCGATCGGGATATTCCTCTACGATTGGTGGCCGCTCGCGCGGCAGCGAAACCTTTACCGCCGCCTTGCCGCGGCCTATGTCGAGATACGCCCTCAAATGCGAACGCCGCCATGACGAGCCCGATCTCGAACCTTGCCACGGCGCCCCTTCGGGAGCGCGCGGCGGGGCTTCTGCGTATGCCGGGCGCTTCCTATGGCCTCGCCATCGTCGCCGTTATCACCGTGCTGCTCTTCCGCTGGGCCATTGATCCGCTCCTCGCGGGCCACGTGCCGTTCCTGCTTTTCGTGTTGGCGGTCATAGCCGCAAGCGCCGCCGGGGGATTGGGTCCCGGGCTGCTCGCAACCGTGCTCGGCTTGATCGCCAGCCTATGGCCGGCATCCGAACCCGCCGAGCAGATCGCGCTGGAACTGGTCGATATCACGATGTTTGCATTCGTCGGCACTGCGGTCGCCCTGGGCGGACAGTATCTGAAGCGCGCGCGCCGGCGCGTCGAAATCAGCGCCGCGGACGTCATGACGCGAGAAGCCCATCTGCGCTCGATTCTCGACACCGTGCCCGACGCCATGATCGTCATCTGCGAACGCGGCATCGTTCAATCCTTCAGTGCGGCAGCGGAGCGCCTGTTCGGCCATTCGCCCGGCGAGGTCGTTGGCCGCAATGTCAGCATCCTCATGCCCTCGCCTTATCGCGAAGGCCATGACGGATATATCGGACGCTATCTCGCGACCGGCGAGAAGCGCATCATTGGCATCGGCCGCGTCGTCACAGGTCAGCGCAAGGACGGCTCCACCTTTCCGATGGAGCTGGCGGTCGGCGAGATGCGTTCCGGCGGCCGGCGCTTCTTCACCGGGTTCATTCGCGACCTCACCGAACACCGCAAGACGGAACGCCGCGTCCAGGAACTGCAATCGGAGCTCGTCCATGTCTCGCGCATGACCGCGCTCGGCGAGATGGCCTCGACGCTTGCCCACGAGCTCAACCAGCCGTTGTCGGCGATCGCGAATTATCTGCGCGGCTCGAAGCGCCTGCTGGAAGGCTACACGGGCGAGAGCGTGACGCAGGTGCGCGAGGCAATGACGATGGCCGGCGATCAGGCGCTGCGCGCGGGCGAGATCATCCGCCGGCTGCGCGAATTCGTGGCGCGGGGCGAGGGCGAACACGGCGTCGAGTCCCTCGCCAAGCTGATCGAGGAGGCAAGTGCGCTCGCCTTCATCGGCATCAAGGAATTCGGCGTTCATACGTCGCTCAAATTGGATCCGCGCGCCGAACTGGTTCTAGTCGACAAGATCCAGATTCAACAGGTCTTGCTCAATCTCCTGCGCAACGCGGTGGAAGCCATGCAGACCGCTCCCAGGCGCGAGCTTATCGTTTCGGCGAGCCTCGGCGACGACCAGATGATCGAGATCGCGGTCGTCGACACCGGACCCGGCATCGACGCCGCGATCATGGCGCAACTCTTTCGGCCCTTCGTCTCGACCAAGCCGCAGGGCATGGGCGTCGGCCTGTCGATCTCGCGCTCCATCGTCGAGGCGCATGGCGGCCGGCTGTGGCACGAACCCAACCCCGCCGGTGGGGCGATCTTCCGCTTGACCCTTCCCGCCGTGTCGAAGGAGGATTTGGCCGATGACCGCTGATGCGCAAATCCACGTCATCGATGACGACGATGCCGTGCGGGATTCGCTTGCCTTTCTCCTGCGCAGCGCGGGGTTCGAAGCCGTGACTCACGAATCCGCCACCGCGTTCCTCGAAACGTCCCCGGGAACGCGACAGGCGTGCATTATCACCGACGTGCGCATGCCCGGCATCGACGGCGTCGAATTGCTGCGCCGCCTTGCTGCGGAGGGAACCGGGCAGCCCGTCATCGTTATGACCGGCCATGGCGATATTGCTCTGGCGGTCGAAGCCATGAAGCTTGGCGCCTTCGATTTCGTGGAAAAGCCGTTCGACGACGAAGTGATTCTCGCCGCTGTTCGCGCGGCGCTCGCGCAGCGCGAAGGCGAGGAGCAACACCGGGCACGAAAGGTCGAGATCGGAGAGCGCGTCGCCGCCCTGTCGCCGCGCGAGCGCCAGGTCCTGCTCGGATTGCTGAAGGGCCGGGCGAACAAGACGATCGCCTACGAACTCGGCATCAGCGCGCGCACGGTCGAGGTCTATCGCGCCAATCTGATGACGAAGATGCAGGCCGCGAGCCTTTCGGAACTTATCCGCATGGCGCTGCTTGCCGACAAAATCTTGCCGGCCACGGGTTCCGATTCGGGCAATTAACGACAACCGATCGTTCTTTCCGCCGATTTCCGAAGATTTCCAAGCGCTTGATCTATCGCAAGGCGCGCCGAAACGTTTTGCCCGCATTTCCCCAAAGTTGGGGAGGCATGCCGCAAGGCAGGGTGCAACGGAGTTGGCGGAATGCCGAGTACGATACGTCCGGTTGTTCTGGTCGTCGACGACGACGCGAGCGTCCGGGCTTCCTTGGGTTTCCTGCTCTCGATCGAGGGCTATACCGTAAAGAGCTATCCGGACGGCGTGGAACTTTTGGCGGACGCGAATGTCCCCACGCAGGGATGCTTGGTTATCGATCTCAATCTTCCCCGAATCGACGGGATCGAGCTTCTGCGGCAATTGCGGGCGCGGCGGATCGGCCTGCCCGCGATTCTGATTACAAGCCATCCGAGTACGGCGCTCAAGGAACGCGCGCGCGCGGCCGGCATCCTGGCCATCGTGGAAAAACCGTTCCTCGGAACCGCGCTGGTCGACAGCGTCCGCATCGCCCTCGCCGATGGGCGCGATCGCGAGACCCCGATCGGAGCCCCGCCTACGTAGAATCCCTTAAGGGACAAATCCGAATTTCGCAGTCGGAGCCGCTTCGTCATTCTCATGCCGCAACGTGACGCATGAGGCAGGCAATGTCGGCGCAAGCAGCGGTTTCGAATGCCCTACGCGGATCGGCAGTCCCCTCGGGGCTCCCCACCGGTTTCCGGCCGCTTGACGAGGCGGGGCAGGGGGCATCTCTTCCCCAGGGCCTCGCGGCGTCGGTCCACGCCTATGGCCGCGACGAGGAAATCTTCGGGCAAGGCGAGCCCGCGCGCTACGCCTACAAGGTCGTCTCCGGCGTCGTGCGGACCTACAAGGTCACGAGCGACGGCCGCCGCCAGATCGGCGACTTCCACCTTGCCGGCGATCTGTTCGGCCTCGAGGCGAGCGACACGCATCGCGTGGGCGCGGAAGTGGTCGCCAACGCCAGCGTGCTGATCATCGATCGTCGCCGCATGACGGCTATCGCGGCCAGCGACTCGGGCTTTGCCGACCAGTTATGGAACTCCGTCATGCGCGACCGCGACCGCGCACAGGAGCACCTTCTTCTCCTCGGCCGCAGGACGGCCGTCGAGCGCGTGGCGACATTCCTGCTGGAGATGGCCGCACGCACGAGCGCGAGCGACACGATAGATTTGCCGATGTCGCGCTACGACATCGCCGATCATCTGGGCTTGACGATCGAGACCGTCTCGCGGGCCTTCACGCAGCTCGAGAAGGACGGCGTGATCGCGCTCGAGACCTCGCGCAAGATCCGTCTGCGCAATCGTGCCGCGCTCAGGCGGCTCAACGCCTGAGAACGGCCGGGGGTCGCCATGCCCTATCGCGCCAATAGCGATCTTCCGGAGCGGGTGCGGCACAGCCTGGCCGGCCACGCGCAGGATATCTATCGCGAAGCCTTCAATCACGCCTTTGCTTCCTATCGTGACGATCCGCGCCGCGAGGAGATCGCGCACCGCGTCGCCTGGGCCGCGGTGAAGAAATCCTACGTCAAGATCGACGGGACGTGGCGTCATCGGCAGGCATAGGAAGCGCGACCATCGCGCTCGCTTCCAGCCGGCCGATTTCACACGCCCAAGGTGCCGGTCATCGCGGCGTCATCGCAAACCGGCCGATCGGCCGTGGTGAGCGCGGCCAGCACCGCCGCCAAGTCCTTCGGTTTCACGGGCTTGGTCACATAGAAGGCAAATCCGCGCGCCTTGGCTTCGGCGGCCCGCTCCTCCGGCCCGTGCGCGGTCAGCGCGATGATCGGAACGCGCGCGGCCGTCGGCGAAAGCAGGCGGATCGCGTCGGCCGTCGCGAAGCCGTCCATTTCCGGAAGTTCGATATCCATGAAGATGGCGTCGAAGCGCTCCGCCTTTACGGCGTCGACCGCCGCGAGGCCGTCGGCGGCGGACCGCACGTCGTGGCCGAGCTTTTCGAGCATCTTCTCGATCACCATGCGGTTGACGGGATGGTCCTCGACGACAAGCAGCCGCAAGCGAACCGTCGGGTGGGCGGCCGGAATGCGGGCACGCGCGGCCTTGGCCGCATCGATTTCGAGCGGCAAGGTGAAACGGAATGTCGATCCGCGCCCGGGCGCGCTCTCGACGGTGATCGTGCCACCCATGAGCTCCACCAGCTTCTTGCAGATCGATAGGCCGAGCCCAGTGCCGCCATAGCGCCGTGTGATCGAGCTGTCGCCCTGGGTGAAGGGTTGGAACAGCTTCGCACGCGTCTCACCGTTCATGCCGATGCCCGTATCGGATACGGCGAACGCGATTCCGCCCGCTTCCGCCGTGATCGCGACCTCGACCTTGCCCTTCGGCGTGAACTTGACCGCGTTGGAGACGAGATTGTTCAACACTTGCTTGATGCGCAGCGGATCGCCGAGATGGCGCGGCGCGACATCCGCGTGCACCGCGCCGTCCAGGACGACATTCCTTTCCTTTGCCTTCGGCCCGAACAGAGCCAGCGTGTCGTCGAGCACGGCTTTCAGATCGAAGGGGCGCTCCTCCACCGTCATGCGCCCGGCGTCGAGCTTCGACAGGTCCAGCACTTCGTCAAGCACGCTCAGAAGGCTTTCGGCCGACCCGTAGAGCGTTTCGACGAATTTCCGCTGCGTGTCGTCCAGCCCCGTGTCCAGCAGCAGCGCCGCCATGCCCATCACGCCGTTCATCGGCGTACGGATTTCATGGCTCATCATCGCAAGAAATTCCGACTTTGCGCGCCCGCCGGCTTCTGCCAGATCCTTGGCGGCGATCAGTTCCTCCACCATGCGCTTGCGCTCGCTCACGTTGCGATAAGTGAACACGAGTTCCTTGACGGCATCGGTTTCCGGGTTGCGGACCGATATGCCGTTCGCTTCGAGCCAGATCCACCGGCCGTTCTTATGGTGCCTGCGATATTCGAAGATTTCGGCTTCGATAAGCCCGGTCGCGAGATTCTGGAACTTCTCCAGGACGAGCGTTCGATCATCGGGATGGATGACCTCGATGCTCTGTTGCATGACCTCTTCGGGCGTGAATCCCGACATGCGCAGCGTGGCCGGTGAGACATAAAGCAACTTACCCGATACATCGAATCGCAGAATGGGGTCCGCCGAGTGCTCCGCGAGGAGGCGGAAGCGCTCTTCGCTTTCGCGAAGCGTTGCCTCCATGCGTACCCGTTCCGTGACGTTCCGTCCTACGACGGCGATCTCGACAACGTCGCCGGTCTTGGAATCGCGGATCGGCGAGAATTCGCATTCAACGCAGACGAGATGGCCCTCGGCGTGGCGCATGCGGAAGAGCGCGCGAACCGCCTGTCCGGTCCGCTTGAGTTCCGCGATCGCATCGTCCACCTTGGGCTTGTCTTCGTCCACCATGTAGGTGATGGGCGGGCCCGTCATCTCCTCGATCGTCACGCCGATCAAGCGTTCGATGCCGCCGAACACATCCTTAGCGTAACCGTCCAGGTCGACGCGCGCGAGGAAATCGTTGGTGTTCTCCAGGATCAGGCGCTGACGCTGCTCGATTTCGCGAAGCGCCTGTTCCGCTGCAACGCGCTCGGTAACGTCGCGACCGATCGCGACGATTTCGACGATCTTTCCCGTATCGGTATCGCGGATGGGCGCGTAGTTCGTTTCGACCCATATCAGATGGCCATCCACGTGCCGCAATCGGATTAACGCGCGCGTGGGCTCGCCCGTGGCGCGCAGCGTCCGCAATGCGTCGCCGATCCGCGGTTGATCCTCGGCAAAGATGAATTTGGCGACGTTCGCACGTACGTCTTCGGATGATGTCCCGACGAATGCGCGAGTCGCACCGAATATTTCCAAAATGCGACCGTTGATCGCGAGTTTGGCGATGACATCGCTCATGTTCTCGAGAAGGAGATCGTGGCGCTCCTCGACCGTGCGCAGCTTCTGCTCGGCGACCTTCGTGCGCGAAACGTCGAGAAGAGTCGACTGGACCGCCTTGACGCCGAACCAGTCGATTCCGCGCAGGTTCATGTCGGTCCAGATCTCCCGGCCGTCCTTGGTAAGCCGGCGTGCTCCGCGGATCATCTGGGTGCCGCCGTCGATCGTGGCCGCGATCCAGCGCGCGCGCGCGATTTCGTGCTCTTCCGGCGGAATGACGTCGCGCAGGATGCCGGGCCTGCTGGCGTCCGCCGCGTTCGCGTAGCCCATCGTATGTGCCCAAGCATCGTTGCAGAAGAGAACGTCGAAATCCCTGGCGATGCACACGCCTTGAAGCGAGTCCGCGACGAGCTTGCGGAAGCGTTCTTCCGCGCGCAGCAGGCGCTCGTTTGCCTCGCGCTGGTTTGTGACGTCGCAGGTGGTCCACAGCACCCGCGGCCCGCCGCTGTCGGGAGGAAGGGGCACGACGTCCGTGCGGAAGTGAACGACCCCGCCGTCGGACGTTGGAAAGGTCTGCTCGTCGGTCAATGCGCGGCCCTCGCTCAGGCACAGCCGCATGAGCTGAAGGATGGTGTCGCGGTATGGCGGTTTGGTGGTCTCCGATACCAGACCGCCGACACTTTGAGGCGATATGCCGCCGCGGCCGGCCCAGGTGCCGCCCGTGGCCAGGATGCGGAAATCGTCGCCTGCGGCTTCGACCAGCATGGCGCGCTTGCCGCACGACTGTACGAAGGCCAGGAGATCGGCGTCCACGTCCTGCAATCCGCCCGCTACAAAAATCGCCACGGCGGCGGAGATTAACGGGCGCTGATTGACGATTTGCTTACTTACGCCGGGCCCATCCGACCCTTTGATCTCGATCAAGGCATAAAGGTGACGCCTGCGTCATTCTAACCGTTGATGCAGGGAGTATTCGCGATGGGCCACATCACCAAGGACGCCATTTACGACGCCGTCGACCCGACCGATTTTCAAGCGATGATCGACGTGAACCGCTATGGGCGGCGCACCAGCGCCTTCGACAAGATCATCTCGGCCACCCACGATCATTTCTGGGACCCCACGGATCGCCGCTACATCGATTTCGACGAGCCCTTCGACATGGAAACCCAATACATGGTCGATCCGAAGATCTTTCCTGAATCGCGGCTCGCGCTGTGGAACGACCTGGACGAGAAGCAGCGCGTCAAGCTCGTCAATCTGAACGTCCGCTGGTCGGCGTCGCAAATCCTGCACGGCGAACAGGGCGCGCTCGCGCTGTCGGCTTCGCTCTGTCACATCCTGCGCGATCCCGGTGCGCAGGAATACGCCGCCAACCAGGCGCGCGAGGAAGCCCGTCACGTCACCGCCTTCGCCAAATTCGTCCAGGCGCGCTGGGGCGCGCCGATGCCTGTCGGTCCCGCGCTGGGGAGTCTTCTGTCGGAGATGGTGAGTTCGCCCTATCCCTGGAAAAAGATCGTCGGCATGCAGTTACTGGTCGAGGGTCTCGCCATGGGCGCGTTCGCGACGTTCTACAATCGTGGCCGCGATCCTGTGCTGGTGCGGTTGTGCCAACTCGCGATGACGGACGAGGCGTTCCATCACAAGTTCGGAAAGATCTGGGCCGACCGCACCATCCCGAAGCTCGATGCAGCCGAACGCAACACCATCGAGGATTGGGCCGCGACCGTCTTCCAGACGCTGCTCTACAATCTCGCGAGTCCCGAACAGAAGCGGGCGATCTATGCCGAGGTCGGCCTCGATTGGAGACGCGTCCAGGACGAAGTGCTGGCGGGCATGACCGACGCCAACATCCGCGAGCAGATGCAGGACGCAGCCAACATTTTCCGCGTGCTCGTCAAGACCTTGCTCAAGGCTGGTATCGTCACCGACCGCACACGCGGCTCGTACGCCGCCTTCGTCGACATGGCGGAACTCTATGCGGAAAGCGACGAGATGGTCGGCGATTCAATCGCCGAAAAGGGCATCGCCCATCTCAAACGCATCAACGCCGGGCGGGCGGATGGTCTCGTGCTCGCCGCGGCGGAGTAACCCCGCGACGCCTCCCCCCGTCTGTCGCAGGGATCATCGGGGCGGCGGCTTCGCCGCCCCTTTTTTTCAGCGGAAACTCGCCACGGTCTCGAACGGCTTCTTCTCCAATAGCGGTACCTGTGCGTCCTCGGCCGGATAGCCCGCGACCAGGATCATCACGGCGCGCTCGTTCTTGGGCCGTCCCAGTATGTCGCGCAGGAACCCCATCGGGCTCGGCGTGTGGGTCAGCGTGGCGAGTCCCGCCCCGTGCAGAGCAGCGATCAGGAACCCCGACGCGATGCCAACGCTTTCCTGTACGTAATAGTGCTTCGCGCGTCCGCCGCCGGGTTTGACGCCGTAATTCTGCTGGAAGACCACGATCAGCCAGGGCGCGGTTTCCAGAAACGGCTTCCGCCAATCCGTGCCGAAAGGTTCGAGCGCGGCCAGCCATTCATCGCCCGCGCGGCCGTCATAGAAGGCCTTCTCTTCCTTTTCTGCCGCCTCGCGAATGCGCCGCTTGATCGCGCCATCGCCGACGGCGGCGAAATGCCAGGGCTGCATGTTGGCGCCCGACGGCGCCGTCGCGGCCGCCCGGATCGCCCATTCGATAGTTTCGCGCGGCACCGGCCGATCGGAAAAATCGCGCACGGTGCGCCTCGTGCGTATGGCGTCGAAGAAGGCGCGGGCACGGGCGGTGCCGTCTTCCGGCGCGAGCGGCGCGTAGCCCGCGAGGGGTACGAAGCGAGGACGCATCGTTCCGTCTGGCCTCCTAATTGGGCGCGTCGAGCGGGCCGGTCAATTGCACCCAACGGCCGCCGCGCATCTGCGCCAGGAATCCCGTGCGCGCGCCAAGATGATTCTCCGCCGTGAAGTCGATGGGAACGCCGCCAAGCGCGGGATCGGTCCAGGGCTCCATATCCTCGAGCGCCTTGGCAAAGTTCGCTTGGGTGGGCTGCGCTCCCGCGCGCTTCAGCGCTTCGACGAACAGGTGCCCCATCGTCGCGCCGTAGAGCGCCTGCGCCGTCGCGACAGCAGTGAATTTGCGTTCGTAACGCGCGACCCAGGCGCGCAGGCCGGCATGGGGATCGTCTGCGCGCGGAACCGCGAATTGCCCGACCGCAAGAAGCCGTTCGACGGCGCCGCCGCCGAACGTCGCGATCTCCGGAACATAACAGGCGGATGAACACAGGAAGATAGGGCGCCAACCGGACGCCCGGGCCGTCTCCATCGCTCCGATCGCCGTCTGCATCGTCACGCCCAGCACGACGATCTCGGAGCCGTTTGCGCGCAGGTTCGCGATCTCGGTGCCGAAATCCTCGGCGTCGCGCGCCACGGGAACCATCGTGGCGGGCTCGAGGCCGCGTCGCGACAGCTCCGCCACCGCGCCCTCAGTCACGCCGAAACCAAGCTCGTCCTCTTCGAGCAGGATGGCGACCCTCAGCGGCCCGTGCTGATGCAGAAGATAACCGAGACCCGCGCGCATCTGATCGGAAAGCGGAGCACGGGCGCCGAATTTCAGCGCGTGGAACGGGGCATAGGCCTGCCGCGCTTCGCTCAAGGGAAAAAGGTGAAGTACGCCTTGCTCCAGCGCGTGACGCATCGACGCTTGCACGGTCGGCGTTCCGGCGGGGGCAAGAATGGCGAAGACCCGATCGTGCGCGACCAGTTTCCGCACGGCCTGTTCGGCATGTGACGTGTCGTAGCCATCGTCTTCCGCGATCAGCCGGAGTGTGCGTCCGTGCACGCCGCCTTCCTCGTTCACTTCGTCGAACGCCATGACGAGGCCGTTGCGAACCGCCGCGCCCCAGACGGCGAGCGGGCCCGAAAGGTCCATATGCGTGCCGACGACGATCTCGTCCGGCGAAACGCCACGGACCACACCGCCGGCCTCGGCCGCCGCCGCGGGAAGCGGCGGCAAGGCCAGGGCCAAGACCAGCACGGCGGCGAGGCGGAGCGCGAACGCCATGGAAGCGGAGCTACGCGCTTACGGACGGCCGCTTCGTCATCCGCTCGAACCACGCCGTGACATTGGCGAGCGCCGGATCGAGCTTCTGGCCGAACGGCGCGGCGAAATCGAGAAAGCAGAAAAGATGGATATCGGCATAGGTGAAGCGCTTGCCGCAGAGGAATTCCTTGCCCGCCAGTTGGCCGTCGAGCCATTTCAGCCGGTCCTGGGCGATTTTCTTCAAGCCGGGTGCCGCCTCGGGCACCGTGACCATGCGATCCTTGAAGAGGCCGAGGCCTTCCGAGAAGCGAAAGCCCATAGCCGCCGGCTCACAGATGTTCAGATCGACGCGGCGCGTCCACATGCGCGTCTCCGCCTTCTCCTTCGGGTTTGTGCCGATGAGCGCGGGCGCCGGGTGCGTGTCCTCGAGATATTCGCAGATCGCCGTGATCTCGCAGACGGTCGTGCCGTCGTCGAGTTCGAGCGCGGGCAATTGGCCGTGCGGGTTCTTGGAAAGATAGGGTTCCTTACGGTTCTCGCCCTTCATCAGGTCGATTTCGATCTTGGGAATGTCGATTCCCTTCTCGGCCATGAACATGCGCACGACGCGCGGGTTGGGTCCGATGGAAGTGTAGAGCTTCATGGGGGGGTCCTTTCCTAAGAGCCTTCTCTGATTGGGGTTGTTGGGGTCAAGCTTTTCCTGTCGTCTCTCCATCGTTTTTTTCGGTGTCGTTTCCGCGGGTCACACGCTTCTCTTCGCGGTCGGCGCATTGAAGAGGTTTCAAGGCCGCCTGCATGATGGGGTCAGGAGAGCGAGGCGCCTCAATCTGTTTCACGACCTTGCTTGCCTTTCGGCCGGCAGGTTCGAGACTCTCAACGAGGTCGCCTTGCCCATCGTCCCCACGGGAACGATCCGGTTATCGCCCTTGCGGGCGAAGCTGGTGCTTGTTCTGCCTCCTGTTCATCGCGCTCATGCCGCTGCCGCCATAGAGGGGCGCGCCGGCTCCTTGCCGAAGCGGAAGTCGCTTTCGTCGCGCCACATGCGATGCAAGATGACAGCGAGCTTGCGGGCGACGGCAACGCGGGCGCGCGCCATGCCGCGGCGCTTGGCGATGCTCATGCCCCAGGCGCGCAAGCTCGACCATTTCGCCGAGCGCGTGAGCAGCGAATGCGCCGCCTCGTAAAGCGCCGTGCGGGCGATCTCGTCACCGCAACGGCTGACCCTGCCCATGATATCGGTCTCGCCGGACTGATAACGCGTCGGCGTCAGCCCCAGATGCGCGCCGACATCGCGTGAGCGTTTGAAGCGCGCGGGATCGTCGATCGTCGCGCGGAAGGCGAGCGCGGTGATCGGTCCGACGCCGGGAACGCTCATAAGGCGCCGGCATGTCGTTTCGCCGCGCACAATATCGAGCACATGCCTGGTCAGGCGGGCGAGCTCTTTCAACATCGTCGCCAACACCGACAGCAGCGGCTCGGCCAGCGCCATCACTTGGGGATCCTCGCCAGCCAGCTCGCGCACGCGCGCCGCGAACTTGGCGCGGCCCGGCGTTCCAAGCTTGAGCCCCGCCTCGCGCAGGATCGCCCGCACGACATTCTCGATCGAGCGCATCTCGTTCAAAACCGTGCGGCGCGCGACCAGCAGAGAGCGCCACAGCCGGCATTCCCGGCTCTTCACATGCACCTGCCGGAACCAGCCCGTGCGCATGATCTGCGCCAGAGCTCTTGCGTCATTGCGGTCGGTTTTCGCCGGCATCGTCTTCATCGCCGCATTCGCCTGGCGCGTCTCGATGCAGATCGCCGGCAAGCCGTCGGCCCGCAACCCGTCATGCAGCCACGCCGTCAGCGAACATGCCTCAAGCCCGATCCGCTCCAGCGGCAGATCAAGCCCGCGCAACACCGAAGACAGAGCCGCCGGCTCGCTCAACGCCCGCGCTTCCTTCACAATCGCGCCCGTCTCGTCGACAACGCAAATAGAGGTCTCTTCCAAAGACGCGTCCAGTCCGGCATAGTACTTCATGGCTGTTCCTTTTCGATGTTTGTGGCGATGTTCGTCATCGACCACGTTCCAACATTCAAACAGGAGCAGCCACCCTCTTTCCCGCAGCGCGGGAGACCCCAATCACCCCATCTGTTTCGATATTCGTCGCGGCGCTACTTGCCGCCGCCGAATCCGTTCTTCTCCAGATCGCGAATGCGCACGATCATGGACCGCCGCGGATCGCCGGGCAGGTCCTCGAAGCCGAAACGGCGATAGAAGGCGCGCACATCCTCGTCGAGCGGGTGGGCGATGACGCCGAAACAGCCGATGTCCCTCGACAACGCCATGCAGGTCGCGAGCGCGTGGAAAAGAAGCTGGCGCGCGTACCCTTGGCCCTGGCAACGCTTGTCCACCGCCAACTGTCCGAGCAGGACGACCGGAACGTTCTCCGGCCGGTTCCTGCGCGAGGATTTGGGCAGGTATTCGCGCTCGATCTGCCCGGCCGCCAGCGTCGCGTAGCCGACGATGGCGCCGCCGGTCCCTTCCGTGAGAACCGTGGTGCGCGAGACGCCTGCCTGCTGGTTCCGTTTGGCGTGGCGCCGGAACCACTGGTTCATGGACTCGCGCCCGCAGTCGAAGCCTTCGACCACGTCGTCGTCGCCAAGCGGGCGCGGTGGATTCAGTCGCGCCATGCCGGCCGGGTCGCCGCCAGATCCTTGAGGGCGCGGTTCTTTCTCGCCGGCGCGTTCGCCCAGGCCTCGAACTTCCTCCAATTCGCGGCCGGGATGACGACGGCGGACCGGAAGAGCAGCTCCGTCTCGGCCGCTTCCACGGCCTTGCGCCGGATGAAGTCGCTCAGGTTCGTGCGCGCCTGTTCGGCCGCGACTTCGAGCAATTCTCGCTCGCGTGCCGAGACCCGCACGCTGACGGGGCCGAGTTGGGACATGGTTCGCTCCGGGTTCGTCGACGAATGTATGACGATAGCATACAACCCGGCCGGCGGGCAACGTCCCTGCCGATGCCGCAAACCCGCGCGCGCAGAGTTTCGACGGATTTGGCATCGCGCGCGGAAATTGCCGGGGAGCAACGGCCGGAGGTTGGACCGCCCGCTCCGCCCATCCGTCCACAGGAACCCCGCGCCCGCGCGCGGCGCGCGCCCGACCGCGCCCTCGCGGGAAGGGCGGGGGGAGGGATAGAGTGGCGCCATGCGTTACGGAGAAGGCCTGCTCGAGGAAATCCTGCGCCGGACGGATATCGTCCAGCTCGTGGGACGGCGCGTGAAGCTCGCGCGCAAGGGCCGCATGTTCTGGGGCTGCTGCCCCTTCCACAAGGAGAACACACCCTCCTTCAAGGTCGAGAACGAGCGCCGCACCTACAAATGCTTCGGCTGCGGGGCCGGCGGCGACGCCTTCAAATGGCTGATGGAGACCGAAGGGCTCTCCTTCCCCGAGGCCGTGCAGAAGCTCGCGGGCGAGGCGGGCGTCGAGCTTCCCCAATGGTCGGCCGAGGACGAGGCGCGCGAGACGCGCAGGAAATCGCTCTACGAGATCGTCGAGCTCGCCTGCCGCTTCTACGAGGAGCAGTTGAAGCTGCGTGCCGGCGACGCCGCGCGGAGCTATCTGGAATCGCGCGCGCTGAACGCGGATATCCGCAAGCGGTTCCGCCTGGGCTACGCGCCCTCCGGCACCGCGCTGAAGGAGCATCTCGCGGGCAAGAGCGTGGGCCTCGAACACATGATCGAGGCCGGTCTCGTGCGGCCGGGAGAGGAAGGGCGGGCTCCCCGCGATTTCTTCTTCGACCGCGTGACGTTTCCCATCTCCGATCCGCGCGGGCGCGTCGTCGCCTTCGGCGCGCGCACGCTGAAACCCGACGTGCAGCCCAAATACATCAACACCGGCGAGACGGCGCTCTTCTCCAAGGGGCGGCTTCTCTACAATCTGCATGCCGCGCGCGAAGCCGCCCTCAAAGGTTCCACGCTCGTCGTCGCCGAAGGCTATATGGACGTGATTGCGCTGGTGCGCGCGGGGCTGGAAGCCTCCGTCGCGCCGCTCGGCACGGCGCTCACCGAGGATCAACTTTCGCTTCTGTGGCGGCTGGCGCCCGAGCCCGTGCTCTGTTTCGACGGCGACGAGGCGGGCGCGCGCGCCGCGCGCCGCGCCGCGCGGCTGGCGCTCGGCTCGCTCGCGCCCGGCCAATCGTTGCGTTTCGCGTTCCTGCCCACGGGCGACGATCCCGACGACGTGCTGCGCGCGCAAGGCGCCGCGGCGCTCCGCACCATGATCGAAAAGGCCCGCGCTCTCTCCGACGTGCTCTGGGCGGGCGAGACCGAGGGGCGCGACTTCTCGACGCCCGAGCGCCGCGCGGGGTTGGAGGCCGAGCTCGACAAGATCGTGCGCGAAATCCGCCACCCCAAGATCGCGGATTACTACCGCAGCGACTTCTCCGACCGCGTGTTCCAGCGTTTCAAGCGCGCTATCCGCGCCCGGCCGGGGCAGGCGGGGCGGGGAACCGGGTACGGCAAGCGCGCGTTCGAAAAGGATGCCCGTGGCGGAGGGGCCCGGGACGAGGTGTCGGCGGCGGTGCGCGACAGCGCGCTCGCCCGCAACGCAGGCGATTCGGCCCGCAGGATCAAGGAGATGGAACTTTCCGGGTTGATGATCGGGGCACCCGCGCTGATCGAGCGCCATGCCGAGGCGATCGCGGCCCTGGGCTTCGCCGATCCGCAGCTTGACAGCCTGCGCCGCGAACTCCTACACCTCGCCGCTTCCGGCGTACGGCTTGACGAGCGGGCGGTCGAGACCCATCTCGTTCGGCAGGGAATGGGCGGGTTGGCCGAACGGCTGAAGACGCGCCGCGTCGTGGGGCGGGGTCCCGAGGGGGAAAGCCATGACGAGGACAGCGAGGCCCGCTGGCTTCGGGCGGTCGCCCAGTTCCGGGATCTTATCGATTTCGATGTCAGGCGGGATCGCGCGCTCGAGCGCCATCTCGCGGATCAATCCGAAGAAAGCTGGAGCGAGGTCCAAAAGCTTCTGGGGGATAGGGCGCGGCCCGCGGACTGACCGACCGCGCGCGGCCGTCGCGATCCGCCGGACGGGGCCGCGAAGGAGTTGAACGGCAAAGTGGCGAAGAAGAAAACGACGACTTCCAAGACCAAGGCGCCGGCCAGGATTGCGGCGAAGAAGCCCGTTCCGCGTGCGCGTGCCAAGGCAGCTCCGGCCAAAGCCGCGGCGAGCAAGAAGGCGCCCGTGAAACCCGTCATCGCGAAAGCCGTCAAGGCGAAGCCGGCGAAGAAGGCGGCCAAGCCGAAGGTCGTGGCTGCCGTCAAGGCGCCTAAGACGGACAAGCCGGTCAAGAAGGAAAAGCCCGTCGCCGCCAAGGCCGCCGCGCCGAAAACCGCCGCCGCGCCGGCCAAGGAAAAACCGGCCAAGGAAAAGAAGGCCGCCAGCGCGAAGTCCGAGAAGGATCTCAAGGAAAAAACCGCGAAGCTGATCAAGGCGGTCGCGAAGGCCGCCGCCGAAGGCACCGTAACTCCGGCCGGCAAGGACGGCCGCGAGGAGGGCGACCAGCCTCTCCTCGATCTTTCCGATGCCGGCGTGAAGAAGATGGTCACCCGCGCCAAGCTGCGCGGCTTCGTGACCTATGACGAACTCAACCGCGTACTTCCCTCCGACAAGGTGTCGTCCGAGCAGATCGAGGACACCATGTCGATGCTCAACGAAATGGGCATCAACGTCATCGAGAGCGAGGAGCAGGAAGAAGCCGACGGCGAGCAGACGCCGGCCGTAGCCGCGGGCAAGCAGGTCGCGGTCAGCGAAAAGGAAGAAGAGGCCTACGACCGCACCGACGATCCCGTGCGCATGTATCTGCGCGAGATGGGATCGGTCGAGCTTCTCTCCCGCGAGGGCGAGATCGCCATCGCCAAGCGCATCGAGGCGGGGCGCGAGCTGATGATCGGCGCGCTGTGCGAAAGCCCGCTCACCTTCGAGGCGCTGACCGTCTGGCGCGACGAGCTGAACGAAGGCAAGGCGCTTCTGCGCGACATCATCGATCTGGAAGCCATGTATGGCGGCGGGCCGGCGGGCGAGGAAACCCAGGGTCAGCCGGGCCAACCGGGTCAGCCGGGCCAGCCCGGCCAAGCCGGCGCCGGCAACGGCGCGAACGGCGCGGCGCGGCCCGTGCCACCCGTCGTGACTCAGCCCGCGCCCGTGCCCGCGCCGCTCCAGCCCAAGCCCGAACCCAGGGCCGCGACCGAGGCGGAGAAGGCGAACGGCGAAGGCGCCGAGGGCGAGCCCAAGAGCGGCGACGATCAGGGCGGCGACGACGATTTCGACGACGAGGGCAATCTTTCGCTTTCGGCAATGGAAGCCGCGCTGAAGCCGCAAGTTCTCGAAACGCTCGACCAGATCGCGGCGCTCTACAAGAAACTGGGCCGGCTGCAGGACGCCTCGGTCGAGGCCGCGATTTCCTCCGACGAATTGTCGACCAGCCAGGAACGCCGCTTCAACAAGCTCAGGAACGAAACCGTCGATCTGGTGAAGGGCCTGCGGTTGCACAACAATCGCATCGAGGCGCTTGTCGATCAGATGTACGGCATCAACCGCCGCTTCCTCTCGCTGGAAGGCCGCCTGCTCCGCCTCGCCGAAGCCCATGGCGTGCTGCGCGAGGACTTCCTCAAGGAATATTTCAGCAACGAGCTCGACCCCAATTGGGCGCGGCGCGTGGGCCGTCTCTCGCGGCCCGGCTGGAAGGAATTCGTCCAGGAGGAGCGCGACAAGGTCAAGGACATCCGCGCCGAAATCCAGACGCTGGCGCAGGAAACCCGCCAGGAGGTTTCCGATTTCCGTCGCATCGTGCAGACGGTGCAGAAGGGCGAACGCGAGAGCCGCCAGGCGAAGAAGGAAATGATCGAGGCCAATCTGCGTCTCGTCATCTCCATCGCCAAGAAATACACCAACCGGGGCCTGCAATTCCTCGACCTCATCCAGGAAGGCAATATCGGGCTGATGAAGGCGGTCGATAAGTTCGAATACCGCCGCGGCTACAAATTCTCGACCTATGCGACGTGGTGGATTCGCCAGGCGATCACGCGTTCCATCGCCGATCAGGCACGCACCATCCGCATTCCCGTGCACATGATCGAGACCATCAACAAGCTCGTGCGCACCAGCCGCCAGATGCTGCACGAGATCGGCCGCGAGCCGACGCCGGAGGAATTGGCCGAACGCCTCGCGATGCCGCTCGAGAAGGTGCGCAAGGTCCTCAAGATCGCCAAGGAGCCGATCAGCCTGGAGACGCCCATCGGCGACGAGGAGGATTCCCATCTCGGCGATTTCATCGAGGACAAGAACGCGGTGCTGCCGATCGACGCCGCCATCCAGGCGAATTTGCGCGAAACCACGACGCGGGTCCTGGCCACGCTCACGCCGCGCGAGGAACGCGTGCTCCGCATGCGCTTCGGCATCGGCATGAACACCGATCACACGCTCGAGGAAGTCGGCCAGCAATTCAGCGTGACGCGCGAACGCATCCGCCAGATCGAGGCCAAGGCGCTCCGGAAGCTCAAGCATCCCTCGCGCTCGCGCAAGCTGCGCAGCTTCCTCGACAACTAGCCCTCGGACGAACGCCCATGCGCGGTTTCAAGGAAGCAAGTTTCACCGAGCGCCTCGCCGCGGCGGCGAAGGCCAAGCAGGCGCAGCTCGAGAAGGTTCGCGCCAAGGGCCGCGCGAACGAGACTGGCCAGGCCGCACGCGCGGCCGGGCGCGTCGCCACCGCGTCCGCGCGCGAGGCGCGCGCCGCGACGCGCAAGGAAGCAAAGCTGGCCGAGGCCGCGCGCGCGGCCCAGGCGCGCAAGGAGAAGGAAGCGGCCGAGGTGCTCGCGCGCAGGAACGAAGAGGCCGCGCGCGCGGCCGACGCCGCCGAACGCAAGACCCGCGCCGCCGCGCTGGAAGCCGACCGGAAAGCGGCACGCGACGCGCGCTATGCCGCGCGCAAGACGCGGCGGAAATAGGCGCGGGCCGGCGCGAACGCGGAATCGTCTTGGCCGCTCCCGCACGCTATGATGGCCCGGCGGGCGGCGTTCGCGACCCGCAAGCGACGAGAGCCGAAGGGAGAACCCCATGGCCAAGGCCAAAGCCAAACCCGCGTCCAAATCGGATGCCGGCGTCTACCGCGTCACCGAGATCATCGGCACCAGCCGCACCTCGTGGGAAGACGCCGCGAAGAAGGCGGTGCAGACCGCCGCCAAGAGCCTGCGCGACCTGCGCATCGCCGAGGTTTCCAAGCTCGACGTCAAGGTCGAGAACGGCAAGGTCGTGGCCTATCGCGCGCGCGTCGCGCTCTCCTTCAAATACGCGCCGTAAACCCGCGCGCGGCATCGGCATGACCGGCCTGCCCACGCCTGGGCGGGGCCACGCCCGCGCGGGCGTTCCCATGCCCGCGCGCGCGCTTTAGTATGTCCCGCATACAAACGGGAGACACGCCATGGCCGCCGGCACCAAGACCGCATTCCGCCGCATCGCCACCGAGGAAGCCTGGAGCATTCCCGAGCACATGGCGGCGCTGCTGGCGCTCACGCGCTCCAACTGGGACGCGCTCGATCTGCGCCTGCCCAGGCGCTCCGCCGTGCCGGGAAGCCCGCTCTACGTGAAGCTCACCGATACCGACGGCGCGCGCCTCGCCGCGATGGACGAAGACGGCGTGGACATGCACCTGCTCTCGCTCACCTCGCCGGGCGTGCAGATGTTCGACGCCGATACGGCGTGCGCGATCGCGAGCCTCGCCAACGACCGCATGGCGCAGGCCATCGCGCGGAACCCCGCGCGCTTTGCCGGGCTCGCCGCCTTCGCGCCGCAGGACCCCAAGCGCGCCGCCAAGGAGAT
>Ga0326597_10003965_pt1 | contig 20988 bp, 20 predicted proteins | sample RVTome_12_FD_203789 | JGI IMG/M metagenome (GOLD analysis project Ga0326597, IMG submission 203789) | Soil microbial communities from uranium-contaminated site in the Upper Colorado River Basin, Wyoming, United States - RVT100D185 | ecosystem: Environmental > Terrestrial > Soil > Contaminated >...
ACCGTTGCGTCAAGCGTCTTGATCCCATCTTGCTGCTGCTGAACTTTCTCGAGTAACTCCTCCAGTGTGGCGCTCTTCAGACTCGGCGCGGCGGCCACTGTTGGAAGTGTGGTGCGCTTCTGAACCAGACATCCGGTCAGTGTTGCCATCAGGCTGGCGGCAAGCAGGGCGGCGAAGCTGAGGACCACCGGCTCCTTTGCCAGCTTGAACACCATGGTCGTGGCGCGGCCGAAGGCCCGCTCCCTGGTCCTGAATCGCATGAACGTTTACTGCCTTTGCCACTGCCATAGCCAATGTAACAGAGCCACCACCCCGGCGCAATAAGGCGGCACGGTCGCACTCGCATCAGGCCTTCACTGTTACGGTACGCTGGCGGCGGCTGGTTGGGGGACTTGCTGAGCGGCTTTTTGGGCGATGGCCGTTTGACGCGCCTGCTGCATTCTTTCGCTCCGGTCTTCGCGGTACTGAGCGACGGCGAGGTTATGTTCGGAGAGCGTTTTTGAGAAGATGTGCCCGCCATCCATGTTCGCTACGAAATAGAGGTAGTCGGTCGAGGCAGGTTGCATGGCCGCGCGCAGAGAAGCTTTGCCGGGATTGGCAATGGGACCCGCGGGAAGCCCTTTCTCCAAATAGGTGTTATAGGGAGAAGGGAGACTCAAATCGGATCTGCGGAGGCGGCCGGTGTAGCCATTAGCCAGAAACGCGGCATAGGCCACCGTGGGGTCGGCCTGCAAAAGAATGCCGCGCTTCAGGCGATTGTAGAAGATACCGGCGATCGTCGGACGCTCCAATGGTACGTAGGTTTCCTTCTCTACCAGCGAAGCGATGGTAACCACTTCCCGGATCGGGCGCCCGGAAGGGGTGTGCGGAAGCGTGGCCAACACCTCCCGAAAACGGCCAACCAGGATACGCACGATTTCAGCGGGGCGGGCGTGGCGCGGAAGGTGGTAGCTGTCCGGGAACAAATAGCCCTCCAGATCGCTGGCTTCCGGATCAAGATCGGCGACCGGCTGCGGGTCTTCCGTGGCGCTAAGGAACTCGTCGCGACTGGAGAAGCCATGCGCCGCAACCAGATCCGCAATTTCAAAGCGGTTCGCACCCTCCGGGATCATCAGGACCTGATAGGAGACATCCCCGCGAACGATCTTGCGCCATACCTCGAGTGCCGAGGCCGGCTGCTCAAAGGAATATTCACCCGCTTTCAGGGTGTCAGCAGGGTGCAGCAGGTGAAGGCCGAGAAAGGTCCACCGGCTGCGGATGGCTCCGGCAGCCTCCAATTGCCTGGCGATGGCTGCCGTACGTGCCCCGCGGGGAATGTCGACCGTGACCGGGGCGGCTCCGATGAGATAGGGGCGCGTGCCATCGGCCAGCAGCCACAACAGACACACTACGGGAGCAACGATTGCCGTCACCAAGATTCGCTGTATCACCACTTTCATTTGTTTCCTGATCCGGTAGTCGGCCCGTCAATGGACTCATCGAATGTTCCGTTTGCCGCCCCTTCTGGTATTTGGGCCGGCCGCTCCGACTCAAGAAAGCTCTCCAGCAGTAGCACTGCGGCCACCTGATCCACGGACCCGGCGCGCTCCTTGGGCCGCATCCCAGAGTCGCGCAACACGCGGTTTGCTTCAACGCTGGTGAGTCGCTCATCCCACAACCGAACTTTTATCTCCAAATGTTTTTCCAGTTTCACTGCAAATTCTGTCGCCGCAACTGATTGAGGACCCACTGTGCCGTCCATGTTGATCGGATCACCTACGACAATTTCCGTAACGTTGTTCTTCCGGGCGAGAGATTCTAAGTAATTCATGTCTTCTCGCCGGTTGCGACGCTCGATGGTGGGCAGACCCTGAGCCGTCAGGCGCAGCGGATCGCTCCAGGCGAGTCCCATGCGCCGCTCCCCCAGGTCAATGGCCAGCACTCGGCCTGGCGTGTTCGTTTCCGAGCTTCGCTGCAATGCCTCCGAGGCCGTAAGGTTGTTCATGATCTGACTGCTTCCTCAAAGCATAAGTGCCGCAAAATCAATATCCCTTCGTGAGTATTGGGAGATTACATCCCGCGGGAACGAAGGATGCGAATGGCGCGGCTGGCTTCCTGGACGACTCCCGCATCGGAGTCCTTCAACAAGACTTCCAGATAGCTGACCGAGGTATTGTCGCCGGAAGCGGCGAGCACGGTGCACAAATTTTTCCGAATGTCGGCATCCGGAGAATAAAGCTTGGGGTACAAACCATGGCGGACGGGATCCTGGCGGGCGAGCTCGATCAGGTACGGCCGCGCCTCTCCTACGTGCACCCGCGAGCTGAGATTGGAAACGAGCTCATCGAGGAGCTCCATCCGGCCATGCGCTATCATGGCGAAGGCCAGCGCCAGCCGCACGCCGGCGTCCCTTTCCTTCTGGCGGGCCTCGGCCAGGATGCCGGAGTAGTTCGCCCCTTCGATCCTTCCGAGAGCCAGCGCCGCCGAGGTGCGCATCTGCTTTTCCCTGTCATTCAAGAAAGCTTCGAACACCGGCGCAGTCTCCGGAACGGGCATGAATGCCAGAGCGTCGAGCGCCGCGATCCGGACGTTCTTGTCTTGGCTGGTTTCCAGCAGGATGCGCAGATCCGGAATCGCCTCGTGAGTCCGGAGCAGTCCCAAGGTGATCGCCGCGCGTTGTTGAATCGATGCCTGCGGATATTTCAGCAGGAAGATAATGCGCGGACCTACGGAGATATCCTGTATCTTCTGAAAGGCGCGCAGCACCTCCGCAATCAAGTCCACCTGATTGCTGAAGGCGGCCTCGAGCAAGCTCGGAACGGCCTGGCGCGCGCGCAGGATGCCCAGCGCTCGCGCCGCCCTTACGCGCGTCCTCATGTCGGGAGCCCCCGTAACGGTCCTGCGCAATGTCTCCACAACCTCCGGACTCAGCTTGGCATCCGCATCGACGATCGCCGTGTCCACGTCGGAAAATAGGCTCTGGAACCGCTGTCCGGCAGACCGGAAAAACCCGCCAAACCCAGGGTCGATGTAACCCGGAAGATAAAAGTTGACGATGCCGTCGATGGCCAGATAGCGGATCTCCGGCAGGCCATCCCGGATCGCCACGGACAGGGGAGCGAGGCCGGCTTCCGTGCCCATGCGGATCAGGGACTTCACCGCCGTGGTCCGCACCTTTTCGTCCGGATCCCGCACGAGCTGAGCCAGAACCGGCACATAGGCCGGATTGTTCGATTCCCCCAACTCACGCACGGCGCGTTCGCGGACCTTGGGGTCCGGGTCGCGGAGCTGGTTCTCAGCCTCCACCTGGGGCCAGGCCGCTGCGGCAAGCAGTAGTATCCCTGCGATGGCCACGCTCGCAATCGAAATTCGATGCCTTGTTTTCCGTCTCCCGCCGATCACTAGCTCTCCTTATTTTAGATATTCCATAGCCATTGTAACCCACGAAAAATCTTTCCGCACTGCCGGATGCCGGAGGGGCTGTATCCGGGTCTGTAACAGGGTCCGTAACTGGGCAACCGGCCTTCGGACACGTCCGTGATTGAATCCTCGGAAGTATTGGGAAGAACGTGATTGAGAACCGGGAGACGCAGTCTACGGAACGACCGGGATGACGGGATCGTTGCTGGTTGCGCCAAACATTTCCAGGCTGACCGATGACGATCCTGCCGCCGTCGCGGGCACAACGAAATTTACCTGATACAAACCGACAAAGCCTGGGGTGAGACCGGAGAAGCGAACTTCGGTGGCAACACCGCCAACCCGCACGGAAGGTAGTTCCAGAGTGTGTACCAGCGGAGAAAATGGGGCCGCTCCGCCACTCTCGACGGCAGCGTTGACGGTTCCTAGGCCGCTCGCGAACATGACCAGTACTTCGCCGCGCTGCGCCGGAAAGGATTCCGTTACCAGGGCGCCGCTTGCGTGCACGATGATTCCCGCGCCGTTGTTCTGGTAGATGCCGGGACTGGCATCACGCCGCGGCACATGCATGACGACTTCTCCCTGTGCGCTAAGGAGGCGGATCTCCGCAACCGGGCCGGTCAGTCCGAATGGAACCTGGAAATTAATCTGCCCCGAAGAGGCAAAAAACAGGGGCGCGGCAATATTGTTGACGAGCAGAGTTGTCCCGGCGAGCGAGGTGGGCAGGGGGGGCGCGCCCGAAATTTCCGTCGCCGAAGCCAAGTTCGAGCCGAACAACGAGGCTACCATTCCGGGCGCCAGAGGAACGACGTCGAAGCTGGCGGCATTGACCGCCGAATCGAGTCGCGGCGCGGCGAGGGCGGGGCCTCCCGTGGCGATGGCGAAAACACCGCGGCCGTGCGTTGCCGCCGCCAGCAGCCCGGTTGCGACATTTTGCGACAAGCCCAGGACGATGGCGTTCGGCAAACCGTCCTGCATCGGAGCCCAGGCGCCATCCGAGCGCATTACAAACACGCCGATATCGGTGCCCAGATAGATGGTATCGGGAGAGACCGCGTCGAGCAGGACTGCATTCACAGGAATGTCCGGAAGATTGCGGCTCAGGTCCTCCCAAGCGGCCCCGAAGTTCTCGGTCCGGAACACATGCCCGCTGCCGAAGCCGGATACGCCCACCACGGCTCTTTGCGGAGATCTGGGATCAACAGCGATGGAAGTGACAAACCGGCTGGGAATGGCCGCCGTGGTATTCCAGGCCAGTCCCCCGTCCTGGGAAACGCGCACCAGCCCTTCGCTAGTGCCAGCGTAGATCACCAACGACGAGCCCGGCGCCACAGCCAGCGCGCTGATCGTCGCCGTATTGCTCCCGGTGATATCTCCCGAAAGCGGGTTCCAATGATCTCCCCGGTCGCGGCTCTGCCATAAACGATAGCTCCCCAGGTACAACACGCCGGCCTGATTGGGATCGGGCAAGAAGGGAGGATAGAACAGCGAGTGGTCGGAGCCATCGAGCCCGGTGGCGATCAAATTGAAGGTCCTGCCGCCATCATCGGAGCGCCGCACTGAAAGAAAACGGGCCACGGTGTAAAGGGTCTGCGGATTCGCTGCCTCAAAAAATGCCGCTCCCGAGTCGCCAGGGCGTCCCTGATCCCACAATGAGCCGCCGGTGTAGAGCACGGTTCCATTGTCCTGCGTCCCCCCGACAGCCAGCGTCGGGTTGGAGGGATGCAGGCCGACTCCTTGAAATTGAGTAATGGCGAGTGTCAGGTTCAAGCTGGTGAAGTTTATGCCTCCATCGGAGGAGCGCCACACGCCGCTGTCGCCGATCAAGTAAAAAGCAGATGGGTCGGAGGGATCGAAGATGATCTCATGGGGGTCTTCGTGCAGGCCCGTTGCCAGGCTGAGGCTTTGCCAGTTGGAGCCGAAGTCGGCTGATTTCCACAAGTCCACTCCTCCAGCGTAGACAACTCCTGCATCTGTCGGGTCCACCTGCAAAGCAATATTGAACGCCCCCTGGCCGGCGCCATCTTCAGTCATGATGTCTTGAGAGAGGTTCTCCTGACGGCTCCAGTTGTCGCCTCCATTCAGCGAGCGGTAAAAGCCATTGAGCTTGAAGTCGCTGGAGTTGGCCGCCAGGGCGTAGAGCGTGGCCGGTGAAGAGGGAGCTACGGCCAGCGCAATGCGTCCCATGGCCGAGTGATCCGGCAGACCTGCGCTCAGCCGGGTCCAGCTCTCTCCTCCATCCGTGCTGCGATAGATGCCGTTGTCGGGGCTGCCAGAAAAATATCCGATCGCGGCGTAAGCGATGGAGCTGTCGGCGGGATTCAGCGCGAAGTCGGTAATAGCCCCGTTCAAAACCACACGCCAACTCTGCCCTCCGTCGGTCGATTTCCACAGGGCGGTCGATCGGCCGATGAAAATAGTGCCGCTGTTGCGGGCATCAAAGGCGATGAGGGAAGTCGGCGAGGAAAGGAAATTATCTGGATTGATGCGGGTCCAGTTGGCTCCGCCATCCGCGGAGCGATAGACCCCGGCTCCGTAATAGCAATCGAGGCAGAAATTTAGCTCCCCGGTTCCGTACCAGACATCGCCGGAAAACGGATCTACGGCCACGGCTCCGGAAGCGAGGGAGGGCAATCCATCTGTGACGGGCGCCCACCGTCCCCCGCGGTTGGTGGATTTCCAGACGCCTCCTCCGGCCGCCGCGATATAAACCGTCGAAGGATTGAGGGGGTTCACAGCCAGACTGTTCACTCGTCCGCTGACCAAATCGTCCTGGGTCGAATTTACCCCTGCGGGACCGAAGCTCGACCAGCGGCCTTCTGTGATGGCGTTAGGGTCGTCGGTCGCAAGCGGCTCGGCTGAAAATGCAGATGCGGTGCTCGTCTTTGGCGCCGGGCTGCCCCTGTCCCGCTGCGCTACGGCCTTGGCGAGAGCATCCTCGGGGATGTAGCCGAGTCCAAAGCGCCGCTGGCCGAAAAACCACTCTTCCCGCGCCTGCTGAGGGCTTGTGGCAGGTTGTTGCGCCAGCCCTTCCCATGCCAACCCGAAGGAACAGAGCAGCGCCGCGAACAGAATCGCCGGACGCGAATGAAATCCCGTTTTGTAGACACGTATCATCATCTAGCCAGTAGTTGACCAGCAAAAAATAGACGTTTAGAGACAAGTAACCGGGGGATGCTCTCGGTCAGTAGATGCGGATGTTGTAATTGTATGCCGGAGGAGACCCAAAAAACAAGCAATTTCATTGGCAAGATGGCCGGCTTGTGACGACTTTGGAACCGGGCCTGAGTTCGACTGACTCGATCTAATTTGCCGGATGGCAACCTCCGCTCTCGATACCCTTTCGTGCAACTTATCCGTTGGCGTTGTTGGCGGTACAGGGAAATACCAAGAGCGATCGCCCCAGGCAAGAAGGTGTCTCGAATGGCCTGCGCAGTGCGAAACCCGGTTATTCTATTTTATCTTTCTGGTATTATAGAATTATGGGAAGCCGCCGGATCGGCGAACAAGCCACTCGATATGCTGACATGTTTGCAGCCATGGGCGCGGAGCCACGGCTGCGCATTCTGCAATTCTTGTTGACGGCCTATCCGCAAGGGTTAGTAGTCGGGGATATCCAGGACGAACTGGGAATCCCTGCTTCTACGCTCTCCCACCATCTGGACAAGCTCAAGAACGAGGAACTGGTCCAGGTCCGGCGAGAGGGAACATTCCTGTGGTACACGGCCAACACCGAGGCATTGCAAGAGCTAATCCGCTTCCTCTATGCCGAGTGCTGCACCCGGAACAAGGCCATCGAACCCGGCGAGTTGGTTTCCATCGGGCAAACGTCAAATAAAATCTCCCGGGAGAAAAGCAAATAGAGATGGAACCGCTTGGGCGAAAACTTTCTTTTCTGGACCGCTACCTCACGCTCTGGATTTTCTTGGCGATGGCGGCAGGGGTCGGCGCCGGATATGGGCTCCCTGGATTCGTTCGCGTGATTACCGATTTCCAGGTGGGCACCACCTCGATTCCCATCGTCCTGGGCCTCATCTTGATGATGTACCCACCGCTGGCGAAGGTCCGTTATGAGGAGATGGGGAAAGTCTTCCGAAACAAAAAGATTCTCCTCCTCTCTCTTGTGCAAAATTGGGTCATTGGTCCGATTCTCATGTTCGTCCTCGCCGTTGTCTTTCTCCGCGGCTATCCGGAATATATGGCGGGCCTGATCATGATTGGCATTGCTCGCTGCATTGCGATGGTCATCGTCTGGAACGAGCTAGCGAAGGGAGACACTGAGTACGCGGCGGGTCTAGTTGCTTTCAACTCCGTTTTCCAGGTGCTCTTCTACTCCGTGTACGCCTGGGTTTTTGTCACCGTTCTCCCGGCGTGGTTTGGGCTCCAAGGCTCTGTCGTGAACATCTCGATCAGCCAAATTGCTCACAGCGTTTTCATCTATCTCGGTATTCCGTTCGTTGCTGGTATGCTCACGCGGCTGGTGCTTCTTCGGACTAAGGGAAGACAGTGGTACGAAGAGAAGTTCATCCCGCGAATCAGCCCGCTGACCCTTGTGGCGCTGCTCTTCACCATCGTGGTGATGTTCTCCCTGAAAGGCGACTACATTATCCGGCTGCCGCTGGACGTGCTTCGGATCGCCGTTCCGCTCCTCATCTATTTCGTTGTCATGTTCCTGATGTCGTTCTGGATGGGTCATCAACTCGGCGCGGATTACTCGAAGACGGCAACGCTTTCCTTTACTGCCGCGAGCAACAACTTCGAACTCGCCATTGCCGTTGCGGTGGCAGTATTCGGTATTCACTCCGGAGCGGCTTTTGCCGCCGTCATTGGTCCTCTCGTGGAGGTGCCGGTGCTCATATCGCTGGTCAACGTGTCGCTCCGCTTCCAGAGGTTTTTTCCCACGGAGCGGGCGCTGATTGCGGCGCCCCGGATAGTGCACAACTGATATGAAACGCGTCCTCATCCTGTGCACGGGAAACTCGGCCCGCAGCCAAATGGCGGAAGGGTTACTCCGACACGATGCAGGGACTGTCTATGAGGTTTTCAGCGCTGGCACAAATCCCAGCCAAGTTCGGCCGGAAGCCATCGCCGTGATGCGCGAGGTCGGGATCGACCTCTCCGGTCACCGCTCCAAGTCGGTGGAGGAGTTTGCCGGCCAGGATTTCGACTATGTGATCACGGTCTGCGATAACGCCAAGGAGAGCTGTCCCATCTTCCCAGCCAAGACAAAGCGCATCCATTGGAGCATCGAAGATCCTGCCGCCGCACAAGGCTCGGAAGAGGAAAGACTTGGTGCCTTCCGGCGTATCCGGGACGAACTGCAAACACATCTCAAAGCTATAGAACACGGGCAGGAGCAAGACTGATTCGGCCCGATGTTCCCTGGTCTCGGCACGGTGTCAGGAAAGGCTCGATCTAACGGGCTCCGACGCGCACCATCTTCATTTGATTGGTCTGGCCGGGCCTTCCGGGGCTGCCGGCTACCACGGCCAGCACATCGCCTCGGGCGATCACGCGGCACCGGAGGAGTTCAGCTTCCGCCGCAGCGAGAGTTGATTCGGCGTCGAGCTCGAGCGGCAACACCAGGGGAACCACTCCCCAGTAGAGCGCCGCGCGGCAGGCAATGCGCTCATCGTGGCAGAAAGCATAGACTGGCCGCGCCGGACGGTATTTGGAGATCAGCTCCGCTGTGGAGCCGCTGCGCGTGAACGCCACGATGGCCCGCACCCTCAGTACTTGTGCGGCATGAACCACGCTCTCGCAAACCGTCTCGGCAATGTCCAACCTGCGACCCCTGCGGCGGAGGTCGGTTTCCTGTCGCGTCTGATCGGCCTCCTCCGCGATTCGCGCCATCATCTTGACCGCTTCGATGGGGTGGCGTCCGATGGCCGTTTCCGCGGAGAGCATGACCGCATCGGTGCCATCAAGAATGGCATTGGCCACATCGCTCGCTTCGGCGCGCGTTGGCCGCAGATTGGTGGTCATCGACTCCAGCATCTGGGTGGCCGTGATTACCGGCAGCCGCGCGTCGGCTGCGTGCCGGATGATCCGCTTCTGGATCATCGGAACCCGCTCCGGAGCCATTTCCACGCCCAAGTCCCCGCGCGCCACCATAACCCCGTCGCTCGCGGCGAGTATCGAGTCCAGGTTCTGAATCGCTTCCGGCTTTTCGAGCTTGGCAAGTACCGGGATGGACGCTTTCCGCCGCTTGAGCAGCAGCTTCAGGCGCTCGACATCGGCTGCTCGCCGGACGAAGCTGAGGGCGATGTAGTCAACGCCAAGCGAAATGCCGAATTCAAGATCGGCTTCATCTTTTTCCGTCAGGGCATCGAGCCGCAGATGTGCCCCTGGCAGATTGACTCCTTTGTGTTCTTTCAACAAACCGCCTTGGACCACCTCCGTCTCGACTTCATCTCCCTTTTTTCCCAGCGCGCGCAGCTCGATCAACCCATCATCGAGCAAAATCCGGTCTCCCTTGCCGAAATCACGAGCAAGATGCGCATAGCTGATGGAAACGCGGCGGCTCGAACCGGCTGTTTCTTTGGCCGTAAGCCACAATCTCTGGCCTTGACGCAATCGAACGGAGCGATGCCCGCGCAGCGTGCCGGTGCGTATCTTCGGCCCGCAAAGATCCTGGAGCAGCGCCACAGGCCGTCCTGCCTGGCGTGATGCCTGCCTCACCCATTGAGCGAAACGGGCATGGGTCTCCGGCGTGCCGTGCGAAAAATTTAGCCGCGCGACATCCATTCCGGCGCCGATCAGCTCGCGGATTTTTTCGAGGCTGGCGGTGGCTGGCCCCAGCGTGCAGATGATCTTCGTTCGCCGCATGTCACGCCCCCTACTGGGCCGAATCGAAATAGATCAATGAGGTTAGGCTGAGATATTCACCTGCCGATGCCACCCCAGCCTGGGAATTAACCTGAAAGCATGGCCCCCCGGAAATCTACGCAAAGCCGGATACGATTTTGGCTGCAAGAAGGGAGAAGGTCAATGGCAGGGACGAAGCATTCCTTATTCTTTACACGAATGTCCCAAATATGATACATTCGCACATGTGAGGCCGATCCTCTTCCACCCGGGAGCACGAGACGCGATCCGGCGATTTCCGAAAGAGGTCCGCAGCCGTTTAGGCAAACGCCTTTTTCAGCTTCAGTTGGGGGAGCAATTGGGAATGCCGCACTCGCGACCGATGCCTAGCGTAGCCGCCGGTGTCTCGGAACTTCGTGTTCAAGGAGAGGACGGCGCGTATCGCGCGTTCTACTTCACACTCTCGCCGGAAGGGATTTTGGTGTTCCATGCATTCGTCAAAAAGACCCGGCAAACTCGGGCCTCGGAAATTGGACTTGCAAGGAAACGGTTGAAGGAGCTTCTCGATGTCTAAAATCAAACCCAGAGTCAGACCAGTTGTCGCACGAACTCCGGAGGCATTGGCTGAAATTCTCGGGCTTTCGCCGGCCGACGCCGAGGTATGGCAGGTCCGGTATGCGCTCCTAAGGTATCTGAAGGAGATCGTTCGGGAGAGAAAGATCACCCACGCTGTAGTCGCAGCTCGGGCAGGAACGTCCCGGACAAGAGTAACCGCCATCCTGAATGACAAACTTGAAAACGTCTCCAGCGACCTACTGATCCGGATTCTCAGTTCCCTGGGCTACAGCGTCAAGGTCAGGGTGTCGAGAGCCGAATCCGCCGCGTAGCCAACCCGTCGCCGCGCTATAGCCTGCAAAACCGTCCCGTCTGTCCCCGATTTTTTCCCGGTTTTCCTCTTCCCCGCTCAAAACTCATGTGGAGGCCAGAGCTTGTCGTAGTCGAGCCGCTTTCCGATAACTTGGGACGATACTTCAAATTGCCTGCCGACCCAAGTCGAAATATATTCCTTTGCTGAGTCAGAAGCGTCTTGAACGCTGATACCACCGCTGCCAGCTAGACTCAGGGCCTCGTGAAGTTTTATTTGGAGTGCGCTTCCGGGGACTAGAATCAGGCCGGCAAAGGAATATGCCTGCCATTCCAGCCACCCCCTGTCTTGCTCACGAATTTGCCCCATCACCGATTTCCATTCCTCTACGGACGAGAAGCGAAGTTGCTCGTAGACAGCGGAATGCAGCACTGCGTGTGCGAGTTCATGTGCCAAGGAGAACCGATATCGGTTGGGTGATCTGCTTTCCAGAACCGCCATATCTACGATCAGCGATTTGAGATTGCTCGAAATGCAAGCATCCACTTCATGGACCCGCTGAAGGCTCGGAATCGGAATGATGTTGATGCTGAAATCGCACTCGATAATTCCCTCGACGGGAACTGGGATTGATCCATCCGGGTTGTACTGTCGCAGGAAGGACTCGGCTCTGTTGCGCAGTTGCTCATAAGACAGGACAGGGACCGGAAGTTCCACGAAGGATTATGTCCTCTTGATTCGTTCTACCAGATCGTCAAGCGCTTCATCATCTACACGCTGCCCTCGCAAAGTACGGAATAGAACGGGCAACATCTCCACCACTTCATCATCGTCAAGAACATCCTTGGGTATTAGCCCGCGTTCTGCAGCAGCAAGGTCGAAGAACGTGTACCAATCGTCAGCCCCCTTTTTGACGCGAAGCGCCTTCGCGTATGCTTCAAGCTTTTCCGTAGCCTCAGGCGGAGGCAACAGGCCCCTCTCAAGGCGGCTGATGTTTGCAGGATCAAAACTATTCTCCAGGCAGAACTCCCGCAGCGAAATGCGATGCCTGGCACGCAATGACCGGAAAAATTCTCCGAATTTCATGGTGCCTCCTTTCTTGCTGTTGTAATTGTACTACAACACTCGCTAATATTCAAGATTAGGAGAGTAGCAGGATCCAAGGAGGATAAGAATGAGAAGAAGTTCCAATGTGCTACCGAGAGAACTGCGTTTGCGGATACTTGAGCTGGTTGATAATGGAGATGAGGTAGTCAGCATCTCTAGGCATCTCTCTGTCCCTGTGGCTGCTGTTCACCGCGCAATAGCCTGGCGACAGCACGTCCAGTCTCACCAGAGAATTTCAAAGCGATTTCGCGAAAGGCTCGGAATTGATCCGGGCGGTTCAATTCGCGCCTAGAATTGCGTTGAAGGAAAACCGGGGGAAACCGGGGGACAGAGGGGACGTTTCTGCATGGCGCGGAGGCATCTTTCTGGCGAATCAGCTTCCGGATTTTTTCGAGGCTGGCGGTGGCCGGCCCCAGCGTGCAGATAATCTTCGTTGGCCGCATGAATCTCCTCAAGGATGAGCATGTTACGCCATAGTTACTGTTCTCCAGATAACCACGGGGTTACCGGATGGCAAAATCGCGCATCTCATAGTACTATGAATGCGGTTATAGCTTCGAAACGGACCCAAGGCGATCTAACGGCGAGTCCAACGGCGCATTCTGTACTCCGGGACGGAGGTGGCGGATGGCGACCTGCTCACTCCATTCCTGCGAGGGGGCCAGAACAGAATTATGATGACAATCAATTGCAATAAGGCGGGTCTATTTCGATTTCCTCTCCTCGGCGCGTTGGCGCTGTGGATTGCGTGGCAGCCACTGGTCCGGGCGCAAACTTCCGGCACGCAGGAGCCGGCCTCTCCGCAGGTTCCCGAGAGCGGCCCGAGCAAGGGTGTGGGCGAGACGGTAATTGTCCCGCGGCGGCGCGCTCCTCAGCCCGCTCCCGCTCCCGAGCCCGCAAAAGTCGAGAAGCTTCCCGGCGTTGATCAGCCGGTCTTCCGCGCCGACGTGGAGCTGGTGAATATCAGCGCCGTCGTACAGGATCGCAATGGAAATTTCCTGGGAGGGCTCAAGAAAGAAAATTTCCGGCTGACAGAGGACGGTGTCCCGCAGACCATCGAGCGCGTTGAAACGATGGAAGCCCCGGTAACAGTCGCGATGGTGGTTGAATACCGCAACAATTACTGGGAATTTCTGGAAGATACCTTCCAGGCTGCCGGCGGATTTGTCAACTCGCTGAAGCCGGAAGACTGGGTGGCGCTGATTTTCTTTGACCTCAGGGTCGAAATTCTCCGCGATTTTACCCGCAACAAGTCGGTCGTGCTAAACGACCTGATGATGTTGCAGACACCGGGATTCAGTGAAGCCAATCTTTTTGATGCCGTATCGGAAACCGTCGACCGGATGCAGGATATCGACGGCAAGAAGGCCATCGTGCTGGTCGCGAGCGGGGAAGATACCTTCAGCAAGACGCGTTACGACGCCGTGCTCAAGAAGGTCCAGGCCTCTGACACTCCCATCTACGCCATCGGCACCGGGCAGGCTCTGCGCTTGTGGGCGGAAGGCCACGGTTACTTGAGTTCGGAGGGTTCCATCGGCTTTCTCCAGGCCGACAACCAGCTCCGCACCTTCGCCAGATATACCGGCGGCAAAGCGTATTTCCCGCGCTTCCAAGGCGAATTCCCCAGCATTTACGGCGACATCGCCGGCGCCCTTCGCACTGAATATGTGCTGACCTACAGCCCCACCAATTCCAAGCACGATGGCAAGCTTCGCAAGATCAAAGTGGAGCTGCTCGAAAAAGATGGAAAGCCGCTGAAAATCACTGATCAAAAAGGTAAAGAGATCAAGTACGAAGTGCGTGCGCGTGAGGGATACACCGCGCCACGCCCAGTTGAATAGGTCGAATAATACGTCCGCGAGAAGATGGAATCGGCTGTGACGAATCCGTAAGAAGGTTAGGGCCGTTTTCGGCCGGCTCACTCACCCACGGTTCCCCCCGGCGACATTGGAATGCAACAGAAGGGAGAGATCATGCACACGGTACCTCGTCGAACCATTTGGAAACGAACTCTGCTATTGCCAATCGGAGCGGCCCTTTTCTTGTTCCCGCAGCCGCCCGCGGCTGCCGACACGGACTTTCAGGCAAAAAAAATGACCCGCAGCGATGTGCCGCTCGGCAAGGGTCAGTGCGACATTCGCATGCGGGTGGACGGCGAAGTCGAGGTCAGTTTGCGCGGCGACCGGGTGCATGTGCGCACCATCAACGGACGCGACGTCCGGGATGATGGCTCGGAGTGTAATGAGCCATTGCCGGCTCGTGCGGTGAGCGATTTTGGCTTCGAAGTCCACGACGGCCGCGGCGAAATCAAGCTGCTCTCCGAGCCCAGCCGGCAGACTGGCTTCAATGCCGTCGTCAGAATTCGTGACAGCGAAGGCGGCGATGGGCGATACCACTTCCGCATCAGTTGGCAGATGGACGGCGGAGGCACGGGGCCGGGCCGCAGACCTGGCGGAGACCAGGGCGGATGGCCAGGGAATCGGCCCGGCGGACAGCCTCCCTACGGCAATCGTTTCACGCAGGCTCAGGCGGTGAATATTTGCAGCGATTCCGTGCGCGATCGCATCAGCCGTGATTTTCGCTACAACAACGTGGAAATTCAGAACGCCCGCGCGGACGAACGCCAGGCCCGGGGTGAATGGATTATTGGGGATGCAAGGGCGCGGAATGGATATGCAGTCGAGCTCTTTATTTTCTCCTGTCAGGTGGACTACAACTCCGGCCGGGTCCGGGCCGTGGACGCGCGGATCCGTTAGCGGTTCGAGATACTTGTCCCTCCTCCTGCCCTTCGCCTGGGCTGGCGATTGACAGGAGGGGGGAAACCCAATGATGTTAGCTGGCGGATTCCTCCAGGTTATATCCGCTTTCGCCGTGCTGGCTGAGATCCAATCCTTCCCGTTCCTCGTCCGTGTCCACCCGCAATCCCACGACCGCGCCAACAATCTTCGCAAACAGGAAGGTCAGCCCACCGGCAAACGCCCAGGTAATCAAAACCGCCATGATCTGATTTACTAATTGGCCTGGGTTGCCGTTGAGCAAGCCGTCCGCCGCCGCTGGATTGACGACCTTGGAAGCAAACAGTCCGGTCAGAATCGCGCCCGTAGTGCCGCCGACGCCGTGGACGCCAAACACGTCGAGCGAATCGTCGTAGCCGCACAGGGACTTGAGCGAGGAACAGGCCCAGTAGCAGACCACCCCGGCGACCGCCCCGATAATGAGCGCAGACATTGGACTGACGAATCCCGACGCGGGCGTAATCGCTACCAGCCCTGCCACGACTCCGGAAACGGCGCCGAGGGCGGTGGGCTTCCCTTTGGCCATCCACTCCGCGAGACTCCATGAGAGCATCGCAGCGGCGGCGGCAAAATGGGTGACGATGAATGCGCTGGCGGCCAAGCCACCGGAGGAAAGAGCGCTGCCGGAATTGAAGCCGAACCATCCGAACCAGAGTAGTCCTGTGCCGGTAACGGTCATGGTCAGGTTGTGCGGAATCATCGCCTCTTTGCCGAAGCCCAACCGTTTGCCCATCACCAGCGCCAGCACCAGAGCCGAAACTCCAGAGCTGATATGAACAACCGTCCCGCCGGCAAAATCGAGCGCTCCGAAGATGGCGTCGGGATTGAAGAAGTTCAGCATGCCTCCCTTGCCCCAGACCCAGTGCGCCAGCGGGAAGTAGACGAAGGTGGCCCACAGAACCATGAATAGCAGCAAGGCCTTGAACTTCATCCGCTCGGCGATGGCGCCAGTGATCAGAGCCGGCGTGATGATCGCAAACATCAACTGGAAGGCCATAAATACCTGGTGCGGAATCGTTGCCGCATAACCGTAGGGATCCGGCTCGGCGCCCACGCCGTTCAGGAAAGCCCAGTCGAATCCGCCCCAAAAACCGCCTTCATGAAAAGCGAGACTGTAGCCATATAGGGCCCACAAGACGCTCACGACGCCCATCAAGATGAAGCTGTGCATCATTGTGCCAAGGACGTTTTTCCTGCGAACCATCCCGGCGTAGAATAGCGCCAGCCCGGGAGTCATCAGCAAAACCAGGGCTGAAGACGCCAGCAGCCAGGCTGTATCGCCGGTATCAATTTTCGGCGGCTCGCTCTGTGCCCACCCTAGGGCCGGAGCGGCAAGAACCGCCCCTATCAACGACAACGCGTAACGTCTCCAGTTCTGCAGCATTGATCACTCCTTCCGGAACAGATTCACGCTGAACACTCTCCGCCGGTCTTTGGTCAAAATAAGAACGGACCGGCGGCCCCTGATTCTGGGGCTACCGGTCCGCTAGGTTACGGCGCATGCCAATCTTTGTCAATACCAGAATGTAGGATTCTACATTTCTGTTATTGCAAGATTTGCATTAATCGCCAGGTGCTTGGTCTCATGTAATGTAGTTTTAGCTCAAATGCCTCCCTTTTGCTGCACTGTGCGCAGATCAGGCACTGCTGCGGCTCTGCCCAATTCCGGCGCTCCGCTAAAATGCGCGGCGACTCCGGGCCCCGCCGACTGCCATTGCTCGTTGGGGTAGGCCTCCATCCCCATCTCGGACATGTCGAGACCTCTCATCTCGTCCTCGGCGTCGACGCGCAGACCCATAGTCACTTTGATGACATACCACGCCAGGAGCATCGCCGTGAAGGTGAAGGCTCCGACCGCGACTGTACCGATCAGTTGCGTCTGCAGGATGCCAGCTCCCCCACCATACAGCAATCCATCGGCGGCGCCGGGCGCTGACGCTGAGGCAAACAGGCCCACGGCGATGGTCCCCCATACGCCGTTCACCAGGTGAACCGAAAGCGCGCCGACCGGATCATCAATCTTGAGCTTGTCAAACATCAGCACTGCAGGGACGACGATAATTCCGGCAATCAAGCCGATGATGGCTGACCCCATGACCGTTACGAAATAGCAGCCCGCCGTAATCGCCACGAGGCCGGCCAGAGCGCCGTTGACTGTCATGCTGAAGTCGGGCTTGCCAATCATGATCCAGGCCATCATGGTGGAACTCATGATCGCCATGCAGCAGGCCAAGTTGGTGGTCATTGCGATATGAGCAATCGCGAGGGGATCAGCGGCCATGGTGCTGCCGGGGTTGAAACCGAACCAGCCCAGCCAGAGGATAAACCCTCCCAGGAAGACCAGCGCCATGCTGTGGCCCGGGATCGGCCGAATCGATCCGTCCGACTTGTACTTGCCGAGTCTGGGACCCAGCGCAAGAATTCCCGCGAGGCCAGAGAAGCCGCCGACCGCATGTACCACCGTGGAACCGGCGAAATCCTTGAATCCCATGCTGGCTAGCCAGCCGCCGCCCCAGATCCAGTGGCCGGTGATCGGGTAAGAGATACCCGCTAGAACCAACGTAAAAACGATGAAAGCTTTGTAGTGAATTCGCTCGGCCACGCAGCCTGAGACGATGGTTGCCGCCGTTCCGGCAAAGACGAGCTGGAAGAAAAATTTCGCCAGCAGCGGCACGCCGGTCCAGTTGAGGGCGGAGAACACGCCCTGGTAGGCGTCGCCGGTAGCGGGACTATTGTCCATGCCGCCGACAAACCACCCGTTCAATCCCAGGAAAGAGTTTCCATCCCCGTACATCAGGCCGAACCCAACGATCCAGTAGGCGATGGCGGAGAAGCCGAATACGACAAAGTTTTTCGCCAGAATGTTGGTCGCGTTCTTGGCGCGGCAGAGGCCCGCTTCCACACATCCGAACCCGGCGTTCATCCAGAACACCAGGAACGCCGTCACCATCACCCATAAGGTATCGAGCATCACCTTCATTTCGGCCGGAGAAGGCCCGGCGTCTGCTTCCTGTGCCAGGGCTGCACGATTGAATGCCAGCATTAGCAACACGGCCAGCGGTAAACACTTCTTCAACATCTGCATTGCTCCTTTCTTCACTGCTGCAAAGTATGACGCGTACCCCAGGGCGGGAAGGCGGTCGCAGTTGGGGTTAGGGACTGCGGCCGCCCGAGGAGGAACTCAGTGCACTGCTGCTTCCGCCTCCGAAAGCGCTGCGGGCACATCTGCTTCCATGCCCGTGCTGGCCCCGCTGGGATCCTGTGCCCGAACCGCAAGCGGCGCAGCCAGCGCAATCAGTAGGAATGCGGCCAAAGATCCACTTGCTAATTTCCTCGACATGAAAAATCGCTCCTCTCTTCCTCGTATCATTTCGTTGCGATCTCGATTCAGCGTGCGGGCACTTCTCGCCAATGACTAGGCTGCGGAACTTCGCTGCTGGCTGCTTCCTTTGGCTGTTGCAAGCAGCCTTTCCATGAAGTTCATCAGCGCCAGCAGGTCGCCCGGTTTTCCCGCATCGTACAGTTCCAGGTTCTCCAAGCTGGCGACCTGCTTGCCCTTGTCATCGACGAGAAGTACCCGCATGGGCATAGTTCCTTCCGCGCGCCGCAGACTAGAATTTCAGGATCATGCCGACGCCAACGGTATCCTGCTCGTTGGGATCGTCGCTTGGATCGCTGACCTCGAAAGTCGGGCGGTTGCCCCAGTCATGCCGGTATTCGAAGCGTGTGACCAGATTGTCGCTAATTACGAACTCCGGCGTAAGCGTGAACGACTTCAGTATCTGCGGCGTGCCGGTCGTGAATCCCATCGGATCGCTGTAATACTCAAACCGTGGAGTGAAGGAGAAACTCGGCATGGGCTGCAATTTCAAGTAGCCCGCGATTCCTTGCCAATGCACGCCGCCGCCACTGCCGCTCGCGATGCGATCCATGCCGTAGTCATAATTCGCCAGGAAGGTAATCTTATCGCTCAGTTTGACCGTGAGGAGCGTGTCGAACAGATTGCGCACGAAATCGGAATTAGCCTGCTCCTGGCCGACCATGTAGCTCTGAATGAAACTGATCTTGTCGGTGGGATTCAGCGTGAGGTTGAATCCGACCGTTTTGCCCTTGTTATTGTCGATGACATTGTTCCACCCGTTCACCAAGTACCCCCCAACGGTAGCCTTGCTAGAGACGGGAATGGTTGCGCGCAATCCGAAGTGATAAAACGGAATGGCCCAGGTGAAAAGAATGCCTCTGGAATAGTTCCAGTTGCCGCGATTATCAATCAGTTCAGCGCCGTGCGGCGTTGTGAATTTTCCGAAATCGAGCGTGGCGCTTCCCAGTTTGCCGCTGAGGTAATACTGCATAAAGTGCGCAGCGGTGGAATTGCCGGTCCCAAAATCCCCACCGTTTACGATATTCGCTGTGGGTCCGGCGACCATCTGCAGCATATAGCCGAGAGGAGCTTCGTCGCCCACGGCCTTGGACATTTCCAAATCCACCTGGCTGAAAGTCAGCGAATTATGGTGAGTGTCGAATGCGCGAAATCCGATCAGCCCGCTAGGCGGTTCATTTACGTCCCAGCTGTAGTAGGCATCAATGAACCCGCCGAACTTGACGCCCTTGAAAAAGTTCAGACCTTCATAGTCTCCGCTGAAATCCGGCGTCCCCGCCTGGAGCGGCGGAGCCATCGCTGGAGCGGGGGCAGGAGCGGCAGCCGATGCCATCTCCAAACGCGCCGGGCTCGTCAGCACCGCTGGCCGTATAAACGCGCCTTGAAGATTGGAATTTCGGGCACTGACGGGCACTCCGGCCAGCTCGGTTGCTACACCCCGGGCCATCGCCAATTCGCTTTCCAATTGCTGGATGCGAGCCTCCATGGCGGCTAGCCTGGCTTCTACGGAATCCTGCGCCGGCAGGCGCGCAGCGCCAAGCAACACCAATGCCATCAGCGCAAATGCAGGAGCCATCCGAGTGATTACTTCTTTTTTTCCTGTCCCGATCATAATGTTTGACCTCACTGTCGGTTGAATTTGCGGGTTTCGGCCACTGTTGAACATTCCCAATGCGACATTAAATTACGTCCAACATGTGCATAATAAAATATCGATTTCTATAATGTCAACAGTAAAAATGAAAAATGTCATAATAATTTTGCATAATATGCATAAATATATGTATGTAATGCTTCGTGCCCAAGGTTGCTCGATTCCCGCCTCACGCTCACCCGAAAGACACCGGGGATCCTCGAGCGCAGACACACGAAGATCCCGGCTGGACTGTTAACTATATGATTTATCAGTCGATTAGATCAGCGTTGCGGTCGAAGTACTCGGGGCAGGGTGATATCGCGGCCGTCCTGGATAAATAACCCGTTATGCAGGGAGGCGGCAACGAAGTCGAATCCGTTTACGAGCTGAAGCGAGGACATTCCCGTGGCTAGGCCATCCCCGCTGGCAGCATCGCCCATTCGGGAATACCACTCCCCGCCATCCAGCGAATAGAAGGCTCCGGCAGTGCCCGCTACGAAAACCTGTAACGGATTGATTGCAGATATAAAGACATCGTAAAGAGAGGAGGCCGGGAGGCCGCGACCCGGTTTGGACCACGTCGTCCCGGTATCTACGGAGCGAAACAATCCCGCTTCCGTTGCTGCAAAGACCACGTTCGGGCGGATGTGGTTGGGCATGATCTTCTTGATCCGAAGCGGCCGATCTCCGTCCAGAGAAACAGGAGTCCAGTTCTTTCCCTGATCGCGGGAGAGGGTCAGGCGCAACGATGTTGCGGCCAGCAGATTCTGATTCTGCTCGCCGAAGCTGGCAGCCGAATACACCCCGCCATCGGTCGGATTCAGGGCGAGCCGCCTCCAGGTTCTGGCGTCGGTGCTCTCGAACAGGCCTAGCGATGTCGCCGCATAGATGGGATCGCGCGGCGAGCGCTGGTAGAGATCGCGCACGACAGGGCCGCGGGCGCTCGCGGCATCACGCGATGTGATGGGCCATCGGCCATTATTTTTCCACACGGGATGAT
>Ga0326597_10003966_pt1 | contig 20985 bp, 23 predicted proteins | sample RVTome_12_FD_203789 | JGI IMG/M metagenome (GOLD analysis project Ga0326597, IMG submission 203789) | Soil microbial communities from uranium-contaminated site in the Upper Colorado River Basin, Wyoming, United States - RVT100D185 | ecosystem: Environmental > Terrestrial > Soil > Contaminated >...
GAGCGGATTCCGGAGGAACCTCGCGCGGCCCGCGTGAAGGTGTGAGGCAACGGTATGAGCGAGTGGGCCGCCTGGTTCACGTCCCTCTCCCCGTGGCGCAGGGAACACTGGCGGCCATGGGCATGTGGCTCGTTACCGGCCTGGGCGCGTTGCCGGTGCTGTGGTTCCGTTCGGCGTCCCGAGCCGTGGGCGCAATGCTTTACGTCGTGGTCGAGGAGCTGATTCCGGAAACCGTCCGCGCCGGCCACATCGATACGGCCAGTCTGGGCTAGATGCTCGGTTTCGCCACTATGATGGCGCTGGACAATGCGTTCGCGTGAGCCGCCCGGCGAGCAGGCGGGCAGATCATCAGTCATCCCCGTTGGGGTGGTGCCGCCGTGACGAAGTATGCGGTCGCGTCGTTGCGAGCGATGTTGTCGGCGGTGACCGGCGCTCGATCGCGCGGTCCCACCGCGCGGTTGCGCTCCTCCGGACGGGCGCTGCGCGCGTGTCCGACATCGCGGTGCTCGCCGAAGACGACGATTGGCTGGTCTCGATGCGAGCGATGGACCTGCTCGAGAAGCTCGCGCATGAGCACCCCGAACGAGTCGAGCCGTACAAGCGGTTGTTCATCGGCGCTCTCGCCGACACTGACAAGTGGGAGATCCAGCTGCAGATCGTGCGCGCGTTGCCGTGTGCGGCTGGACGCGCGCGGAGCGGCGCCGCGTCGTCGACATTCTGCTCCGAGACGTCGCGCATCCGCAAACGTTCGTGAGAGCCTGGGCTCTGGACAGCTTGGCGACGTTCGCTCGGCAGGACAGGACACTCATGCCCACCGTGCGCCGCCGCCGCCTTCACGAGCAGCATCCCGGCCAGCACGTAGCCCCACGGCCGATCGCGTAACAGCATCACGGCCGCGACCAGGAGCGCGGGCAACACCACCCCCAGATCGAAGACGTGGACGATGTTCGTCGGGCTCTCGAATTGAACCACCGACGGTGGAACCGTCCCGCTCAGCAGGGCGCGAACCTACTCGACGAGCCACAGCCCTGCCACGATGACGGCGATCACGCTGAGGTAGATGGCGACCGGCCGCACCGCTCCCCGCCCCGCGACCCCGGCGCGGACTCGCTCGGCGTCGGTCCCGACGAGGCCGATGATCACGGCGAAGAGCGACAGTCCGAAGAGCGCGACGGGTCGCGATAGATCGACGGTGAGAGCAAACCGGTCAGCGTGGCGGCCAGCCCGAGGACGACGAGGATCACCGACAGCCACCGCTCGTTGAGGCGCTTCAAACGCCGACCGTTGCGCGCCGCACCCGCATCAGCCCAGCCCGCCGTACACCGGATCTCGTTTCCCGAAGAACGACGCCAGGCCTTCGGCGAAGTCCGGCCCGTCCGCGATGCGCGCCAGCTGCTGCAGCTCCTCGGCGAGGTGGTAATCCAGCAGGTCGACACCGGCCGCGGAGTTGAGCAGCGCCTTCGCGACCGCGTACGCCCGGGTCGGCCCCGCGGCGATGCGGCGGGCCAGGGCCATGACGTCGCTGTCGAAGGACTCGGTGGGGAAGACCGCGGTGATCAGGCCTGCGGTCTTCGCCTCTCGCGCCGAGAGCCGGGGGTTCAGGAGAACGAGCTCCATCGCTTTGCGCAGGCCCACGAGCCGCGGCAGGAAAAACGTCGAGCTCTCGGCGCCGGTGAGGCCGGTCTTGTGGTAGGCCCACTCGAACGACGCGCGCTCGGAGGCGACCACCAGGTCGCACGCCATGGCGATTCCGAACCCACCGGCTGCGGCGATGCCGTCGACCGCGGCGATGAACGGCTTGGGCGCCCGCTTGATCTCCGAGATCGTGCTGTGGATGTACTCGAGAATCTGCTTGAAACTTTCCCCGTAGCCCTGCCCGGGGCCGACGCCGTCGGGCTGGAGGTACTCGAAGTCCCTGGTGTTGCCGCGCGCCCGAACGTACTTGAGATCGGCGCCGCTGCAGAACACGCCTTCCACGCCGCGCACGACGACGCAGCGGACATCGCCGGCCCGGGCGAACTGGAGCCCGGCCTTGCGGAACTCTTGGGCGGTCGTGACGTCCATCGCGTTGAACCGCTCCGGGCGGTGGATGGTGATGATCCCGACCGCGTCCTCGCATGTCGTTCGGATGTGCTCCATCGCTCCCTCGGGTGGTATCATCGGCCGGCCGCAGATGAAACTGTCTGGAACGGTCCCGCCGGCTCCACCGGGTCCAGGATGTGGGGTCCTGGCGTCCCGCCGAGTCGGACGCGCCTGCCGTCGAGCTTCACCTGCTCTTCCGCGAACCGGCCGATGGCGTGAGCGAGCAGCGGTCCCCACGCCGCCCGCATCATCCATTCGCGCTGGGCGTAGGCGTAGGCCTTCAGGATGTCGGTCGCGCCCCACCGTCTCGCGTCCGTGACCAGCGGGTGGGTGGGGAACGCCCACGATCGCACGAGCGGCGGTCCGCCGTCGACCTCCGCGGTGACGAAGTGCACGGTGGAGCGGGTGGCGCGCTCGCCGGCGAGCACCGCGTCGCGTACGGCGTGCAGGCCGGGATAGGCCGGGAGATCGCTGTCGTGGATGTTGATGACCCGGTTCGGATATGCTTCGAGGAGTGGCGCCGTGAGGATGTGCAGGTAGCCACAGGTGACGATGAGATCGGCGTGGAGCTCCTCCAACAGGGCGACCGTGCGGCGATCGAAGTCCCCCCGCGCCGTGAGGTCGCCCCACCGGGCGCCGGTCCCTGCGTGGAATGCTCGGATGTCGGCTGTGGCCGCGGGGATGCCGGCGCCTACCACGCGGGCGAGGTCGCGGTTCGCCGGGTCGGTGGCGATGAACCCCACCAGGTCCCAGCGGCGGCCGCGGCCTGGGTCGCGCTCCAGGAGGTACTCCAGGCCGGGGGCGCGCGAGGTCGACAGCAGGACGACGCGCAGTCGAGGTCGCCGCGTGGCAGTCAGCATATGCGGGGCAGTGGCTCGCCCTCGGCTTCGACGAGCAGGCGCCGGCCCAGCCCGGTGTCGAGAATGACTCGGCCGACGTGGTCCGCGATACATTCGCCCACGATTTCGGCCGCGGCGCCGAGCGGATGGGCGCGCACCGCGGCCAGCACGGCGTCCACCGCCTCGGGTCGCACACCCAGCAGCGCCTTCCCTTCGTTCGCGATCTGGAATGGGTCGAGCCCCAGCATTTCGGCGGCCGCGCGCACGACGGGGGACACCGGGACGCGGGGCTCGTGCAATACGATCCCGATTTCGCTCTTCTCCGCCATCTCGTGCAGCGCGCTCGCCACGCCGCCGCGCGTCGGGTCTTTCATCGCGGTGACGGCGCCCGGGACGGCGGCGAGGGCGGCCTGGATGAGCCCGTTGATCGGGGCGACGTCCGAGCGCAGCTCGGCTTCGATGGCCAGGCCGTGCCGCTTGACCATCAATGCCATGCCGTGGTCGCCGATCGAGCCGGTGAGCAGGAGGCGGTCACCAGCGCGAAGGCCCGCGTCGGGCACGATCGCATCGGTGAGGGCGACGCCGGTCGTGTTGATGACGATGCCGTCGAGCTCGCCCCGGCCCATCACCTTCGTGTCGCCGGTGAGGATCGTGACCCCCGCTTCGCGACACGTCTCCTGCATCGAGCGCTGGATGCGCTCGAGGTCACCGCGCCGGAACCCTTCCTCGATGATCACGGCGCAGGTGAGCCCGAGCGGCGCGGTGGCCCCCATCATCGCCAGATCGTTGACCGTGCCGGCGACCGCGAGGCGACCGATATCGCCGCCGGGAAAGAAAATCGGGTGCACGACGTGCGAGTCGGTGGTGACCACGAGCCAACGGTCGCCGATGCGCAACGCGGCGCCGTCGTCCATCGCCGCGAGCCCGATGCCGTCCACCTTGGTCTCGAGATAGCCGGCCGCGAGCGTTTCGCCGATCAGCTGGCGCATCGCGCGGCCGCCGGCGCCGTGGCGCAGCGTAATGAGGGCCTCGGAGCGCTGCGTCGTCGTGGCGGTCATAGGTCCGGGTGCCCTCCGTACTGATGCCAGATCTTGCAGGTGCCTTCGCTCGACACCATGCAGGCGCCCACTGGGGTTTCGGGGATGCACTCCTTGCCGAACAGCGGACACTCCTGAGGCGAGGCGATCCCGGCCATGATGTTGCCGCAGATGCAGACCTGCGTGAGTGTCGACGGGGATCGGCTCCAGAGCCGCCGCACGTCGATGTGGTGTCGCTTCCTTGCGTCTACGTGGGCGAACTCGTCGCGCAGGCGCAGGTTGCCGTTGGGGACGTGGGCGATGCCGCGCCACTGGCCGCCCACGGTGCGGAACACCTTCCACATCTGGGCCTGGGCGTTCCGGTTGCCCTCGGCGGTGACGCAGCGGGGGTACATGTTCTCGACGCGAGGGCTCCGGTCGCGCACCAGCTCGACCAGCTTCACGAGTCCGCCGAGGATGTCGAGCGGCTCGAACCCGGCGACCACGACCGGGATCTGGTGGCGCTCGACGAAGCGCTCGAAGATCGCCGAGCCGGTGATCGTGGCGGCGTGCCCCGCCGCGAGGAAACCTTCGACCTTGGTCCCCGGCATCTCCGCCACGATCTCCATCACCGGCGGGATGTACTTGTGGGCCGACAGCACCGAGAAGTTGGGTGGTGGATCGCCGAGCACGACCGCCGCCGTCGCCACGGCCGTGGTCTCGAACCCGCTCGCGAAGAATACGATCTCCTCGGTCGTGTCGCGCGCCAGGTCCGCCGCCTGCGCGGCGCTGTAGACGACATCCACCTTCGCGCCTTCGGTCTGGGCGTCGGCGAGAGACTTCATGCTGCCGGGCACCTTCAGCATGTCCCCGTAGGTCGCGATCCGGACGCCGTCTTGCGCCAGCACGACCGCCTCGTCCACTTCCGGGATGTCCGTGACGCAGACGGGGCACCCCGGTCCCATGATCACGTTCAGGTCGCGCGGCAGGATCGCGCGCAGCCCGAACTTGGCGATCGATTGTTCGTGACTGCCGCACACGTGCATTACCGACACCGGCGCTCGACCGATCTCCGCCACCACGCGCCCCAGGGCGGCCGAGAGGGCCCTCGCCTGCGCCGGGTCGCGGAACCGCAGCTCCTTCGCGCCCTCGGTGGCCAAGACTTCAGCCATCGGTGCCGCCTTGCTGCCGCGTCGCGACGATCTCCCCGCGCACGTCCGCCGCCATCATGTCCCCCGCGGCTTCCTTGAGGAGCAGGTCGTACAGGGCCAAGGTCTCCTGGATCTCGTGGGCCGGGATCTTGCGGATCGCGAAGCCGACATGGTTGAGGATGTAGTCGCCCGGTTCCACCGGCTCGTCCACCACGTCGAGCCGCGTTTCGCGGCGTACCCCGAAGAAGTCCACTGTGGCCGTCTGGCCGTGAACCTCGATCACCCGTCCCGGCACGCCCAAGCACATGGTCTCGACCTCCTATGCCCGGCGCTCGCGGCGTCGCAGCGATTCGGCGACGGGGAGCTGGTTCATCGCACGCCCTCCTTGGTTGCTGCCGGCAGCTTCAGCTTCAGGTACTCGCCCACCACGATGGCAGCCGGGTACAGGACTTCCTCTTCCGACTCGGCGTGCAGCTTGAGACGTCGCGCCAGCTCGACGATGTCCGGCTTCCCTTGGGCGGCGGCGACCTCCTCGAGCTGCTGCAACGCGCCCTTGATTGCCTGGTGCTCCTCGAGCATCAGCGGCATTTCCGCCTTCAGGCGCGCGATGAGGGGAAGCGCTTCGGCCATGTCGGGCGAGACCTCGTCGCGCGCGAGGCGGGTCAGCAACCCCAATGGCGGCATGGCGTATTCGTCCTCCCGCACGAAGTGCGGGTGCATGAGTCTCGCCAGAGTCCGCGCCGCTTCGCCGACTCGACCAGGCTCCATGCTCACGTCCGCGAGATGCTTGTGCAGCGCGTCATGCTCGAGGCGCACGGAAGCGGGTATCTTCACAGGCCGGCCTCCCGGTCCAGCTGAGCCGCCGCCACCGCCGCCTGGCCGTAGCTCACCGCGCCGTCGTTGGGGGAAAGCCGCCGGGGCACGAGCACCTGCAACCCCCGACGCCTCAGGCGGCGCTTGAGCGACGACAGCAGCCGGGCGTTCTGGAAACACCCGCCGCCCAACGCCACGACGTCCAGACCGGCCTCGCCCGCGGCTCGGGCGGCGAGCTGCGCAGCGGCCGCGGCCACGCTCTCGTGGAAGACGGCGGCCAGCTCGGCGGGGTCGCCTCCGCGCGCGCGCGCCTCGCCGAGCGCGACGAGCAGCGGCAGCGGATCGAGCTCGGCGATGCCGTCGGGACCGGGCCGCACGGCGAACGGGAGCGGAGTGGCCGGGCGAGTCCCGGCGAGCGCCTCGAGCTCCATTGCCGCCTGCCCTTCGTACTGCGACGTCGTGCGCACCCCCAGCACCGCCGCGGCCGCGTCGAACAAACGGCCCATCGAGGAAGCGAGCGGGGTGTTGAGACCGGCGGCGAGCTGCTGGTCGACCAGGTCGAGCTCCCGCGGATCCACGCCGACGAACGCCCTGGCCCATGCCCGCGTGGCCGATGGCTCGAGGGTCAGGTAGCCTCGGGCGACGCGCCACGGGTTGCGCGCGGCGAGGTCGCCCCCCGGGAGCGGCACGTACCGCAGCCGGCCCACCCGGGTGTACCCGGCGAGGTCGGCCACGAGGAACTCGGCGCCCCACACGCGTGTGTCGTCGCCGTATCCCGTCCCGTCGAACGCGATCCCGAGCGCCGGCGTCGTGCGGCCGTGCTCGGCGAGCACCGCCGCGATGTGCGCGTGGTGGTGCTGCACCGGGATGATGCGCTCCAGCCCGAGCTCGCCCGCCAGGCGCGTGGACAGATAGCCGGGGTGCAGATCCCGCACCGCCGCGACGGGCTCGACATGAAACAGACGCCGGAAATCACCCAGCGTGCTCTGGAAGTGCTCCAGCGTTTCGAGGTTCTCGAGATCGCCGATGTGCTGGCTCACCCACGCGCGCCGCCCGTGCACCAGGGCGAAGGTGTTCTTGAGGTGCGGCCCGACCGCCACGAGGGGCACCGGACTGGCGACCGGCAAATCCACGGGGAGGGGGGCGTAGCCGCGGGCACGGCGCAGAAACAGGGGCGCGCCTCCCGCGAGCCGCAGTACGGAGTCGTCGTAGCGGGCGACGATGTCCCGGTCGTGCAGCAGGAACGCATCGGCGATGCCCGCGAGCCGCCGGACGGCGTCGTCGTTGGCGGTGGCGATCGGCTCCTCGCTCAGGTTGCCGCTCGTCATCACGAGCGGCCGCTCGGCGCGGTCGAGCAGCAGGTGGTGCAGCGGCGTGTAGGCGAGCATCACCCCCACGGTGTCGAGACCGGGTGCGACTGACGGTGCGAGCGGCGCGTCCGGCCGGCGGCGCAGCAGCACGATCGGCCGCTCGCGCGAGGCGAGCAACTCGGCCTCCTGCGGGGTGACCGACGTGAGCGAGCGCGCCCGCTCGAGGGTCCGCACCATGATCGCCAGCGGCTTGGCGTCGCGGTGCTTACGGGCGCGGAGGCGACGCACCGCCTGCTCGTCCGTTGCGTCGCACGCCAGTTGAAAACCTCCCAGCCCGCGCACGGCCACAATCAGACCGGCGCGCAGCAGTCGCACCGCTGCCGCGATCGGGTCGGGCCGATAGCGGACCATGTCGCCGCCCGCGAGCCACACGCGGGGGCCGCACGTCGGGCAGCTGTTGGTCTCCGAGTGGTATCGCCGGCTCGTCGGGTCGCCGTACTCCCGCAGGCATTCGGGACATTGCGTGAAGGCCCGCATGCTGGTGCGCTCGCGGTCGTACGGCATCGCCTCGATGACCGTGAACCGCGGCCCGCAGTCGGTGCAGGTGATGAACGGATAGTGGTAGCGCCGGTCTGCGGGGTCGAACAGCTCGGCCTCGCATGCGGCGCACGGCGCCACGTCAGGGGAGATCGGCTGGCGGCGGTCGGACTCCGCGGCACTCGGTTGAATCGCGAACGCGCCGCGCCCCGCGGGCGGGATCTGCTCGAGCCGGACCCGCTCGATCCGGGCGAGCGGCGGCGCCTCCCGCTCGAGCGCCCGGGCGAAGTCGGCGATCGCCTCGGCCGGCCCCTCGACCTCGATCTGCACGTCGCCGGACGCGTTCCGCACCCATCCCGCAAGGCCGTGCCGCACCGCCAACCGGTGCACGAACGGACGGAACCCGACGCCCTGCACCACGCCGGTGACGTGCAGCCGGGCCGCCGCGACCGCCGCCGCGGGCGCGCTCACCGGATCACCTTCCGGCGCGCCTGGTCCCACAAGAAACTGTACCACTCTCCTAACCCCTCCGGCTCGAGCGCGGAGGTGGAGAGGATCTGCAGCTCCGGATTCACCTGGCGTGCGAACTCGACCGCCCGCTCCACCTGGAACGGCACGTGGGGCAGGAGGTCGAGCTTGGTGAGCACGGCGATCCGTGCCTCGCGAAACATCTTGGGGTACTTCACCGGCTTGTCCTCGCCCTCGGTGACCGAAAAGAGGACGATCTTGGCGTCCTCGCCCAGGTCCCAACTTGCCGGGCACACCAGGTTGCCCACGTTCTCGATGAACAGGAGGTCGGTGGCCTCGAGGTCCACGGCATCGAGGGCGGTGAGGATCTGGCGCGCATCCAGATGGCAGGCTCCGTTCGTGACGACGGCCTGGACCAGCCGATCGGTGTGGCGCGCCAGCCGGTCGGCGTCGTTCTGGGTCTGCACGTCCCCCGTGATCACCGCGATCGCCAGCTCGCGGCCGAGATCGGCCAGGGTTCGCTCGAGCAAGAGCGTCTTTCCGGACCCCGGGGACGACACGAGGTTGAACGTCGGCACGGCGGCCGCCTGAACCCGCCCCCGGACGACGGCGGCGAGCGCGTCGTTGCGCGCCATGACGCGCTCCCGAACGTCAATTGTCCGGACGGCCATCGTCCACCTCCAGATAGGCGAGACGGAGCATGTCGCCCGGCTGGCGCATGATGACCGGCCGAGCCCCCGCGAAGGGCGGCTCGGCCAACAGAGTCTCGAGGCAGAACTCGAGATTGCCGACCTCGATCCCCGCGTCCTCTCCGACCTCGACCCCCACCGCGCGCACCGCCCGGAGTCCGTCCGACCCGAGGCGTTCCTCGGTCATGCGGCAGACTTCGAGCGCCACGCTCAGCTCATGCATGGGCGGCGAGCGCGGGCTGGCAGGGGTGGCCCCAGTCCGCGAGCCGTCGCGTGACGGCGGCCACCAGGTCGTCGAGCTGCAGCCGCACGACGTCGCTCAACTCGGACGACAGCGTAACCGCGGCGGGCTGCAAGCCGATGGCGACCGTGTCTTGGGGCAGCGTGCCGCGCAGCTCGGCCAGGGCCAACACGTCCCGCAAATCCACCTCGTGGGGCGAGATCTTGGTCGCGAGGTAGCGGGGGATATGCGCGTGCTCCAGCACATGGAGCGTCCCCGGCGCGCCGCCGGAGTCGATTGCGTCGATCAGCAGCACGCGGTCCGCCGCCTCGATCACGGGCAGCAGGTTCAGCCCCCACGTTCCTCCGTCCACGAGCTCGACACCGGCCGGGAGTCGCCATTCGGCGCGCAGCCGCTCCAGGGCGGCGAGCCCCAGCCCGTCGTCGCCCATGAGCGGGTTTCCCAGGCCGATGACGACCGTCGGGACGGTCCCGGGTCTAGTCGGGTTTGTCGACATGCGTCACGTCGGAGCGGACGAACCGGCCGCCGCTGATGATCGAGGAGATCGTCCCCGTCCGCTCCAGCAGGTCCGCCCGCAGGGCGAGGTAGATGTGGATCGGAATGAAGATCAGGAACACCCAGGCCAGCACGTGGTGCACGAAGTGCACGATCTGGATGCCGCCCAAGAGGGGCACGACCCACCCGAACAGGCTGTACCAGAAGCCTCCCGGCCGCGCCTGGCCGTACATGGCGAACCCGGTGACGGCCTGCACCAGCGCGACCAGGTACAGTCCCGTGTAGCTGAACTGCTGGAGCGGATTGTGCCCGAGGTAGTGCGGCGCCTTCTCGGGCTGGATCATCAAGTAGAACTTCACCTGCTTCCAGAGATTGACCCAGTCGGTCCGGCGCACCGGGAACAGCGCGCGCCACCGCTCGAACTGATTCCCCGCGAACAGCCAGTAGACCCGGACGATCGCCGTGGCCACGAGCACCCCCGCCGCGGCGAAGTGGAGGAAACGCACCCACCCCATCAAGAAGTGGGAACTCGCCTCGCCGCTGGTCATGAAATACGGCCGGCCGATATAGAAGCCGGTGACGACAAGGACGACGATGCAGGCCACCGCCGCCCAGTGCATGGCGCGGACCGGCCACTCCCACAGGTACACCCAGTGGTAGTCCCCGGAGGGCGGCGGGACTTTGTGCGCGAGCGAGATGCCGCGCCGCGGCGCGGGCGGCGGCCGCTTCTCGGGAGGGGCGCTCATTGGACCCTCACCGAAGCGACCTCGCTCCCGGTGGCGTCGAGCACGTGCACGCCGCACGCCATGCACGGGTCGAACGAGTGGATGGTGCGCAGGATCTCGATCGGCCGCTCGGGATCCACCAGCGGGTGGTGATCCATCAGCGCCGCCTCGTACGGCCCCGGCACGCCTTGTCCGTCACGCGGCGAGCAGTTCCACGTGCTCGGCACGACGCACTGGTACCGGCTGATCTTCTGATCCTCGATCTGCACCCAGTGGCCCAGGGCGCCGCGCGGCGCGTCGAGGTAGCCGTAGCCCCGCGCCTTGGCCGGCCACTTCGCCGGCTCCCACTTCGAGTTGTCGAACGTGCGGACGTCGCCGCTCTTGATCCGCTCCACCAGCTTGTCGTACCACACCGGGAGCCGGCGGGCGAGCAGCAGCGTCTCGATGCCTCGAGCCGCCGTGCGACCGAGGGTGGAGAACAGGGCGGCCGGCCCGACACCCAGCTTGCCGAGTGCGGCCGTCACCAGCGCGCGCACGTCCTGATGGCCCGCCGCGTAAGCGACCAGCATGCGCGCCAGCGGGCCGACTTCCATCGGCCGGCCGTCGTAGCGCGGCGCCTTCATCCACGAGTACTTCTGCTCGCCCTGGAGATAGGTCCACGGCGTCGGCGGTCCCGCGTACTTCGCCTTGGTCTCGCCCTCGTACGGATGGAGCCCCGCGTCGTCGCCCTTGGAATACTCGTACCAGGAGCTGGTGATGTACTCTTTCACCTTTTCCTCGTCGTACGGCACGACCTTGCTGAGGTCCTTGTTCAAGACGATCCCGCGCGGCAGGTAGAGGCTCTCCAGGTCGCGCACATCGGTCTCGGGGAACTCGCCGCAGGCGAGGTAGTTGCCCGTGCCGCCGCCGATCGCCGCCCAATCCTTGTAGAAGCCGGCGATCGCCACGAGATCGGGCCAGTACACCTGCTCCACGAACCGCTGGGCCCGCTGGATCATGTCGTAGATGTCGGTCAGGCGTTCCGCGTTGATCGTCGCCGTGTCGTCCAGGTTGATGGCCGACGCCATCCCCCCGACCAAGAAGTTGGGGTGCGGGTTCTTGCCGCCGAAGATGGTGTGCAGCCGGATCACGTCGCGCTGCCAGTCGAGCGCCTCGAGGTAGTGCGCCACCGCGAGCAGGTTCACCGCCGGCGGCAGCTTGTAGGCCGCGTGCCCCCAGTAGCCGTTGGTGAAGATGCCGAGTTGGCCGCTCCCCACGAACGTCTTGACGCGGTTCTGCACCTCCCGGAAGTAGGTCTCCGAGTTGTTGGGCCACGGCGAGATCTGCCTCGCGATCGACGCCGAGTCGGCCGGGTTGGCCGACAGGGCGCTCACCACGTCCACCCAATCCAGGGCGTGGAGGTGATAGAAGTGGATCACGTGGTCCTGCACGAACTGCATCCCGTGGATCAGGTTGCGGATGATGTTCGCGTTTGCCGGGATCGTAATGTCGAGCGCGTCCTCGACCGCGCGACACGACGCCACGGCGTGCACCACGGTGCACACGCCACAGATGCGTTGCGTGAACGCCCACGCGTCGCGGGGATCGCGCCCCTGCATGATGATCTCGATGCCGCGAAACTGGGTTGACGACGCCCAGGCGTTCGTGATCCTGCCGTTGTCGGCCTGCGCCTCGATGCGCAGATGCCCCTCGATTCGGGTGATGGGATCCACGACGACCCTAGTGCTGGCCATGGCTGCCTCCCTCGCCCTTGGTCGGAGTCTCTACGACGGGTAGTTTGCGCCGCGCGCGCACCTGATGGACGCCGGTCGCGATCGCGTGCGCCGCGACCCCGGCCGTCGCCCCGATCGCCAGCGCCGCTCCCAGCGTGTCGGCGTAGCGCTCCACACCGAAGCCCGCGACGTTGGGCAGGCGCCCGTAGAACGGGGTCATGGCGTCCCAGAAGTTCCGTTCGGTGCACCCGAGACAGGGGTGGCCGGCGCCGATCGGCCAGCTCGTACGCGTGTTCCACATGAAGATCGGGCAGGGGGAGTAGGTCGCCGGACCCTTGCAGCCGACGTGGTACAGGCACCAACCCTTGCGCGCCGCCTCGTCGTCGAACGTCTCCACAAACTGGCCGGCATCGAAGTTCGCGCGGCGTGGGCACTGGTCGTGAATCCGGGCGCCGTAGGCGAACAGCGGGCGACCGTCGTAATCGAGCGCCGGCAGCCGGTTGAACGTGAGGAAATGGACGATCGTCGCGGTGACGACGTCCCCGATCGGCGGGCAGCCGGCGATGTTGACAACCGGCTTGTCCTTGACCACCGCGGAGACTCCCACCGCGCCGGTCGGGTTGGGACGGGCTGCCTGGATATTGCCCCAGTGGGCGCAGGCGCCGATCGCGATCACGGCCTTGGCGTCCTTGCCCGCCTCCGTGAGGATCGTCTTCGCCGTGCGGCCGCCGATCGTCGTGTAGATGCCGTCATCGGCGAGCGGGATCGAGCCGGTGACGACCAGCAGGTACTCGCCCTTGTGCTTCGCGATCGAGTCCTGCAGGGCGGCCTCGGCCTGGCTGCCGGCTGCCGCCATGATGTTGTGCTGGTAGTCGAGGGAGACGATGTCGAGGACGAGGTCGCCGATCGTCGGCTCGGCGGTGCGCAACACGCTCTCGACGCACCCCGTGCACTCCTGTAGGGACAGCCAGACGACGGTCGGGCGTTTCTGCGCCTGGAGCGCCCTGGCGATGCGCGGCGTCGCGAGCTCTCCCAGCCCGAGCATCGTCGCCATCGAACCGCAGAACGTGAGGAAGTCTCGTCGGCTGACGCCTCGCCGCTCGAGATACTGACCGAGTGACTCGCCTTCGGCCCAGGGATACTCGGTGGGCATGTACATGAGGGTGCCTCCGCTGGAGCGGTGCGCTGCGGGAATCGCGACGGGTATAGAGGTACGGCATCGAACCGCTAGGCGACCGGAAGACGGCGTGAAGGAACCCTTATGCTGGCTTCACGGTGGTTGATCCCGCCGCGACTCAGACTCATGGGACCATTGGCGGCGGGAGCGACCGGCGTGGAGCTGGAGCGTCTGATCGAGACGGAGCGGCGACTGGACGACATGCTGCGGCAGGCGCGCGCAGCGGCCGCTGCGATCGTGCAGCAGGCGCGCGATGCGGTGGCGCGGCGCGAGGCGGCGGTCGCTGCCGAGCTGGCCGCGGCAGCCGGCAAGGCCGAAGCGACCCTCGCGGCCGAGCGCGAGCGGGTCGCGGCGGAGATCGCGGCGGCAGCGCGCGACCAGATCGCGCGCTACGACGGCGTGGACGAGCCCCGCGTGCAGGCGGCCGCCCGCCTGGTGGTGGAGCGCTTGCTCACCACCGGAGGTGGCACGTGATCCTGGCGATGTCGAAGGTCCGCATTCTCGGGCCGCGGGCCCGACTCGACGACGTGCTACGTGCCCTGCAGGACCTGAATCTGGTACACCTAAGCACGCCGGACACGCCGACGCCGCTGGCGACGGTCAGCCTCACCACCGCACAGGAACGGGAGCGTCGTCATCTGCGCGCGGCGCTCCTGGACGTCGAGCAGGCGTTGGAGGCCCTCGCGGCTACGACCGGCCCGCTGGCCGCGGGTCCGGCGATCCCGGCGACCGGGGACTTCGCGCGCTGGGCGCGGCTGGCCGGGCGGGTGCGGCGCGAGACGGACCGGCTCAAGACGCGGGCCGCCGAGCTCGAGGACGAACGCGCCTTGATTCTCAAGTACCAGCACTTCTTCTCGGCTTTCCGGGCCCTGCTCGAAAGCGAGGCGCGCTGGCCGAACGCCACCGCCTATCACGTGCTCGTGAAGAGCGGCGACGCGGGCGCCATCCCCCAGCTGCGCGCGAGCCTCACCGCCGTCATCGGCGACGAGTTCCAGCTCTACAGCCAGCCGTTGCCGTCGGGTGAGATCGCCGTGTTGGTGGTCGTGTCGGCACAGGCCGCCGGTCGCGTCGAGCGACTGCTCGCTGAAGCGCGGGTGCAGGAGATCCCCGTCCCGCAAGCCTACGGCGGCCACTCGCTCACCGAGGCCATTCCCAAGATGCTCGCGCGGCTGGGGGAGATCCCGCGCGAGATTGAGGACGGGCGCAGGCGGCGCGCGGACCTGGCGCGCGCACACGCGGCCGAGCTCCGTCGCGCCCGGCTGGCCCTGCACGATCGGCTTCGGGCGCTCGAGGCACTGCCGCTCTCGGGCGTCACCCCGCGAGCGTTCATTATAGAAGGATGGGTGCCGACGCGTGCGCGCCACGACCTCGAGACGGGGTTGCAGCGCGCCTGCGGCGATGACGTCGTCGTGGGCGAGTTGAAGAAGGAAGAGTGGGAATCGGAGCAGGCCCCGGTGGTGCTCGCGAACCCGCGTCTCTTGCGGCCCTTCGAGACACTGATCCGCATCATGCCGCTACCGCGATACGGATCGATCGACCCGACGCCGTTCGTCGCCGTGTTCTTCCCCGCGTTTTTCGGATTGATGGTGGGCGATGTGGGCTACGGCCTGGTGCTCGCCGTCATCGGGCTGCTGCTGCACGCCCGCTCCCGACCCGGCACGACGCTCCGTAACGTGGCGGAGATCATCGGTCCGTGCGCGCTGTTCTCGATCCTGGCGGGGTTCCTGTTCGGAGAGCTGTTCGGGGATCTGGGTCGCCGCTGGTTGGGCCTCCGGCCCCTGGCCTTCAACCGCGAAGACGCCATCGTGCCGTTCCTGCTTCTCGCCGTGGCGATCGGGGCCGTGCACGTGCTGCTCGGCCTCGTCTTGGGCATGGTGAGCGCGCGGCGCCACCCCCGCCAGGCGATGGGGCGAGGCATTTCCGCGTTGATGATCGTGCTCGTGATCCTCGCACTGCTCGCGGCGGTGGGCGTGCTGCCACGGCAGTTCTTCTCGCCCGCCGTGATCGGCTTACTCGTGGCGTTCCCCGTGTTGATCGTGCTCGAGGGGCTAGTGGCGCCGATCGAGCTGCTGGCGACGCTGGGCAACATCCTATCCTACGTGCGTATCATGGCGCTCGGCGTGGCGTCGGTGATGCTCGCGGTCGTGGCGAACAAGATGGTCGGGGCAATCGGGAGCGTGGCGGTGGGCATTCTGTTCGCCCTCCTGTTCCACCTCGTGAATTTCGTCATCGCCGTTTTCAGCCCGACGATCCACGCGCTGCGCCTCCATTACGTTGAGTTCTTTGGCAAGTTCTATAGCCCCGGCGGCGTACGGTATCAGCCGTTCGGACACTGGACGCGCGCGCCCGCGCCGGCGCGCGCCGCCCCCCGCACCGCGAGGCACGCTGCATGAACCCCGTCCTGATCGCCCTGGCGGCGGCCCTGGCCGTCGCGATCCCCGCCCTCGCCACCGCTTGGGCGCAGTCGCGCATCGGCCCGGCGATGGCCGCCTCGATGGCCGAAAAGCCCGAGCTCTCCACCATCGCGGTCTTGATGATCGCCATTCCGGAAACGATGGTCATCCTCGGTTTCGTCGTCGCCGTGGTGATTCTGGTCCGCACCTAGAGTCCGCGGGACCGATGCCGCTCGATCATCTGCTCGCCGCGCTGGAACGCGACGCGACCGCGCAGGCGGAGCGTCTGGTGGCCGAGGCGCGCGCTACAGCGGACCGGCTGACGTCCGCTGCGGCGGAGGCGATCGAGCGGCGCCGCGGCGAAACGCTCGGCGCCCACGAGCGTGAGCAGCGCGCGGTGGTCCAAGCGGCGCTGTCCACGGCGCGCCGGGCGGCGCGTCGGGATGTACTCGAGGCCCGCGAACGGCTGCTCGATCGCGTGTTCGCGACCGCCCGGGCGGCGCTGCCGCAGGCCCTCGCCCACCAGGCCTATCGCGCCGCACTGCCCGAACGTCTCGCGGCGGCGCTCGCCTGCGTCGAGGAAGCGGGGGAGGCAGCGCTTCGGGTTCCGGCCGCGATCGCCGCCGATGTCCGCTCATCCGTTTCAGGGAACGGGCGGGTGACCGTGCGCGTGGACCCGGCCGCAGGCAGCGGGTTCCGGCTCGCGACCGCTGACGGGACCCTCGAGGTCGACGACACGCTGGAGACCCGACTCGACGCCCAGCGCCCGCGGCTCGCGCGTGACGTGCTGCGGCAGCTGGAGGGGGAGTCGTGAAACCGCTGTGGGACGACCTGAACGCCCGCGCCCGTGGGCTCGGGACGCATCTCCTGTCGAGACTCCAGCTGGAAGGGCTGGCGCGCGCGCCGGATCTGGCCTCGCTTGGCGACGGGCTGCGCCGCTTCGGGATCGCCGCCGGGGAGAGCGGGGCGAGCGTGATCCCGGAGGACCTCGAGCTTGCCATCCGCCGTTGGGCCGCAGCGAGCCTGCGGACCCTCGCCCGCTGGGCGGGCCCTCGTTCAGAGGCCCTGACGACGGTGTTCGAGGACGAAGATCGGCGCAGCCTCCGCGCGATCCTGCGCGGTGCGGTACACGGCTCGCCGGCAGAGCGGCGCCTCGCGGGAATCGTGCCCACACCGGCGCTTCCGGAGCGCGCGCTCCAGGAGCTCGCGCGGGCCCCGACGGCGTCGGCGGTCGCGACGCTGCTCGCGGCGTGGCGCCACCCGTATGCCGCGCCGCTCGCGCCAGCGATCCGGGCGACGCAACCGGACCTGTTTGCGCTCGAACTGGGCCTCGCGCGGGCGTTCGCCGACCGGGCCGTGCGCGCCGCGCGTCGCGCCGGCGACGCGGGACTGCTCCGGTTCGTGCGCGAGACGATCGACCTCGAGAATGCGCTGAGCACGGTGATCCTGACCATGGAGGGCAAGGACGTGGTGCCGAAGGACGTGTTCCTCCCCGGCGGCGACCGCGTATCCATCGTCGCATTCGAGGAGGCGATCGCGCTCGGCGAACCGGGAGCAGCGGGCGACCGGCTCGCCGTCGCGCTCGGCGACTCAGCGGTCACGACCGTGCTGCGCCAGGCGGCGCGCGGCCCGGCGTCGCTCGAGGACGATCTGCTCCGCGCACGGCTCCACGTGTTGGCGCGGCGCGTGCGCCAGGCTCCGCTCGGAGCGCTGCCGGTGCTGTGGTTCGGGCTGCGGCTGCGCGCGCAGGTCGTGGACCTGCGGCGCATCGTATGGGCGGTGACCCTCGGCGCGCCGCGCGGCGGGATGGTCGAAGGTCTGGTGACCGCCGCGTGAGCTACGGCGTACGCGTCCTGTGCCGGCCGGTAGTGGCCGCGGGATTCGGGCTGGCCGGCATACGCGTGCTCGAAACCGGTACCGCCGAGGAGGGCGTCGCGTGCCTCCGGGATCTGCTCGCCCAACCGGACGTGGGCGTGGTGCTGGTGGAGGAGGGTTTGCACGACCGGCTCCCCGAGGATGTGCGCCGGCGGCTCGAGCGCAATCCGCTGCCGATGGTCGTGCCGTTCCCCGGCCCGGTCTGGGAGGAGCGACCCGAGGCGGCCGAATCCTACATCGTCGAGCTGCTCCGACGGGTCATCGGCTACCGGGTACGGCTGCGGTGACCGAGGCCCGCGTGCTGCGCATCAGCGGCGCCCTCGCCGAGGCCGAACCGCTCGGCGGCGCGACGCTCTACGAGCTGGTGCGCGTCGGCGACCGGGGGCTGTTGGGCGAGGTGGTCCGGATCACCGGGGACCGCGGCACGATCCAGGTCTACGAAGAAACGAGCGGATTGCGCGTCGGCGAGCCGGTCGCCCTCACCGGCCAGGCGTTGACCCTGGAGCTCGGACCCGGATTGCTGGGCGCGGTGCTCGACGGCATGGGCCGGCCGCTGCAGCGGGTCGCCGACGCGATGGGCGATTTCATCCACCCCGGGGCGACGGCGAGCACGCTCGACGTGGATACCCGCTGGACGTTCGCCCCCCTCGTCACCGCCGGTGCGCGCGTCGCCGAGGGCGACGTGCTGGGGACGGTGGAGGAGCGGCCGGGCTTCCTCCACCGGGTGCTCGTGCCCCCGGGCGTGTCTGGGACGATCGCGATGCTCGCCGCCGGCGCGTTCACCGTGCGTGAGCCGATCGGCCGACTGCAGGATGGCCTTGCGCTGACGCTGGCGCACGCCTGGCCGGTGCGGCGGCCGCGCCCGTTCGCGCGGCGCCTGCCGGCGCAGGACCCGTTCATCACCGGCCAGCGCGTGTTCGATTTCCTGTTTCCGGTAGCCGAGGGGGGAAGTGTGGCGGTCCCGGGAGGATTCGGCACCGGGAAGACCGTGATCGAGCAGTCGCTGGCCAAGTACGCCGCCGCCGACGTCACCGTCTACGTCGGATGCGGGGAGCGCGGCAACGAGATGGCCGAGGTGCTCCAGGAGTTCCCGCTCTTGGTGGATCCCCGCACCGGGCGCTCCGTGATGGATCGCACGGTGCTGCTCGTGAACACGTCGAACATGCCGGTGGCGGCGCGCGAGGCCTCGGTGTACGTGGGGATCACGATCGCCGAGTACTACCGGGATCAGGGATATCGCGTCGCCCTCATGGCGGACAGCCTGTCCCGCTGGGCCGAGGCGCTGCGGGAAATCGGCGCGCGGCTCCAGGAGATGCCGGGGGAGGAGGGCTATCCGACCTACCTCGGCAACCGGCTCGGGAAGTTCTACGAGCGCGCCGGGCGCGTGCGCGCACTCGGGGTGCCCGAGCGCGACGGCGCGCTCACCGTGATCAGCGCGATTTCCCCGCCGGGCGGCGACTTCTCGGAGCCGGTGACGCAGGCGTCGCTGCGCGTGACCGGAGCGCTGTGGGCGCTCGATCCGGCGCTCGCGCACCAACGGCAGTTCCCGGCAGTGGATTGGGAAACGAGCTACAGCCTGTACGCGGAGGCGACGGCCGGGTGGTTCGCCGAGCACGCCGGTGCCGATTGGCCGGAGCTGCGGCGCGCGACGCTCGAGCTGCTGCAGCGGGACCGGGAGCTGCGCGAGATCGCCGCGCTCGTCGGCCCCGAGGCCCTCCAGGACGGCGACCGCCTGCTGCTCGAGATCGCCCGGATCGTGCGCGAGACGGTGCTCGGCCAGAGCGCCTACGATCCGAACGACGCGCTGTCTCCGGTGGAAAAGACGCACCTCCTGGCGTCCCTCGCGCAGCGCCTATCCCGCGCGGGGCGACGCGCCCTGGACACGGGCACGGCCTTCGAGCAGCTCGATCTCGGACCGCCACGCCGGCTGCTGGCGGCCCTGCGGCGCGCGGCCCCGGTCGAGGTGGCGGCGCGGGCGGCGGACGCGCGGGCGGCGGTGGAGGCGCTGGCGCCGTGATCGCCCTCCCCCGGCTGTACCACGGTGCCCATGGCGTCGCCGGCCCGCTCCTCTACATCCGGCGCACCGCCGCCGCGGCGCTGGGCGAATGGGTGGAAATCCGCATCCCCGGCGAGCGCCCACGGCGCGGCCAGGTGATCGAGGCGGGCCGCGAGATCAGCGTCATCCAGGTGTTGGAGGACACGGTCGGCCTGCCTCCAGCCCGGGTCGAGATCGTGCTCACCGGCGAGGGCGCGACCGCGACCGTCGGACGGGAGCTTCTGGGTCGCGCCTTCAACGGGATGGGGAACCCCGTGGATGGGCTGCCGGCCCCCGTCGGGGACGCGATCCGGCCGGTCTGGGGCGCCCCGCTCAACCCGGTGCGGCGCGCCCGCCCCGGGGACTTCATCGAAACCGGCATCTCCGGCGTCGACGGCATGAACACGCTGGTGCGCGGGCAGAAGCTCCCCGTTTTTTCGGGGCCCGGCCTGCCGGGCCTCGATCTCGCGGCGCGGATCGTGGAGGGTGCGCGGGCGCCTCGCGGCGAGGCGTTCGCGGTGATCTTCGTGGGAATCGGCATCACGGCGCGGGAGACGGACGCGTTCCTGGAACGGTTCGACCGGTCCGGGGCCTGGGAGCGCAGCGTGCTCTACCTGAACGAGACGCGCGATCCCACGATCGAGCGGCTCCTGGCCCCGCGCGTCGCGCTGGCCGAGGCGGAGTACCTCGCCTTCGAGCTCGGGATGCACGTGCTGGTCGTGATCGCGGACATGACCCACTACTGCGAGGCGCTGCGGGAGATCGCGACGGCGCGCGAGGAGATACCGGGTCGGCGCGGTTACCCCGGCTACATGTACACCGATCTCGCGAGCATCTACGAGCGTGCGGGGATCCTCGCCGGGCGGCCGGGATCGGTGACCCAGATTCCCATCCTCACGATGCCGGACGACGACATCACGCATCCCATCCCCGACCTCACGGGCTACATCACCGAGGGTCAGGTCGTCCTGTCGCGCGACTTGCACCGGCGCGGGGTGTTTCCGCCGATCGACGTGCTTCCCTCCCTGTCGCGTCTCATGAACGCCGGCATCGGGAAGGACAAGACGGGGCCAGAGCATCGCGAATGGGCGGACCAGCTCTATGCGGTCTACACCCGGGGGCGCGAGGCGCGGCTGATGGCGGCGATCGTCGGGGAGGCGGGACTCGCCCCGGCCGATCGTCGCGCCCTGGCGTTCGCGGAGCGGTTCGAGACCGAGTTCGTGGCGCAGGGGGAAGTGCGACGCACGATCGCCGAGACGCTGCAGCTCGGATGGCGATTGCTCGAGAGGCTGCCGCGCGAGGACCTGCTGCGATTGAGCGATGCGGTGTGGGCGGCGCGGGCCGCGGTGTCCTCGGTGCCGGCGTGAGCGCCGCGAGCGTCGCGCCGACGCGACTCAACATGCTGCGGGCCGTGCGGCGCCTGGAAC
>Ga0326597_10003967_pt1 | contig 20979 bp, 13 predicted proteins | sample RVTome_12_FD_203789 | JGI IMG/M metagenome (GOLD analysis project Ga0326597, IMG submission 203789) | Soil microbial communities from uranium-contaminated site in the Upper Colorado River Basin, Wyoming, United States - RVT100D185 | ecosystem: Environmental > Terrestrial > Soil > Contaminated >...
GTTCGGACACCGAATTCGGCCCGAGGGGCGGGCACCGCTCCGCTCTGGGCGCCGCTGGATTCCAGCAGAGTCTCGACTTCGTCCAACTGGCTGCGGACCGTCTGGGCCGCCAGTGCGGCTGCCGCGCCGGAGAGCTTGAGCTGCGCCAGCTCGCGCCGGATCGGCTCGAGGTCGGCGAGCACTGCCGAAAAGTCTTGGTACCGCTGATCGGGCTCCTTGGCCAGACAGCGTTCGACCACCGCTCGCAGCGGCGGCGGCAACTCGGCCGGCAGCGGTGGTGTCGGTTTGTACACCACTTTATAGAGCACGCTCGCCATGTCCGCCCCCTCGAACGGCCGGTTGCCGGCCAGCAGCTCGTACAGGACCACGCCGAACGCGAAGATGTCGGCGCGCTGGTCGACCTTGGCGCCCTGCACCTGCTCGGGCGCCATGTAGTAGGGGGTGCCCAGAGTCTGGCCGGTGCGGGTCATCTCCGAAGACGCCAGCTTGGCGACCCCGAAATCCATGATCTTGACCCGGCCGGTCTCGGTGAGGCAGATGTTGGACGGTTTGATATCGCGGTGGATTACCCCGTTCTGGTGGGCGAATTCGAGGCCGCGGGCGATCTGGACCGCGATCTCGAGGGTCTGCAAGGTTTCCAAGGGGGCGTGGGCATCGAGGTAGCGGCGCAGATCGCTGCCGCGCAGATACTCCATCGCGATGTACGGGTGGCCGCCGTCCTCGCCGAGGTCATAGATCACCAGGATGTTCTCGTGCGACAGCCGGCCGGCGCTGCGGGCCTCCTGGTAGAAGCGCCGCCGGGTCTCCTCGCCTTCGAGCAGGCCCTCGGCGATCACCTTGATCGCAACCGTGCGCTCGATCGTGGTATCGAGCGCCTGGTAGACCACCGCCATGGCGCCGCGGCCGAGCTCGCGCTGAATCTCGTATTTGCCGATCTGCTTCACGGGCCGATGCGGGGGCTCCAGCATAGGCCTGGGCCGCGTCTCGATCAATCCCGGCGCGCTCGGCCCCAGAGCAAAACGGCGCCGGCCGTGGGGGGCGGCGCCCTGGCGACCGGTCCGAATCAGATCACGTTGTGGGTTGGGTCGCCGGCGCCGCTCTGGTCCTCGGCGGGATCGTCTTTGGAGGGCTGCTGGTAGGTGCTGATCGGTTCGACCAGCGGGTTGAGCTTGGACACCAGCACCGTGTCGAGCACCTGCTGCATGTTGTCGACCAGATCGATCTGGAGCTGCTTGCGCACCTCTTCCGGGATCTCGGAAAGGTCCTTCTCGTTCTCCTGCGGCACCACGACGTGCAGGATCTCGGCCCGGTGGGCGGCCAGAATCTTCTCTTTGAGCCCGCCGATCGGTAAGACCCGGCCGCGCAAGGTGATCTCACCGGTCATGGCGATATCGTCGCGGACCGCGTTGCTGGTCAAGGCGGATACCAGCGCGGTGCCGATCGCGATGCCGGCACTGGGACCGTCTTTGGGGATGGCACCTTCGGGCACATGGATGTGGATGTCGAAGTTGCGGTGGAAATCGCGCGGGATCCCGAACTTGGAGGCGTTGCTGCGCACGTAGGAGAGCGCCGCATGCGCCGATTCCTGCATCACCTCGCCGAGCTTGCCGGTGATGTTGAGCTTGCCTTTGCCCGGCATCAGGATCGCTTCGATGTTGAGCAGCTCGCCGCCCATCTCGGTCCAGGCCAGCCCGGTCGCCACCCCGACCCCGGCGATCTTTTCCTTCTGGCCGCGGCGGAACTGCGGCACCCCGAGATGGCGCTCGACCCCGCTGGCAGTGACCCCCTTGGCGTGGCGTCCGGAGCGTTTGGTGACGATCTGGCGGGCCAGCTTGCGGCAGATATTGGCGATCTCGCGCTCCAGGTTGCGCACCCCGGCTTCGCGGGTGTAGTTCTCGATGATTCTCTGCAGCGCGTCGTCGGTGAAGCGGATGCCGCGCCTGTGCAGCCCGTGGGCCTGGAGCTGTTTGGCGATCAGATGGCGCTTGGCGATCTCGATCTTCTCGCGTAGCGTGTAGCCCGACAGCCGGATCACCTCCATGCGGTCTTGCAGCGCGCGCGGGATGGTGTGGAGGACATTGGCGGTGGCGATGAACATGACGTGGGAGAGGTCGTATTCGGTGTCGAGGTAGTGATCGACGAACGCATTGTTCTGTTCCGGGTCGAGCACCTCGAGCAGCGCCGCCGACGGGTCGCCGCGAAAGTCCATGCTCATCTTGTCGACCTCGTCGAGCAAGAAGACCGGATTGATGGTGGTGGCCTTCTTCATCAGCTGGAGGATCTGGCCCGGGTAGGCGCCGATGTAGGTGCGCCGGTGGCCGCGTACTTCGGCTTCGTCGCGCACCCCGCCCAGCGAGAGCCGGACGAACTTGCGGCCGGTGGCGCGGGCGATCGACTTGGCCAGCGAGCTCTTGCCGACGCCCGGCGGGCCGACGAAGCAGAGGATCGAGCCTTTCTGCTTCTTGACCAGTTGGCGCACCGCCAGGAACTCGAGGATGCGCTCCTTGACCTTCTCCAGGCCATAGTGGTCGTTCTGCAGCACGTGCTCGGCGCGCTTGAGCGAGCGGTTTTCGCGCGAGCGCTCTTCCCAGGGGATCGCCAGCAGCCAATCCAGATAGTTGCGCGAAACGGTCGATTCGGCGCTCATCGCCGGCATCGCTTCGAGCCGCTCGAGCTCCTGCTGGGCCTTCTCGCGGGCCTCCTTGGGCATCTTCTTGGTTTCGACCTTCTTGCGCAGCTCTTCCAGGTCGCTGCCGCGGCTGTCTTTCTTGCCCAGCTCTTTCTGGATCGCCTTGAGCTTTTCGTTGAGGTAGTACTCGCGCTGGGCTTTCTCCATCTGCTTCTTGACCCGGCCCTGGATGCGTTTGTCGACCTGGAGTTTTTCGATCTCGATTTCGAGAATCTCGGTGATCCGGTTGAGCCGCTCGACCGGATCGAACATCTCGAGCAGCGCTTGCTTCTCCTCCAGATCGACCATCAGATGGGCGGCGATGGTGTCGGTCAGGCGGTCCGGGTCGTCGATCCGAACCGCCGAGATCATCGCTTCATAGGAGAAGTTCTGGCTCAGCTTGATGTACTGCTCGAACAGGTTGAGCAGCCCCTGCATGGCCTTTTCGACCGTGGCGGTGATCTCGACCTTCTTCTTGCCGCTCCGCACCAGCACTTCGAGGAATTCCTGGTTTTCGTGGCGGAACTCGACGATCTTGGCCCGCTCGATACCTTCGACCAGCACCTTGATGTTGCCGTTGGGCAACTTGAGACTCTGCACGATGTTGGCGATCGTCCCGGTGCGGTAGATCTCGTCGAACCCGGGGTTGTCGGTGGCGGCATCCTTCTGGGTCGCCAGCAGAATCCGCTTGCCCTGCAAGAGGGCGTGCTCCAGCGCCAAAATCGACTTGCGCCGCCCGACCACGAACGGCATCATCATGTAAGGAAACACGATCACGTCCCGCAGGGGGACCAGCGGAGTGACCTTGGGGTCGTCAGAATTAGCTAGTGGGTTTTCCATTTCTCAGCTCACCGAGGGCTGGGTCGCGCTGGTTCTCTTAAACCGCCTTCTCGAAGACGGCGATCGGGTTGTAGTGCTTCTCGACCACCTCGCGGGTGATGATGCACTCTTTGACGTCCTGCGTGCTGGGCAGCATGAACATGATGTCGAGCATGAAGTCTTCGAGGATGGCGCGCAGTCCGCGGGCTCCAATCTTGCGTTGCATCGCCAGGTCGGCGATCGCGCTCAGAGCCTCGTCGGTGAAGCGCAGGTCGACCGACTCGAACTCGAACAGCTTCTGGTACTGCTTGATGATGGCGTTCTTGGGTTTGGTCAGGATGCTGATCAGGGCGCGGCGGTCGAGCTCATGGCAGCAGGCCACCACCGGCAGGCGGCCGACGAACTCGGGGATCAAACCGTAGCGGATCAGATCGACCGGCTGGACCTGCTCCAGCAGGGCGCCGATGTCGAAGCCCTGCGCGCGGCCGATGCGGCCGTCGCCGACCGGGGCGAAGCCGAGCGACTTCTGGCCGATGCGGCGCTGAGTGATCTTCTCCAGGCCGACGAAGGCGCCGCCGCAGAGGAACAGGATATTGCGGGTGTCGATCTGGAAGAACTCCTGGTGCGGGTGTTTGCGGCCGCCTTGCGGCGGCACATTGGCGACCACGCCCTCGATGATCTTGAGCAGCGCCTGCTGCACGCCTTCGCCGCTGACGTCGCGGGTGATCGACGGGTTTTCGTCCTTGCGGCTGATCTTGTCGATCTCGTCGATGTAGACGATCCCTTTCTGGCATTTCTCGATGTCGTGGTCAGCGGCCTGCAACAGCTTGAGCAGGATGTTCTCGACGTCCTCGCCGACGTAGCCGGCCTCGGTCAAGGTGGTGGCATCGACGATCGCAAACGGCACCCGCAGCAGCTTGGCCAAGGTCTGGGCCAGCAAGGTCTTGCCGGTGCCGGTCGGGCCGATCAGCAGGATGTTGCTCTTGTTGAGCTCGACCTCGTCGTTCTTGTCGCTCATCTCGATGCGCTTGTAGTGGTTGTAGACCGCGACCGAGAGCTTCTTCTTGGCGGTTTCCTGGCCGATCACGTACTTGTCGAGGAACTCTTTGATCTCGCTCGGGATCGGCAGCGGCGGGCGGACCTTGGACTTCTCCAGGATCCGCTCCTCGGCGATGATGTCGAGGCAGATCTCGATGCACTCGTCGCAGATGTAGACGTTGGGACCGGCGATCAGCTTCTTGACGTCGTTCTGGCTCTTGTTGCAGAAGCTGCAACGCAGGGATCCGGCTTCGCTTTTCGCACGCGTCATGTCGCCGCCGCCGCCTCCAATTTTCGCTTGCGGATCACCTGATCGACCAAGCCGTACTCGACCGACTGCTCCGCGGTCATGATGAAATCCCGGTCCACATCCTGCTCGACCTTCTCCAGCGGCTGGCCGGTGTGCCGGGTGAAGATCTCGTTGATCCGGTGGCGCACGCGCAGGATCTCGCGGGCCTGGATGTCGATGTCGGCGGCCTGGCCGAAGGTCCAGCCGCTGGGCTGGTGGATGATGATGCGCGAGTTGGGCAGGGCGAAGCGCTTCTTGGGCGTGCCCGCCGCCAGCAGCAGCGCCGCCATGCTGGCGGCCTGGCCGATGCAATAGGTGACCACGTCGGGTCGAATCAGCTGCAGCGTGTCGTAGATCGCCAAGCCGGCGGTCACGCTGCCGCCCGGGCTGTTGATGTAGAGGTGGATGTCCTTCTCCGGATCCTCCGCCTCCAGGAACAAAAGCTGGGCGATCACCAAGTTGGCGACGTTGTCGTCGACCGGCGAGCCGATGAAGATGATGTTGTCCTTCAGCAGGCGCGAGTAGATGTCGTAGGCGCGCTCGCCACGGTTGGTCTGCTCCACGACCATCGGGATGAGTTGCACGGGTGGCGGCTAGGCCTCAGGCTCAATTCTAGCAGCGTTTCGAATCAAGTCAACCGTCATCCGGCGCCGTATCTCCTGTCGGATGAACTCTTTAAGCGACTTTTCCTGGGGCGTCTCCAGCGCCGCGGCGGACTCGATTTCCGAATCGCTCGCAGCCTTCCTGCCGACCCGGCGCAAGGCCTGGAGCTCCTGCTCGACCTGCTCGGGCGCGGCTTCGATTTGCTCGCGGTCGGCGATCCAATCGAGCAGCAGGAGCCGCTTGACCCGCCATTCCGCTTCGGGTCGAAACTGCTCGCGCAGCTGCTCCCAGTCGAGCTGCTGGAGCTGGCCGGCCGGTACTCCGCGTTCCAGAAACTCGTCGGCGTAGCGGCGCAGCAGGCTCTCGGTCTGATGCCGGACCAACGCCGCCGGCGCGCGGAACGGGTAGTCGTGGAAGATCGCGTCGAGCAGGTTTTTCTCCAGCATCGCGTCGGCCCGGCGCTGGGCCTGGGCTTCGAGCTGGGCGCGCAGCTTGGCCCGGAGGTCGGCCGCGGCCTCGAAGCCGAGCTCCCGGGCCAGATCGTCGCTGAGCTCCGGCAGGCGCTCGCGCTTGAGCGCCTTGAGCTCGACCCGGTACTGGACCGTCTGCCCGCGCAGCTCCGGATCGCTGGCGTCCGGCGGGTGCTGGATCGAGAACTCCTTGGTGGCGCCGGGCTCGAGCCCGAGCAGCTCGGCGGCGAACCCGCTCTTATCCCGGTCCGGATCGAGCGGAACGAAGACGTTCTCCTGCTTGCGGCTGGCTCCGCCTTCCAGCCGCCATTCGCAGTTGAGCACCGCGGTGTCGCCGGCCTCCGCGCCGCGGCCCTCGACCGGTTCCAAGGTGCCATGCTGGCGCCGCAGCCGCAGCAGCTCGGCCTCGAACTGCTCCTCGCTGACCGCCGCCGCGGGGCGCTGGGCCTCGACCCCGCGGTAGACCACAAAATCGAGCGCCGGGCGCTCTTCGAAGTAGGCGCGGAAGCGCAGGCCGCTGTCGTTTTGGTATTCGACCTGATCGATCGAGGGCTCGACCAACGGCAGCCGCTGGCGCTCACGCAGGGCGTCGCGCCAGCTCGAGTCGACCAGGCGCTGAATCGTCTGGCTCCGGACCTCGGTGCCGTAGCGCTGCCGGATCAGCTCGGCCGGGGCCTTGCCGGGGCGAAAGCCCGGCAGTCGGGCCCGCGAGCGGGTGCGCTGCAGCTCGCGCTCGATCTCGGCCTCGACCTGCTCGGCCGGCACCGTGACCGTCAGCACCCTGCGGCACTCGTCGAGCTCTTGGATGTCGATGTCCATGGATTCAGGGCCGGCCCCGGACCGGTCCGAAGCGAGCGGCGTGCGAAAGGGGGGATTCGAACCCCCACGGTTGCCCACCGGATCCTAAGTCCGGCGCGTCTGCCAGTTCCGCCACTTTCGCATCGGAGGTGACCGGAGCGCGATAGTGAGCCGCGAAGGACTCGAACCTTCAACCCGCAGATTAAGAGTCTGCTGCTCTACCAATTGAGCTAGCGGCCCATGCGATCTTCAGACCGACGCCGGCACAGAAACTCCTAGTTTAGCCGAGTCGAACGGTGCGGGCAAGAACCACCGGAGCGGCGGAGCGGCTGTCGCCGGATTCTGGAAACCGCTAGACTGCAATCCGGTGTCCGCTCCCGATCCAGCGCCGCTGCTTCAGGTTCGCGATTTGGTCAAGCATTTTCCCCTGCGCCGTCGCTGGTGGCGCCGGCCGAGCCAGTGGGCGCGGGCGGTCGACGGGATCGACTTGGATCTGCCCGAGCGCGATTGCCTGGCGCTGGTCGGCGAGAGCGGCTGCGGCAAGAGCACCGCCGCGCGCTGCATCCTGCGCTTGATCGAGCCGGACCGCGGCTCGATTTGTTTCGACGGTACCGAGCTGCGCGCGCTGGGGCCCCGCGCGCTGCGCCGCGAGCGGCGCGAGATGCAGATGGTGTTTCAGGATGCCGGCGGCTCGCTCGATCCGCGCCTGTCGGTCGAAGCCATCATCGCCGAGCCGCTGGAGATCCACCGTCTCGGCACCAAAGCGGAGCGGCGCGAGCGGGTCCGCGCGCTCGCCGCCATGGTCGGTCTGGCCGCGCCGCTCTTGGCCCGCTATCCGCAGGAGCTCTCCGGCGGGCAGCGCCAGCGGGTCGGGATCGCGCGGGCTTTGGCGCTGCGCCCCAAGCTGGTGATCGCGGACGAGCCGGTCTCGGCGCTGGACGTGTCGGTCCAGGCCCAGGTGCTCCAGCTCCTGCTCCAGCTCCAGCGCGACCACGGCCTGACCTATCTGGTGATCGCGCACGATTTGGGCGTGGTGCAGCGGATCGCGGATCGGATCGTGGTCATGTATCTGGGCCGGATCGTCGAGCGGGCGCCGGCCGCCGAGCTGTTCAGCGCGGCACTGCATCCCTATACCCAGGCGCTGCTCGCGGCGGTGCCCCAGGCCGATCCGCGCGGCCGCGAGCAGCGGCGCCGCAGCCGCGCTCGGACCGGGGGCGAGCTGCCGTCGGCGGCGGCACCGCCGCTGGGCTGCGCCTATCACCCGCGCTGCCCGCGGGCCGAAGCGCGCTGCCGGATCGAGACGCCGCAGCTCCAGCAGCTTCGCCCCGGGCACTGGGTCGCATGCCACTTCCCCGGCGAATGAAAACGTTCGGGCGGGGACCAGCCCCGCCCCTACATTGGCGCGCCGGCTGGATCGCCGGTGTCGTCATGATCGCGACCATCACTGCGCTGTCGCAGGAGCGAGCTCCGGCCCGGCCCGAGCCTGCGCCGCCGGCGCCGCCGGGCACGCCCGCGGTCACCTATGTGGACATCACCGACCAGGCCGGCGTCGATTTCGTCCATCGCCACGGCGGTTCGGGGCAGAAGTACATGGTCGAGACCATGGGCTCGGGCGCCGGGATCTTCGACTACGACGGCGACGGGCGCATGGATCTGTACTTGGTAAACGGCAGCGCGCTGCCCGGCTACCAAGGGCCGGCGCCGACCAATCGGCTCTACCGCAACCTCGGCGCCCTCCGCTTTGAGGACGTCACCGACAGCGCCGGGGTCGCCGGCCGCGGCTGGATGATGGGGGTCAGCTTCGGCGACTACGACAACGACGGCGACTCCGACATCTACATCACCGCGCTGGGACCCAACATCCTCTACCGCAACGACGGCGGCGGCCGCTTCACCGACGTGAGCCAGGCGGCTGGGGTCGATTCCAAGCTGTGGGGCGCTTCGGCCGCGTTCGCCGATTACGATCTGGACGGCGATCTCGATCTCTACGTCTCCAACTACGTCGACTTCACGCTCGACAACAACAAGTTCTGCGGCAACCTGCGCTTGCAGCAGCGCGCCTACTGTCATCCGGATGTCTACAACGGGGTCCCGCCGGTCCTGTATCGCAACAACGGCGACGGCAGCTTCAGCGACGCGACCCGGGCGGCCGGGCTCTATATCACCGAGGGCAAAGGGCTCGGAGTGGTCTGGACCGACGTCGACGGCGACGGCGATCCCGACCTCTACGGCGCCAACGATTCGACCATCAACTACCTGTTCGTCAACAACGGCGACGGCACTTTCGCCGACGAGTCGCTGTTTTCGGGCGCCGGCTACAGTGAGGACGGCAAGGCCATGGCCGGGATGGGGGTCGACAGCGCGGACATCGACGGCGATCAGAAGCCCGAGCTGTTCGTCACCAATCTGGATCTGGAGACCAACACGCTGTACCACAACGACGGCGCCCATAGCTTCACCGACACCACCTACCGGGCCGGCCTGGGCGAGCCGAGTCTGCTGTTCGTCGGGTTCGGCACCGCTTTCGACGATTACGACGGCGACGGCTGGCAGGACATCATCGTGGTCAACGGCCACATCATCGACAACATCCATCTGTTCAAAGACAACATCACCTACGCCCAGCGCGGCATGGTGTTCCGCAACCTGGGCGGCGCCAAGTTCGTCGAGGTCACCGGGGCCTGCGGCGCGATCAATGACGTGCGGGTCAGCCGCGGCCTGGCGCTCGGCGACCTGGACGACGACGGCGACCGCGAGCTGCTGATCAGCCGCAATAACGACCGCGCGGCGCTGCTGCGCAATGACGGCGGCAACCGCGGCGGCTGGCTGCGGGTGGTGCTGCGAGGCCGGCGCAGCAATCGCGACGGGTTCGGCGCTCGGGTCACGCTGGTCGCCGGCGGTCGGACCCAGGTGCGCGAGGCCCGCAGCGCCAACTCCTACCTGTCGCAGAGCGACCCGCGGCTGCTGTTCGGGCTCGGCGGCGCCAAAACGGTGGAGCGGCTCGAGGTGCGCTGGCCGTCGGGTCAAGTCGACCGATTGACGGACTTGGAGCCCGGCCGCACCGTCACCGTCCACGAGGGGGAGAAGGCGCCGGCTATTGACAGGTAAGCCCCGACACGGCCATTGTGGCACCCGCGCTATAATCTTCTACTTTTAGTAGGCGAACCCGGATGGGAACCCCCTTTTGTGGTCTGTGCGGCCAGCGGCGCTCCGCTCGTGAATCGGGCGCCCCAGGAGGATGGCGGACGTGCTCGGCACCTTAGTGAAGTACTTCGAACAGGGCGGCCCGGTGATGTGGCCGCTGCTCGTCTGCGCGGTCCTGGGCGTGACCTTCGTGATCGAACGGGCCTGGGCCTTGTGGCAGGCCGGGCGCAAATCCGACGAGTTCATGGCGCGGGTGCAGGACGCCTTGCTGCAGCAGCGCAGCCTGAGTCACGCGCGCCAGCTCTGTGACCGCTACAACATTCCGGTGGCGCGGATCCTCAAAGCCGGGCTGATCAAGCACGGCACCAGCGACGAGGAGATCGAGAAGGCGATCGAGATCGCGATCACCCACGAGCTGGCCCGGCTCGAGCGCGGCTTCGGCGTGCTGGCCTCGGTTTCCAACGTCGCGCCGCTGATTGGCTTTCTCGGCACCGTGACCGGCATGATCGGCTCGTTCGGCGAGCTGGCTCAGGCCGGGCTCAGCAATCCGGCCCGGGTCGCGGCCGGGATCTCCGAGGCCCTGATCACCACCGCCACCGGCCTGTTCATCGCGATTCCGGTGCTGATGGCCTACAACTTCTACAGCTCGCGGGTGCAGCGCTTCATCCTCGAAATGGAAACCGCCGCCAACCTGCTGCTCGAGTCGTACGCGGTGATCGAATCCAGCGGCGCCGCCGAGGGACCGCGCAAGGCCGCCGCCCAGGGCTAGGCCCACCATGCAACGGCGCCGTTACACCCAGATCGAGGCCTACGTTCCGACCGCCTCGATGGCCGACATCGCCTTCCTGCTGATCGTTTTCTTCATGATCACCACCACCACGACATTGGACAAAACCAACGTCAGCCTGCCGCCGACCTTGGAGCGCACCGAGGTGCCGCGGGTCGCCGCGATCGTCGCGCTGGCGCCGGACGGCACGCTCAAGGTGACCACCGGGGTCGAGGATAGCCATCCGCTGGCGGGCGGCGTCGCCGCGCTGGCCGGTTTCGCTCGCACCCTGACCGAGACCAACCCGGACTACCCGTTCATCCTCAAGGCCGATGCCGCCGCTCCGTTCGCGGCGATCGACAGCATGCTCGAACAGCTGCGCCAGGGCCGGGTCCAGCGGCTCTACCTGCTCACCGAGCAGGAGACCATGGGCGGCGGCGCGGGAGCGGGCGGCTCATGAAATACGCCCGCCGCGCCCGCGATCCGAACATTCCGACCGCGTCGATGGCCGACATCGCGTTCCTGTTGATCGTGTACTTCATGTTGACCACGGTGTTCGCCGCCACCCGCGGCCTGGAGTTCGGGCTGCCCGAGCCGGAGGACGAGCAGAAGCCGGTCAAGTTCGAAGAGGCGATCTACATCAAGGTCGAGCCCGGCGGCCTCCTGGTCGACGGCCGGGGACGCGACCTGGGCGGGCTGAGCAGCTATATCACCGCGAAGATGGCGCAGAACCCGAGCAAGCCGGTGATCGTCCACGGCAACGCCGCGACCCCCTACCGCAGCGTCATGGACGTGCTCGACGAGCTGCGCCAGATCGAGCGGCGGCTGCAAGCCAACCCCAAGCTCGGGCCCAACTACCACATGGGCGTCTCGATCCCGACCCAGGCCGAAGTGGCCGAATGGGAGCGCCTGCTGGGTCGCAGCTTGGGATGAAGCCCGCTCGCGCCTGTCCGCGCTGGGCCGCCGCGCTGCTCGCGATCGGAATCGGCCTGGCGCTCGCGGCAGCGGCACGCGCCGATTTCCGCAAAGCCTTCAGCCTGCTGCAGCAGGGCAACCTCAACGCCGCGCTCAACGAGTTCGCGCTGGTCCGCGAGCAGAACCCGACCTGGTACTTCCCGTACCTCGGGCTCGGCAGCTGCTACCGCCAGATGGGCAAGACCAGCGAGGCGCGCGCGCACCTCGACAAGGCTTTGGAGCTGGCCAAGACCGATTCCGAAAAGGCCGACGTGCGCCTCGAGCTGGCGCAGCTGGCCAAGGCCCAAGGCAACCCGGTGCTGGCGGTGGGGCTTTTGGAGCAGGTGCTGGCGGCGGGCCCGCCCGCGCCGCAGCGCCTCCTGGCCGAGAGCCTCGCCGGCGAGCTGCTCCTGACCCAGAAAAAGTACGCCGAGGCGGTTCCCCATCTGCAGGCCGCGATCGCTCTGCAGCCCGCGGATTTCAAGCTGCGCTACAACCTCGGGGTCGCGGCCGCCGGCGCCGGCCGGTCCGAGCTCGCGGCCGACAACTACGCCGCCGCCTACCGGCTCAAGCCCGATCACCCCGAGCTCGCCTACCACTTGGCGCGCGCGCATCTGCAGCGCAAGGACTTCGGCGCGGCCATGAATGTCGCGCTCAAGTACGAAACCGAGAACCCGCGCGATCCCAAAGCGCTCGAGCTGGCGGGACAGGCGCTGATGGGGCAGAAACGCTACGGCGACGCCGCCCAGCGCTTCCAGGCCTTGGTCGAGCTGGATCCGAAAAACGGCGCCGCCGCCCTCAACCTGGCCCAGTGCTTGGGGCTAGTCGGCAAGTGGCGCGAGGCGATCGACGCGGCCAAGAGCGCTCAGGCCGCCGGGATCCAGAACGCCGCGGTTTACGATCTGCTGGGCAAGGGCTACGAGGCGCTGGCGGTGCGCGCCAGAAATGACCGCGAGCGCGACCAGGCGCTCGAGGAAGCGCTCAAGGCGTTTCGCACCGCCCAGCAGAAGGGCGCCTCGGTCAGCGACGACCTCGAGCGCATCGCCGAGCGCCGGCGCCGGATCGAAGAAGACCGCGCCGCGGCCCAAGACCCGCAGGGGTAGCGCCGATCCACCTTGCCCGCCACCGCAGCGGCTCGGGCCGGCGATGCGGCTGACTCGCATTCGGGGACGGCGCGCGTTGTATGGGGTAAGGAGCCCGACGCGCGCCTCGGTTCAGCCGCGCCGGGAACGGTGGAGTCGCACTGAGAAAGGTACGCTGGAGAAGGCCGAGTGAGCCCAACGACGCAGACGGCGCCCTATCCGCCGCCTAAGGCAAGAGGGTGGCGGCGATCGCAGCGTTGATCATGGTGGCGACGAAGCCGCAGTAGAGCGCGCGGACGCCGAGGCGCGACAGGTCGCCGCGGCGGCTCGGCGCGATCGAGCCGATGCCGCCGAGCTGGATCCCGATCGAGGCGAAGTTGGCGAAGCCGCACAGCGCGATGGTGGCGATCTCGGTGGCGCGCTCGGACAACAGCGGCGCGTACGGGCCGGTCAGCTTGACGTAAGCGACGAACTCGTTGGCCACCAACTTGGTGCCGAGCAGGTCCGCGACCCGGCCGATGTCGGCGCTCGGCACACCCATCAGAAAGGCGAGCGGCGCGAACACCACCGAGAACAGCCGGCTCAGCGACAGCACCGCGCATGCTTCATGGCCCGGCTGACCGTGAAACGCTCCGGCGTGGAACTGGCCCCAGCTGATCCAGCCCGGCGCCGCGTCGGGCGCGGCGCTGCCGATATGGATGTAGCCGAGCATGAAGTTGACCATCGCGATCAGGGCCAGAAAGGCGATCAGCATCGCTCCGACGTTGATCGCCAGGAACGTGCCTTCGGAGGCGCCGCGCGAGGCGGCGTCGATCACGTTGACGTCGGTGCGCGGCACCTCCATTCGGATCACGCCGCGGGTCACCGGTTGATCGAGCTCGGGCATCACGATCTTGGTCAGATACAGCGCGCACGGCGCCGCCATCACGCTGGCGGTCAAGAGCGCCACCGGATCGGCCCCCAGCGAGATGTACACCGCCATCACCCCGCCCGAGATGGTCGCCATCCCGCCGACCATCAGCGACAGCAGCTCCGAGCGGGTCATCGGCTCGACGTAGGGCTTGACGATCAGCGGCGCCTCGGTCTGGCCCATGAACACGTTGGCGGCGGCCGACAGCGACTCGGCGCCGCTGGTCCGCATCACCACCATCATGGCGCGCGCCATCAGCTTGACGATCCACTGCAGCACGCCGAAGTAGTAGAGGATGGTGAAGAACGAGCTGACGAAGATGATCGTCGGCAGGGCGCGGAAGGCGAACACGAACCCGGCGCCGGCGCCGAACTCCTGATCCATCGCGACCGGGTCGGCCAGCACCCCGAACACGAACTTGGAGCCCTCGTCGGTGAACGCCAGGAACTGGCGCACCATCGCGCCGATCGCGCTGAACAGGGCGTAGCCGGGGCGCACCCCGCCGATCTCGAAGCGCAGGATCAGCAGCGCGAGGATGAGCTGCAGGGCGATGCCCCAGCCGACGGTGCGCAGGTCGATGCGGCGCGGCGCGCCCGAGAGCGCGACCGAAATCCCCAAAAGCACCAGGACCCCGAGCGGCCCGATGCCGCGGGCGCCGAGCAGATCGCGCATCAGGTAGGCGAGCAGGCCGATCCCGAGTGCGGCGGCCAGCGCCAGCAGGCGGATCCGGCGGCTCGGTGGATCGTTCTCTCTCGACCAATCGGCGGCGGGCTTGGGCGCGGGCTCGGTCACAAGGCCCCTAGCCTACACTGACAGCGAGCCGCCCGTCACTCTCTTTCTGGAGCGAGGGCTCCGCCCTCGCGCTCCCGCGGGCGCCTCGCGCCCGATGCTTACGGGTCGCCGTGTGCTCAACCGACCGCAGCGGGAGTGAAACTCTCGCTTGTCCGTGCATAACGGTGTCAAGGCTTGAGAATCACGCCTTGGTTGGCCTTGCCGTTCATTCGGACCGCCAGCGGCGCGTCGAAATGCAGCAAGCGAACAAACTCGCGCTCCTGGCGCGCCGGTTGGGCCGCCAGCCAGTCCCAGTCGACGAAGCCTTGGCCGCTCTCGGGATTGACCGTGAAGTACCCCACGTTGCAAGAGGTCAGGTTCTGGAAGAAGTGAGTGCCTTGCGACGGCGTGACTACAAAGTCTCGGAAGCCGGACTCGACGATCACCCGCGCCCCGGAGATCTGATCCCAGGTGACCGGAATGCCGAGCAGCGGATCGATCGAGCCCCAGCGGCCGACCCCGATCAGGATGTAGGGCGTGCCGGCCGCGCTGAGCTCGGCGTTGAAGCGCGCCACCTCTCCGGCGACCTGCAGGCTGCGGGAGCGCTCGAAGCGGTGGAAGTCCACCACCAACAGGTCCCGCAGCTCCTCCAGCGCTCCGTTGCCGAGCACGCTCGAGCTGCTGCAGATCAGTTGGGACCGATCAAGCTGGCCCCAATCGAGGTCGGAGACCTCCGGCGCGCGCGACAGCGGGCGCATCTGGAGGAACCCGAACTCCTGCGGGAATCCGGAAGGGGTGGAGAGATTGACCGCGAACTCGATCTCCACCGCCGCGCTGGTTCCCTGTTCACCGATCTCGAGCAGCAGATCGAGGATTTCGGCCAGCGGAAACAGGCGCTGCTTGAGCACCGGGGCGAAGCTGACCACCGGCACGCCGGCGCGCGCCAGCCCGTCGTAGACCGCGTCGTTTTCGGGCGAGTAGGTCGAGCCGACCGGCCCGATCGTACCGTCCGCCTCGGCGGTGCTCAGATCGAAGCGGCTGAGCTGCAAGCGCTCGGACGGGTCGGCGCCGTCGGCCTCGCTCAGCACCAGGGCGTAGAACTCGCGCTGCGAGTTCTGCAGCACGTCTTGAACCGAGGAGAACTGCACCAGGTGGCGCGGATACTTGGGGCAGAAGCGCACGCACACGCCGCCCTTGGCGACGGTCTCGCCGAGCCCGAGCGCGACCGCGACAATCCCGTCGCTGCCGTTCATCGGCGGCGTGGGGTAGAAATTGAACGACCGCGCCACGCCCGCGAATTCGGGGTAGAAGCGGTCCTGGTGGACCGCGCCGACCATCTTTTGCAGGATCACCGCCATCTTTTCTTCTTCGAGCCGATACGGGGTCGAGCGCAGGAACGCTTTGGCCGAGCTCGAGAAGGTCGAGGCGTAGATCCGCTTGATGGCGTTGATCAGCTGCTGGCGGCGCATCCGCGGATCGGGATGGTTGTTGGGCAGCATGTAGGTCTCGTAGACCCCGGCGAGCGGCTGATACTGCGAGTCCTCCAGCAGGCTGGAAGAGCGCACCGCCAGCGGATGCTTGACCTGTTCCACGAACGCGGCCAGGTCCCAGGCCGCGTCCTCGGGAAACGGCGCGGTGAGAAAGCGGGCCAGGATCTCGCGATCGTCGGTCTCGTTGATGGCGAAATCGCTGAGCTCGTTCTGCTCCAGGAAGCGGTCGAAGACGTCGGTGCCCACCACCACCGACGGCGGCACCGAGATTTCGACCTCCGGGAAGCGCTCGCCCACGTGGTAGGTGCCGAGCAGCATGTTGGCGAACGCCAGACCGCGCGCCTTGCCGCCGATCGAGCCGCCGCCGAGGCGCGCCAAGGTGAGGTTGGAGGCGTCGAAGCTGCGGCTGTTGAAATCGGCGACGCTGCCGCGCTGGCGCTCGCGGCGGTACTGGTGGATCGAGCGGATCAGGTCGCGGCGCAGATGCTCGAGCGTGCCGAAGTCGGCCACCTTGCGCGGCCGCAGCTTGTGGGCCAGGGCGAACTCGGTGCGGGCCTTGAGCCAGTTGGAGAAGTGGTTGCGCTCGCCGTGATAGGCCAGGCACTCGGGCGGCACGCTGTAGAGCTTCTCTTCCAGGCTCTTCAAGTCGTGGGCGCGGTCGACCTCGCTGCCGTCGGCGCGGCGGAACACGAAGTCGCCGAAGCCGAAGTTGTCGAGCATGAACTGGCGCAGCTGCTGCAGCAGCACCGGGGAGCCCTTGAGCAGGAAGGTGGCCCCGGCGGCGTGGGCGAGCCGCTGGTTCTCGGGCCGGCTCGACTGCAGCAGGATCGGGACATCGGGCTGGCGCTCGCGCACCTTCTGCGCGAACTCGAGCCCGGCCTGGCGATCCACTTCACCGCGCTTGGGAAACTCGATGTCGGAGATAACCCCGAGGATGTTCGCCTGATAGCGGTCGAAGTAGTCCCAAGCCTCTTCGAAGCTGCCGCAGAGCAGGATCTTGGGCCGGGCCCGCAGCCGCATCAGCTTGTGCGACAGATTGATCCCCTCCGGCATCAACTGATGGGCGTGGTTCATCACTTCGGAATAGATCATCGGCAGAAACGAGGAGTAGAAGCGGATGTTGTCCTCGATCACCAGGATCGCCTGGACCCCGACGATGCCGGTATCGTGCGCGACATTGAGCCGATCCTCGACGTATTTCGTGATCGCCAGCAGGATCCGCGCGTCGCCCTGCCACAGGAAGATCCGATCGAAGTCCGAGACCGGATTGCGGCCGACGAAGTCGGTCAGCTCGCGATTGTCGTAGGCCAGCAGCACCACCGGAATGCCGAGGCTTTCCTGCTTGACGGCGCGGGCCAGCTCCAGCGGATCCATATCGCCGATGTGGATCGAGCTGATGATCAGGTTGTGGCGCTTCTGCTCGCGGGCCAGCTTGAGGGCCTCGGCGCCGCTGGTCACGTGGGTGAGACCGGGCGTGTGCCGCAGATTGAGGTTCAACACCTCGTCGAGGATCAGCTCGCTCAAATGGCCGTCCTCCGACAGGATGAACGAATCGTAGAGGTTGGAAACCAGCAGGATGTCCTGGACCCGATAGCGCATCAGGTCCTGAAAGCCCCGGAAGCGGCTGCCCAACGAAAGCTCGCGCTCGGGCTCGGCTTCGGTCTTCATGCAATGCCCTGGGCCTCATTCTAAAGCCGACCGAGTGATTCTGCAGGGGTTTGCCCGCGTCCATTTCCAGTCAGTCGATTTTCACCTGTCCTTTATCGACCTCGCTTTCCGCGGCGTAGATCAGCTCGCCTTGCGGATCGCGGACCGCGATCCCGAAGCGGTCGGCGCCGGCTCCAGGGTGCCCACGGTCCTCGACCATGGCCCGGAAGCGGCACGGCCGGCCGTCATCGAACCAGCACACGCCTTCGAGCTCGGCGCGTTCGGGGGCCGTGAACCCGACCGCTCCGACCGATCCCTCGAGGTCGATCGACCCCTCGGAGCTCAAGGTCCGGTAGCGCAGCCAGCCCGATGCGGCGCCGTCCTCGAGGCGCGCGTGGAGTGCAAACCGGGCTGGTCCGGCGGAGTCGTGGATCTCGCCGTTGCCGCGCGCCCGCGACGGCTCGAGCGGCGCCTCGGTCACCATGACGCTGACCGTGGCGCTGTCCACCAGCTCGCCGTCGGTGACTTCGTAGAGGAAGGCGTCGGTGCCGGTGAAGCCGGGCTCCGGCTGGTAAAGGATCCGGCCCGCGGGACCGGGCGCCGCGCTGCCATGGCCCGGAGCGCCGACCGCGCTGACCGCGATCGGGTCGCCGTCGGGGTCGAAGTCATTGGCCAAAACGTCGATCTCCACCGCCGTCGCGGTGGTGGTGCTCGCGCTATCGTCGGCGGCGATCGGAGGTTGATTGCAGTCGCCCGGCCCGCTGACCAGCGCGCTGAGCTCGACATCGTCGACCAGCCATCCGAAGGTTTCGTCGAGGGTGATGAAGTCCGCGATCAGGCGCCAGCGGACGATCCGATCGGCGCCGGCGAAGCTGCCGAGCTCGACCACCACCTGGGTCATGCTTTCGCTCCCGACTCCGGTCCAGGCGCCGCGGTTTTCGCCCTCGATTGGGATCGTGGCCGGGCCGTAACCGCCGGCCGAAATAAAGGGACCGAGGTCGGTCCAGTGCGCCCCTCCGTCGGTGCTGATCTCCAGCACGCCGCCGTCGAAGCCCGGCTCGAAGTTGTAGCGGTGCCAGAAAACGAGGCGGCTCGCGGTCGATAGATCGAGCGGCGGAGATTGGAGCCGGTCGTCCTTGTCGAACGTGGTGTCGCTCGATTCGCTGAACCAGGAATGGATCGGGCTGCGGGCCGCGGGATCCTCGACCGCGGCCCAGGTCGCGCTCAAGGGGTTGTTGTTGACCGCGGTCTCGACCGTCCAGCCGGGCTCCGGGACCGGTTCCAGATCGTCGAAGAAAAGGCCGTCCGCCAGCGGCGGGCAGGCCACGGTGATGATCACGGTCGCGCTGGCCGAGTGGCCGTGGCCGTCCCCGACCGTGTACCCGAAACTGTCGATCCCATCGCTGAAGCCCGGCTCCGGGGTGTAGGTCACGGTGCCGTCGCCGTTGTCGACCGCGGTCCCCCGCGCAGGCTCGCCGACCGCCTCGACCAACAGCAGGTCGTCATCGGGGTCGGAGTCGTTGGCCAGCACCGCGACCACCACCGGGCTGAGCGGGGCGGTGCTGGCGGCATCGTCGCGCGCGATCGGCGCGAAGTTGAAGCCCGCGCCGCGCAGGATGGTGAAGGAGTCGAGCCGGTCGCCGTTCTGATCCAGGAACTGGGCGTCGAGCCGCGGCCCGTCGATGTCGATGACTAGCGCGCCGGGGACGCCGGCGGTGGCCGTCATCGCCGGATGGACGCGATTGACTTCGAACGCTTCCGAGCCGGTGCCGACCACGGCGTAGACCGTCCCGCTGTGGGCATCGCCGAAGATGTCGCCGGTCTTGCGATAGGGGCCGGCGCCGTCGATCCTGCCGTCGCCGGGGTCGAGCTTCATCGACGCGGTCAGGGTGTCGGAGGTTCCGTAGTGACCGTCCAGCAGCACGGTGCGCTCGTAGTTGTGGCTGTGGCCGGTCAGCACCAGGTCGACGCCGCCGGCTTCGAGCAGCGGCAGGACGTTCTCGCGCATCTGCTGGATCGCGAAGTCATCCGCCGGGCTGGGGGGCGTCACGCCCATCCCGGTGTCGGTATCCGAGTCGTGGGTGCCGCCGCTGTAGACCGGGTGGTGGAAGAAAGCGATCGTCCATTCCTGCTGATTCACCGCCAGATCCTGCTCCAGCCAAGCGAGCATCGCGCTGCCCGGCGCGCGGTCGACGTCTTGAGAGTTCAAGCAGATGAAGTGGATGTTGGCGTAGTTGAAGGAGTAGTAGGCTTCGCGCGCCGAGGGCACGCCGCCGGCCTCGCCCAGCTCGGGAAACGTGAACAGCTCGTAGTAAGGGCCGCTCTCGTCGTTCGAGGATGCGGTGAAGTTCTCGTGGTTGCCGAACGTTGACCAGGCCGGCACCTGGCGCAGGACCGGCGCGTAGTAGTCGAAGAACTTGAGCTGGTAGTCGGCGTCGCTGCCGATCAGATAGGCGTTGTCGCCGAGCAGCATCCAGACGTCGGTGCCGCGCGCGCCGGTGAACGAGAGGTAGGCATCGCGCACATTCGCCTGCGCCTCCGTCCCTTGGCCGGAGTCGCCGAAAGCCCAGATCCGCACCGGCTGGCGCGCGCCCGGCAGCGGCGCGGTGACGAAGTTGTGATCCGGGCCGGACGAGAAGTCGCCCAACGAGGAGCCGACCGCGTAGAAGTAGCGCGTCGCCGGCTCCAGACCTTCGAGCAGCACCTGGTGCTCGGTTGTGAGGCCCGGCGCCAGGGCGACCAGGTTCAGATTGTCCGGCGCGGTGCCGTATCGGACGCGGCTGTCGGTGGGACCGGCGGTACGCCAGCGCACGACCACCGACGTCGGAGTCGGAGATTGGAGATAGGGTCCGCGGACCACGGCCGGCTGGAGCTGCGCGGCGGCCGGCGTCACGAAGCAGACCGCGGCCGCGAGCCAGAACCTACCGAGTCGAGCTGCTGATGGCATTGGGATCCTCCTGCTGAGGCGCGCGGGGCTCGGCGAGCCGGCCCGGAGCGTTTTTTTTTCAGCCGATCCGATCCTGGGCTCCGGTGCCGCTGGGGTAAATAGTGATAACTCCCCATCCGGAGCCGTGAAATTCCCTCAAGCGTAGGCTGAGAGCATCAGCCTCGCCTTGGCCGCGAACCGCACGAGCTCTTGGAAGGTCGGCTTTGGATTCGGCGGGCGCTTCTAAGCCTGAGGGATTTCACCCGGATCTTTGAGGGTATCACCCCGTGGTTGCGCCACCGCCCGGCGAGTACCTTTGGATCGAAAGCGGCAGCGGTGCGGCTCGCTCACGCCGACTTTGAAAGACGAGTCCGCGAGCTTACCGACGCGGTGCCGGTGAGGAGGATACGATGCGACACCATTCCGAGGGGTTGGTAATGCTTGTGACTTTGATCGTGATGCTGGCGGCGGGCGCTCCTGCGGCCTATGCGGCCGGCGACTGGAGAGACAAGGTCGAGCCGGCGGTGCTGGAGGCGATCAACACCGGGCCGACCGAATTCATGATCTTCCTCACCGCCAAGGCGGATCTGAGCGCCACCGCGCG
>Ga0326597_10003968_pt1 | contig 20974 bp, 22 predicted proteins | sample RVTome_12_FD_203789 | JGI IMG/M metagenome (GOLD analysis project Ga0326597, IMG submission 203789) | Soil microbial communities from uranium-contaminated site in the Upper Colorado River Basin, Wyoming, United States - RVT100D185 | ecosystem: Environmental > Terrestrial > Soil > Contaminated >...
CAATCCCCATAGACTTGTGACGGCGCCGCTACGCGGTATAGTCCAACCGGGTTTATCCGCACTGAGCGGCGCCGGTGAGCGTGCCGACCGCCGTACCAGTGCGGATGAAACCCTATTCGTTTGGCGCACTGGGAGCCCACGACCGCCCGGGGATCGAACCCGCCTTCTTCCCGTCCGCATCCTCCACCAGCCACGACAACAACTTGCGGAGCAGCGTCGCCAGGGTGTCCCGCTCGCCCTTGTCCAACGCTGTGTCCAGGACCTTGTTCTGGTTCTCGACGTAGGCGGTCGTCACCCGGTCGACGAGTTCGCGTCCGCTGTCGGTCAATTCGAGGAGGATGCCCCTTCGGTCGCCAGGATTCGCGATTCGGGCCACGAGCCCGAGCGCGCTGAGGCGGTCGATGCGGTTCGTCAGACCTCCTGACGTCACCATCAGCGAGCCCAGTAGATCGCGTGGCGACGGATGTTGATCGGGAGTCATACGAATAGCGGCCAAAAGGAGAAATTCCACCTCACTGAGGCCGAACTGACGCAGGACCGCCTCGGCGTTCTCCTGGGCGACTTTGGCGAGCCGGCTGACCCGAGCGAGCACACCCAAGGAGGAGGTGTCCAGCTCAGGCCGTTCTCGTGACCAGTGCTCGATCATCAACTCTACCGATCCTTGCTTCATGTCAAGAATATAAGCCAAGACCAATACGAGAACAAGACTCTTGACAAGATAATTTCTCTATATCAATATACTCTGTGTATAGAGAGATTATTAGTGTAGTTATATTGTTCACCAGTTCATAAGGAGTGATCGATGACTACCAAATCAAGCATTGTCAGGAGTGTAGACATCGCGCGCAACGTCAACCCGGAGTTGCGGTTTTCAGCGCCGGTCTCCCGCCGTGGTTCCGGTGTGATGCCGCGACGACCGCACGGGGCCTGGCTGATGCTGGACCCCCGAGGCACCTACCGCCGATTCGTTCGACGGTTGCTGCAGGCGGCGTGACCGCGTTGGGGTGCGGTAGGTTGCCTTCGGAGTGTGTGGTGTCGGCGATTGCCGCAACCTGACAGGCCAGTGTGCAGCCAGAACATCAGAAAGGAGATGGAACGATGACGACCCAACTGAAGCGCGACACCAAGAAGTCGAGGACTTTCATGTTCGCAGCGCTGACTCTGCTCGCGATTGCGGGTACCGCCGAAGCCGGTGTTCAGGCCGCCGGCGAGCGCAGCCCCGACGCGTACACATGGTCGGCCGAGTTGGTGGCCTTCGACCCACCAACCAACACCGCGACGGTCAAGTCCACGGTGGTCAATGATGCGACCATGGCCGATCTCTCGAAATTCACTAAAGGCGACCAGGTCGTTCTCACCTGGTCTGGCGCGGTCAGCTACGCCTCGGGTGTGCGCAGCATCGAACGCGGCACGACGACGAAAGAGCGTTTCACGATGCCGGTTGAGTTCGTCTCGGCCGAAGAGGACGGTCGATACGTGACATTCCGGGTGTCGGTCCCAGCTGAGCATGCCGCGAAGATCAAGGCCCTCGAGCCGGGCCAGTGGGTGACCGCGACGTCACCGCATGCGCCGACCGGTTCGACCGAGGTCGTCAGCTCGATTCGCTCGTACACGGACGTTGGCTAGCGCGCCTGAGTATCCGGCTGCGTGTGCCCGATGCCCAGGCCCATCCGCCACGTCGGGCTGGGCGCCGGGACTCCCAGACTGGGACAGGCGTCTGGGTCGTCTTCTTCAGGAAAGGAGGTAACGATGACTGTTCTCCGTTCGATTCGGCTGCGACCTGTAATGAGCGTTGTTGGGGCGGTGACTATCGGCGTGTGCGTCACGTCGTGGGCAACCATGGTTGCCGCAACTCCCGAGGCAACCATCGACACCGCGGTGACGCAGCCCAACACCACGCCGGCACTCGATGCGGCTCGTCTGAACGAGGGATTTCGCACGGTCGTCCAGGCTGCGTTGCCTGCGGTCGTGAACATCTCGACCACGAGGACCGTCGCCGCACGATCCACAACGTTTCCATTCTCATCCGCCCCGTTCTTTTTCGGTCCGCGCGACTTCGACATGCCCCGCGAGCGCATCGAACAAGGCGCAGGTTCGGGTGTGATTGTGAGCCCGGACGGCTATGTGCTGACGAACCACCACGTCGTGGGCGGGGCCGCCGACATCACGGTGTCGCTCGGCGGTCAGCGCGAGTTCAAGGCCACGCTCGTCGGCACTGACGAACCGACCGACATCGCGGTCCTCAAGATCGACGGCGACGACTTGCCCTATCTGTCTCTCGGGGACTCGACAGCGGTCGAAGTTGGTGACCTCGTGCTGGCCATGGGCAATCCCTTTGGCATCGGCCAGACGGTGACGATGGGCATTGTGAGCGCCACGGGCCGCGCCGGTCTCAACCTCGAGAACTACGAAGACTTCATCCAGACCGACGCCGCCATCAACCCCGGCAATTCGGGTGGTCCGCTCGTCAACATGCAGGGCCAGGTGATTGGCATCAACACCGCCATCCTTTCACGAAGTGGCGGCAACCAGGGCGTCGGGTTTGCCGTGCCGGCGCACATGGCCCGTGAAGTGATGGATCAGCTCATCGAGTATGGCCGCGTGGCGCGTGGCTGGCTCGGCGTGTCCATCCAGCCAGTCACGGCCGCGCTCGCTGACGCGTTTGAACTCGACGCGCCCGTTGGCGCCCTCGTGGGCGACGTCGAGCCGAACAGCCCGGCCGCCACAGCCGGTCTCGCACCTGGCGACGTGGTCATCGCACTCAACAACCAGCCGGTGAAGGATGTGAGGGAGCTGCGGTTGAAGATCGCCTCGGCGGGGCCAGACGCCGCCGTCAACTTGACGGTCATCCGCGATGGCCGCGAACGATCGCTGTCGGTCACCCTCGCCGAGCTGCCGAGCGACGCGCGCGTTGCCGAGCGCTCGTCGACTCGCACTGATGCGCTGCGGGGACTCGACGTGCAAGACCTGACGCCGCAACTGGCGCGCCGGTTGGGTCTGCCGGCGAACATCGCCGGGGTGCTCGTGGCTGATGTGGCACCAGGGAGTGCCGCAGCGCGGGCAGGGCTGGCTCGGGGCGACGTCATCCAGGAAGTGAATCGGCACGCGGTGCGATCGGCGTCGGATTTCGAGCGTGCCGCGGACGAGACAGCGGGCGGTTTGGTCCTGCTCGTCAATCGTGAGGGCCGCACGAGGTATGTCGTGTTGGACTGACTGCATGCGCTGACGACGTCGACGTCACCGTCAACGAAGGCCTCGTGACGCTGACGGGGGCGGTACGATCCGAGCTCGAACGACGTCAGGCCGAGATCATTGCCCGGTCGACGTTTGGCGCGTTCAGTGTGGACAATCGGCTGCGGATCGACTCCTGAGGGATCCAGGGCATCGCCCGGACGGTGGCCCACGGACGACGACACCCCGTCAGTTCCCGTGAATGTCCAGACGACGATCGTGACGGCTCCGTGTTCACATCGGAGGGTGGCGTTGAGGACGCCACCCTCCGGATCCGGCATGAATCGATAATCGGAGACGCCGCTCGATCGCGAAGTTCAGGAGGGTGAGAGCGCCGAGGCGATGCTCGCGCACGGCATTCTCAATCGAATTCATTGGCAATCCCCGTAAGTTTCACGACCACGATCGTGGCATCGTCGTTCACGTGTCCTTCGGCGTGTCGGAGCACGGCGTCGAAGATGCCGTCTCCGATGGCAGACGCGTCGAGACTCCAGAGGTCGCGCGCGGCCGCTTCGACGCCAGACCGTTCGAAGAACGCCTCCGGACGGGGCCCGGCCTCGGTGACACCGTCAGTAAACAGGGCAATGCCATCACCCGCTCCAGGTTGACATATCCCTCGCCGATCGATGGAGGTCGGTGAAACGATGATTGCCTGTCGGGGCGCGCCGCACATGTCTCTCCTGTGCATACAATACCATCATCACTTCATTGCAGCACGTGACAGCTGTCAGAGGAGCGGACTGCCTGCATCGGGTTGACTGGGCCCGAACAGGTGATCGGGCCAATCGCTGGTGCCGAGGGCAGATGGCTGTGCGCAGTCCGACGCGTTTCGGTCAGCTGGCAGCTTCAATTTGAAGTGTTGCGTGCGCCACCTGGAAGCGCTCCCAGAGCAATTCGCAGATCGACTCCCTGAGGACCGATGCTTCCGAGACGCGGATGTCATCGACGACGACATGTGCGGTCACGCAGATGTAGCCGCTCGTGATCTCCCAGATATGCATGTCGTGGACGTCGTGCACCCCCGCTTCGGCGCACACCGCACCACGCACCTCCTCAGGGTCGATACCCTCGGGGGCCCGCTCGAGCAGAATGCTGCAGGACGACCGCAGGAGACCGACTGCCCACCAGAAAACCACCAGCGCGACCACCAAGCTCAAGGCCGGATCGATCCAGTCCCATCCGGTTCGCAGGAGTACGACGCCTCCCACGACGATCACGACCGAGGAGAACAGGTCGCCGAGCATATGAAACAAGGCGCTCCTCGTATTGAGATCCTCGGCCCCTGACCGTCCAAGGATCCAGGCCGTGACGACGTTGACGACGAGACCGATGACCGCGACGACGACCATGGCCGGCCCAGCGACGTGCACCGGCGACAACAAGCGCCCGATCGACTCGTACACGATCCAGCCGGTGAGCGCGAAGAGCCCCAGCGCGTTGAACAGCGAGGCGAGGATCTCCGCTCGAAAGAGGCCGTAATGAGACCGCGGCGTACGCGGTCGGCTCGCCATCCAGATCGCGACATAGCTCACGCCAAGTGCAACGCTGTGGCTGAGCATGTGCACCGCGTCAGAGAGGAGCATCAGGCTGCCCGTCAGCCAGCCTCCGATCGCTTCACCGGCCGTGGCCACGGCCGTGATGCCGAGGCACCACACGAGCGCGCGGCGTTGCGTCGGCCGGTGTCCCTCCACCCCGTGTACCGAGTGGGTATGCGGCGCCGGGTGCATGTGATCTGGCGCGTGGTGGCGATGGCCGTGCGCGTTGCGCCCACCGATCGGGGCATGGTGCATCCTGCAGTCATCCGAGTCCATCTGGAGGGATCGGTCAGGCATGGGATTCAATGCTGAAACGCGCGGACCACGTCCAGGAGTTCCTCGGCAAACTCGTCGAGGGTCTCGCGCTCGGCGGCGATCTTGACGTGGTCGCGGACGAAGCCCTCCATGTAGGCCGCCATCAAGCCGCGGGTTGCGCCTTTGATCGACGCCAGCTGTCGCATGACTTCGTAGCAGCGCGCCTCGTCCTCTCCCTCCTGCTCGAGCAGCAGCCTTACGGCCTGTAGCTGTCCGACGATGCGATGCACGCGGGCGGTGAGCCGGCGGCGGTCCCGCTGAAAGTGAGTGGCCATATCGGTAGTATAGTCCCCCCCACTATGAACCGACCGCGTGTTCGTGTCGGCCCGAACCCGTCGCCACGCGCCGCGCATAGTCGATCTGACCGAGGTGGTAGTTCAGATGCCCGTACAAGTGAGCGACGAACTGCCTCGTGGTCAGCGGTGTGCCGAGTACGTTCTCTGGGAACGTCTCGTCCCAACGATGTGCCGCAAGATTCTCGAGGACCCCTGGAATCAGCGCCGTCAGTCCCGCGAGGTCGGCTCCCAGTTCCGCTCGCGGCACGTCGGTGGCCGAGAACTCTCTCGCCCGGTCGCGCACGTACGGCACGTTGCCGAGCTGTCGGCCGATGAACTCGCGCAGGTTCCCGTTCAGATGCAGCATCAGGTTGCCGGCGGCGTTGGTCACACCGGGCAACACGCGCCACAGGTGCGGGTCGTCGAGCGCCTCGAGCTGAGGCTCGAGGCGACCAAGATCGCGGGCGAAGAGGGCGGAATACTCGGTACCGATGGCCATGGGCAAGTGTGCCACGGTTGACGCGCGCGCGCGAAGGGTCGCGAAGCCTCGAGCGACGTTGTCACAACGAACAGGCCGGACGGACTCAATCATACGCCCCTGGTGAGTGACCCCGGGCTCGCTGAGCACCCCGCGGTCCCAGCGGATACGGTTCGAGGCCCCATGCAGCACCTGTCCGGCGAGGCGCTTCCCATGTCTGGCTATCGAGGGCCTAACCGTGCGGCCTGGGCAGCAGGCGCAACAGGAGTCACGCTCCACGCGTAGTTGCGCGTGGCACGCGGCGCGAGGTCAGACGTGGTGTACTTTTGGCGCGAGGTGGAAGGCTGCACCTTCTATTCGGTGACGGCTCGCGCCTACAAGTTCGAGAAGAAGGCTGGATGCACGTATGTGGGCCAGTTCGCGGTGTATCTTGGACCGCTCAAGGCAGCCCTCGATGAGGAGGGGCACTTGTTCCCGCGCGGCACGCCGGTCGAAGTGTGCACCGATACCGCGTCCAAGCTGTCGCACCCGCCGTACCAGGGGTCGTTTGCGGTCCTCGACGGTCCAGCCAGTCACAGCAATATTGACGTGGACGGCGATTGCTGTACGCCAGGTTCTGGATGTTGTTGACGGGCGTCGCTCGAGCGGGCGCGCCTGAGTGACTGTCGCGGGAGCGTCACGGCTGGACACGACGAACGCGATGGGTCGCTTCCACACCCATCAGAGCTGGACATCGGCGCCGTGTCGGCATCGGTACTACGTGTCACTCATGCCTGTCGTACGGCCAGCAGGGTCGCCATCGACGGGCGGTCGGCTGGCCCAGACCCCACGTGAAGGAGTCTGATCGTGCCCGACGGATCGACGAGCACATCCCCGCCGAGTTGACCCGTGTCGGTGTCGATAGCGGTGGCTCGCGGCACTCGTCCCCGGAGCAACTCCTTCGAGTAGGCCCACCACGTGCGTGGCCCCCAGATGTCCCACGTCTTGCCGTGGAGCATGCCGTACGCACGATAGAGCTCTCTGGTGTCGTCTTGGAGGAGGGGCCATCTCAGGCCCATGTCACGTGCGTACGTATCCACCTGCGGGCCACGCTCGAACGTCACGATGACGATACGGGTATCGAGTGCCTGCCACGTCTCTTCGCGCTGCTGCAACTGCAGCAGATGCCTGCGGCACGGTAGTCAACCCAGGTGTCGGTGAAAGACGAGCAGCAGCCAGTGGCCAGCGTAGTCGTCGAGTTCGTGGACGCGCCCTCCTGTATCTGTGAGCGAAAAGGAGACGGCGCGATCACCGACGAGTGGGCTGGTCATGGGTTTCTCACGTGTCTGGGAATCATCGTCTCCATCGGAGTAGCGAACGGAGGAACGTGCGCACTCCGGGTGTCAATCGCGTCTTGTTCCATTCATCGCCCAGTCGCTTCCACGCTTCGGACTGCGTTGGGTATGGATGAATCGTCTGGCCTATCGCACCCAGACGGATGCCGGCTCTCATCGCTACCGCGATCTCACCGATCATCTCGCCGGCGTGGCGTGCCACCATCGTGGCACCGAGAATTGTGCCCCGTCGTTGGTCGGCGTGAACTCTCGCGAATCCTTCGGACTCGTCGTCGAGCACCGCGCGATCGATCTTCGATAGCGGCACCGTCAACGTTGTGACGGCGTCGCCACGCCCTTCTGCGTCGCTGGCCGGCAGGCCCACATGCGCGACTTCGGGGTCCGTGTAGGTCGCCCACGGAACAACGAGCGCACTGGCTCGCTTTCGCCCGAAGAAGAGCGCGTTGTGCAGGACGACGCACGCCATGGCATCTGCCGCGTGGGTGAACTTGTACCTGGAGGGATGGGCGTGGCCGACCAGAGTGCGGTTGTGTTCGTCGTCTGGTAGGATGAGCGACTGTGGCTGTGACGTCGCCGTCATCGGCCTGCCTGGTTCTCGGTGCGACCCCAACGTTGGAGTCCCGGCGCTGGGTCGGACACGAAACGTTCGGAGGTCGCGGTCTCCGTCACTGCTGATAGATGTTTCACGGGACACACCGGCACGTGACTCCACATGTCGGACTCAGACTCGGTGCGGCCGCGCTGCCGGCATTGTCACCGCGTAGCCGGCGCTCCGCGCAGCAGCGCTGTCAACTTCGGTCTCGAGGAGTCGCGTGACACAGCGTATGGGACCGACCAGGGCTCTGCAAATCAAGTTCTCGTGATCGAGCGGTGACTGTCGCGCGTTCGATGGTGAGGGTACCAGCCGGCTCGGGTCCCGAGTGCCGCCAACGACTGTCGTCAGGGTGCTGCAGACCTCAGCCACGACGCGAACGCCGGCGACTGCCGGGTGCGCAATGCTGTGCAGCTGTCGATTCGTTCGACTGCCTGACGGAGCGCTCTGGCCGCCGAAGGCGTGGCGTTCTTGGTGAAGAATTCTCGCACTTCGATGGCCCGCTCAGCCGAACAGAACCCGCCAAGCGATCTGACGATCGTGGGGATCCCCTGGAACGTACCGAGCCTCTCGGTCAGCACCGGCCATTGGGCCTGGACAAATGCCCATGCGGCGGCTCGAGAGGCGGGTCGCGACAGGAGACCCGCCAGGAGCGTCCCCATGTCTTGCGTTCGCACTTCCGGCGAGACCGCGAACGCCAGCGTGCGCTGGACGAGCGCCGGTTCCCCGAACGCAGCCAGTGCGCTGAAGAAGCGGTAGAACTCTTCGGGCTCGGCGGCCAGCGTTTCGAGCCGGGCGAGGTATTGGTCGTAGAGGGCGGCATCGCCCGAGGCGGCCGCAGCGCGCAACACGACAGGCACCAGCGTGCCCGGTAGCGATGTCGGGTCTGACAGATATTGCTCCGCGAGTTCACGGATTCGGCGCTGCAGGCCTGTATCGTTCCCGACGCCGGCGACCAGCGACAGCAGTGTCGCTCTTCGACTCTGGCGCTCCTCGTCGTCACGCGGGCCTCCTGGAACACCGAGCGCGTCGAGTGGCGGGCCGAAGCGTTCGCGAATCCACCTCTGCCACCGTGGCGTCTGGCTTGGCTCGACCAGATACTCCGCGGTGAATTCGAGGCGCGCTGCAAGTGCGCTCGTGACGGCCGAGCTCTCGTCGCTCGCGAGTCGGTCGGCGAGGTCGAGGTACACACCGACATCGTGCCGACCAGCCCTTACCATCCACCACTCGTTTCCCAACAGGCTCATGCGCTCGATCGGCGCGAGGCTAGCCGCTGCACGCGAGAGTTCCCCCACAGCGTCCGCTGCGTACTCCGCGAAGTAGTAGCCACGCCCGCCGGCGTTGGCGAAAGCCGTCGCGCTGCAGGCTTGAGATCGGAAGGTGTGTCGCGCCTGGTCGAGCAGTTCGCAGCGTGCGTTGCCGGTGGGGGACGTAAAGCAGACAGGGATGGTCCACGACGGTCCGGGTGACGCGGTGGCCCCTGGTGCCCCGATGAACCGCTCCTGCGCGAGTGTCGTCTCCAGCGACCCGTCGATACATCGTGACTCTACGGAAACGACCGGAGCGCCGGTGTGCTCAACGAACCCACGCATGATGCGGTCGACCGGACGCCCGGTGACCCGTGTCATCTCTGTCCAGAAATCCTCGCCGGCCGCGTTCGAGAAGGCGTATGTCTTGAGATACGAAACGATACCTTCTCGAAAGGGCTCTGGGCCGATGTACGCCTCCAGCATGCGCAGAACACCAGCCGTCTTTTCGTACGCGATGCCGTCGAAGACTTCGTTGATCTGATCGGCAGTACTGACGTCGATTCGGATCGCCCGGGTGGATTGCAGTGCGTCGAGTCCCAGCGCTCCCTGCGTATCCGCCGCATCGTCGAGTTCTATCTTCCAGTCCGGCCGCCACGCGGCGAGCGGCCGACTTGCGATCCACGTCGCGAATCCCTCGTTGAGCCAGAGGTCGTTCCACCAGGCCATCGTGACGAGGTTACCGAACCATTGATGCGCGATCTCGTGAGAGATGATCGACGCCACGCCCTTCTGGGTGTTGAGCGACGCGCGGGCAGGGTCGACCAGGAGGCTTCGCTCGCGAAAAATGATGGCCCCCACGTTCTCCATGGCACCGGCTGCGAAGTCAGGAACGGCGATGATGTCGAGCTTGCCGAACGGGTACGGCGTACCGAAGTAGTCGTTGTAGAAGGCCAGTTGTTGCTCGGCGGCCTCGAGGGCGTATGACGTGAGCTCGAGCTTGTCGGGAGTCGAGCACACGCGGATCGGGATGCCGTCGGTTGATCCTTGGCGGCAGACAAAGTCTCCGACGACCATCGCGACCAGGTAGCTCGACATCTTTGGCGTCGTCGCGAACACGAGCGTGTGCTTGTCTGGCTCTGGACCCGGCGTGTCCGAGAGGACCGCGCCGTTGGAGATCGCCACGTCGCCGTCGTCGATCATCATCGACACCTCGAATGTGGCTTTGTACGAGGGTTCGTCGAATGAGGGAAAAGCGCGGCGAGCGTCGGTCGCTTCCAGCTGGGTCACTGCGTAATTGCGCCCGTTGGCGCGGCTGAGATAGAAGCCGCGCAGCTTGTCATTGAGTCGTCCGCGATACCGAATGTGGATCGTCGCGGTGCCCTCACTGATGGCCCGCGGCACCGTGAGCCTGGCGGTCTCGGTGGACTCGTCGAGCGTGACCTGCGCGGTCTGCGCCGTGCCGCCGGACTCTATGTGGACCGCCTCGAACTCGATTTCGGCAGCATGCAACGTCACGGTCTGCGCCGGGGCCCGCATTCGCACACGAATCGATTCGTGTCCACGGAACGTGGCATTCTCCAGGTCAGGGGCGAACCACAGTGTGTAGTGCTCCGGGACCACAGTGGTCGGAAGTCGCTGGGCCTGAGCTGGGGTTGTCAGGAGTACCAGCGCCAGCACGAGGCCGGGCCATTTATGCATGCTTTAACGTAGCACTATGAAGGACGCCGTGGGCGCGTATCAGCGGCGCGCAGGTTCGCTGACGCGGATCTCGGTGGGCGCCGATAACCGGTGTGGCGAGCGATCGCGGATGTCCGGCCGGGCCGGTTCAAAGGAGGTTCCGTGAAGAGATTGGCGAGCGTGCTGGCGGTGGCCAGCCTGGTTGCGGGATGCGGTGGGGGCGGGGAGAACGCGGCCCCAGAGGCGATGTCGGAGGTTGAGGGGACCGCTGCTGCGGCGACAGCCGGCGCAGACGCTGACCGGGGAACCACGGTGGCCCCAACGGGGGCTGGTTCCGCGGCGTCAGCGCCGGCGGCAGCTCCGGCGCCGACGTTTCGTGAAGTGACGATACCCGCCGGCACGACACTCCGTCTCGAGCTGCGGTCGGCCGTTGCCTCCAATACCAGCCAAGTCGAGGATGTTGTACGGGCCGCACTGAGAGAACCCGTCTCGGTGGAAGGTGCGACGGTTCTCCCGGAGGGCACTGAGTTCGTCGGCACGGTGACTGCCGCAGAACAGTCTGGGCGTGTCAGAGGGCGAGCACGTGTGGCCTACCGGTTCGATTCGCTCAGCTACGGTGGCGACCGATACGACATCACAGCAGCACCCTTGGCCCACGAGGCGGACGCCAACACGCGTGAGGACGCAACCAAGGTAGCGATAGGTACGGGTGCTGGTGCGGCGATTGGGGCGCTGCTCGGCGGTGGCGAGGGCGCGGCCAAGGGCGCGGCGATCGGCGCGGCAGGCGGCACCGGGACTGTGCTGGCCACGCGCGGAGACGAAATCCGGCTGGCACCGGGAGCCCGAGTGACTACGACGCTCAGCGCGCCGCTGACCATTCGCGTCCCTGCTCGCTAGGCGCGCCGGCGAGTCTATTCTTGTTCTGCCACATCACGCGGCGTTCGGGCGGCAAACGACGAATCAGGGTGCCGAGCGCCGCGTTCTCAGGTGCTACGTAGAACTGATACGAATACCGCTCCACACTTTCACCCGCGTCAGCGGGAATCGTCGCGCCGTGGGCGCCACGGGAGTTCAGGAACACGAGCATCGTATTGGGCCGGAACGGCACGACAGTGACCAATTCACACCGCGCGCCATCTGCCTCTGGATAGTACGTCTGCTTGTAGGATGCCTCGCGATCGTCGAGGACTCGGAACAGTTGCGTGCCGTGGGTTTCGCTGTCTCCAGGCCGTGCCAGGTACAACAGGCAGGTAAGGAGTGAACGCTTGGGGTCTCGATGCGGAGGCAAATGATAGCCGCGACGCCGCAGCATCAAGCGCCCACTGCCTGACACATGGGGCATCGCATTCGCCTGGGCGCGGAAGGGCGATCCGAAGACCGTGTCGTAGTGCTGCTGCAAAGGCTCGTGAAACTTCGCGACGATGGCCGGTCGAATCAGTCGCGCCGCGACCGTGCCGTCAACAAAATTCCACACATGACGTGCCAGCGCCGGCCCGAAGTTGATCGGCAACACGAGATTTCGCTTGATTGGATCGTGATCGTCGAAAAACTCCTCTGGAGGCATCGCTGCGAGCACCAGCTCGTACACCTCGGGTGGTAGGACGTGTTCGACGACAATGTGCTCGAACGGGTCAGTGTGCATCGTCGCCGAGCCGATGGCCTGAGAGATGTGGCGGCCGATTCGGGATTCATCGAGCAGCGTCGGCAACGAGGCCAGCTGATCCTGCTGTCGTGCGTCGATCTCCTCACGCAGTCGAAGCTGGGATGCGTACCGGTCGCCGCGCGCAGCCCGTATCGAAGTGTCGCGCAGCTCGGCGTGCAGCGCTTCGACCTCGCGCGAGAGGCGCCGGATCTCCTTGCGGAGCGGCTTCAGGGCGACGTCGGCGTCGCGCTGCCAGGCGCCTCTGATGCGCGTGACCAGCGGCGAGTGTCCGAGCAGACGTTTCAGCATCAGGTGCTCCTCCGCTATGGATCAATGCGCGCGGCTGCGATCACGCGTGCGATTGCCGACGACGCCGCGCGTGCCTGTGCCCGGTTGTTCAGGCGAAAGGCCCCAGCGGGCCGATTCCCGTTGTCGAGTCTCAGGACTCTCAGACCGGGGTCGAGTCTGGCCGCGGCGGCGAGCCTGACCGTGTCGTCCCACCGTGCCAGCTCGTTGGCGGCGCGCGCCAGATGGTCTGGTCGGTTGAGGAACGCCCTGAACGCCCCGGCAGACGCGTCCGGCAGTCCCTCGGCAAGACCAGAGACCGTGTCCGTTCCCCGCAGGACACCGGCGCGCGCGAGCCACGGCCAGGCGCCGGCGAAACGCAGACCGACCGGGCGAGCGCCGTTGGCAGCCTGGGTTGGTTGGTCGATGAGGATGAGAGCTGTCAGGTCGGAGCGGTATCGGTCGGCGTAGCCAGTGGCCAAGGCCGCGCCGAACCCATCACCCACCAGGACGTATGGAGGGAGTTCACTGGCACGCTCGAGCAGCACGTGCAGCTGGTCGATTGCGCGTGAGGGGTCGTAGTCGAAATCGCCGGCTTCACTCCACCCCAGGCCGGCACGGTCGTAGCTGCACACGCGGGTGAGGCTGCTCAGTCCAGGCTGGACCCAACCCCACACTTCCGAAATCCCCAAGGCTGGCGCTTCGAGCACTACAGCTGGCTTGCCCTCGCCTGTGCAGTGCAAGTGAAGCTGGTGATCGCCCACGTCAACGAGACGTCCTGGGTGGGGAAACTGCCGTCGCTCCAGGGCCGTGACAACTCCCTGGTAGGTGGCCCCGGCCAGTACGACAAACATGGCACCGGTTGCGCCCATGAGGAGCGTCCGACGAACCGACGGCCATCGAACGCCCGTCACGGCCCACCTGTCGCCGGCACGGTTCGAGCGCGCCACATCGTGAACCCGCCCCCGGCGATAGCCAGCGCGCCAATGCCCGCCAGCGCGGGACTGAGAAGCTCAAGAAGCACCGCGATCCACGCCGGCCTCGAGCCGAGGTACTCGCCCCGCGGTGCGGTTCGCCAGACACGAAACGCCGTCCGGTGCAAGTTGTGCGTGTCCTCGGCCGCCGGGTTGGTTACCAGACTTCGGATGTTGTCGGTCGACAGATCGACGAGGAAGTATCCCCACGTGCGGTCTTCGCGAAATTCAGCGCGCGTCAGCCCGTGGACGCGTTCGAGCCGCTGTCGGGTGGTCTCGTCGACCGAGGCTTCCCAACGAACGTGCACGTATGCCGGGCGTGCGCCATACGCCATCCTCAGAGAACCGTAGGCTACCGCGGCGGCGACCAGGAGGATGAGTCCGAGGACCAGCAGTCGCGTCGGGTGTGTCATGACATCTCTCTTTCGGCGAGTCCGTACTTCTCGATTCGCGAGTACAGCTGAGCCCTCGTCAAGCCGAGGAGCTTCGCCGCTCGTGTCTTGTTGTGTCGCGCTTGGGCCAGCGCCCGGATGACGAGCCCCCGTTCGATGGCGTCGAGGTTGATTCCGGCGGCAGGCAGGGGCGTGGGGGGCGCTGACGCATCCTCAACGGGCGTTTTGGCCGGTGGTCGAGGCGCGAGCGGGAGGTGCTCACTGCGGATGCGTCCACCGTCGGCGAGGATGACCGCGCGCTCAATGGCGTTTCGCAGCTCCCGCACGTTGCCGGGCCACGCATACGTCAGCAGCTGTGCTCTGGCATCGTCATCGATGCCGGCAGCCGGGCGACCGACTGTTCCACCGATCTCCTCCAAGAACGCCTCGGCCAGTTCCAGGATGTCGTCGGGTCGCTCGCGTAGCGGAGGTAGTACGATTTCGAACACACCGAGCCGGTAGTACAGATCTTCGCGAAACGCGCCACGCCGCATCGCGGTGTGGAGATCGCGGTTGGTCGCAGCGACCACCCGAATGTCCGCGCGGTTCGCGCGCGTGCTGCCGAGCCGTTGGAACTCTCGTTCTTCGAGCACCCGAAGTACTTTTGCCTGGACTACCGGGGCCATCTCGCCGATCTCGTCCAGGAAGAGCACTCCGCCGTTGGCCTGCTCGATGCGGCCAGGCTTGGCCGCGATGGCGCCAGTGAAGGCCCCTCGCTCGTGGCCGAACAGCTCGGATTCGAGAAGCTGATCCGGCAGCGCCGCGCAATTGATCGCTACGAACGGTCCCTGTCTGCGGCGCGACGCCTGGTGAATCAGGCGCGCGATGACCTCCTTGCCGGTTCCCGACTCTCCGGTGAGGAGGACCGTCGTTTCGGTGTGTGCTACCCGCGCGGCGTGCGACAGAACGTCGCGCCATTGTTGCGAATGGCCGACGACGCGGCGATGTCCGCTCCGCGACTCGAGCTCTCGAGTCAGGCTGGCTACTCTCGCCTCGAGTCGCGCGGCCATTTCGCGTGCGGCCGCGTCACGCCGGGCGGCCTCGGCCAGATGTTGGTGCGAGAGCGCCAGTGCCAATAGGTCGGCCACGCGACGCGCGAAGTCCAGATCGGTATCAGAGAATTTGTCGGTGTCGCGGGCGAGGAAGAAGAGTGAACCGAAGACGCCGGTGCCGAGTGGGGTTGGCACCCGGAGCGCGGATCGGACGCCGAAGTGCCGCAGGATTCGTCCCCGAGCATCATCGGGTGTCGTCTCGGACTCGACGTCGCGCAGGATATACGGATCACGGTGGAGGAATTTCCGCTCATCTTCGTTCAGCGGGATCGGGGCCCAGAGGGTGGGATCGTCATCGACCGCGCCAGTCATCGCGTGTACGCGGAACGAGCGACCATCTTCTGCCCACGAGGTCAGGGCCAGTATGTCGTGCGGCAGGCCTGCTCGTACCACGTCGGAGACCTCCGCGAAGATCTGGCGGACATCGAGCGCCTCCGCCATGGTGTGCAACAGCCTGTCGAGCGTGTCGAGGCGCTCTCTGCGCAGGAGGTCGGTACTGCGTAGCGCGTCGTGCTGGAGCGCGAGTGCGAGAAGGTCGGCGATGCGGTCGGTCAGTGTCTGATGGGTGGTCGCGAAGGCGTCACTTTGGCTGGAGGTGAACCACAGGGCGCCGTGCACGCTCGATCCATGTCCGACCGTGGCAACCAGTCGCGACCGGGAGTCGGTCGCAGGCGTCGACTGGGCGCCCGCCGTGGCGTCGGCGATCCGATGCCCCGTGACCTCGAGCTGCCCGTCGGCACGAACGACATAGAGCACCACTGACTCGGTACGATCCAGTCGCAGCACGTGCAGCCGCTCGAACGGAATCGTCTCGCGGACGATGGCGGCAAGCCGAGGCACCAGCTCGTTGAGCGTGGGCGCGTCCGCCACGAGGCGGGCGACCGCCGCCAACACGGCAGAGGAGTCCGTGGGAAACATGGGGACGGACCCCAGTATAAGCGGCTGTTACCGCCGGTGGGCCATGTGCCTGTGGCAGGGGCTCAGTTGGCCGTCGCGGCCGTCATGCGGCCAGCCGGCGCCGTCTCGGCACCAGGCTCGACCAGCAGCCGCAGAGCATACCCCTGCGGTGTACCTGTCGCGGCCCGGTACGGTCCTACGCGATACACCGCAGACAGAATCTTTCCCCGCTGAAACGCGACTGGTAGACCCGCCTGCTCGCGGCACGCCCGTTCGAGCTGGAAGTGCACGAGGCGGTAAAGCGGGATGGACGCAGGTGCCTGGCACTCGACGAAGGCGTCGAGGTCGCTGACGTTCTTTGTCACAACCGAGGCGCACCGCAGCGCGCCGCCCGCATCGCGCCACGTGAGTCGGCCCTGCAGTCGAACCTTGCGTCGGTTTCCCACGCGTGGGTTGGCGGACTCACTGGTGGTCTTGGCGGCGGCTTCAAGCATTGGGCACTCCATCCGAAGGGGTTGTTGCCCGAGATACCTTCAATGCACAGGCCACAATTTCTCGCAGCTTCACAGCGTGACAGAAGAACTGGTTAAGTCATTCATTCAAAATCGTTTACTTACAGATCCGTATGTCGCGGTCTCGCGCAAGAGTAGGATACATTGTATACAGTCAGCTGTATACGTGACTACTTGGTATCCGAGAGTCCGGCGTCGAGGCTGAGGCGTCGCATCTTCAGGTAGAGGCCCCGCCTGGTCAGACCAAGGACTCTCGACGTCTCGGAAACATTCCCGCCCGTGCGGTCCAGTGTGGCGACGATCAGCTGCCGTTCCACCTGCTCGACCGCTGCGGCCAGGTTTCCGGGCACGGTCCCGCTGACCTGCGTTGGGCCCATGGAGGCCCCGGCAGGGCTTGCGGGCGCGGAGAGGTCGGCGGACAGATGATCAGGCTCCACCGTTCCGCCAGCCGCGCACATGGTCACACCTCGCTGGATCTCGTTTCTCAGCTGTCGGACGTTGCCGGGCCACCAGTACCCGGTCAAGAGGTCGAGGGTGGCCGGCGCCAGCTCCACCTCTGGCTTGGCGAGTCGTTCGCACGCTTCTCGAAGGAAGAACGTGCTCAAATGAGGAATCTCCTCGCGCCGATCGCGCAGAGGAGGGATGTGAATCCGAATCACGCTGAGTCGATAGAACAGGTCCTCGCGAAACTTGCCTTCCGCGACCCGTTGCTCCAGGTCTGCGTTGGTGGCCGCGAGGATCCGCACATCGACACTCTGGGGGCGCGCCTCGCCAACCGGTACCACTTCGCCTTGTTCGAGGAATCGCAGTAGCTTCGGCTGCACGTCGAGCGAGAGGTCTCCGATTTCGTCCAGAAACAGCGTGCCACCAGCCGCGGATCGGATTACTCCAGGCTGGTCGGCGACCGCGCCGGTAAAGCTCCCTCGACGATGTCCGAACAGTTGACTGTCTGCCATGTCCCGCGTGGTCGTCGTGCAGTTGTACGGCAGGAACACAGCGCTCGCCCGGACCGACCCGGCGTGAATGGCCCTGGCGACCAGGTCCTTGCCGGTGCCGCTCTCTCCGGTGATCAGGACCGTGAGATCGTGCCCCTGCACCCGCTGAATCTGTTCGGCCACCCGGTTCATCGCGGGGCTGGCGCAGATGAAGCCCGGGAGCAGCAGGTCGAGCGGCCGGTCGCCAACCGGCTCCTGGGCCTGCGCCGGGCGGTCGCGCAGTCCACACAGTTCGAAGCCCTGGCGTGCGACGGAGGCGAACATCCGCAGCCGTCGCCCGTCGGTGTCCGCCGCGCCTTGCGGCATGACGACCGCGCACGTGCGAGCACCGTCGTAGTCGTTGCCGAGGGCTTCGACGAACACGACACTGCCTCGGTGGCTTCGTGCGCCGTCGACGACCGCGCGGCTGAGCGTTTGGGCTTCGTCGGTGTCGCATCCCGCGCGGGCGACAATGCGAAGCTCGTTGCCTGGCGCTGCGACAAAAATGACAGCGGCTGTAGCACCGACCGTTTCAAGGAGGGCCGTCGCCGTTTCGCGGGCCAGCAGCCCAGGCAGGACGGCGGCTTCGACCAGTCTTCGGATAGTGGAATCGTCTATGTCGCCTGTGGGGACGACCGCTGTGGCCCCGTCGAGGTGCGCGACTTTCGCCAGGGCTTCCACCGTCTCGGCCATGTCGCGCCTGGCCCCGAGCGACTGGAATACCGCACTTGCGTGATCGAGAAATCGCTCGGCTGATGCCCGGTTGCCGGCCCTGGCTGCCAGGCGGCCAAGCGCGAGGCTGCTTACCGCCGCTTGATATCGCTCGCCCAGCAGATCGAAGACGCTGGCGCTCTGCGCAAAGTCGTGATGGGCGTCGGCAGCGCGGTTCGAACGCTCGTGAACGGCGCCGCGAAGGCGGAGAAACTCGCCCCACACGGCCGGGGCCGTGCGAGGGTCGAGTCGCCCTTCGAACGAGGTGAGGCGTTGCTCGGCTTCTGGAATCCGATTCGCCGCGACCAGCGCCTCGCACGCGGCCAGTTCGGCTTGTGTGGCTTCGGCGGGCGGCAGTTCGGCGGTTGCCACCAGTTCTTCCGCCAGCCTGACCGCCTCGTCGGGCTCACCGCGCCGGATGGCGAGTTTCACACCGAGCACGAGCAGCGACCATTCGTACCAACGGCCCCAGTGGGTACCGCGCGCGCCGTACGCATCACCGGCGAGGCGGAGGTACTCGCCGGCGCGCTCGTAGGAGCCACGCATGATGTGGATCTGCGCGAGCGAGTCGTACACGGCACCGGTGGTTTCCTGAAACTGCACGGGGCTCCGGACCTCAAGCGTGCGAGTGAGGATCTGCTCCGCACGTTCGAGGTCGCCTAGTTGCACGAGAATCTGACCGAGGGAGGCCAGCGACACGGCCAGCCCGTGACCGGATCCCAGCGCCTCATGTAGCGCAACACTGCGCTCGGCGAGCGCCAAGGCCCGATCCAACTGCTTGCGCATCAGCGCGACGTTGGCCTGGTTGTGCGCGACACCCGCGAGCAGATCGTCGGCCTGGATCGTCTTGGCAAGGCGCTCACTCTGGCGCAGCGCGGCCTCGGCTTCTTCGGATCGTCCCGATTGCGCCAGGAGCACGGCGGACAGTGAGTGGACCAGCGCGAGATAGCGGCGTTCGCCCGCCGCATGGAGCGCTGCGGCTGCCTGGGTCAGGTGCTCGCGGACGATGCCCGAATCGCCGACTTGCTTGTAGCAGTAGGCGAGTTCGTAGCGCGCGAGCCCGATCTGTCGAGAGTCGTGGGCCAGTTCGGCGTGTTTCAGCGCACGGACCTGAAGGGCGATGGCCTTTGACTTGTCCCCTCGGGCCAGGGCTACCCGACCCTGGAGCCGCCACAGCATTGACCGCGCCGCGTCGCCGATCGGCCCTCGGCTCGCATCGGGGGTTGATCCAAGCGCGGCGGCCGCCTGCGGAAGGTCGTCCTGCAGAAGGTACGCTTCTGCGAGCGCAGCCCGTACCGCCAACTCATCGTCCCGGCTGAGCGCGCCCGATCGGAGCGCCGGGATCAGGAGTCTGGCCGCTTCTGCTCCGCGCCCGCGTTCGAGCGCCGCGCGGGCTCGTCCGAGAATTGAGAGCGTCGTGCCACCAGTCACAGGGGAGGATACGAAGTATACAGGTAGTTCCCGACCTGCTGTCGAGCCCTCAGTCGGAGCGAAGAGGCGAGTATGCGCCCGAGACTTCCGGTGATCGCCAGTGGATAGGCTCCGTATCAGCACACGGCGGCGAGCGCGAGCCCACGTCGAGGTCGCCTGCCGCCTGAGTCGAGCGAGCGCTTCGGCGAAGCAGCACGTTCGGTTCGATGGTCGAGCCGGATTCGCCGGCAATCACAGAAAGCGACGATCCGGGGTGGGCCGTCGCGCTCCGGATTGCATCAGAGTCGACCGAATCGAGCACCCCGAAATCGCGGGAACCCGAGCGCGACGCCCACGACCGCGTGCAACACCTCTGGCGCGAGACTCGAGCCGACCATCCCCAACAGTTCGACCTCGGTGATGCCGCTGGTGCAGACCGACGGAGCGCACGCACGGAGGCGTGACAGATGCGGCTCGACGGCCGCGATAGCGTCGAGCCAGCCGGCGACGGTCCGTTGCACCGCCGGGTCGGTGCTTCAGAGATCCGGGCGCCGTGCCCACATCTTCGCAGCGACACCGTCGCGACGGAGGCGGGCCGACGCCTGTTCGATGTCGTGTGGAGGGAGCCTGGTTCGGGGGTCCAGGTCACAGGGGTACAATACAGTCGAATGGCACTTGGGCAACTCAGAAGATTCGATACGACCCTGCGCTTTTTCGTGGTCGCGTTCACGCTCGCCGCCGTCGCGTGCTCGCAGCCGAACACGTCGCGGCCGGGAGATGCCAGCGCCGCTGCTAGCACGGCGAGTGCCAGCCCGGAAGCGGCGCGGTCGCCAGCTCGAATCGTGTTTCTTGGCGACAGCCTGACGGCTGGGCTCGGGTTGCAGCGAGACCAGGCTGTGCCCTCGCTCATCCAGGATCGGATACACGCCGAGGGCTTCGTCTACGAAGTCGTCAATGCGGGCGTGTCCGGCGATACCTCGGCAGGTGGCCTGAGCCGGCTCGATTGGTCGCTCGAGGGAGATGTCGACGTGCTTGTGATCGAACTTGGCGGCAACGATGGTCTTCGCGGTCTTCCTGTTGCGCAGCTGAAGCACAATCTCGGTCAGATCATCACCCGCGCCCGCCAACGGGACATTGACGTGCTGCTCACGGGGATGGAGGCGCCCCCGAACTTCGGTCCCGAGTACACGGCGGAGTTTCGGCAGGTGTTTCGTGACCTGGCCGACGAGCACGAGGTCGCGCTCGTACCGTTCTTTCTCGAAGGGGTTGCCGGCATCCCGTCGCTGAACAACCCTGACGGCATCCACCCCAACGCTGCCGGCGCTGCCATTATTGCCGAGCGCCTGTGGGGTGTTCTCAAGCCCATGCTTGAGAAGAACGACCGATGATCGACCTGCGC
>Ga0326597_10003969_pt1 | contig 20969 bp, 17 predicted proteins | sample RVTome_12_FD_203789 | JGI IMG/M metagenome (GOLD analysis project Ga0326597, IMG submission 203789) | Soil microbial communities from uranium-contaminated site in the Upper Colorado River Basin, Wyoming, United States - RVT100D185 | ecosystem: Environmental > Terrestrial > Soil > Contaminated >...
CCGCGGCGTCGGGCGTGGTGTCCTCACCCGCCGACCACGCGGCCGTATTTCCCGTGGCGGTACACGCGGCCAAACTGGAACACGTGCCGCCCCCGCAGTCGCCGTCGCCGTCGCAGTGGTGCCCCGGTAGAGAGCCGCCGGAGCACACCCCGTTCAACCTCGTGTCGAAGGTGGTGAAGTCCTTGGGAGGCTTGGTCGGCAAGTTGGCCGGAACCGGATGCTGCAAATCAACCATGGTAACCTTGATGGCGACCTGTGGAGGTATTGCCGTCGCCGTGGCCGGCGGCGATACCCTGAAGCGCAGAGACCGTGTGGTTCGATCGGGGCTGAGCGGATCGGTATTCCACGCGATGTTCCCCGGCGGTTCGCACTCATCCGGGACACGGTTTCCGTTGGAATCCGGGGATGCGCCGGAGTACAGGTCAATGGAATCGTCCATCCCGTTCCCGTTGCAGTCCGTTTCGCTGAGGCGGATAAGTACATCGGCGTGCGGCGTGGAAGGCGCATCCGAGTTTGTGAACGTGCCGACCGAGGACCAGAAACCTCGCGTCTTTGCACCCGCCGGTTGATTCGAGATCAGCGACACTCCCGGCGGCAGATTCGTTGTTAGATCGTTGAAATCCAGGACGACCTTGATGCTGCCCGCGACGACTTCCCAGAGGGTGGCCCGTTCCGTGCCCGGACCGTTGTCCGAGGAGCCGACGAGACACAGGTCGTCGGGGTCGAAGCCGAAACCAACGCCTGTAACGGTACTGTTCAGGTACCCCGGCAGCGTTCCCAGGTCGATGGGCGCTTCCCAGACGCCGCTGTTTCTTCGCCAATGCGCTGCGTGGCTCACGCCATTGGAAAAGGAACAGGCCCCGTTTCCATAGCAACGATCGTCGGTGCAGTGTTCTCCATCAGCTTCACAGCATGTGATATCGAGAACTTCGCCCGACACACCATCCGGCAACAAGAGCAGCTCGACGAGGTTAAACCCGCCGCCTGCCTGTTCTTCCCATATCGCGGGAAGAATCTGCCCGCCATCGTTTTGCGCCTGGCCGCCGATGACGAGGAGATCGTCGCACGGGTCGGTCACATCGCGTTGGTCGATGGCGGCCGATTTCGCTTCGCTCGAAAAACCCGGGCCATAGTCTGGCAGAAGCTCGAACGTCCATGTCTGGTTGGCTTCATCCCTCGTCCAAAGGGCGGCGTTTGCGGTCCCATCCTGTAGATTGATGTGACCGGCTGAAAAGGGGATGGGACACGTCCCGCAATCGCGAGGGCAATTTGACATGTAAGACACCGAGCCGCCGACGCCCTCCGGCGGAAGCGGCAAGATTTCCGCCGTCCACGGGCCCTCGCAGTCCCCAATCCAGACGATCGGCTGTGGAACCCCCTTGGTGTTGTGACCATGCCCCCCAATACTACAGGAGCCAAAGCCGGTCAGATCGACATCGAAGTTGATATGGAAGGCCGCGCTTTCGGTGTTCCCAAACGGGTTAGGAAGACCCTCGATCTGCCAAGGTTGGCCTTGCGGCTTGGTCCAAACCACGGCCTTGTCGATCCCGTCGCCGTCCAGCGATTGGCCGACGGCATACGCGGAGAGAACGAAAAGAATGTCGTCGACGTCGATGATGGAATGAACCTCGCTTTCACCGCCGGGCAGTTCGGGCAAGGCGTCGAACCAAAAGCGCGGCTCGCACTCGTCGGGTATGGCGTTTCCGTTGGAATCCGGGGATGTGCCTAAGTAAAGGTCGATGGCGTCGTCCATGCCGTTTTCGTTGCAATCCGTTTCGCTGAGCAGGATAAGGATTTCTGCGTGCGGAGTGTTCCCCAGATCGCCGTCATTCGTGTACGTACCGAAGGTGAACTCTAGCGGCAGCGCCATCGTTATAGTCCCAGTAAGGACGTCCAAGGTGATTCCCGGGGGCAGATTCACCGTCTGATCGTTGAGATCATAGACGGTGATAGTGTCGTCCGGGGCGATCTCCCAGAGCGTGGACCGCTCGCTACCTTCTGAAAGTTCCATATAGGAGTGGCCTACAACAATGAGGGTCCGAACGTCGAGTTTGCCGAGGCTCACCCCAGAGGCCTGCGAATCGCGCAGGCCAGGCACGGGCGGAAGCTCCAGCGGAGCGCCCCACAGGCCGTCGATCCGGCGATAGAGCACGCCTCGGTACAAATCCGCCAGCCCGGCCACCATCGCGTTGTATCCAACCGAAAAATCAATGGCCCCGGTGTCATTGTCCAATCGACCGTCGCTCAGGAGGTCCGTCACCGATCCCCGATAGGCCCCCGGCGTCATGGGCAGCTCGATGCGCTCAAAGCCGCCGCCGGCGATTTCCTGCCAAACGCACGGCACCTTGGGATTAGTTTCCGTTTGCACCGAACCGCCGACAATCAATAGATCGTCGGTGGGATCCAGCAGATCAACCGGGTCCACAACTGCGCTCGTCGCTTCACCGGAGAATCCGGGGCCATAGTCGGGTAAAAGCTCGACGGCCCAGATCTGGCTATCTTGATTTCTTGTCCACAGTGCGGCTTTTGCGGTTCCGTCCACTTGAGCCGTTCCGGATGCGAATTCAACAAAGATATCCACCGAGTAGTCGTGCCTCCCTAGCATCTGTACTTCGCCGCCCTCGCCGCCCGGCGGTAGGGGGAGGACCTCCGCCGTCCACGGGCCGACGCCGTCACCTGTCCAGACGACGGGTTGAGGGGACGCTTCACTCGCTGGGGGACAGGTACCTCCGGGGCAGTCGGGGTTCGCGGTGCATGGGTTGCCATTCTCAGAGCCTCCGACGCACACCCTGGCGGGGGCATTATTCGCATGACCCCCGATGTAAAAGACATGACCACCAGCCGGAAGACCTATGACCGTGAAACTGACCGCAGAGCTTTCGGTGTTTCCAAATGGGTTGGGCAGAACTTCGATCTCCCAGGGCTGGCCCTGCGGCTTGGTCCAGACCACGGCCTTGTTAATCAGATCGCCATCCAGCGATTTCCCGCAAAGGCCAACGTTCCTGGACGGAATTTCATCACCGATCACGGTTTCAGTGCCCAGGACAATGCTTGCCCCGCCGGAGAGTTCGGGCAAGGCGTCGAAGAAGAATCGCGGCTGGTCCGTTGACGGGTCGCACAATCCCATGCCATCAATGCTTGCGCAAGTCTCATCCTTGAAGAACTGTTTCTGACCTCCGACGCAGTCCTCCGGGGCCGCATCGCTTGCGCAAACGCCGCCGGGCGCCGCATGGTCACAACAGGCCCCGAAGTTGGGAGGTGGGGCAGGGTCGTTGAGAGGCTCAACACCGTGGGCGGCCCATTGCGCCTCTTCCAGCGTGAGCTTCTCTCCCTGGTCACATCCGCCCCCCGTTGGGCAAATGCCGACATAAAAGCTGTTGGTGGTCGCTGGAAAGTCACTTTCCGATTCGACGATATATCCGTCGCCGTCGTGATCGGCGTGACCACCCGGTACGCTATTGATCGTCATCCCCAGGGGGACAACATGGGACCAGTTTCCCGGGGTGGCCGGGGTTACCGAAAAGACATCGGTCCGACTGCAATCCGGCGGATCGAGAGTGACCGTCGAGAGTCCCTCCACACCACCGACCTTCGTGAAGACAAGCTTCGCGGTGACCGGAAGCTGCGATGTAAACGTACCCCCGTCGGGAAACTCGTGGACGATGGTCATTGACCCGATCCCCTGGGGACAAACCTCAGACAGAAATACCTCCACGTCGTACGTCGATGACGCGCCACTTGTGAAGGAGACCGTAATAGGTGCGGTGCTTTCGAGATGAAGGGCCCGAATCTGAATGTCAACCGTGTCAAAACTGCCAGGACCAGGAGCGGGAAGAACGGCCGTTTGCAGACGCTCGACAATGGTATCAGCGCCGGCACAAGGAACGGTACAAACGAGCGGCACGCCCTTAAGCGTAATGATTCCCGTAAATGGATCGGAGCCTGGACCGAAGAACCCAGTAGGGATCGGGAGCGCGTCAGGATCCCCCAAATCGACAAACGTGGCGCCGAAGTCGGGCGTGATGAACATGTCCGAGCCCGCGGGAACGTCGTCCGCCTTGGCGGGAGGCGATACGCAGACAAACCATCCGATAAGCGTAAGGGCAGTCAGGTGAGTCTTTCCGGACGTGGACATACAGCCTCTCCTTTTGCAATGTGAATGGCCCCAACTCAGCGAACTCGTGGACCGCACGCGCGGCGATGCGGCCATGGCCCGAATCCCCCTACGACACAATCCCGATAACCCGGCATACTAAGCGAATCCGCATCGACCCTGCAAGGGAAAAGTGCTGCTTTGCGCTGAAATCTTGGTGAATTCGTACCGCCTCGAACGGTCCTACAGATGCATTCCACCGCGCGCCCCGCACGTTATTGGGGTAGAAGATGCGTCCCCGCGGCCGATCCGCGCGGCGATCCTCGCGGGAAAAAGCGCCCGTACCAAACGAAGCCAAATGTAATCATTGTAAACCTCTGCAAAATAAGGATTAATGAAAAAAATGCAGGCGGCAACACGAAGCCAATCAAAGCCAAAACGAAGCCAATTGCCTGCTGTCCCGGGACCGTCCGGCCTTCCTCCGGCGTGCCCCGGTTTCGACGATTCAGCTTTTCCGTCCACCCCCGTTTTAACGTTTCTGCTTTTTGCGTCTCTGCGTTTCCTCCATTCGGCAATCGACGCTTGTCCTGGGCCTCGAAGTAATCGACAATTCACCGACAGGATCGTCGTGGAAAAATAACGGATCCTTCCGGAGTTTCGAGGCGTGATCCCAAAGCTCCTTGCGGTGGCGGCGCTGGTCATCTTGCCATTGAGTGTCGCGCTGTGGCACCGTAGTCATAGCCGCCCGGTGCAGTACCGCTACGACGTGACCCTCTACAAGTCGATGTGGGTGTACCTCAAGGACGGCGTTTGCGGATTGGAGTTGCTGAGTATGCCCACCAAGCAGGCCTCGCGAAGCGAGTTTCGCAACCCCCTGAAATTCGACGTGACGCCCCAACAGAGTTCCTTTTTTCTCAACTCCGTTCGCCACGGGCCCTATCGAACCACATGGCTGGTGTTCCCTTTTTGGTTGCCCACGGGGATGCTGACGGTGCTGGGGGCGCTGCCGATCTGCCGCGGCCCGATCCGCCAGCGTTGGCGGCGCTGGCGGGGCTGCTGCGTCACTTGCGGTTACAACCTGACCGGCAACCGCAGCGGCCGATGCCCGGAATGCGGCGATCACGTTCGTGTTGCTCCTCATCCCCACCGCACGCGCCGGTAGCCGAACCTGCATGGGTTGGGTGCCTGATGTTCCGACGGAAGCTTGCACCCCAGTATTACGTGGTTGATCCAGGGGACGATTGTGACAGGTAACAGCCGATAGGTGCGTCTTCTAAGCTAAAGGGTTGCGCCTAGTGGGCGCAACTACCCCGCGTTAAGTCAAGTGGGTTGGAGGTTCCCTATGACAATCAGGTGGGTGCTCCGGAATCGTTGGGCGTTGGTGATGATCGTGAGCCTGAGTATGACCGCCTCGGTGCGGAGCGGCGGTATTGAAACCGCCGACGCGGCCTTTCGTGAGGGGCGGTTCATTGACGCCGAAAAGCTCTACCGTGACGCAATCGGTTCGGAAGGCGAGACTTACGATGCGGTCGTACGCCTCGGCGAAATCGCTCTGTATTCCAATCGCCTCGACGAGGCCGAGCGATCGCTAAGACGCGCAGTGCAACTTCGTCCCGATGAAAAGCGCCCCAAGGCGCTCCTCGCCGAGGTGTACTATCGACGGGACGACTACGCCCAGGCCGCTCCGCTTTTTCGCGAATTGGGAAGCGCTGTGTTTGCTGACAAGCTCGCGAGCTTCGCCGGTCAACAACCCTACGAACTCCGGATGAACAACGATGTGACCAAGGTTAAGTTCGTCTCCACCGATCCGCTTCCGGTGATCGAAGGGCGCGTCAACGGCAAGGAACCGGTTTTCTTCATCATCGACACAGGCGGCGCTGAATTGATTCTGAATCGCGAGTACGGCCAAAGCATTGGGGCAGTGAGCTTCGGGGCGGAGAAGAAACGGTACGCCGCCGATCAAGAGGCCGTGAGTGAACAGGCTCGCATCGAGTCGTTTCAGCTGGGCGACCTGAACATCCGCAGGGTACCCGTTCAACTGCTGGATACGAGCCGATTCGCGGCGGCCGCGGGCGGGCGGCGCATCGATGGCGTAGTGGGAACGCTTTTGTTGAACCGCTTCCTCTTCACCCTCGATTACCCCGCGGGCCAACTGGTATTGAGAAGACGCACGCTCGAGGCCTCGCGAGAATTCGAGGAAAAGGCACGCGCTGCCAACACTGTGACGGTTCCCTTATGGTTGGCCGGGGATCATTTCATGGTCTCGAAGGGACGAATAAACCGGAGTGAGCCGCGCATGTTTTTCATAGACACGGGTTTGGCGGGCGGCGGGTTTCTTTGCCCGGAGTCTACGATTAAGGAGGCGGGGATCACCCTGTCGAGTGCTTCGTTCGAAGGCGTCGGCGGCGGAGGACCGGTCAAGGTGACGCCGTTCATGGTCGATGAGCTATCGATCGGCGCCGCAACGCAGCGCAACGTGGCTTCCTTCGCCGGCGCCTTTCCCCCATCTTTGGAGGACCGCTTCGGTTTCCGAATCGCGGGCCTGGTCTCGCACGCGTTTTTCCGTCCCTATTCGGTTACTTTCGATCCGCTTGCCATGCGGATGTACCTTGAGACACGAGCAACGCCGCCCCCATAGATGCGTGGAATGGCCTATGGAAGTTCGAGAGCTAGCGCGGCACTCCCGACGATTCCCGCATCGGGTCCAAGCTTGGCAAGTACGATCTCCGGAAAGTCGGCGTGCAGCGACCAGGTGTGCTTGCGAAAATAAGCGTTGACCGGATCAAGCAAGAGAGCCCCGGCATTACTGAGGCCTCCGCCGAGCACAATTTTCGAAGGGTTGTAAGCGTGTTGAATGTTAGCGCAGGCGATGGCGAGGAACAGGCAGGCCTCCTCCCAGACCCTGTTGCAAAGTGCGTCGCCGTTCGCGGCGTGTTGGGCGACGTCTTCAGCGCGCAGGATGCCCGCTCCCCCTCGGTCCCGACTCGGATCCACACTGAGAGCGCGGCGGGTGATGGCGTTGGCGGAGGCGTATTGCTCCAGGCAGCCGCGCTGGCCGCAGGGGCACGGTAAGCCGTCGACCACGACAATCATGTGCCCTAACTCGGCCGCGTTGTCAAAATGCCCGTGAAGAATGCGCCCGTTCAGAATCACGCCCGCCCCGACGCCCGTACCCAGCGTCAGCATGACCAGATCATCGCGGCCGCTACCAGCGCCGAAACGGTATTCCCCATACGCCGCAGCGTTGGCGTCGTTTTCCAGAGTCACCGGCAGGCCGGTTTTTACCCGCAACGCGTCACGAATCGGGACGTTTTTCCAGCCGGGCAGGTTTGCGGTGCGGACAATGCGACCCTCGCGGAGATCGAGCGGGCCGGGGGTGGCCAATCCGATGCCGACGATCCTTTCGGTAACGGAACCGCCACCTCCGCCTTCGCCGCGGATAGGAGAGGAGGCAACCAAGCGGCGGACAATGTCGGCCAGATCCTCTAGCACAGGTCCCGGACCGCGCGAGGCGGCAGTCGGCTGTTCGAGTCGATGTAGGATATTTCCGGTACGGTTGACGAGGGCGGCCTTGATGTTCGTACCGCCGAGGTCGATTCCGATGGCAAGCGGCGGATTCATGATGTCGACGGGCCGTTTGCAACAGGCGGAAGGGAGACGGTTCGCACCGAAAGGATCGGTGGATTGGCGGCGTTTAGGGTGTCGCGAAGGTCGTCGGGCATGGCCTGATCGAGTTTCAAGACCATCAGCGCCGTCTTGCCACGACGTGAAAGGGCCATGTCCGCAATGTTGATGCCCGCGCTGCCGAAGGCTTGCCCCACCAGGCCGATCACGCCGGGCCGGTCGTCGTTGAAGATCAGCACCATGGACCGTTCCGGCACCAGTTCCATGCGGTATCCGTCGATCGACAACACTCTTGGTCGGCCGTCGGCGAAAATGGTGCCTTCGATGCTGCGGGCGTGTCCCCGGGAGTGCACGGTGATGACCACCGACTCCGCCTGGTTGTTTTGTTGCGAATGGGCGACGTGCTCGACGAGGATCCCGCGACGCTGGGCCTGCTCTTTGGCGTTGACCAGGTTTAAGCGCGTGTGCAAGTGGGGGCCGACGACCGCCACCATCGCTTGCCATGATAGGGTCGAAGCGATCTCGCGCAGCGACTCGCCGTGGGTCGTTAGGGTGATGCGTTCCACGCCCTCGGCACTCCAAGTGGAAAGGACCGTTCCGATGCGCGAGCAGAGATCGACAAACGCCCGGCCATGACCGGATAAATGCGAGGGCATGCCGGTGACATTCACCGCCGAGCGTACTTCTCCTTGAAGCAGATACGCCAGCAGCACCTCCACGGCGTCAATGGACGCGCGGAGCTGCGCTTCGGTGGTGGAGGCCGCAAGATGCGGCGTGAGCACGACGTTCTTGGCGGTGAGCAAAGGGCTGCCTTTGGGCGGTTCGTTCTCGTACACGTCGATCGCGGCCCCGCCCAGGCGACCGCTGTTGAGCGCTTCGGCCAGGGCGGCTTCGTCGATCAGAGCGCCGCGGGCGCAGTTGATGAGCTTCGCGCCGGGCTTCATGAGTGCAATCTGCGCCGGGCCGATGAGATGTCGGGTTTCGTTCGAAAGGCTGGCGTGCAGGGTTACACAGTCGGACTCGCGTAAGAGTTGCTCCAAGTTCTGCGAAAGCATAACTGCACCGTTGAGGGTCGTCTCGCCGCGAACAAAAGGGTCAAACGCAATGACCTTCATCTCCAGTCCGAGCGCCCGTTGGGCGACGGCCCGGCCGATGCGTCCGAACCCGACGACGCCCAGCGTCCGACCGGCGAGCTGGACGCCCTCGTAGGCCGCTCTGTTCCAACCGCCGCCCGCCACGTGGTTGTGCCCTTCCACGATTCGATGATGCAACGCCAGCATCATCGCCACGGTATGCTCGGCGGTTGAAACGGTGTTTGCATCAGGGGTGTTGAGGACCAGGATTCCCGCCTGGGTGGCCGCTTCGAGATCGACGTTGTCCACGCCGACTCCGGCGCGGGCAATTGCGGCCAGGCGACCCGGATTGGCGAGTGTTTCGGCGGTGATTTTGACGGCGGAGCGGATGAGCACGCCGTCGTATTCGCCGATCGCGACGGCCAGTTCCGCCGGTGACAGCCCGTGACGCACGTCGAACGACACTTCCGGTGCGGAGCGCAACCGCTCCATCCCGGCCTCGGCGATTTTGTCAGCAACAAGGATGCGCGGCATACCGATCCCCTGGCCTAAACGAAGACGATGCCGGCATATCCCACCGAGTCGTCCATCTCTACTTTCGACTGCACACCAAGGACCTCGCTGCTGGTGGTGTGTTGTAGCAGAATTCCTTCGGTAGCGCCCAAGGCGTTTACCGCCGCCAGCGTTGCCGCGGTTGCGCCGCTGCTGCAAGCATTCTTTCGTTCGGTGGCTTCGGCCACAACTTCGGTCGTTTTGAGCTTGCAAACCATTTCGATGAAGCGCCGGTCGTTGCCTTCCTTGGCCCAGGCGTTTCCTTTGGCCCCGATGCCCTGGGGAACGAAGCCATAGTGAGGCCCGTAATGCGTCAGATCAGTTGTGCCGACGATCAAGGCGTCGTATCCGTACGCGGTCAAGGTGCATCCCACGGCTTCGCCGACCTCGTGGGCCGTTTTCACCACCGGCACCATCAGCGGTACGACGCTCGCTTGCGGAAACAAATGTTTGATAAACGGCATTTGCACTTCCAGGGAGTGCTCGTCTTCATGGGCATACGGATCGTCAACGATCAGATTCGTGTGCCCCAGGATTCGCTCCGCGAGCCGCGAGTCGACCTCGATCGGTCCCAGCGGTGTTTCCCATCGTCCCGCTCCGAAAAGGGCGGCTTGCCGTCCGCGATGGCGATGTACGCCTCCGAACAACACCACGACGTCAGGGGCCCGCGATAGCGCTAACGCGCGAAATACCTTGGCCGCCACTGCGCCGCTACACATCCACGCTGCGTGCGGCACCAGCCCGCCGATCAAGCGTCGACCGACCAGCGTATCAGACGGTGGGGCGTCGTCGAGGAGTTGTTTCAACTCTGCGCGGCAGCGATCGGCCTGCCCGGCGTAGAAGTGCCCCGCGACAACCGGCTCGCGAATCATCATGCTAGAGTCTCTACATGTACCAGCCAAACTCGACTTCCTCCCATTGTAGCCGGGAATCGCCCGCAGCGAAGCAGGATGCCGAAGGGCGCTTGGCATTCTAAGCGGGCGTGCCGTGGGTTTGAAGGATTCGCGGGAGATCGGCATTAAACGTGGACCGGGGCATGACTAGATCGGCCCCGGCCAGGGCAGCTTGCTTCGCCAAGTCCTGGTCGACGTGGGACACAAAGGCGACGACGTAGGGTCTGGGAGTTAGAGCGTTCGCGGCTGCTACGGCGTCCACGCCGGCGGTGTTAAGGTCGACGATCAAAAGGCTTGGCCGAATCCTGTCGAGTTGGGCGTCGAAAGCGGCGGGGGAACGAACGATCGTAGTTTCGAAGCCTAAAGCCTGTGCGGTCGAGCGAATCTTGGTCTCGAAGATCAGGTCGTGGAGGACGGCCACGATTTTGCCGGTTGCGCGATCCTCGCTCATTTTTCGCGCTGTGCCCGCGGCACGTTGCCGGTAAGGTTAAACATCAGGAAGAACAACGCACCGGTCGACATCATCAAGACCTCGGACGAGCCGCAATCTCGCAGCAGGGCGATGTCTTCGTTTCCGCGAGGTAAGAGCGGCCGGAGCGGTTCCAAAATCACAGGGTCCAGTGGTGTATTCGTTCGTTCCGGTGACACGTCACCGATCAGCGACGGGGCCGCCTGACCAAGGGCGCGCTGCGGCGCGGCCAGCGCCGCGGCCAGGGCAATCCAAATCGCCCAGATGATTACTCCGCGCATTTCGGTATCTCGTTACCTCTGCCGACCTAAGTTCCTACACAGGGCGCTCGATGCATGATCCGAACGTTGATTATACTCTTGTCGCCCCTCATAAGTCGAGCGTCAGCGCTCGTGCCTCGGATGCAATAGGGTTTGATTGCGGGGGAGGTTTGGATGATCCTATCGGACTACGCTGAATGGCGAACCTGGGAGAGCTAAAGGCCATGAATGACATTTTACTAATCAGCCTGCTTATCCTGGCCTGTTTGGTGGGCGTTGCAATGACCGCCATTCGGTTCCCAGGGACCTGGCTGATAGCCACGAGCGCCGTCGGGTATTCATGGAGCGAAGAGTGGGCCCGGACCAGCCTCACGCTGGTTTTAGTCCTCATTGGACTCGCTTTGTTCGGCGAGGGCGTCGAGCTGGTTGCGTCCATGGTGACGGCCCGGCGGGCCGGAGCATCTCGCAAAGCGTCCTGGGGAGGCATGCTCGGCGGGATTTTGGGCATGATCTTTCTGTCGTTTCTGGTGCCGATTCCGATCGTGGGGACGATGATCGGGGCCCTGGTCGGCTGTTTTTTAGGTGCGACTCTGGTTGAGATGTACGTTCGCAGGGACCTATCTCACGGAACCAAAGTCGGTTTTTTCGCGGCCCTGGGGTTTGTGTTCGGCGCCGTCGCGAAGATTGTTGTGGCCCTGGCGATGTCGGGAATCTTGCTGAGCGCCGCGATAGGGACGGGGCCGCGCCCTTGAAGAAGAGCCCGACTCATCCCCCAAAGATGGAAAGCGCTTTTGCGGGACAGGGTGTGGCACGTTTGTATTCGACTTCCATGCGCTTGACCAAGTTGCTTCCGTCGACCAGATAGGTCGTGGCCACGCGGGTTTGAGGATCGGTGAAGCGTTCCACGACCCGATAACGAACGGGCGAACTATCCCCCGCGGACGATTCGACGTGCAGGAGCAGCGTCTTCGTTTGATCGTCCCAACTTCCGGTTACCGAGGTGGGTCCCGCGGTGGAGATGTTGTCAAACCACACGCCGTGATATTTTTTATCCGCATCATTCCAAGTAAGCGTTCCGTTGGCCTTGAAGATCGAGGAATCCGTTGCGGTGCTATACACGCGGCGGATCGCGCGATGGTCGAGAATCCAAGTGATATCTTCCGTTCCCTTGACCGTGGCGATGAGTTCGCCGCGGGGATTGAAATGGCTCTCGGTGACGCTCCAAGGCCCAATAAAAATGTCCAAACGGGCGAGCTCCGGACTGGCAAACTCAACCTCTTTTTTGCCTCCGTCCGACGAGCCTTTGCTACCCGCCGAGTCCGGCTCTTCCTGCCCGGTGGCCGTCAGGGTGGAGAGCAACAAAACGATTAGAAAACGTGCAATCCACACCGAGCTTTTGCTCCAACCCCATCGAGCTAGTGCCGTTTCTAGAAAGGTCATACCGTTTTGCCTTTGCCCGCTCCCTGACGGTCGCGGCTCGGAAAAACTGCATTCCTGTAACGCCGCATGGGCGGAACCCGAACGACCTTTTTGGAAACGGCACTAGCGCGCCGCGAGGGCACACGCTCGCTCGGTGATCTGCTTCAAACCCACACCGACGTACTCGAATACCTCCTCTGCGGTCTTGGCCGACTTGGGTATTCGCTTCGCGGTCAGCCCTTCCACGCGAACTGCAGCAGCCGCCGCCGCGGCTTCGGCGAGTTCCGCTTGCAGCCCGCCGATGTAGTTGTCCTCGACCGTCAGGATCGCGCCTCCAGCGGCTTGCGCAGCCGTAAGAATCGGCGTCGCGTCGAGCGGGAAGGTAAAGGCGTCGAACACGTTGCATCGAACTCCCTGATCCGCCAATCGGTCGGCGGCTTGGAGGATGATATGCAACATATAGCCGCAACTGACGAGCGTGAGGTGCTCGCCGCGGCGCAGTTGCTTGCAACCGCCGATTTCAAACCGTTCCGTCAGAGGATATACGAAGCCGGCCTCCGGTCGGTGCGTTCTCAGATAACATAGACCGCGAATGTTGGCCATCAGTTCCGTGCACCGATAAGCGCTTATCGCGTCGCAGGGTTGGAACACGTGGCAGGCGACCTCGCCCAACCCCCTATCGACCTGGGTCAGGCTACGGAAGTAGGCGACGTCGGAAACGGCCATCTGCGAAGGGCCGTCCGCCCCGAGCGAGACCCCGGCGTGCGAACCGACGATCTTGATATTGGCTCGTGAAATGACGGCCATATCGATCTGGTCCACCGCTCGGGCGATGAACTTCGCAAAGCTACTGGCGAAGGGAATCTTCCCCGCTGCCGCCAGCCCGGCTGCGACGCTGACCATGTTCTGTTCCGCGATTTTGCACTCGAAGAATCGGTCGGGATGCTTCTGGGCAAAGCGGTCGGCATAGGTCGAATTGCTCACGTCGCCGTCGAGGGCGACGACTCGCGAGTCCGCATCGCCCAAGGCCACCAGAGCGACGCCATAGGCCGCCCGAGTGGCCAGTTTCTTCGCCTTCAGCGCCGATCCCATTCCGGCGCGTTCGCACGCTTCCTCGAAGGACACGACCACGATCTCACTTTCCACTGTCCGTGCCGCGGCGCGGGTCGGTGGCGGGGGAGTCCAAGCACCATTGGCCGAGGCGTTGAGCCGTTTTCCCGTGGCGTCCAATTCCGCGCAGGCCTTATCAAGTTCAGCCGCCGGCATCGGCTTGCCGTGAAAATTGCCGGCCCGCATGGAGTCCACGCCCCAGCCCTTGACCGTTCGGGCGACGATTGCGGTGGGGCGGCTTGCTGCTTTCGCACGATCGAACGCCGCGGTTAGCTCCGCCGGGTCATGCCCGTCCACGCGGATCACTTCCCAATTGAACGCGGTGGCTTTGGCCGAAATCGCATCCGCCGATTGTTGACTCGACACTTTTCCCGCCTGCCCCTCGCCGTTGCAGCTAAAGATGGCGCAGACGTTGGTCAGCTTGTGGTCCACGATGAAATCCACGGCCTCCCACACTTGGCCTTCGCGGGACTCGCCGTCGCCGACGATGACAAAGATGCGCTTGGCGATCCCGTCCAATCTCGCGGCAAGCGCCAGCCCCGCCGCTACGGACAATCCCTGACCGAGCGAGCCCGTCGCGGCGTCGAAAAATGGGAAGCCCTCTGCGGGATTGGGATGGCCGTCTAGCACGCTCTTGAGTTCGCGTAGGCCCGGCAGATCGTCCACGCGGAGCAGCGGCCTGTGTCCGTTGACGGCGGCGATCGCGCCGCCGAGGTCGGCGTAAGCCGCATACACGATGGGAACGCTGTGTCCCACGGAGAGCACCAGGCGATCATTGCCGGGATTCCACGGGTCCGCCGGGTCGTAACGCATCTGCCGATACATCAACTCTACGATGATGTGGCTCAAAGCCAGGGCGCTGGAGGGATGACCCGACCCGGCGGCTGTCGTCATGCGGACGACGTGCTTACCCAATTCGACCGCTTTGGCGTGGGCGGTGCTGGTTACAGACAATCCATGCTCCTAATTTCCGCGCGGGCTGAAGCCCGCGTCTCATTTGTAAAGGGATTCACTCTCCCGTGAACTTCGGCGGTCGCTTTTTGAGAAAGGCCGTCACTCCTTCGCGATGATCGCGGGTCTGTCCCGCAGTAGTCTGCAACATGGCCTCATAGTCAAGTTGTGTTTCGAGGTCGGCGCACCACGAGGCGTTGATCGCTCGTTTCGTAAGGCCGATCGCCCGAGTCGGCAAGCCTGCCAGTTTATCAGCGAGTTTCTTTGTCGCCGCCGCCAACTGATCGTCGGGAACGACTTGGTTCACCAGCCCGATCTGCATGGCCTCAGTCGCCGTTACTTTCCGTCCGGTGAATGCTAACTCCATCGCGCGAGACACGCCGATGAGCCGCGGCAGCATGAATGTGCTGCCCGAGTCGGGCGCCAACCCCACGTTGACGAACGCCTCGATGAAGCTCGCGGACTCCGCGGCGATGCGGATATCACAGGCCAATGCAAGGCTGCATCCCGCACCGGCCGCGACGCCGTTTACCGAGGCGATCAGCGGCTTTTCGAGGGCGCGCAACCGCAAGATGATCGGGTTGTAGTGCTCTCGGAGGTGCGATCCTAACTCGATCGGCTTATTGGTCGAGTATCGAGCGGCCACGGCGGCAAGGTCTTGCCCGCTGGAGAACCCGCGTCCCGCGCCGGTGAGGACCAAACAACGGACGGCTTTGTCCCTGTCCGCTTCAACGACGGCCCGGCCCAACGCCTTGAGCAAGTCATCGTCCAGGGCGTTAAGAGATTCAGGCCGGTTTAATCGCAAAGTCCGAACCGCGCCTTCGTTTTCGATCAGGAGTTTCGGTTGTGTGTCGGCCATCTTCTATCTCGTATCGTCGGTCTCGCCACTTCGGATTGTGCAAGCCCCTTGTAAGGTCGTCAACTAATCAGCCGGCGCGGGTGGAGCTTCGGGCCGGCGCTCAAAGACGATAATCGACTCGAATTCCGCGTAAAGTCGATAGTCCGGGTCGGATTGGAATTCAGTCCAACGACCCGGCAGGCCAGAAGTGTCCCACCGATCGCTGCGGTCGATGACAACATAGTCAGCGGGCTTGACCCGACGACCTGTATATAGACGCCGATAGTCTGTGAAGTGTGCCGCGATTCGCTCCGTGGCGAGGATCGTTCGCCCCAATGGAATCTCCGAACCAAGTCGTTGTATCACGGGAAGGCGGGCATCCGGCGCTTGCAGAAACGGGTCATTCGCATAGACCGAGTAGGAACGGCTGACCGGAGAGAATCCGTAGAAATAATGGCCGAAGCAGGCGCATAGGACCGCAGCGGCTGCCAGTCCACGACAAACATCCCCGCGGGAGGCGTTGGGATTACCACAGAGGAAGCGCATGGTTCGGCTGGGTGGAGAGTTTGCCGGTGAGACATTCGTTGCTCCTATCACGCAGGCGACGAAAAACACCGGCAGAATTGTGGCTTGGTGCCAGAATTTGATGCTCATCCATTCCAAGTTCTGCAAGAGGAGTATGAGAGCGAGAGCTGGGAGCGTCGCTAAGGCGATGCGCCAGCCGCGCAGCGGAAGGAGGGCCATGGGAACGATGAGCATGGCGATGAAGTAGAACCCCTGGAAACGCTGCAGCCGGGGAAAAAACAAATCCGGTTTAGAGATTGCGGCAAGGGCAAGGTCGAGCGTAGATTTTCCAAGATCGCCGAACAGGTCGAGACGGTCGTATCGGCCGGTCGCCGCGAAATAGGGTATGAAAACCTGCACGCAAAGCAGAAAGTAGGCGATTGATCCGACGGCAATCAAAAGTCCAGTTTTGCGGTGGGGCGTGAACACTGCGAGGCAAACGCCTAATCCCAGAGTCACTGCGGTCGTAGTTTCCTCACACATCCAGACAAGCAAGAGGAGGACGATGCTCGTGCGCCAACGCTCGGTGAAGAATGCCATGAGCATGAAAGCCAGGAGAGGAACGGACATGTACACCCACGCAAATCCGTACGTATTGGAATACACCATCCTGCCGAGAGAGGGGAGTGCAAGCCAGGCGACGGCGAAAAACCATCCTGTACTGACCGAGCCGGACACCTTTCGGGCCAGGAAGTAGAGGGCAATGGCGGGGATATGCAGCAACAGTGGTCCGCAGACCATGAGGTAGATCGGCGAAGGCCAAAGGGCATATCCCGGTGCGAGAGAATACAGTAGGGGGGTGAAATGCCAGCCGAGGCGAGTGTTCTCAAAGCTGTCGGAACGCAGGCCTCGTCCGGCTAAGCAGTTTTTAAGTTCTTCGGTGAAGTGCCCGATGTCGGAATGGCCGAGCATGAAATGCTCGAAGAAGTTGATCTGAATGCGGGTATGGACGACGGTGGCCGCGAGAATAAAGAACACGACGGACAGTAGCGCAATTGGGTGGGACCAGCGAGTCGAGGGGATCATTCGCAGCGCGGCGCCGGCGCGTAGAGCCACCCAACCCGCGCTCAGTATGACAAGCCAAGTGAGCGCAAATGGCGGAGGCTGATTGACGAATAGGAAGGAGGCCGAGGGAATCGTGAAAACGAGCGGCCAAAGAAACGACGCGCCAAGCTTCCACGGGGAGCGTGTGCCGGCCGACCGCGCCGACCACGCACAAAGTCCGATGAGCGACGCGGGGAGTAAGCCGGCGAAGATTGTTGCGGGCCAATAGCGGTCCTCAACCACACGCGAAACGGTGTAATTGGCGACATTGAACTGCAACGATTGGGCGGCAAGGAAGGAGAGCGCAAGGGCGACCACGCCAAGGATCGCCAGGCTCACCGTGAAAAGGGACGCCGGTCGTGGCGTAAGCGAAAGCGGCCGGTCCGAATCATCCATAGCTTCAGATCAGTTCCTTCACGCTATCCGCACTTGGAAGCGTGTTGCGTTCCCATTCTCCCCGCACCCGTTCGTCGTCGCCGCCGGCGACAATGCTGTTCCAAAAGAAAACCTGATCGACCAGTTCGGTGACTAGCTGACCCTCATCGAAGCACCAAAAATGCGCGGGCGGGATCAAATCTTGGAGAGAAATGGGTTCCGCAGATCCTGCGGGGAGGGTGCGGGTTGTTCGGCGGATATTGATCCCAATGCCCGTGAGCAGGGCCTTGATGCGTTCGCCCTCGACTACAACTTCTGTGAGGATACCGCCGAGTTTGGCGTGGCCGGCATAAAGGTCGTTGACCGGCTTGAGGTGCACGTCAATGCCCGCGCATCGACGCAAAACCTCCACACAGGCGATCCCCGCGCCCAAAGTGAACAGGTTGGAAACCGGCGTGGGCAGTGCGTTTGGAAAATCCACGATCGTCAAATAGATTCCCGCGTCACGCGGCGATACCCAGAGGCGTCCGCGTTGCCCCCGGCCCGCCGTCTGCTCCCGTGCCAGAACGTGGGCGCGTCCGCTGATCTTCGCGTCGAGGATCAGCCGCTTGGCCGACTCGTTCGTCGAATCCACGGTGTCGAAATGAAAGGCCTGCATGGAGGGCGAGGTAGCGACTGGTTTTCTCCGCAAGGCCAAGACCCGTCCCGGCCGGTGGCCCCCATTTTCGGCACGAAAACAGATCTTGTCAAAGACAAAACGACTGTGTAAACTTTCAAACCGGTGATCGGCACGTGGGAAGCGTAGCCGTTGGGTAGATTTTGTTTGGATCAGTCGCGCTCAGAGGCGGGTATCTCCCCCTCGAAGAAATGAGGATCGGGAATGCCCCCGAATCCATTTGCGGTAATGGAAGGACTCCTGCCATGATCAAGTTCGGCTCCGGAAACCTGAGGATCCCCAAGTTTGAGAAGCCGGTATACGTCGTTGCCGGAGGGTTGACCGACTTCCGCAAGAAGTACGCGGAGAAAAACACTTGTGAATTGTGCACGGAAGCGCTTCGGATGGCGGTCGAGGAAAACGAGCTTAGGGTTTCGCCGGAGGAGTTCCGGCGAAGCGTTAACTGGTGCGTGTATTCACAGTTCGCCGACCACTTCGGGGACCAGCTACTTGCGGCGGCCAAGGTCCACGATTACCTCGGGTTCGATCCGTTAGGCAACATTGAGGTCAAGACGGGCGGGGCTACCGGTGGTTCGGCGGTCTTGGCGGCGGCCCAAGCCGTGGCATCGGGCTATGCCAACTGCGTTGCGGTGGTCGGTTGGGAGCGGATGGACGAAGTTTCGACCAAAGTCGGCAACGCCTACATCGCCAGCGCGGCGTGCAAGGACTTCGAGAGCGAGCTGGGGTGGATGTACGCTGCCTATTACGCGCTCATGGCCCAGCGCTACCAATACGAGAATAACGTTCCGCGCGAGACGCTTGCCCGGATCGCCTGCAAGAATCATGAGTACGCGTGTTACTCGCCATACTCACAGAATCCGGGCAAATACTCCGTGGCGGACATTTTGAAGAACGAGATGGTTTCGGACCCGCTTTCGTTCCTGGAATGTTGCGTCATGAGCGTCGGCGCCGCGGTCTTGGTCCTCGCGGACGAGGAAACGGCCTACAAAGTGTCCGACCATCCAATGTTGCTGAAAGCCGTTTGCGGTGGTTCACATACCTTGCGGACTGCGGACCGCCGGTCCATGCCGATCCTCCTTTTGCCGAACGAAACGGAGGACACCTACAAGGACTACTTCCACGGGAAACGCCACGAATGGCCGGGTTTCAGTTCGTTTCTTGCGTCACGAATGGCCGCCTACCTGGCCTACAACATGGCGGGAATCAAAGATCCGCTGGAGGATTTTGATTTACTTGAAACCCACGATGCCTTCACCATCAGCGACGTGCAGACCTATGAAGATATCGGGTTGCGTCCTTATGGGCGCGGGCGCGAGTTTATCGAATCGGGCGACGCCTATTTCGAGGGTCGCCTGCCCACCAATCTTTCCGGCGGCTTGATCGGCACCATGCACGCCGTGGGCGCGACGGGGATTTGGCAACTGGTCGAGATCCTGTGGCAGTTACAGGGGAAGTGGGACAAGTTCCATGCCGATCCGGAACGCTGGTCGCGCTACGGGAAGAAGAAACCGGCGGACTTCCGCAGTCTTCAAGTGCCCAACGCGAAGCGGGCTTGCGCGATCTCACACGCCGGTACCGGCAGCCACGTGACCGTGTCGATCATGGAGAAGCCGTAGAGGTGTCGGATTCCAAGGTGCGGCTGCGATTGCCCGGGACATGAATCGCGACTCGATGAACAAAAAAGGAAGGGCGGACCTATGACGATCGAATTGAACGGGACGGTTGCGGAAGTGCTCAACCAAGACCCGCTGGTCATCAAGAACAAAAAGGATTGGTATCACATCCACTCCTACGGAGGCTGGGGGAAGTTTTTCAAAGGTTTGCAGAAGAGCAAGCTGCTGGCCACCCGCTGCACCAACAAAAACTGCGCGGAGAAGCGCCTTTGGCTACCGCCGCGGTGCGAGTGCCCGGATTGTTGGCACGAAATGGAATGGATCGAGGCCCCGACAATCGGCAAGGTCTACACCCATAGCACGGTGCTCTATCCCGGGGCACCTTTTCGGGCCAGCATCCCCTGTTCGCTCATCAGCGTAGAAATCGACGGTGTTTGCACGAAACTGATGAGTTATCTGAAAGACGGGAACCCGAAAATCGGGATGCCGGTCAAGGCAGTGTTCAACACGAAAACGCCGACCAATACGATCCTCGACCTGGGCTGGGTTCCGGCGTGAGGTTCGCGCACAAGAAGGTCTAATTGGGCAGTTGGTGGGTGGCCCACCTCCTGTGGAGGCGGGGGAGACCGGTAGGGTCCGCTCCGCGGACCATCATGGCCACGATTGCAAACCGAACCTTGCGTGGTACGTTCACGCCATGCCCGATTACCGCCGCGCGTTCGCTCCGGGCGGGACCTTCTTTTTCACGGTCGTTACCGCGAATCGCGCGCCGATCTTGTGCACCCGCGTGGCCATTGGGTTGTTACGATCGGCGTTCGCGGAAACCCGACGACGACGGCCCTTCACCATCGACGCCATCATGATTCTCCCGGATCATCTTCACGCCATTTGGACGCTTCCCAAGGACGATCATGATTTCTCGATCCGCTGGGCGTTGCTCAAGAAGTCATTTACCCAAGGTTGGCTGGCGGCCTCCGGAGGGGAGCAGGCGACGAGCGAATCCAACTGCCGCCATCGCCGTCGCGGCGTATGGCAGCGCAAGTTTTGGGAGCATACCATCCGCGACGAACGGGATTTCGGTCGCCATTTCGATTACATTCATTTCAATCCCGTTCGCCACGAATTGGTCAGGTGCCCGCGCCAGTGGCCGCATTCCAGTTTCCATCAGTGGGTCAAAAAGGGCGCGTACGAATGGCGTTGGAATTGCGTGTGCGGCCGCCGCCGCATCCGCCAACCGTCGTTCGACGCCATCGCCAAAACCGCAATGGAATAACGTCGTGCGCCACAACGTAATCCCATGAAAGGCTGTCTCCTGCCGGGCGGTAACATGCCCGGCATTCGTGGTCTTAAGGAAGGAGACAGCCATGAAGATGAATGGAAAGATAACAGGGATTGGCTTGGACAGCCATCGGACG